>Ga0326728_10016354_pt1 | contig 15157 bp, 7 predicted proteins | sample MB3enrmetagenome_FD_207602 | JGI IMG/M metagenome (GOLD analysis project Ga0326728, IMG submission 207602) | Lab enriched peat soil microbial communities from McLean, Ithaca, NY, United States - MB31MN | ecosystem: Environmental > Terrestrial > Soil > Wetlands > Peat | place: USA: New York...
GCACGAGCCTTGCGCAAACTGGGCTATGACGTGGTGATCGTGCCCACACCGCCAGCCACTGCAAACGCGTGACTTGCTCGGTGATTTTCGACGGAGCGTAGCGAAGAATCCCTCCTCCTCTTCTCCGCTGAAAGACAAGAGGGATTCTTCGCTACGCTCAGAATGACAGTCTCCGGGCTCGCTCCCTACTCCCTACTCCCGCTCTTCTTCTTGCACCATCTGCATCAACGCGGTCACCGAATCCAGCTTCTCAAGATCCCAAACCGCCTCTATGACTTTGTGGCGCGCGGCCTTGGACAATACCGGTTCGGCCAGCGCTTCGAACTTCTCTTCTACCTCACGATCGGTGAGAGGATTGCGCGGATCGCCCTTGGGATAATCCAACTGGCGCGTGAGTTCGCGGCCGTCTGTGGTGCGGATCGTGACCATCACGCGCTGAAGCGCCGGGAACACTCTCTCGATCTCCGGGTCAGCCACCACTTCGACCTTCCTGAGCTGGGCGCGAATGGCCGGGTCCATGATCTTCTGCGGAGTGAACTGGAGCGGGGTCACTTGCCGGTCCACCAACGCGGCGGCAATGACGTAAGGCAGCGAGTGGTCCGCAGTCTCCTTGCTGTGCGGATCGTACTTGCTGGGATCGGCGAGGATATCGGCGGCGCGCGCCAGAGAGCGGATATGGATCTTCTCGACGTGTTCCGGTTTGAGATCGTGCTGTTTCACAAGATCGAGCACGGCCGAAATCGGTGTGTGGGTCAGAGCCTCCGTGGGAAACGCCTTCATGCCGCACTGGGTGATGCGCCAGGACTCGCCCAGCCCGTCGGTAAGAACGTTGAGCTTCCAATCGGGGCCGAAGCAGCGGACGAGGCCTTCTTTGCCATCCACCACGTGCTCGGGGCCGGTGTAGCCTTTTTCCGCCAAGAGCGCGGCGAAAACCCCGCTTTGGGTAGCCATCGGGTCCACCGTATTCTTCATCATCGTGAGCTTGCCCGCGGTCACCGCACCCAGAGTAGCGTGATGGCTGGCCGAGATGCCGATGGCGTGTTGGATTTGCTCCCAACCCAAATGCAGCGCGCGACCTGCGACAATGGGCGAGACGAAAGCCGTCAGCGTCGCGTGATGCCAGCCGCGCTCCCGGATGCCGGGGAAAGCCGCCTCCGCGAAGCGCATCTCAAATTCGTGTCCAAGCACGAGGCCGACGATCAGCTCGCGCCCGTCGCTGGCAGCGCGCTCGCAGCACGCCAGCGCGGCAGGAAAGATGTCCGAAGGATGGCACGGGTCCTGCTTCCAGTAAATGTCGTTGTAGTCCATCACCCGAATCATGAGGGCGTTGGCCAGGGAAGCAGAGACCGGGTCCAGCCGGCTGCCGGACCCGATCACCGTTGCCGGCCCCGAACCGGCGATCTCTTTCAGCACCTCGAGCGCGATGCGCACGTCGTGCTGCCGGTAGCCGCCCAGGGCGCAGCCGAGCGAATCGAGCAGAAAGCGCTTGGCCTGATAGACGGCATCTTGGGAAAGGTGCTCGAACTTCAGGTCGGCCGCCCACTTTGCCATGCTGGCGGTGATGGTTGAGTTGGATGAAGTCATGATCAAATGCGGGAGTTGGGAGTCGGGCAAAATCAGAAATTAGAAATCAGAACGAAGACCGTCTTCCTTTTTTGATTTCTGCTTTCTAATTTCTGCTTTTGCCCGACTCCCTATTCCCTGCCCCTATTTCCTCGTAAACGGCAAATAGGCCATGAAATCGGCGTGATGCACGATAATCGCCTCGGTGCTGCGCTTGACCAAGTCTCCTTCCGCAGCGTGAGCAGCAATGATGTGGCAGACGCGGTCCGGAACGCCGCACTCCATGGCCAGGGCCACGCCAGTGAAAGGATGGCGCAGGAACTGGCCGCGCTCGCTCTGGCGGGTTTTGCCGTCCACGTTCTCGTATTCCAGAAGCTTACCGACATCCGCCAGGATCGCGCCCGCGATCACCGTGTCCACGTCGATCGGCAGCGCGTGACCCATGAATTCACGCATGGCTTCGGCCGAGCGGCGCGCGATGTGCACCACCGAGCGCTTGTGCTCCATGAAAGTGACCGGACAGTTGGGAACGAGCAGAGTGAAAGGAATATGTTCAAGATCTTCCGGCTTCAGCGGGCTTAGCTCGAAGGCCCTGATCCAGGTTCGCGTAACTTGCTCCCGAAGTTCTCGATCCCCGATCCATTCGAGCTCCGGCCATAGTTTCGTAACCGCATCCTGCATCGCGGCACCTTCCAAGCGCCAACCCCCACCCCGCGACCGTCTGAGCCCGCGGAGAATCCGTTCATCCGAAGAGAGTCGTGGCGGGCAGATCAGCGCGGGCAATGCCCAGTTTACTCGCCTACTGCGGCTCCCGTCAAAGTCCGGCGGCCCTTATACCTCGCTTCAGGAGGCAATGAGGGGATATCACGCGGGCGGGTCATTGTGTCACTACGTATCTCGCGCCCAGGAGAAACCAATCCTCCTTCGAACGGGATGGCTGGGAGGCAGGGATTCGAACCCCGATACGCAGATCCAGAGTCTGCAGTCCTACCGTTAGACGACCTCCCAACAGTGACGCTCTTCTACAAGTAACTGTGACGGCCCATTCTTGTCAAGTTTCTTGTTGCGAATCGAGGCGGGATGCCCTGAGGCAGAGACCGAGCAGCCCTTCGAGAAGCTGACGACTCAGAACAGCCGGAAAGTGACTTCGACATCGACGTATACCGCTACCGGGACTCCATTGCGCATGGCCGGCTTGAACTTCCATGTCTTGACGGTCTCCACCGCCTTCTCGTCGAGCCCCAAGCCCAGCGGCCTCACTACCCGGATGTTGTCGCGGACGTTGCCCTGCTCGTCCACGACGACCCACAGCACGACGGTGCCCTGGTACTTGGCTTTGCGGGCCTCTTCCGAGTAAGACGGCTCAGGCTTGTAAATCGGCACCGGGGCGCTGATGTTTCCGCCCACGCTGAAGACGCCGCCGCCCGTGCCTCCGCCCTCGCCCGGTCCTAGCCCACCTCCGTTGCCGGACCCGATCCCGGTGCCATTGCCGCTGCCGATGCCACCACCGGTCCCCGGACCATTGGAGAGCGGGCCGTTGACTCCATGCGGGTCGCCCCACGGCATGTTCTGCGCCATCTCCGGCAGCTTCAGCTCGGGCGGACCGAGCAGAGTCGGCTGCACCGGCAGCTTCGGCGCCAAATTCGGAATCACCGCCATCGGCGGCGCCAGTTGCTGCCTCGCGAACTTGGGAACCGCACCCTTGGAAGCCGGAGTGGGAGATCGATCGCCACCGCCGCCGCCACCGCCGGCCTTCTTGGCGGCAGCCGGCAACTGCGACAGGTACGGCGAGATGTCGACAATGACTTCTTTGTTGGTGCTCGCGTGGGCCGGCTGCATCAGGCGGCTGATCACAAAGGGCAGAACCAGCGCCGTCAGCATCAGGACATGAACGAGCAGTGAATTGACCCAGGAAGTCGGCTGCTGCTGGTAATCACGGAAGACGTCAGGCGGGTATTCCTTCTCCTTGAATACCAGCATGCCGATCAGCTTCCCAAGCGCGTAGCCCGCCGCCGCCAGCAGGACTATCAGGACCCACTCTTTGGCGAGCCAGCCGCCGGCGATACCGATGGCCGCCCCCAAAGTGCCCAGCAGCAGGTGCTTCTTCTCCTGTTGATGGTTGTAGATTCCAATCGCGTCGGTGGGCTTCTCGAAGAGCGCCTCGAAAATTGCCGGCAGGTCGCGGTACCAGGGCCGCATCTCCGTAACCGGGAGGGGAACCTCGCCCCGGTAGTACTCCGGCGGCACGGTCACCTTGGGCTCGCGCCACCGATCGCGGATCTGTTGGAAGAGAGAGACGAGCGGGGAGCGGCTTTCGACAATGGTGACCCGAAACTCAGGGGCCTGTTGGCTTGCTGACGCCTGGCCCAGGCCGGCTCCGACAGGAGGATCAGTCAATGCCATGCTTGCGATCGCCCTTCCGGCCCGGCGTTTCGGTGACCGACACAACCACTCCGGACCCTGCCACCCCAACACTTTCTCTCTTGAAGATGGTTGCCAACGCAGCCAAGTTGCCTGAGGGAGGAGACATATTTCGCCAGCTCCAGCCGACCTGTTGGCCCCTTCCATAATAGTTTACCATAGTGCCGAAAACAGCGGCTGGAAAAACGGCGGCCGGACGCATGATACAATGCACTATTATCCTGGAGGTTGTTAGAATCATGTACCTGTGCTGCGTCGGCATCAGCCAACCGGAGTCATCCCTATGACGAAATTTCGTTTGTTTTGCGCGCTTCTGAGCCTGACCTTGCTTGGTCCGTGGAACCCCTGCGATGCACAGATCGAGCCGGGGAAGAAACTGATTCCCCTCTCCACCAGCAAGCTGCTGCTGGCTCCCGTTCCGGGCGAGCCCCAAAAGACGAACAGCTTCCCGGTCGCCGCCGTTTTGAGCCCTGACGGGCGTTATCTCGCCTTGCTCAACAACGGGTATGGAACGGAGGAAAGCGGGTTCGCCGAGTCGATCGCCGTGCTCGACATCAAGACCGGGCGCCTTGTGGACTATCCCGACCAGCGCCTCGGCCGCCGGGCGCGGCAGACCTATTTCCTGGGTCTTGCCTTCAGCCCCAACGGCAAGCGGCTGTATACCTCCATGGCCTCGCTGACGGATCCTGAGGGAACCCGGGCCGGCGACACGGGCAATGGGATCGCCGTCTACGGGTTCGTGGACGGCCGTCCGACGCCCCAGGGGCTCGTGCGCATTCCGCCGCCGCCCCCCCGCAAGAACCCGACCCGGGCGACCCGCGCCGGCCAAACCACGGCCGGGAAGTTGGTGGCCTATCCGGCGGGCCTCGTGGCGCTCCGCACCGCGTCGGGAGAGCGGCTGTTGGTGGCCGACAATCTCTCTGACGATACGCTGCTGATGGATGCCGAGAGCGGCCAGGTGCTCTACCGCTTCGACCTCAGCACGAGCCCGGAGGTGCCTGCCTCGTATCCTTACGGCGTCGTCGTAACGCGAGACGGCGCGCACGCCTACTGCAGCCTGTGGAACGCGTCGGCCGTGGCGGAGCTGGACCTCCGCACGGGCCGCGTGGTCCGCATGATCCCCCTTCTCGCGCCCAGCTCGCCGCCCGCCGCCGGTTCGCATCCCACCGCTCTCCTGCTCAGCCCGGACGAGAAGCGCCTGTACGTCACACTCTCCAACGCCGACCGGGTGGCCGTGGTGGACAGGGCCATAGGGCAGATGGTCGGCATGCTTTCCACCGAGCTTCCCGGCCAGCAGTACGGCGGCAGCGTTCCGAACGCGGTAGCCGAAAATCCTGACGGCACACGCTTGTTCGTGGCCGACGCGTCGACCGATGCCGTGGCCGTGTTTGACCTTACCCGGCCGTTCGACGCGGGCACGCCCCAAGGCGCGATTGGCTTCATCCCCACCGAGTGGTATCCGACGGCCCTCGCCCTCCAGGGCGACGACCTCTTCATCGCTTCCGGCAAAGGCGAGGGGACAGGCCCGAACTCCGCCTTCGTGCCGGCCGACAAGGCATCCGACTCCTACGGGCTCGGGAACAAGCATGCGTACATTCCGTCGCTCCTCCACGGGTCGCTCGCGCGGGTCAGCGTCTCCCAGGCGGAAGCGAGGCTGGCCGAGCTCACCCGGCAAGTGGAGGCGAGCAATCGCGAGAACGCGAAGCCAGAGGAAATTCGCTTTGCCTCGGGCTCGAGTCCCATCCGGCACACCATCTACATCATCAAGGAGAATCGCAGTTACGATCAGGTGTTCGGCGACCTGAAAGAAGCAAACGGAGACGCCTCGCTCTGCCTCTACTGCGAGGACGTCACGCCCAACCAGCACGCCCTCGCCCGCCAGTTCGGCATTCTGGACAACTTCTACGTGAGCGGCGAGGTTTCCGGCAACGGCCACGTGTGGTCCATGGCGGCGATCACGAGCGACTACACGGAAAAGACGTGGGAGATCGGCTATCGCAGCTCGGAGCGGACCTACGACTATGAAGGAGAGGTGGCCCACAACCTTCCCCTCCGCCAGGGGATTCCGGACGTCGATGAGCCGGGCACTGGTTACATCTGGGGCGACGTAGCGCGCGCCGGGTTGACTCACCGCAACTACGCGGAATTCGTCGCCACCGAGTGGTGCAACGACTTTCGCCCTTCGGAGTCCCCTTCGGAGGGGACGCCTGCGCCTCCGGGCCAAGCCTGCCCCCGCACCTTCATCAAGAAGGGCGAGCCGCTGCCGTCGAATGTGGGTCAGCCACACGGCGCGCCGAGCCCTTGGCCGTGGCTTGTGCCGATCATCGCCCAGGACGTTCCGACCAAGCCGGAGCTCGTGGGGCACTTCGACCCCAACTACGCCGACTTCAATCTGTTCTATCCCGATCAGCTTCGCGTGGACGAATTCTTGAACGAGTTTGAGGGTTTCGTGAAAGCACAGCGCGACGGACAAAAGGACGGGGAACTGCCACAGTTCGTCATTCTGCGGCTGCCGAACGATCACACGATGGGGACCCGGCCAGGCGGGCCGCGGCCGGAGGCATCCGTCGCCGATAACGACCTCGCCGTCGGCCGCGTGGTGGAGGCCGTTTCCCACAGCCCTTACTGGGACGACACGGCCATCTTCATTCTCGAAGACGACGCGCAGGACGGCCCTGACCACGTGGACGCTCACCGCAGCCCGGCGCTCGTGATCAGCAAGTATTCGCCCGGCACGCCGGATCATCCCTTCGTGGACCACGGCTTCTACACTACGGTGAACCTGATCCGCACGATGGAGATGCTGTTGGGCCTCGCCCCGATGAACAACAACGACGCGCTGGCCGTGCCCATGGCTCCGCTCTTCTCCGGTCCCGGGGACCAACCGCCCTTCCAGGCCGATTACGGCGACCAGAAGAATGGCCTGATCTACGAGATGAACCCGCCGACCGCGCCAGGCGCACGGGAGTCCGCGAGTATGGACTTCACCCATGCCGACACCATCGACGCTGCCCGGCTCAACGCCATCCTGTGGCGCGAGCGCAAGGGGACGGTGCCCATGCCGCCGCCGCGGCATACCGTCTTCCCGGCAACGACTGGAGACTGACGATGCTCCAGCCCGGAGTCCCAGCTTTGCTCCTCGCCGGAGGCTCCCAAGGCTCCGTTGGCCCTCGCCCAAGGCGCCCGAATTCCTGATCGTACGGTCATCTTCCGATCTGCTCATTCTACAGGACATCGTAGGTTTGCTGGTAAATCCCTCCCGGCGACGACTGTAGCGCCGGGCTTTAGCCCGGCATTTGCCTGCCGGGCTTCTCGGTGTGGCCCGAATTCCTGGTAGTGAGCCACGTCCCTCCCATCCAAATTTCGTGGAAATTGGGGCTAAAATCGCTGTAATCAATTGATAACAAGTAAGATAAGGTCGCTGGGTTTGTTTCGCCGATTTCTCAGTCATACTATTGAAAATAAGGGCCTTAGCTACGTTGGGTTTGTTCGGGTTTGTCTGCCCAAACTCGAAACTGGAAATTCGAAACTCGCAGCCCGCTAACTTATCGAGCGGTGCCTCCATGTTTCTCCTCAAAGCATCCGGCCCCAAGCCAATCTCCAATTTATCCAATCGCACCGCGCAACGAGCCTATCCAACTCTCAGTTTATAGGAAGAGTACTTAACTTGTCAAGAACTATTTTTCGCCGGGACAGCCTGTGTTGACCGTTTGCGGGCCGCGCGGGCTCCTGAGCTTGCAATCAGGGCGCCCGCGGCGTGCGGGGTAACACAGAGCACGATTGGCAAATGTCCAAGATGCCCGGCTAAAGCCGGCCTCTACGAAGACCGCAGACCGGCACGGCTGGTAACACGGAACACAGTTGGCGAATGTGCAAGGGCTCGTCACTGGCAGCCGCTTTGGTTGCGGCCACAGGCGGCGATGGGAGATCTTGTGCTAAGCTTTTCATGTTCGCAGGCGGTCCCCACCCGCCGTTCGATGCGATCCATAACTCAGGAGGTGATGGGCGTGCTTCGCCGACTGCATGGCCGTACAGGCACCACTCTCATGCTGCTCTCGCTTTTGGCCTTGTCTGGAACCCTTCCAGCCCAGGAGGATCCATGCTTGAATCGCGCCGTCATCGTGAACGTCCTCGCCCAAGATGGAACTCCGGTGAGGGGTCTGGTCGCCACCAACTTCCGCGCCAGACTTCGCCACCGGATCTTGAATTTTGACTCGGTAAGCCTCAACGTCAGTAGCCGCCGCGTTGTGATTCTGATCGACGTGAGCGGGAGCATGACCACGAGTACGGGCTTGGAGGCGTCCACGGAGTTTGCCAACGAACTGATTCGGTCGGCCTCGCCCTTGGTCTCCTTTGGCCTGTTGACATTTACGGACCGGGTGCAGGATCGAGTGGACTTCAGTTTGGACCGCAAGCCTTTCCGGGACGAGTTGACGAAGCTTCAAACGACAAATTGGAGCCGATTGAAGGGCATCCGTAAGACGGCCTGGCTCGATGCCTTGATGCAAGCTCTGCGCTTCCTGGAGCCGGCGCGCCGGGGGGACGCCATTTGCATTCTCACCGACGGCTTGGATAATGCGAGCACCAGTCGCCCGCGCGACGTGCGGGAGGCTCTCTCGGCGTCGGGCGCGCGCCTATTCAATCTCCTCGTCAGCGACATGGCTTGGTTCGGACCTCACGCTCACGCGACCGAAGAGATCGGTCAGCTTGAGAAGCTCCAGCCTCTGGTCGCTGCTTCCGGAGGCGACTCTCTGGCGACGGGAACCAACGACAATCCGGTTCTTAGCGATCCCAACTATCCGCGGGCGATCACCGGCGATCGGCGCCAAGCGATCCTTTCCTTTGCCCGCCTGGTGGCCCAGGAAATCGGCGAATTCTACGACCTGGAGATCAAACTGCCCTCACCTCTGACCAAGCCGCAAGGGTGGAAGCTGGAAGTCGTGGACGCACGCGGCAAGACGAACAACCGCCTTCGAGTACTCTATCCGCGCCAGTTGGCGGCCTGCGACTGAGCGCGTCAAGCCGCCGGCTCTTCGCCCTTGGAGAATCGTAGCCTGATTGGTAGGGAGGTCAAAGGTATAGGATGTTTAGAACGTCTCATACATTCGAGACGTTCTGGACATTCTAGACATACACACGTCCTCTACGTCTTACTATACGTCTTAGACGTATCACCGTAACTCTATGCTGATAAAGGTGTTGGTACTTGGGGCGCGGGCGTCCCGCCTCACCGCGCCGCCTCAGTGCTCCAACGCCTTGTCACTAAGCAGGGTTAGGGCGTCACCAGCATTGAACGGGTACCGGCGAACGGACTCCCGCCCCGTACCAGTCAGGACGATATCTACGCGGCGGTTCTGCGCCAGGGTAATGGACGGCAGATTGGTAAGCAGTTTCTGCCGCTGCTCGTCGGTCAAGTCGGGATTCTCTTCCATCTGTTGCCTTACCTGGCTGGCGTCCAGCTCTTGTTGTTTACCGAACGACCGCGTCTCGATGCTGGCCTCGGGAACGCCCTGCTCCACCAAAAAGCTCTTGCTCCGCGCCACGCGCCGCTCCGCAAGGGCGTTGTTGTATTCAACCGAGGCGCGTTTGTCCGTATGCCCCTCCAGGGTCAAGTGGGCATCTGGGTGGGATTCGAGGTACTTCTTGAAGTCCTCGGCCAGCGTCCTGAGGATGGCCTGCTGACTCTCCATCAAGCCGCCGTTGGGATCGTCGACCGTCGGCTGAGCCGTCGGAAAGTAAATGCTGTGGAGGGCAAGCGTCTTTTCCAATACCACCGGGGGCGTACTCGGCTGAGCCGCCTGCACGTTGAGGTCTACCGAGCAATCGGCGGCGCCGCCGCGCCCATCGTCCACATGGCCTTTCACCGTGTACGGGCCCGGTGCCAGACCGGAAGTATCAACACTCACAGACGCCCCAGAGCCGAAGATCTGGCCGCCGCTGGTGCTCCAGGAGTAGGTCAACGGGTTGTTGTCCGGGCTGCTGGCCGTAGCAGTGATCTGCGCGCGTTCGCCGGCCACGATCGAGCTGCGGTCCGCCGAGCAACTCATCGTCGGCGGGCGGGCCGGAGGCGGAGGTGGCGGTGGGGGCGGAGGCGGAGGTGGGGGCGGGGGACTTACGGGCGGAGGTGGCGGGGGCGCAGGGGGGCGATTCCCACCGAAGCGGAAGACAAGTCCCGCCGAGATGCGTACATCGTTCTGGGTCGCCGTTTGTCCCACGTTGGTGGAGCGATCCGTGAACCGAGTCATCAAGTATTCCACTTGAAACAGACGCAGTGCGACGTGCCGGTGTATCTTGATGTCGAGTCCGCCTCCGGCGGTCATGGCAAACGCGTTCTCGGAAGGGAGGGGCGTACAACCAGTCCCTGAACAACTGGAAAGCGTCACGGCGCCGGCGTGCACGCCCCCAAACAGAGCCTGGACAAAGGGAGTGACCCTATCGTACCGGAAGGAAAAGCGCGGGCCAAACATGTAGGTGAAGACGCTCCCACTGGCGTCCACCACGCCGCCCGACGGGGCCGGGTTCGGGCCGAACTTATCGGCGTGGAAACCGCCAAAGTCGGCAACGAGCCCCAGGTGACGATTCAGGTTGAACGCGAGGGACGTGCTCCCGCCATTGAGGTCCACGAGCCGGTTTCCGGCGCTTGCCGGAGCGTTCCGCATATACGAGTAGCCCAGAGAAAGCTCAACTTTGGGAGTCGTGTCGTCCGCGCCTCCCGATTGCGGCATGGGCGACGCCAGCAGGGGCGCCGGCAGCGTCATAGCCGGCATGGCTTTGACCACCGCACTGGATGCGACGCTGGAATTGACAGCCCCGTCCGGGTTCGCTGTGGCAGCCGGATTTGCCGGGTCTTCCGCACAGAATAAGAGAGTAGGCGCCAGCAAGAAAGCAACCGCCATTGTGGTAAGAATCCGAGCTCCTGATCTCATTGTTGCCTCCTGAACCGGAATTTCCATTATGGGCTCTCTGCCCGACCGATAGAATAACACCCAACCTCCGGAGCACTTCTGGACCCTATCTTCGTCCGTGGGAAACTGGTTGCAGGCGAAGAGAATGCACTTCTTCACCCGAGCTTCGTCCCCGCGCGGGACGGAAAGAACCAACTTCTCTTCCCGCCCGGATTAATTGATCGTCAGCGAGACCACTTGCTGCAACACATTGGGTTTCGGCGTTGCCGAGTCCGTCACCTGGATAGTGACTTGATAGTTCCCGGCCGCGCCGGTCACGCCGCTGCTCGTGATCTTCCCGTCCGGGCTAAGCGTCAAGCCAAGTGCAGCCAGCCCGCCGTTCACGTCGACGAAGGTATAGGCCTTTGTGCCTCCCCCGGCAACCACCGAGGACTCATAAGCATAGCCACTGGTGGCGTTCGGCAGCACGGACGTCAAGGCATGCAGCGATGCATTCGGGATGTGATCGATCCCCGTGGGAACAACCACTCCTGTGGTCTTTATATCGGTTCCCACCGCACCCGTCACCGGGTTGATGGGCGTGAGGGTGTTGCTTCCCGAGATAGTCACCAACGCCAGCGTCCCATCGGGCTTGAAGGCGATATCCTTCGGAGCCTGATCACCCGTGTTAGCGGCGATGGTGGTTAACACAGTGAAGGTGGGGGGCGCCGTAGCGGGCAACACCTCTTGGATCAAAACCACTTCATTACTGTCGCTACAAGCAACCCACGTAGTCTGCCCAATCAAGTGGCTGGAACCGCCATTCCAGTCCGTTGTCTCCCCGATATCCTCAGGCACGTTACAAGCGGGCGACGCCTTGCTCGTATTAATCGAAGCGATGACCATGTATTGTGTGGCGCTACCCGGTTCGACGTCAATCACATCCACTTGGCCCTTCGAGCTACCATCACTCTCGCTGACGAACGCAAAAAGGCCGTCGGGCGTGATATTGATGTACTTCGGCAGAACGCTCCCGGAAACGTTCAACGCGATACAGCCGTCCGTATTCCCCACGGGAGGCTGAAGTACGATCTGCGTGAGGAACGTCGAGCTGGTAGGCTCCGCATCGATCACGCAGACTTCGTAACCGCCCGGCCGCACCACGTAAAGATCCGTGTAGCGAGTACCATTCTCGAGGATGGTCGGACTGACCTTCAAGTGTTCGGCGCCCGGGGACTCCGAGTTCTGAAGCGTGATGGTTTTGACGACAGTTCCGAATGTGCTCGTGTTGTTGGGGTCACCGTCGATCACTTGTACGTTGTCGGCTGCTGCATTCGCCACATAGGCATAGACGCTGTCCGGATCGAATTTCCCCGGGGGCGAGGGGGGCGCCGTCTGCGGGCCCACCGCCACGTCCGCCGTATCACCCGTCTTGCTGGCAAGTCCAAGTCCGCTCACGCTGGCCACCACTTTATTTGTTTGAGTGTCGATGATGTACACAAAGTGGGAGTTGTCGTCTGCTACAAAGAGATCTCTTCCGTTCGGAGAAACTGAGGGCCTGATTGGGGTCAGGCCTCCGGCCGGCTTGATGGGCAGGCCGACGGCAGGCGGACTCTGGGAAGTGTCTACGGGAAGAATAGCATTGTTGGTCGCATCGACGTAAGCAATCGATGAAAAGATGTCGGCCGTAAATGGAACGTTGCCATTCGTCGCCGTACAGCTAGCGAGCGCGGAACAAGGCGGCGTCGTGGTATTCCCATCGTCGGTCAGCGAAACATGCACGGTTTGCAAGCCCGTGGTAGTCGGCAAGCCCGCGAAAGCCAAGCTCCCCGGCTGGGGAACGGTGTTCGAGGGCGACGTGGGGAATGTAACTCCCGCCAAGCCGGTATCGTTAGTCCAGGTGTACTGGGCGTTCGCGTTTCCCGGATTGCCGGTGCCACCCCCGTTAGCGGGTGGAGTGCCGCCCTGGGACAGGACTGGCCCGAACGGCACACTGTAAGGCTCACTCAACTGCCCGTTCGAAATCGGATATGGCGAACTCAGATTCTGAGTGTTCGCTATAACGATCTCGTTATCCACCGTCAGGTTCACCTTCGTGGTCTGGCTCCCTGCCGGTGCGCTCGTATTGGCGTTATCGGCTACCGTCACGCTCGGCATGTACGAGGCCGCTCCTCCTGAAACACCACCCGAAGGGGGCGCATCACAGAGGTAATCGGTCCCGGAAGAATTAACGCCACAACTGAACCCGAGAGGGAACGACGATGGTGTGCCCGACGGCCAATTGTAGGCAGGCGGAGCCGAAGCTGGGAGCCCGCCGGTAGCAGTGTAGTCGGGCTCCATGCAGGGGGAACTGCCATTGGAGGAACCGCCATTGTACGAGCAATTGCTGAGCGTCGCGTCTCCATAAGGACGAGTCTGAACCGCGTCCGGCCAAGTGCCCCCAAGATTGATGACTGTCGCCAGCACCCCGTTCACCGTCAGGGTGCTGTCGGGGAGAGCCGGCGTGGTCGTATCCGTGAGCATCCCACTCGGAGCCGAAGTGTTCGCCGTGTCGGTAACCGATGTCGTGATGGGTTGATAGGTGCCAGAATTGCCCGTGATGGGCGCGGCGGAGCAGTTGTTCGTGCTGTTATCGGTACCCGTGGCTGTACACGCGAAGCCTGTCGGTGCGCCGCTCAATGTGCTGGGCCAAGTATACGGCGGTAAGCCCGTACTATCCTCCACCGTGTAGGTGATCGGTTGACACCCGGTGGGCGCGAGGGGATGACCGGCCTTTCCGGACTTTGCGGGCTTTCCTTCACCACTGGAGCAAGTGTCCGTGGAAACCCCGTAGTCGCGCTGCGTCACCCCGGTTGCTAAAGTCGTCGGGGGCTCCGTGGAGCCCAGTGCCAGCGCCCCGTTCACCGTCAGGCTGCTGTCGGCAAGAGCCGGCGTCGTCTTATCCGTGAGCGTCACGCTCGGAACCGAAGCGTTCGCCGTGTCGGTAACCGACGTCGTGACGGGTTGATAGGTGCCAGAATTACCCGCAATGGGCGCTGCGGAGCAGTTGTTCGTGCTGTTGTCCGGACCCGTGGCTGTACACCCGAAGCCCGCCGGTGCGCCGCTCAATGTGCTGGGCCAAATATACGGCGGTAAGCCCGTACCATCCATCAAAGTGTAGGTGACCGGCGCGCAGGGCGCTCCACCGGCGCACTTGTCCGTCGAAACCCCGTAGTCGCGGCTGTTCACCCCGGTCGGTAAAGTCGTCGGGGGCTCCGTGGCGCCCAGTGCCAGGGCTGCGTTGATCGCCAGACTGCTGCTCAACTTGCTGTTCGGATCGGTCGTCACTGTCGCGGCCGGAGTCGTGGCGTTCGGAGTGTCCGTTGCCGTGACCGTAGGAGAAAAGGGTCCGGACTTTGTTATTGCGTTTGAGGGCGCAGACGCGGTCAGCATCGAGTTTCCGGTCCCGGAGGGTGTGTAAGTGAAGCCCACGGGAAAGCCGGATTCAGTGTAATTGTAGCCATCGGCAAGGCCGTAGGTGGTGGTGTAAACCGCGGCCGTGCACGCACCACCTGTGCAGCCGTTTCCTTGGCCAAAACTGCGGTTGACAACCCCATTTGGCCAAGTCGCCCCGAGATTCACCGCGAGGTCGATCTGAGGGTCGACGTAGACGCTTGCGCTGTAAACGCTGCCGGGATCGGTGGTGGTGTTGGCCAGGGGCGTGGTGAGGTTTGGTGTGTCAGTGGCCGTGACGCTGGGTGAATACGCGGTCCTGGTGCTCACAATCACCGTGATTGGGTTAGCGCTGCAACTGTAAGAGGTGGATCCAGTGCCGACACCAGGGCAGTTGAATCCTGCGGGGAAAGTACCGGGCGTCGTCGCCGGCCAAACGTAACCCCCGAGCCCTCCAGACACGTTATAAAGCGGGGCCGTGCACGTCCCGCCCGAGCAGGTCGAGCCAGATCCATAGCTCCGGTTCGACACGCCGTCCGGCCACGTCGCGCCCAACGGAGGATTGGTGACGACGACCTGCGCGTCAACGTTCAGTTTTCCATTGATCACGCTTTGAGTGTCCGACGAACCCGTTGCCCCCGGGGTGGTTGCGTTTCCGGTATCCGTCACCGTCACGCTGGGCGAGTACATTGAGGCGCTACCGGTGATCGGGGTCGCCAAGCAGGTGAATGTTGGGTTCGAGGTGGCGCAACTAAATCCCAAAGGGAAGCCAGCCGACGTGAACACGTATCCACCCAACCCTTGCGAGGCGGTAAATACCAACGATGTGCAGTTTCCTCCGGAGCCCGAGCAGCCTC
>Ga0326728_10016355_pt1 | contig 15157 bp, 11 predicted proteins | sample MB3enrmetagenome_FD_207602 | JGI IMG/M metagenome (GOLD analysis project Ga0326728, IMG submission 207602) | Lab enriched peat soil microbial communities from McLean, Ithaca, NY, United States - MB31MN | ecosystem: Environmental > Terrestrial > Soil > Wetlands > Peat | place: USA: New York...
TTTCAAAAGCAAGCTGAAAATATCGTCGCCGGCGCTCAAGCCTTCACCAAGATGCTGGAGCATTACACCGGCGTCCCCGAGCAGGTGCAATCCATCAAGGCCATCGAGCATCAAGGCGACGAAATCACCCACCAGATCTTCCGCAAGCTCAATCAGACCTTCATTACTCCCTTTGACCGCGAGGACATGCACGAACTCTGCGGCACCATGGACGACGTCATCGACCTGATTGACGCCGCCGCCAGCCGCTTTGTCCTCTACCGCGTGGACTCCGTCCGCCCCGGCACCATCGAACTCTCCAAAGTCCTTGCCGCGGCCACCGTTGAGCTTTCCGCAGCCATTCACGCCATGGAGACGCCGGACAAAGCGCTTCACCGCGTCATCGAAATCAACCGCCTCGAAAACGAAAGCGATCGCATCTGCCGCACCTTGATCGCCCAGCTCTTTGAAGAAGAAAAGGACTCCATTCAGATCATCAAGTGGAAGGAAATCTTCGAGGTCATCGAAACCGCTGTTGATAAGTGCGAAGACGTCTCCAATGTCATCGAGAGCGTCATCTTGAAGAACGCCTGATTCCCGTGAACAGCTTCACTCTCGTTGCCCTTACAATCGGCATCACCCTTGCCTTCGAGTTCTCCAACGGCTGGCACGACGCCGCCAATTCCATCGCCACCGTCGTCTCCACGCGCGTCCTGACGCCCTTCCGCGCTGTCCTCTGGGCTGCCTTCTGGAATTTCATCGCCGCGTTCGTCTTCGGCACCGCCGTCGCCGGCACCATCGGCAAAGGGATGGTCCACATCGAAATGGTGGATGAGAAGGTGCTTCTGGCCGGCCTCCTCGGCGCGATCACCTGGAACCTCATTACCCTCACCCTGGGGTTGCCGACAAGCTCCTCGCACGCGCTTATGGGCGGTTACGGCGGTGCGGCTGTCGTTCACGCCGGCTTCAAAGCTCTCATTCTCCATGGCTGGACCATGCCGGTTCTCTTCATCTTTCTTTCGCCCATCATCGGCATGTTCATCGGCTGGCTGGTCAGTGTCCTCACCACCTGGGTGGTCCGCCATCAGCGGCCTCGCCGCGTGGATCGCTGGTTCCGCCGCCTGCAATTGATCTCCGCTGCTGGCTATAGTTTGGGTCATGGTACCAATGACGCACAAAAAGGCATGGGTATCATCACCGCAGCCCTGGTTGCCGGTGGATTGATGAAGAACTACGCGGTTCCCTACTGGGTGATTATCTGCTGCCATCTCGCCATGGGTGGCGGCACGATGGCTGGCGGCTGGCGCATTATCAAGACCATGGGCCAGCGCATCACCAAACTCACTCCCTTCGGAGGGTTTGCCGCGGAGACGGCCGGTGCGATCACCTTGTTTACCACCGCTCGTTTTGGCATTCCCGTCAGCACCACCCACACCATCACCGGCGCCATCGTGGGCGTTGGCGCTTCTCACCGCCTCACCGCCGTGCGCTGGGGCGTTACCCGTCACATCGTCTGGGCCTGGGTCCTCACCATCCCCGGCGCAGCCTTCCTCGGCGCCACGATCTTTCATTTCCTCGCCCCCCTCCTCCGCTAGTGTCGTTCCAACTATTTCTGCCAAATGACGGTCCAAGCATCTGACGCGAACACGGAGAGAGTATTCTCGAAGGGATTTGCTGGAACAAGTTGGAACGGCACTAGACGTTGTCTCATAGCCGCTCTTGGGAGGGCACGCCTTCATATGCTGCAGAATAAGTATTCTCTTTAGGAGGCCGGGGCTTCAGCCCCGCCGTTAAACCCTCGTAATCAAGGGGCTTTAGCCCCTGAAGAAAGTCTTTCTCTTGGACCGGTAGCTCGTACTCTGGGCTTTACCAATTCCCCTGTCCCTCACCCAGCTGCATCTTTACTTCCTTGCATCCTTGCCTCTATTCTTTTCTTATGGCTGAACCACGTTCCCCATTTACCACCGTCGAAGAAGCGGTCGAAGAGATTCGCCAGGGCCGCATGATCGTCCTCGTGGACGATGAGGACCGCGAAAACGAAGGCGACCTCACCCTGGCCGCTGAAAAAATCACCCCCGAGGCCATCAACTTCATGGCCAGGTTCGGCCGCGGCCTGATCTGCCTCGCCCTCACCGAGCAGCGTTGCGAAGAACTGAATCTCCCGCTCATGTCCCCCATCAACACCTCCGTCCACGGCACCGCCTTCTGTGAGGCCATCGACGCGAAGCTCGGCGTCACCACTGGCATCAGCGCCTCCGACCGCGCCATCACCATCCTCACCGCCATTGACCCCAAGACCCGCCCTCAGGACCTGGCGCGCCCCGGGCACATGTTCCCTCTTCGCGCGCGTCATGGCGGCGTGCTCGTCCGCGCCGGACAAACTGAAGCTTCCGTGGATCTTGCGCGCATCGCCGGCCTCAATCCCTCCGGCGTGATCTGCGAAATCATGAACGAAGACGGCACGATGTCCCGCGTGCCGCAGCTCATCGAATTTTGCCGGGAGCACAACCTGAAGATGCTCACCGTCGCGGATCTCATCCGCTACCGTATGCAGCACGAGCGCTATGTCCGCCGCGTCGCCGAAGCCATCCTGCCCACCCGCTACGGCGATTTCCGCATGATCGCTTACTCCAGCGACGTGGACCACGATCAGCATATCGCGCTCATTCGCGGTGAGCTGAGCGGCCCCGTGCCTCCGCTCGTCCGCGTTCACTCTCACTGCCTCACCGGTGATGTTTTTGGATCAACCGCGTGCGATTGTCCGGATCTTGTGGCGCGCTCCCTCGAAAAAATCGCCGAGGAAGACCGCGGCGTGTTTCTCTACCTGCACCACACCGGCCGCGGCTTCACCATTGATACGCCGGAAACACCCGGAACCCTGCCGCAAATCCACTTTCATTCCCGCGGCCAGCTCGATCGCGAGCCGGCCCGTCAGCGCATGGTGCAGCACGAAAGCGGCATCGGCGCGCAAATCCTGATCGACCTCGGCCTCACCGATATCCGCGTCGTCACCAATCATCCCAAGAAAGTCGTCGCCCTCGAAGGCTACGGCATCCGCATCGCCGACCAGGTTCCCCTGCAACTCTCTACACCCAAGCCCACCCACCAGCGCCTGTAGCTGGCGAAGTGGCCAATCTTCGGATCTACTCTCCTTTCTTGTGTAGGGCCCGCCTTTTTACCCTGAGCGGTGAAGGGCTGAGGCGCGTTGTTTGCGCCCCGGATGGGGTTGCGGGGCGGGCCGCCACGTGAACATGCTTTAGCAACCCCGTTCGGCAGGTTTGGGCAATGTGGGGTCGAGCACTGCTCGACCCCATCTCGGCAGGACGTAAACACTTTTGTCATCCCGATCCCGCGAAGCAGGAGAGGGATCTGCTTTTCGCAAGAGACTCCGAAAGCAGCATGTTCTTTCTACCGTCTAATTAGCGAACGAGTCTTGGGAAAAACAATTGCCCGGATTTCAAATCAGCCCGCTACGGCTTTTCGTCATCGTTCGCAGATGGTTCTGGGGGAGGGTTGCTTTTCGCCGGCGCTTTCGCGGTGGCCCTTTTCGTAGGCGGTGACTTCGCCGGCGCCGCTTGTGCGTTCGTGGACGCCTTTTTGCTTTGCGCCGCCTTCTCAACCGTCAGATACTTGCGCATCTTTTCCAGCCTCTTTGGACCAATCCCCTTGATCGCCAAGAGGTCATCCACGCTCTTGAACGCGCCGTAAGAGCTCCTCATCTGCAGTATCTTTTGCGCGGTTGATGGCCCGATGCCAGGTACCTGCTGCAACTCCGCCGCGCTAGCCGAATTCAAATTGATGGGATGTGTTGGCGGTTTCTTCTTGGCGAGGACAGCATCGGCACAGCAAAGTATCAGGAGACACGAAAGCAAGGAAAGTATTCGGCGGTAGTTCCCCTGCAATGACATGACGACTTAATAATAACAGCCGCTAAGCACTCGGGCAACAATGAAACCATTCGCTCCTGGTCGAACTGCGGAATAAAACAACCGCCTGCACCTACTCCACTCGTTTCCCCTGGTTGTCGTAAACCTCGACCTCCCCGAACAGCCCCGCCTGTTCCTCGATCTGCGCGCGGTCCCCCACCACAACGATCTGCATGTTTGCCGAGTCGAAGTATTTGCGCGCTGTCGCCAGCAAATCCTCCGCCGTCAGCCCCCTGACTTTTTCGCGGTAGGTTTCCAGATAGTCCGCCGGCAATTCATTCAGCTCCACGGTCGAGAATTGCGAGAGCAGCCCCTCCTGGGTCGCCAGCCCCATGGAGAACACGCCCGTCAGGTAATTCTGCGCATCGGCAAGCTCCGCTTCGGGAACCCGCACGGAACGCAGCCGGTCGAGTTCGTAGAAAATCTCCGTCAGCGAAGCCGCCACGACACCGTTCCGCACCGCCGCCGAAATCGAGAAGTACCCATACTCGCGCAGCGGCATCACGCCACTCCGCGGGCTATACGTGTATCCCTTGTCCTCGCGGATGTTCATCACCAGCCGCGAATTGAATGCCCCACCATACAAGCTGTTCGTCAGCCCCAGGCGCAGCCAGTCCGGATGCTTCCGCGTAATCGCATGGCAGCCCGCCAGGATTTGCGTTTGCACCGAACCCGGATTGTGCACCAGATACACGCAGCGCCCGCGCGGCTTCGGCGGCGCTGCCGCTCCCTTCGCCACAGGCTTTTTCCCCGTCCAATCTGCAAACACCTTCTCGATCGTCTTCAAAAGCGCCTGCGGATCAATGTCACCCACCAGCATCAGCAGCGCATTTTCCGGCGTATAGATTTCGCGGTACACGCTCTGCAAATCCTCGCGGTGGTACGCCGCCACTTGCGCCTCGCTCGGCGAGACTTGCGCGTACGGGTGCGCTCCAAACAACACCTTGCGCAGCCTCTCTCCGGCCAGAAACCCCGGCGAAGTCCTTTCCAGCTTCACTTCCTCGAGCTTCTGCCGCCGTTCCCGCTCGAACTCCGCATCCGGAAACGAGGCCTCGCGCGCCAGTTCGTTCACCATTTGCAGCAGCGGCTCCGCAAACTCGCTCAGCCCGGCAAAAGAAATCGCGCTCGTATCCTGCCCCGCGCTTGTGCCCAGGTCCGCGCCCAGACGCCGCAGGTCCTCTTCAATCTGCCGGCTCGCGCGCTTCGCCGTTCCCGTGCGCACCACCGTCGCCGTCATTTCGGCAAGGCATGGCGCGCGATCCGCCACCAGCGCATCCCCCGCGCGAAAATAAAGTTCTCCGTGAAACTTTGGTATGGAGCGCGCTTCCGCCAGCACCACTTCCAGTCCATTCGCCAGCCGCGCTCTCGTTCGCCTCGGCCACGTTACGGGGCGTTCCGAAGTCAATGCCGGCGCCAATGTGGGAACCTCTGCTTCGTGCATCGCCATTACGCCGCCTCCTTCGCATCGCTTTTCACCGGAGTGCGAAACACAATCGCGCGGTTCTCTGGCCGCAGATATTTCTGCGCGGCGCGTTGCACCTCTTCGCGCTTCACCTCCAGGAAGCCATCCAGAATCGTGTTCACCAGCTGCGGCTCATTGTCGAACAGTGTGAAGCACGCCAGCAGGTGCATCAGCCCGTAGTGCGGCATATACCCGCCTCGCCCGCCCTCGAGCATCGAGTAATAATCGGAGCGCCATTTCACCTGGAGCTGTTGCAATTCGTCCTCGCTGATGCCCTTCTCCTGCACATCGCGAATCACCGAATCAAATGCGGCCAGCGTAGCCTCCGCCGAATGCTCCGGCTTATGCAGAATTCGCGTCGTCATCTGCGTTGGCCCGTTGTACCCGAACAGATCCTCGATCCCTCCATCCGCTTCTACCGCAATCTGCTTTTCCAGCACCAACTCGCGGTAGATGCGCCCGGCCCGGCCGCCGTGCAGCGCCTGATCCAGCAGCGCCATGGTGAACCACTCCGGCGTCCGCCGCGCCGGCAGCACATAGCCGATGGCCATCGCCGGCAGCGTCCCGAATTTCTCCTCGACGTGTCCCCGCCGCTCTTCCTTTTGCGCGGGCTCGGTGGGATCCGAAAACGGTGGCGCCGCTCCCGCCGGAATCGGCGCGAAATACTTTTCCGTCAGCGCAAATCCTTCCTCCGGCTTCACATCCCCCAGCAGCAACAGCACTGCATTATTCGGCACGTAATACGTCCGGAAAAACTTCTGCACATCGGCCAGGCTCGCTGCATCCAGATCCGCGAAATCTCCGTAGAAATTATGCGCGTTCGCCCAGTTGCGGAACGCAACCGGCGGCATATCCAGCCACGGAAAGCCGCCATAGGGCTGGTTGAGCACGTTGACGCGCACCTCTTCCTTCACGACGTCGCGCTGGTTCCGCAAATTCTCTTCATCCACCTTCAGCGCGCGCATGCGGTCCGCTTCCAGCCACAGCACCCGCTCCAGCGCATTCGACAGCACCGCTTCGTAGTAGTTCGTCACGTCATACATCGTCGAGCCGTTCAGCAAGCCCCCGCTCGAATTGATCAGCTTGATGTGCTGCATCTTCGGCGCGTTTTCCGAGCCTTGAAACATCATGTGCTCGAATAAATGCGCGAACCCGCTGCGTCCCTGCGGTTCCAGCCGGAATCCGATCTTGTAGTACACCCCGATCGTCACCACCGGAGCGGTCGCATCCGGCGCAACCACCACGCGCAATCCGTTCTTGAGCGTGGCGCTCTGTATGGGAATTTGAAGTCGCGTCAAGCCTGGCCCCCTTTGCTTTTCGATGATTCCTGTAACGCCATTGAAATCGCTTCCAATTCTTTCAGCATGGCGGCCGGATCGTGCGCCAGCACCCGCGCCGCCAGCCGGCTCACCGCCCGGTACGCTTCCAGAAATTCCGGAGCGAGTTGCTGCAATGCCTCTTCATGGCCGGCAACCACGCCGTAATCGCCACGCGAAAGCGGCCCGGTCCACGCCTTGTGCGGCCCCAACTTTTCGTAGTGGTCGATCACCTGCCGCGACAGCGCGAGCAGCGCCCGCGTGGCTTCTTGCCTCTTCATTCCCGCTGTCATCAGCATTTGCACCCCAGCCTCTTCCAGCGCCAGCAGGTGTCCCGCCGCAAATGCCCCCGCGGCGTGATACAGCGGCTTCATGGCGGCCGCGATGTTCACCGGAGTTCCTCCCAGCCCGCGCGCGATCCCTCGTGCCACGCGCACTGCGATCTCGTCGCCTTCGATCGCAAATACTTTGCCTTCCAGCGGTGGCACGCCTACGCCGCTAAACGTCTGCATGGGGTGCATGGAGGCAACTGCCGCGCCGCAGGCACGCACGGACTGCAGCACGCCCGCACCCAGCGCACCACTCGTGTGCAAGACAGCCTTTCCCCGCAGTTCTTCTCCGCCCATTCGCGCGAGCTCATCCGCCACGCTGGCGATCACGTCGTCTGGCACGCTCACCAGAATCGTGGTGCTGCCGAAAATCTGCCGGGTAAGTCCTGCCTGTGGCTGCCCCGCCCCGATGAAGCGCACCGCCTTCCGCGCGCTGGCTTCTGTCCTTGCCGTCACCACCCCAATTCTCCAGCCCAGTTCACGCAGCCGCTGCCCCAACGCGCGCCCCATGCGTCCTGCTCCCACGATGGCAATGCTCTTTGGCATCCGTGTTAGCATAACCTGAGGCTGGCTCTCGACTCCAATCAGCATGCATCTTTTCTGGCTGCTCCTCTTCGGACTCATCGCTTTCGTCTGGGTCACCTACGGCTTGCGCGTGGCCTATGGCGCCGTGCGTTTGCCCTGGCTCAAAAGCTATGCCCCCGCAAAAGACGCCGATTGCCCGCGGATTTCGCTGATCTTCGCGGCACGCGATGAAGAGGAGAAGCTGCCCGACGCCCTTGCCACCCTCATCGAAATCGATTATCCCCGCCTCGAAATCATTGCCGTTGACGACCGTTCCCGCGATGCCACGCCCCGCATCCTCGACGCCTTCGCGGCCACGCACGACCGCCTCCGTGTCGTCCACATCGCCGAACTACCCACAGGCTGGCTCGGCAAGCCGCACGCTCTTCAAAAGGCCTACGAGGCCTCCTCCGGCGATTGGCTGCTCTTTACCGACGCCGATGTGCGCTTCCTGCCGGACACGCTCCGTCGCGGCGTGGCCCTCGCGCGCGATCGTCACCTCGACCATCTCACGCTCTTCGGCGATATCCTCATGGTCGGTTTCTGGGAAAAAGTGTTCATCACTTTCTTCGGCCTCTCTTTTGTTATGGCCATCGACCCGCGCCAGGTAAGCAATCCGTGTTCACGCGCGTACGTTGGTGTCGGCGCGTTTCAAATGGTAAAACGCACCGCCTACGAGGCCTGTGGCACTCACCGCCGCTTGGCTATGGAAGTGATCGACGACGTTATGCTTGGGAAAATTATTAAGCTGGGCGGTTTCCGCTCCGGTGTGGCCGTGGCCCAGGACGCGGTTTCCGTGCGTTGGCACGCCGGCATTGGCAATTTGATTCGCGGCGTGGAGAAAAACTTCTTCGCGGGCGCCCAATTCAGCGCGCCGGTGGTCATCGGGCAATCTCTCAGCCTTCTTGCTATGTTTATCCTTCCCTCGCTCGGCGTTTTCTTTGGCCATGGCTGGGTTCGCGCTTTCGCCGCCACCGCCGTTCTCATCGCCTTATGCTTTCACATCGGCGTGGACATCGTCATGCGCGTCTCCCCGCTCTATTGCCTCACGCTGCCCCTTGGCGTGCTCCTCTTCACCTACATGCTCCTGCGCTCCGCCTTCGTTACTTTGCGCCAGGGCGGCATCACCTGGCGCGGCACCTTTTATTCCCTCGATGAACTCCGCCGCCGGCGCCGTTGATTCACCTAATTTGGAGTGCGGCGGCTTGTTTACCCTGAGCTTCGAAGGGCCGCCGCTTTTGCGATGCCTATTACACCCACAAATTGTCATCCCGAGCGAAGCGGCCCGATTTCTTCTTTTGCGCCGTTTTCTGACGCGTCGGGCCGCGCAGCCGAGGGATCTCTCTTCGAAGGGTACAACGCCCGGACTTCAGGGAGGCTCTAGTGAACTTCCCCTCTCACGTCGCCCAACCCTCAATCGCCAGCACCGCCAGCGCCCTCCCCGTCCTCTTTCCCAAACATTCCCGTCAAATCCTGCTGCTTCAACGCTCGTATGCGGTCCCGCAACTGCGCCGCCTTTTCAAACTCGAACTTCTTCGCCGCTTCCCTCATCTGCGCTTCCAGCTTTCCCAGGATTTCGGCGAGTTGTTCCTCGGAGCGAATGTTCGCCGTCGCCGCATCCAATTCCCCGGCATCCAGCGGCACCGTCACGTAATCCGCCTCCACGATGTGCGCCAATTCCATGTCCACGCCCTTCACAATCGATTGCGGCGTGATGTTGTTTTCCTTGTTGTACGCAAGCTGCTTCGCGCGCCGCCGGTACGTTTCGCCGATCGCCTCGTTCATCGATTTGGTCCGCCGGTCCGCGTACAGAATCGCTTTCCCCGAAATATGCCGCGCGCACCGCCCCATTGTCTGGATCAGCGAAGTCGTGCTCCGCAAATAGCCTTCCTTGTCCGCATCCAGAATCGCCACCAGCGACACTTCCGGCAGGTCCAGGCCCTCGCGCAACAAATTGATGCCAATCAGCGCATCAAACTCGCCCTTGCGCAAATCCCGCAAAATCTTGATCCGGTCCAGTGTCTCCACCTCCGAGTGCAGATACCGGCAGCGCACGCCAATCTCCGAAAAATATTCGCTCAAGTCTTCCGCCATGCGCTTCGTCAGCGTCGTCACCAGCACCCTCTCGTTCTTCTCCGCGCGCAGCCGTATCTCCTCCAGCAGGTCATCCACCTGGCCCTTCACCGGACGCACTTCCACCTCCGGATCGATCAATCCCGTCGGCCGGATCACTTGCTCCACCACCACGCCACCGGACCGCGTCAATTCATACGGACCCGGCGTCGCCGATACGTAAATCACCTGATTCATGCGGTGCTCAAACTCCTCAAACGTCAGCGGCCGGTTATCCAGCGCCGAGGGCATGCGGAATCCATAATCCACCAGCGTCTGCTTCCGCGACCTGTCGCCATGAGACATTCCCCCCACCTGGGGGATCGTCGCATGCGCTTCATCCACAAACAGCAGATAATCCTGCGGCACATAATCCAGCAGCGTTGGCGGGGCTTCTCCCGACAAGCGTCCGCTCAAGTGCCGCGAATAATTCTCCACGCCGTGGCAGTAGCCGATCGTGCGCATCATTTCGATGTCGAACATCGTGCGCTGCACCACCCGCTGCGCCTCCACAAATTTGTTCTGCTTCTCCAGCTCTTTCTTCCACCATTCCAGCTCTTCCTGGATGCCCACAATCGCGCGGTCGCGCTGTTCCTGCGGCATCACGTAGTGCGTTTTGGGATAGATGGGCACGCGCGCAATATCTTCCTGGCCCGCGCGGATTTCCCCCGTTAGCGGGTCGATCTGCCGCAGAGTATCAATCTGGTCGCCCCACATTTCGATGCGGTAGCCCTGGTCTTCATAGGTGGGATAAATCTCGATGATGTCGCCGCGCACGCGAAACGTGCCACGCCTCAAGTCTTCGCTGCGCTCGTATTGGATATCCACGAATCGGTGCAGCAGCGCCTCCCGCGAAGTCTGCTGTCCCTTTTCCAGCATCACCAGCATTCCGTAATACGCTTCCGGCGAGCCGATTCCGTAGATGCACGATACCGACGCGACAATCACCACGTCCCGCCGCTCAAACAGCGACCGCGTCGCGCTCATCCGCAGCTTGTCCAGCTCGTCGTTGATCGTCGCTTCTTTGTCAATGTAGATGTCCGCGGAAGGCACATACGCTTCCGGCTGGTAAAAATCGTAGTAGCTCACGAAATATTCCACTGCATTTTCCGGAAAGAAGTGCTTGAACTCGTGATAGAGCTGTGCCGCCAGTGTTTTGTTGTGCGCCAGCACCAGCGCCGGCCGGTTCGCCTCCTCGATCACCTTCGCCATCGTGAACGTCTTGCCCGATCCCGTCACGCCCAGCAGCACCTGGTGTTTCTCTCCCGCCTTCAAGCCTCGCGTAAGCTGCTCAATCGCCGCAGGCTGGTCCCCCCGCGGCTGGTACGTGCTGTGCAGCCTAAAATTCATCGGGAGCCTCTCCTGCTGGCCCATCACCGCCAGCCGAAACCATCATTATACCGCGTCCTACAAAATCCCAAGGGGAGGGGCCACTAGCGGGGCACTGCGTCAGTTCCTGGTTGCTGTGTTATGCGCCCCTGTGGATTATTTTCGGGTGCGCTGTCATTCGCGCACAATCGGAAGATGGCGAAGTGCAAATCATGTCCGGTTCGCTGACCTCTTTGACGGCAAAAGCGCAAAGTCCGCAAGCAGTGGCTTAATTCTTCATTCCACGTCCGCTTGGACTCGTAATCGCTACGCTTCCCTATTCGGAGCTTGCCATTTACTATGGGACAATCAACTATGAGGGCATGAAGGCACAGCAGGAAGCGGGAGAGAGGGAACTGGAAGCAAAGGGATAGGAGCGTAAAGTCGAGAGAGATGCCGAAATCCGAGACCCTTGGGAGCATCTCAAACATGGATACTGCGGTGTCTCCTATTGAGGCATATAACTGAACTCAGAACCCACTGGAACGAGCGACTCGGCGGCGCGGGTCAGTTCTTTCCGGCTAGGAGATGAAGGCGTCCTGCATGAATTTGAAGAAAGGTCTTAACCGAGTAGTTCTGGTGCTCGCCGTGCTGTGGCTGGTCGCTGGATTCCCTCTCGTCTACAGCAAGGCGAGGACCACGCGGGATTCAGCGTGCCGGGAAGCGGTATCCCTCGCATCAAGACTGAACCAATTCGCCGCTGCGTATGACGACTCGCACGGGACGGGAAACGGGACTGAGACGCAGACGACGAAAACAGAGCATGGGCCTTGGGAGAAGTATCCTAGGACTAGGGGAGTGCGTGTGGAAGGCCCAGATGGAAAGATGTACCTCTTCCCCGAAGGGACTACAAAAGAAGACGCCGTCGCATATTTCAAGCAGCGCGTGGCAAACGAGCAGACGTGTCAAAGCGCGAGACCAATCAGAACCGCACTTCTCCTTGCACTTCTTCCACCCGTAATCGGCTATGGACTGTTCCATCTCTTGTTTGCAACTGTGCTTTGGGTCTCTCGAGGCTTCTCGGAAAAATAAGACACAGGATGATTTGCAGGTCACACGATGCTTTTCTTTGCACAGTCGGTGATGTCAGCAAGGATTCTACAATGGTTAATACTACTGACCTGACAATCGAGGACATGCTGGCGGCTTTGAAAGCGCAAGCCATCCACGGAAGAATGCATCTTGACATCGCAAAGGGTCTTATCGCCGCAAAGTCAGACATCGCAAGTATCGCTCCAATATTTTTTGAAATGACGCTCGAAGCTCATCTACAGGCCGCACAAATGTATTCGGCAAAGCTTCATGACAAGAAATCGAAACCGGTGAAGGTGGATTCGCTCGTGAGGAAGGCCGCTAGGTCGGAAGCGAGCTTTCCTTTCGCGGCGCCTCAGGAGGTTCGACGCACGATCGAAATCGCATGTCAGATGGTGGACGACCTGAAACCCCACCTCGAAGCCGTTCAGACACGAAGGAACGAGTATCTGGCACACTTAGCACCAAGTACGGTAATCGACATCGCGTCCTTGAATGCCCGGGCAGCGCTCACGATTGATGACCTGGATTTTGTTCTCGTACAGACCACGAATATCCTCAATCTGTTTTCCCAGATGCTCGACGGCACGGTATCAATCCCGACGTTACCAGGCAACGACGATTACAAGGTCATTTTAAAGTTAGCCGCGAAATTCTCGCCAAATTCCAGGGAAGCGGAGTAGAGCGTGTTTTCCGCTGCCTCAACGTCCGTGCAAGGCCAGCATAGAATCAGGGACATGACTTACGACGTGCAAGCCCACCTTCCCCTTGAGAGGTCGAAGGATGAAATCGAGAAGTGCTGGGTGCCCCTCGTTTTTTGAGGGCGGGTCCTTGGGGTTGCTTTTTCTTGTCGTTACTTGAGGAGGCCGGGCAAGCGGAACTGACCCGCTACTTATAAACGCCCCAATTCATTGCTTCTTCGTATCGTTGCTTCCTTGTTTCTCCCCTGAATCCTTGCCCGTCACCAGGAGCATCTCAAACCGGCTGCTCGCCTCAATCGTATAGTGCACGCCATTCGTGCCATCCGCTTTCGCGATGGTCACATCCATGGACTGCTGCGTTTCTTCCGTCGCCCGCACCACTAGCCCGCTCTTCAGCGAGATATACGTGACGATCTCATTCGTGCCCTTTGCGGTGCCGGAGGTGCGCAATTCGTGCAGCCGGTAATCCTCCGGCGTCGTATCCTTCGCGGAAGATTTCTGCTTCAGCGTCGCCCGCGTCAGAAAACTCGCGCATGTTTCCGCCGGAATCAGTGGGCACTTGTCGTTCTGCACGTAGGTCGTCTCCGTCTCCCACACTAACCCGACGATCGGCGACGGCGATTTCTCCGCCTCCTCGCTTTTCCATTTGTCCCCAGGCTTCGCGCCCTCCGCCGGCAGCGTCCATCCAAACGCAAAGCGCGAAAGCCAGAATTGCCATGCCAGCCGATTTTCCGGCGCAACATCGTTCAGGCCCTCGGCCTTCGCAACCTGTCCGTCCCCCGCGATCGTGAATTCGACGTTCGCGCGCGCGGATGCGTTCTTATCGGAAGCGTCGGGCTCTCCCGCATCGAACTCCGCGTGCGCCACCACCACCGGCCGCCCCTTCTCCAAATGGATTTCCTTCGCCGTAAAAACCAGCGGCATCGCAACATCGCGCTGCACATCACCCGGATGCAGCATCGTCGCGACCCGGCTCTCTGTTTTGACGTGCCGTTTCACCTTTCCGTGAACGTCATACTTCACCGCTTGCCCCACCTGCAGCTTCGGAAGCAGCACCACGCGCTGGTCACCGCCCGCCGCGCTAACACCCGCGGCCAGCAGCGTCACACAAACCAACACCTTTTTCACCGGAATCTCCTGCATCACCATTGGCCCAGGAAGCCTTCTTCTCTAACAGGTTGCTGAAAAAAGCGATTAGTTGTCATCCCGAGCGGAGCGAGGGATCTGCTTTCGCTAGAAACCCAGGAAAAAGCAGATTCCTCGTCCCGTTCAAAAGGCGAACGGGCTCGGAATGACACTTGCCGGGGTTTTTCAGCAAGCTGCTAGGGCTTCTTCTCCGCAACAGCCGCCGGCTCGATGCGGATTCGCGGCGCATCCAGGGGTCCGCTCATCTCAAAACTCCGCGCCGCCGTGCCTCCCTTGGCTTTGCGCTCTCGCAAATCGGCCTCCGCTATCGTGATTTTCGCCTCCTGGCCAAAGCTGAGCGTCCCCGCAAGCTCCATTTTCCCCTTCGCGCCCTCCAGGCGAATCCCCTCGAAATTCACGGCGCGGTCCTTCACCGCAAACTCTCCTTCTCCGCTCATCCATCGCGACATGCCCATGCGCGGCGCGCCCGCGTCCATGCTGCTGGCCACGTCCCAACCGCGAAATTCCACGCTCTTCACCTTTATTTCTCCGCGTCCCTCAAGTTCTTGCAGCAACTCCTCTCGCCCCACTCCCTTCGTCGTCAGTTGCAGCGTTCCCTTCCCCGTGCCCGCCCAGCGTTCTGTCCAGTGCGCAGCCCAAGGCACCTGCGCCAGATTCACGCCGTCAAATCCCGCGGCAATCTCATATTTTGGCGACGCCGAAAACACCGCCGTCATCCCGCCGCGCACCGTGCCGCCGGCCCATTGCGCCTCTACCTCGCTCACTTCCAAATGCAGGTCGTGAAACGCCAGCTTTGCATTCACCTTCCCCAATTTCACTTTTTCGATTGTCACGCCGTCCGCGCTCAGCTCGCCTTCCGCCGAGATTCGTCGCAACAGCTCGCTGGGTTTCGCTCCGGCGTTGTTGTTCCCAAGCAGCGACGGCAGCAGCCGCTGCAGCCAGTTCGGCCGCGCCCTCGGTCCAAACCAGCGATCCAGTTCCGTGGCGTCCAGATGGTCCGCGTGCAACCGGAATCCCCAGTCGCTCCCGCCAATAGCGTTCAGCGCCACCGCTTCCTTGATTCCGCCGGACCAGGTAGCGCCAAACCCCTCGGCGCGCGAGATCGTCGCCCCTCGCTGCCCGTCTTTCCACTCCAGCGACACGTCCTCCAATTTCAGCGGCTGGTTCAATCCCGCCGCCTGCAGCTCCGCTTTCTTCAACTCCACTGTGCCGTTCCACTGCC
>Ga0326728_10016357_pt1 | contig 15156 bp, 9 predicted proteins | sample MB3enrmetagenome_FD_207602 | JGI IMG/M metagenome (GOLD analysis project Ga0326728, IMG submission 207602) | Lab enriched peat soil microbial communities from McLean, Ithaca, NY, United States - MB31MN | ecosystem: Environmental > Terrestrial > Soil > Wetlands > Peat | place: USA: New York...
GCTGAGGAAGAGGAACTGCTTGGGGTTGGCCTTGATCCAGCCGGGGATGTAGGGCGTGCCGGTGAAGCTGGCGATCAGCGTGTTGCGGTCCGACTGCGGTTTCACGATCGGAGTTCCCGTGAACGAACGGGGAGTTGCATTGAGCGCGCTGTCTAAGCCGGTGTAGGCGAAGGTGCCGTGCCATGCGTTGGGGTTCTGACCGCGGAACCCGCCGAAGCCTCCGCCGAACCCTCCGCCAGCGCCGAAGCCTCCGCCTCCGCCGCGTCCACCACCACCGCCGAAGCCGCCCCCGCCGCCCCCGCCCCCACCAAAGCCACCTCCGCCAAAGCCACCTCCGCCGGGGCCACCTCCGCCGGGACCGCCTCCGCCGGGACCACCGGGGCCGGGAGTGAAGATTCCGGTCTGCATAACTCCGCTGAGCGTGCCGGCGATGTCTCCATTGGTGAAGCCGTTGCGCTGCATGTCCTGAATGCGGTTCTGCAGGTCGTCCTGGCTGAAGGTGGCGAGGCCGTTGATCTGGCCCTGTACGCCCGTGACCGCGATGGACTCATTTGCGGATGCCGATAAGTCGTCGCCGGCCACCGCGCCCAGCGATGGAAGAAGCGTATCGCTGTTTGTCTCGCCGGTGCTTGCGTCCGTCTGATCTGAATCGTCATTGCCCTGGACCGCCAGCGCCTGCGTGCCTCGTCCCACCCTGGCGACAGCGCCGGAGGCGGCGCCGCCAGCGGCAGGCGCGGCCCGTCCAGCGCCGGGGGCTGTTGCGGTCCTGCCAGCGGCCGCCGTGGCCGTCTGCGCCGGTTCCGCCGCGACCCGCGAGGCGAGGTCCACCTTGAACTCCGCGGTCTGCGTGGGCAGGCCGCCGTTCTGGCTGGAGGCGTTCACCACAACCTCCTGGGTTACGGAGGCAAAGCCGGTGAGGTCGGTCTTGACGACGTAGCGGCCGTTGCGCGGCACCGCCATCTGGAATGCGCCGTTGATGTCCGTCGTGGTTGCGTACTTCTTCCCGGTCAGCGTGTTGGTTGCGGTGACCGCGACACCGGGCAGGGGAACTCCGCTGGCCTTGACCGTGCCCTGAATGGTTCCACCCTGCGGTTCTGCGGCCACAACCGGCGCAACTGCCACAGATGCCGGGGCTGGCGGGGCCGCGGGAGTTTGCGCAGCGGGAGCGGACGCCGCCGCCGCAGTTGGGGCCGGCGGAGCCTGCGCAGCCGGCGCCTGGGTTGCCGCGGGCTGGGCCGCCTGCGCCAGGGCCTTCGCGCCAAAATCGCAGGCGCCGGACAGGACCGCCGCACTCACTGCCAGAACCGCAAACCGCCTTATCGCATCAACTCGCAGCACAGTTACACTCCATGACAAACCTGAAAGACTCAAAGCAGATCAGCAAGCACTATGCTGCTCATCGGCAATCAACCTGCAATGCAGGGGTTATTTCCTGCCCCACGAAAAACTCCACATCAACTCCACGCACTTGCTAAGACAAAGCAGTTTCCCAATCGGCACGCTCAATCCTTGGATGCTGCTTATTGGGTTGAAACAACCGGTGGCAACCCAGGGGGTGGACCGGGGGGTTGCGCATCCGGGGCCGTAGGGGCCGGTTGATTGCCTGGGCCGCCGCGTCTTGCCGCGCCGGGCGCTGCCGGTTCGGAGACGCCCATCTTGAGCACGGTGAATGTGCCGTTCTTCAGGATCCCTGTGGCCATCACCGAATCGCCAACCTTAATGTCCGCGAGGGTGATGCTCTCCGGAGCCGGTGGCGTAGCAGGCTGTGCGCCGCCACCCTGTCTTCCGCCGCCTCCGCCCATTCCACGGCCTCCGCCCATGCCGCGGCCGCCGCCCATCATGCCTCCCATTCCGCCGCCGCCCAAAGCGCCGGCCGCGGTCACGTCCGCCGCAACGCCGCGCGCGCCGCGCTGGAAGGAGGTGCCGTCATCGAGCGCGATCGTCTGGCTAACGTTGTCGGAGCGCAGTATGGTGAGCTTGAGATTGTCCGCATCGATGGCGGTGACTGTTCCGATGATGTAGGTCTTGCCCATGTTCTCCATGGCCTTGGCGAGCATTGCCGCGTCGACGTCGGTCAGCATCATGGCCTGGACGGTCTTCTTTGCGGCGTCCACCGTGCCCATCGCGGTCACGCTGTCGCCGGGCTTCACATCGCTCAACTTGATTGGGGCACCGGCCTTCATGATGCGGGCGGTGTCTGTGACGGTGACGTCGTAGGAATCGCCTGCCTGGGTCTTGAGGGTGAGATGATCGGCGGTCACGGCGGTTACCGTACCCTGAACCGGCTGGCCCATCTGTCCGCCGCCAAAACCGCCAAAACCGCCGCGCCCGCCGCCCCTCTGGGCCTGCACTTGCGAACCTGAAGTCAGCAGGAGACAGGCTGCCGCAACCAAGCATGTCCGGAATATAACTCTCATTGCTCGTCCTTCCGATCACTTCAAGTCTGTCTGGACCCTATTGATACAGACGGGGCGAAACGGCGAAAGGACGCGACCGCGCGCGAATAATTCTCGTGAGCCACAGGGACTGGATGTTGCGGCCGGGACTCTACATTGCGCAAGAACCCTCTGTTGCATTCGCGCTCTTGCGAGGCACATCGGCCATGCAGGAAATGCCAGCGGCGATCGAGATCGAGCGCATGTTGAAGAACGCTTTCCGCTCAATCGCGGCTGGACCGGAACGCGATGCAGCGGGTTGCCGAGTGCCGGTTACGGGTTGCCGTCAGCGGACCTGCTTTCAGCCGCGCAGACCGTGAGGCTTGCGGACGGGGCGCTGCCGCAATTGCGGTGCATCTGCCGCAGGACTGCGAATGCGCGCGCCAAGCCGGCCGGCTTAGACGATGCGGACCAAATTAAGTTGCAGATCAAAAGTAACTGGGCCCGCCTCCCGCGAGTAACCGATTCCCGAGGGGCCGAAACATAATGGTTTGATTACCATTAATAGCTTCCAATGTGGCGACTCATCTCCTATATTGAGGGTATGGGATTGAGGCATTCCCGATTGCTGATTAAGACAGCTTAAGAATTCTGAAGCGAATCGGAGAGGTATTCAGCACGGAGACGGCCTCATAATCCGGCACAAGTTGAAAGAAGGTTTCGAGCACCGATTGCCGCACTTGATTGCAACATGATCCCCAGGAGTTCCTAAATGCGATTAAAGACTGCCGTAGTTTTCCTGAGCCTCTCCCTTGTTTGCCTGATCTCTCGTGTCAGCTTTGCCGACAGCCTCACGCTGAGCGGCGTGGGCGGCCAAAACACCGACGGTGTGTACGTCGATCCCTACCTCTTCACGGTGACAGGGCCGGGCGGCACCAGCACGCTGGTCGATATGTCCTGCCTCAACTTCAACCGCGAAGTCAGCATCGGGCAGTCGTGGAATGCGAACCCCATCAACGTCGCGTCCATCAGCCCCACGGCAATCATCGACGGCGAGTCCGGAACGGACTTTCTGGCCGACGCGTACCTCTATAACCAGTACGCCGCCGCCATAGGGAACGCGCAACTGACCTCCGACATCCAGTTCGCCATCTGGAGCATCATGGACCCGACCGGCGTCGCTGGTGAGAGCGGCTTCGACGCCAATGCCGCGGCCCTGGCCACAGCGGCCCTCAGAGTGGCCCCCACCCTGCCCTCCAGTACCTTCGCGAATGACGACGTCTTCGTTCCCAGCGACAGCTATCCCAACGGCGGCGAGCCACAGCTATTCATGACAGACCCGCCTCCACCCGCAGTCACCCCTGAGCCAACCAGCCTGATCCTGCTGGGAACCGGGCTGCTTGGCACGGTCGGCCTGATGCGCCGCAAGCTCAGGAAGGCCTAGCTGCAACTCTACAGGAACTACGATTCAAGGGGACGTTTTTCACCATGGGCCCGCGCCGGCAACTCGACGCGGGCCCGCTGTTTGCGATGCAGACGATCGCAGGGTTGCAGCGCGGGATCTGCCCGCCGCTGCGGCGCCGCGCTGTTTGAGGATGAGGAATGGGGACCTGCGAGGCGAGTGGACGGGAGCTGTGGCCGAGATCATGCGGCGCGCGGCAGAGCGGCTAAGGGCAGGAGATCGGGATTCCTGCTTTGACAGCCGATTTCGGGATGCGGCGGAAAATTATTCGGTTACAGCCGCAACTTGTCTTCCCGTCTCCCCATCTAAATTAATAGGTTCCAAGCAAACTCGGGATGTCGCGGACGGGCGAGCGATGAAAGGTATCTGCTGACCAGCTTGGTTGCGGCCTGGAAACAGAGGATGCAGCTCGAAGGTAACTCGACCCGCCGCCCGTGAGTAACCTATTCCCAAGGGGAAGAAACAAAATGGTTTGATTACCATTAATTGCTTCCTCAGCAGCATTGGAAGCTCTATATTAGCAGCACGGGGGACTAGAGCATTCCCGCTTGCCGGTTATGACGGACCGCAGGACTGACGCGAAATGGCACAGTTGTTCGATACGAGATGCCCAAGAGACGCCAGCGTATACAAAGAGATTGTTTAGAGCTTAGACCACTGCTTTACTGCACCTGGTTGCTGTCCGATCCCCAGGAGATTCACCATGCGATTAAAAACTGTTGTAGTTGCGTTGATATTCTCCCTCGTCTTCGTAGTTTCACATGCGAGTTATGCCGACACCCTAACAATGACCGGGTTCAGCGGCCAAGCCGAAGACTACGAGTTCGTCTACCCCTACGTATTTCAAGTTGACGGCCCGAACGGCACCACCAGCTACGTGGATATGTCGTGCCTCAACTATGATCGCGGCGTCAACTTTGAACAGCCCTGGGATGTGACCGCCATCAACGTGTCGACCATCGCCCCTACCGACACGATCGACGGCGAGTCGGGGTTGGACTATCTTGCCGACGCGTACCTTTATAGCGAGTATCCCGCCACCGACTGGAACCAACAGACTGCCGATGTCCAGTTCGCCATCTGGAGCATCATGGACCCCTCGCTGACGTACGCCAACACCGATGGCGCTCTTAATGCAAATGCCCAGGCCATGGCCGCGCAGGCACTCAGCATTGCTCCCACGCTGCCGTCCAGCTACTTCGCGAATGACATCGTGTACATCCCGGACGGCGACTACGCCCCTGGCACCGAGCCCCAGATATTTATGACGGACCCGCTGCCGGCCGCATCCGCTCCTGAGCCAACCAGCCTGATTCTGCTTGGGACCGGACTTCTGGGCGCGGTTGCCGTTATGCGCCGCAGGCGCGGGAAGGCATAACCGCAACTCTGGCAGCGACTACAATTCAAGGGGACGTTTTCACAATGGGCCCGCGCCGGCAACTCGACGCGGGCCATCTGTTTGTGCTGCGAACAATCGCAGGATTGCGGCCCGGGGGCCTGCACGCCGCCCTTTAGCGCGTCCCGCTGTGCGAGGATGAGGAATGGGCTTCGAGGCGAGTGGGACAGGAATTGTGGCGGGAATCTCGCGGCGCGCGGCCGAGCGGCTGAGGGCAGGACATCTCTGGGTGTACCGGTCCGATGTGGAGCGGTTGCAACCTGCGGAGTTGGCCGGCGGGGCGCTGGTTGGCGTGGCCGACGGGCGGGGAGTTCCGCTGGGGACGGCGCTGTATAGCGATGCGTCGGAGATTGCGCTGCGGATGGTGTCGCGTCGAGTGGGAGTGGGGCGGGCGGAGTATCTCGGCGAGGTGAGGGAGCGGCTGCAGGTGGCGATCCGGCTTAGGGAGCAAGTGACTGCAGAGGCGTTTTCGGGGACTGGCGCCGGCGATGCGTCGGGAGAGACGAATGCAGCGGCGCACAAGACGGACGCTTGCAGGCTGGTCTTCTCGGAGGCGGACGGACTGCCGGGGATCGTGGCGGACCGCTACGGCGAGCTGGTGGTGGTGCAACTGCTGACGCAGGGGACAGCGCAGGAGGACGTGCGCGCGGCGTTGGCCGAGGCGCTGGCGGAGCAGTCCTGGGTGACGACGGTGGTGGAGCGGCCGGACGCGCGGGTGCGGGAGATGGAGCATCTGGCGGCTGCGCCGGAGGCCCCGCTCTTTGTGCGGAAGAGATGCAAGGCGGCGCTGAAGACGGTCTTCGCAATCAATGGAGTGCGCTTCCACTTCGACGTGCAAGCGGGGCAGAAGACCGGGGCGTTTCTGGACCAGAGGTTGAACTATGCGGCTGCGGCGAAATGGGCGCATGGGCGGGCGATGGACGTGTGTACCTATCAGGGCGGGTTTGCGCTGCATCTGGCGCGGGTGTGCGAGCGCGTGACGGGCGTGGATGCGAGCCGCGCGGCTCTGGAGGTCGCGGACCGGAACCTGGAGCTGAATCCGGGGATTGCGGCTGCGGTGGATTGGATCGAGGCGGATGCATTCGATCTGATGCGGGATTATTCGGAGGCGGGCGAGCGGTTCGACTCGATCGTGCTCGATCCTCCGGCGTTTGCCAAGACGAAACGGGCGGTGGAGGGCGCGCTGCGCGGCTACAAGGAGCTGAACCTGAGGGCGATGAAGATGCTGTCGGCGGGAGGGACGTTGGTGACCTGCTCCTGCTCGCACCATGTGGGGATGGAGGAGTTCGTGGGCGTGGTGCGGGCGGCGGCGGAGGATGCGGGGCGCCGGGTGCAGGTGCTGGAGATGCGCGGCGCCGCGCCGGACCATCCGGCGATATTCACGCTGCCGGAGACGAGCTACCTGAAGTGCCTGATCTGCCGAGTTGCTTAGCTTGCGACCTTACTGAGAGCCTGAAATCATATCTGGAACGAGATGGAAGACTTTGTACAGATCGGGGTTCAGGCGCCGGGGCCCGGCACCGCGAGAGCTGCGAAGCCACGCGCAGCGGTTCTGTGGTTGCAGGGTGTCACGCTGGCGTGGATGCTGGTTGAGTTCGTCGTCTCTGTCTATGCGGCGGTAAAGTCCCACAGCCCTGCTATGTTGGCCTTCGGCTCCGACAGCCTGGTCGAGCTGCTGTCCGCGATCGTTGTGGTATTGCAGTGGATTCCGGGTATGTCAATCCCGGAACGAAGAGCCAGCCGCACAGCCGGAGTTCTACTGTTAGTGCTCGCGTTCGTGGTTGCGGCGATTGCCATTACATCCCTGGCTCTGCGGTTGCAGCCAGAAACGAGTCGTGCGGGGATGGCCATCACCATCGCTGCGTTGATCGCCATGCCTGTTCTGGCCACACTGAAGCGCCGCGAGGCGCGCCGCAGCAAGAATGCAGCCCTGGCTGCCGATGCAGTGCAATCGGCTACCTGCGCCTACATTGCGCTCATCGCGTTGGCTGGACTCGCGGTCAACGCGGCATTCCACATCGCATGGTTCGATTCGATGGCTGCGCTGGCAGCCATTCCCATCCTCATTAAGGAGGGCAGATCGGCTTGGCAGGGCCATGCTTGCGGGTGCTGCTGAGATACTGGCTCCACTGCGCCGCTTGCAATGATGTTGTGAGCGACGCAGTTGGAGGATGCCGGTGTGTGATGGGCGGATTAGAAGTGGTAGGCGAGCTGGGCGGTGAGGGAGCGCGGGGTGACGTAGTGCGTTCCGGAGAAGGTGGAGAGGAAGTTGTAGAGGGCGACCTTGTTGGTGAGGTTGACGATGGTTACGGAGGCGGAGAGGGTGCGTTTGTCGGCGAAGTTGCGACGCAGGAGGTTGTCCTCGCCGAAGGAGAGGTCGAAGAGGCTGCGCGGGGCGATGCGCGGTGGGTTGTGGTCGTCGTTCTCGGCGTTTAGGGCGGGGATGCTGATGAGCGATGAGGTGAACTGCGAGGCGAGGCAGGCGCTAGGGAGGGGATGACCGAGGCTGGCGCGGACTCCGTTGCAGGCAAAGCCAGCCTGGGCCTCCTGGTCGGCGGTGAAGGGGACGCCGGTGGCGTCCTGAAGGAAGACGGCGGGCTGGCCGTTGATGGTGGTTGACTGCGGGCAGTCGTTGGAGGCCAGAGTGCCGTAGCAGGGGGCGGAGCCGGCGACCAGGCCGGAGTCGTAGCGCCAGTTGAAGCCGACGTAAGGGCCGCGCTTGCCGAGCTGGTACTGGGCGTGGGTGGTCTGGTTGAACTTCTCGTCGTGGTCGATGCGGAAGGGGGTGTATGCCGCGGTCTGGCCCGCCTGCACGGTGGTGCCCAGGCCGCTGGTCTGCGGGGTGAAGAAGCGCGCGGCGACCGAGGAGAAGACAATCTGGGCGGTGAAGTTGTGGATGGCAGGAATGTCCAGGCGGCCGTCGAAGCCGGGGACCTTGGCGTTGTGCCAGCCGACGGGGAAGAAGATGGGGGTGGCACCGAGGACGGAGAAGTCGTATCCGGTGTGAGTGTACATCCAGACATAGTCGGCGGAGAGGACAGCGAAGCGGGAGAGGGACTGCTCGAAGCCGGCGTGGAAGTTGTTGCGGTAGCCGGGGCGGTTGGGTGCATTGGTGCAGGGGATGAGCGCGGCGATGACGGCGTAGTTGCATCCTTCGCTGGCCAGGACGAGGTTCTCGTTGAAAGGCGACTCGAGCGAGCGGGCGTAGGAGACGCGCAGGACGGTTCCGGGGCCTTTGACCTTATAACTGAGAGCGAGGCGCGGCTCGACCTGGCTGGCGACTACAAGTCCGTTGTAGCGGTCGAAGCGCAGGCCGAGGTTGCCGGTCCACGGGCCGAAGGTGATGGCGTCCTGGGCGTAGGCGGCGAACTCCTTGACGTCGGTGTGTCCGTGGAAGGGGTAGAGCGCGCCGCCTTCCGTGAGGTCGTAGGGTTGGAGGGTGGCGCAGGCTGTGCCTGGGATGGGCGAGCCGTTGTGGTTCTGGCATCCAAGGCCAGGGACGAGGGTTGGATCGACGATGCCGATCTGGAAGTTCTCGTTGAGGAAGGTCTGGGCGTAGTTAAGGCCGGCCTTGATGTTGTTGCCGCCGTGGGTGTAGGTGAGGTCGGAGTGGAGGCCGATGTTGGCCAGCGAGCGCTGCTGCGCGAGGGACTCCTGCTGCAGGTCGGGCGCGCCCAGGTCGGCGAAGGGGTTCTTGCTGGGATAGTAGTTGAAGGCGTCGCGGCGGAAGAAGTAGCCGGCGTTGAATACGGTGGAGGTGTTGATGACGTGAGTGTAAGAGGGGGCGAGGTTGACGGTCTGGATCTGCGCGCGCTGGTCGGCAGGGCCGACGGCTGCGCCGTTGGGGCCGATGGCTACACCGGCCGAGTTAGTGGGCCACTGGGTGGCGTACTGACTGTCGTAGGAGTTGGGGGTCTGGAACCAGGAGCGGGTGTAGTTGAGGTTGAGCCGGACGGAGTTGGCGTTGGAGATCTGGACGTCGATGCGGTCGAAGAGGTTCTCCTCGTTGCCATGATCGTGGATGGCGTGAAACTCCGGCGGATCGAGGAAACGGCCGGTGTTCATGACATTGGCGGAGATAAAGTTGCCGAGCTTGGCGGAGCCGGTGGCGAGGTTGAAGCCGACGTTGGAGGAACCGAATGAGCCGTAGGATGCGGTGACCTCGCCGGTGGGCTTGCTTTCGCCCAGGCCGGAGCGGGTGGTGGCGACGATGACCAGCGAGGTCTTGCCGCCGTACTCGGCCGAAGGCGCGCCGGGAATGACCTCCAGCGACTGCACCGAATCCATTGGAATCTGGTTGGAGAAGACCTTGGACTGTTGGTCGGTGATGGGCTGGCTGTCGACGGAGAAGGAGTTGGAGGCGTGGTCGCCCATACCGTGGAAGAGGCCGTTGGAGTCCGCGGAGACGCCGGGCGAGGCGAGAGTGACGAGCGAGCTGATGGATGAGGAGATGCTTTCGAGGGGAATCTTATCGAAGAGACCGCGATCCACGTCGGTGTGGCCGACGGGGTCGGCTTCGACGAGGTCGCCGCTGGTGGTGGTGACGTCGACGACGGTGCTGGCGGAGGCAATCTGTAGGGTGGTGGTGAGGGCGATCGGCACAAAGGACTGCACGTCGACGGTCTGCGTGGATGGGGCCATGGTCTTGGCGGCGACGGAGAGGCGGTAGGTGTTGAAGGGGATGTTGGAGATGGTGTATGCGCCGGAGTTGTCTGTGGTTGCGGTGCGGGAGAGGCCGCTGATGGCGTTGGCGAGGGTGACGGTGGCGTTGGCGATGACCGCGCCGGTGGGGTCGATGACCGTGCCGGAGATGGTGCCGGCGGTGCCTGCGGACTGGACGCGGGAGGGCGCGGTGCGGCGGGGCGCGGGAGCCTGGGCGGGGGTCTGGGACCTGGCGCGAGGCGTGGGCACGGAGAGCGATGTGGCGAGAATGACGAATGCTGCGGAGATGCCGCGTCCGATGGACGTGTTCATGGAGTTCCCCCTATTGTTGGGTTGCCTTATGCGTTGTTGACGAGGTGCTGTGCGGGAACGCTTGTCAACTGGCGACGGGCGGGGGACGGGTGAAGAGGGCGAAGGTCGAGAGGGCGTGGGGAAGGATGGACGGCGAGAGGGATTCAACCACGGCGACGACGGAGATCGTGGGCGCGGGGGACGGAGCATGGATGGGATGAACGGAGACGTGGGCCGCGGCGCAGAGGGCGCAGTCTGCGTGGTTCGCGGCGCCATCGGCGTGGGTGTGCGCGACCTGCACTGTGCCCAGAACGACAACCAGGAGGACGCAGACGAGCGCGAGGAGGATTCTCCAGGGAGCAGCGGCGTGTGTCTGTCTGTCGTTTCGACCCATACTCTTAAACTATAGCTTAGGATGCGCGGATGGGACCGCAGGATGCGCCGGAGCGTTGAGGAGAGCGCGCAGAGCGGGCTCGTCGAGGACGGGGACGTTGAGGGCGCGAGCGCGGTCGAGCTTGGAGCCGGAGTCTTCGCCGGCGACGAGGTAGGAGGTCTTCTTGCTGACGGTGGCGGAGACGCGTCCTCCGGCGGATTCGATGAGGTCTTTTGCGGCCTCTCGGGTGAGGGTGGGAAGAGAGCCGGTGAGGACGAAGGTGAGTCCGGCGAGGGTGGAGGCGGTGATTTTTTTCTCGGCGGTCATGGATAGCTGCGCGGCTTTGAGGCGCTGGACCAGCTCGATGTTGCGCGGCTCGGCGAAGAACTCGACGATGGCCTGGGCGACGCGCGGGCCGACCTCGTTGACCTGCTCCAACTCCTCGGCGGGGGCGAGTCGCAAGGCTTCCATCGAGCCGAAGTGGGCGGCGAGGAGCTGGGCGGTGCGCTCGCCGACGAAGCGGATGCCAAGGGCGAAGAGGAGACGGGCGAGTCCCGCGCGCTTCGACTGCCCGATCTCGTCGAGCAGGGACTGGGCGGACTTTTCGCCCATGCGGTCGAGTTGGAGAAGGTCTTCCTTGCGGAGAGAGTAGAGGTCGGAGAGGGTGCGGACGAGGGGAAATTCGTTGGGCGAAGGTTCTGCATCCCACCCATCGCGATGAGACTGCGATGGATGGGGCACCCGGCTCTCATCCGTCAGGTCATTCGAGGGATTCTGTCCGAGGAGCTGCGCGACCATTGCATCGCCCAGACCTTCGATGTTCATGGCATTGCGTGCGGAGAAGTGGAGCAGGCCTTCGCGCAGACGGGCTGGGCAGTTGGCGTTGACGCATCGCCAGTCCACCTCGCCCTCGGCGCGGACGAGCGCGCTCGAGCAGGCAGGGCATTCCTTGGGGAAGACGATCTCTTCACTGCCGCGCGCGTGTTGGGCGTCTTCGACTACGCAGACGATCTTGGGGATAACGTCGCCGCCGCGTTCGACCTGCACAAAGTCGCCGATGCGCACGCCGAGGCGGGCAATCTCGTCGGCGTTGTGCAGCGTTGCGCGGGAGACGTTGGTGCCTCCGATCAGCACGGGCGTGAGCACTGCGACTGGCGTAACTTTTCCGGTGCGGCCGACCTGGAAGTCCACGCGTTCCAGACGCGTGATTCCTGCGCGGGCGGCGAACTTGTAGGCGATGGCCCAGCGCGGCGCACGGCCGGTGAAGCCGAGGCGGCGCTGCTGCGCGGTGGAGTCCACTTTAATCACAACGCCGTCGATCTCGTAGCCGAGGGTGTCGCGCAGGCCTTCGGAGTGGGCGATGAATGCGAGAACCTGGTCGATGGAGTCGACGGTGGTGGCGTGGGCGTTGACGCGGAAGCCTGCGGTGCGCAGGGATTGGAGCGTGGCGGACTGCGTGGCGAGGAGGGTCTCGCCGGGCTGGGCTTCTCCGTGGAGGAGGAAGTAGGCGTAAAAGTCGAGGCGGCGCTGGGCTACGATGTTGGGCTCCAGCGTGCGGATGGTGCCGGCGGCGGCGTTGCGGGGGTTAGCCGCGGGGGGGAGGCCTTGCGACTCGCGCTCTTCGTTGAGCTTGCGGAAGGCAGAGTGGGGGAGGACGACCTCGCCGCGAACCTCGAAGCCGGCGGGCAGGCCGGAGGCGGCCAGCTTCGCTGCCGAGACGCTCAGGGGGACGGAGCGGATGGTGCGGACGTTGGTGGTGACATCCTCGCCGATGGCCCCATCGCCTCGGGTGAGGCCGCGCTGGAGGCGGGCGGAACCGTCCGGGGCGGGCGCGTAGAGCAGGGCAAGCGAGAGGCCGTCGAGCTTGAGTTCGCAGACGTAGCGCACCTGTTCGCTGCTGGGCAAGGCTTCGCGCAGGCGAGCATCCCAGGCGCGCAGGTCGGCCTCGCTGTAGGCGTTGTCGAGCGAGAGCATGGGGCGGGAGTGGGGGGTCTTGACGAAGCCGTCGCGGGGCTTGCCGCCGACACGCTGGGTGGGGGAGTCGGGGGTGATGAGTTCGGGATGGGTTGCTTCGAGCGCGCGCAGGCGATTGTAGAGCGCATCGTACTCGGCGTCGGAGAGCTCGGGCGCGTCGAGCACATAGTAGAGGTGCTCGTGGTGGCGCAGCTCCTCGCGCAAGGCTTCGATCTGCTGGCCGGGGGTGGGTTCGGAAGACATTCTGGGATGATTATAGAGAGCGCTGGCTTGCCTGGTCGCGGGACTTTGCGGAGACGTAGAGATACCACGCGAGCCAGAACGGAGCGGTCCAAAGGTAGAGGGCGGAGTGCAGGGTCCTGCCGGATAAAGGGGTGATCTCGATGAAGGCACTGGCCAGCATGAGCGGGCCGAGCTGCGCGCGCGTGGCGTGATAGACGCCCACCAGCAGCGCCGGAACCAGCAGCGCCTGGTCGGTGATCCAGGAGTACGGGCCTACCAGGATGGAGACCAGCATCAGCAATGCGCCATCCTGCATCCAGTCCCATCGGTTGCGGCGCTTCCAGTAGAAGATGATTGCCCAGAGGCAACCCGCGATTGCAGGGAGAAACTGAAGCGCCATCGTCTGCCCGTGAATGGCAAATCGCAGGGCTACCGAGAGGCATGGGATGAACTCATCTTGGATCCCGGAGGAGCGCATCATCCGGGCGTACTGCGCCCAGACCGACGGGTCGAGCGCCCATGCGGCCAGCGAACTTGCGGCGAGCGCCAGGACCGCACCCGCAAGCAGGCGGTAGGCGCGGCGGAGTACCACCCACAGAAGCAGCACAGCGGCAAAGGGAAGAAAGAGGTGGGGCTTCAGCGCGCAAAGCCAGAGCGAGAGTCCCGCAACAAATGGGCGGCTCTGGTGGAAGCGCAGAAAGAGGGTGAGGCCGAGCAATGCGAAGAGCGCGGTCTGTCCGCACAGGACACACAGCAGCGCCGGCGCGAAGGAGTAGCACAGGTAATGCAGCTTGTTGCGTGGACGGCCGTGCATCAACCAGAGCATGTGGACCGAGAGCGCCATTGCCGCCAGCAGGAGCAGCGACCAGATCAACGCTCCGGAGCGCAGTCCGAAGAGTCCCAGCGGGACCACCAGGCAGAGCGCGGAGGGAGGATTGCGCATAATCAGGACATTGGTCTTCTCGGGGAACCCAACCGATCGCTCGATCTTCAGGATAGTGGCACTGTCGTAGGGATTGGCGTGGGCAACGATCTGACGGCCGGCCACCCAGAAGCTGACTACGTCGCGACCTTCGGGATTGTTGCCCGAGAGCAACAGGACGCAGATCCCAAGGGCGAAGATTGCGTAGACAATAGCACAGACGATGACGGTCGCGGGTTCGAGGAACTTATGAGCGTCGCGGCGCCATAATCTCGGAGGATCGGGAGGGGCTTGCGGCATGGGCGTTTCAGCGTCTGGCCCATAGTACAGGACGGGCGGGAAAATGCCGCGCTCTTCTCGCGCAAGCGGTATGCTGGAACCTGTCTGCACACTCCCCATGGAACCCATCACACATCTGATGACCGGGGCCTGCCTGGCGCGGGCGGGGTTCAACCGCAAGGCGGCGTACGCGACGCTGGCAATGACGCTGGCCGCGGAGGCCCCGGACATGGATACGCTATGGTCGGCGGATGGGCCGGTCGCGGCGCTGCAGCACCATCGCGGGATCACGCATACGCTGACCGGGCTGCCATTCGAAGGGCTGATTGTGCTGGGCGCGGTGTGGCTCTTTCATCGCTGGAGGGTGCGGCGGGCGACGGCTGAGGCTGAGAAGCCTTGCGTGGACGCGAGCGCGCCCGGCGTGAGTGGGGATTCGGCGATTGCGCGACCGCTGACGGCGGCGCCGGTGCGCTGGGGGCTGCTGTACGGATTTGTGCTGATCGCGCTCGTCAGTCACCTTCTGCTGGACTGGACGAACAACTACGGACTGCGGCCCTTCTTCCCGTTCGATCCGCGATGGTACGCGGGGTCGATTGTGTTTATCTTCGAGCCGGTGCTGTTTGTGGTGCTGCTGATTGCATTGGTTGCTCCCGCGCTGTTTGGGCTGGTGAGCAACGAGGTGGGGGCGCGGCGGGAGATCTTCCGCGGGCGCGGCTGGGCGATCTTTGCGCTGGCGGCGATGATCGGGCTGTGGGGCTGGCGCCTGGTGGAGCACGATGCGGCGGTGCAGCTTGCATCGACAGCGAGCTATGGGCCGGCGGAGTCGGCGGGCGCTGCGGGCGGAGCGGATTCGGCGGCGCAGGTTTTGCCAGCGCAGGTGCTGCGCGTGACGGCCAGTCCTTATCCCGGCAATCCGTATCGCTGGCACACGGTGGTGGAGACGCAGGACTACTACCAGATGGCCACGGTGGACACGCTGCGGTCGACTGTGGCGACCGACCCGGAGCAGGACCTTTTTTATAAGTCACCCACCACGCTGGCTACGCTGGCGGCCAAGCGGAGCTGGCTGGGCGAGGTGTACCTGGACTGGTCGAGCTGGCCGGTGGTTACGGAGATGGGGCCGGTGGCGGCGATTGGCGCTCCGGCGGGTACGGCGGACTGGACCGCGGTGCGGTTTATGGACCTGCGGTTCCTGTACGA
>Ga0326728_10016358_pt1 | contig 15156 bp, 13 predicted proteins | sample MB3enrmetagenome_FD_207602 | JGI IMG/M metagenome (GOLD analysis project Ga0326728, IMG submission 207602) | Lab enriched peat soil microbial communities from McLean, Ithaca, NY, United States - MB31MN | ecosystem: Environmental > Terrestrial > Soil > Wetlands > Peat | place: USA: New York...
CTAAGATAGGCATCCATCGCTTGATGACGATCTGCTGCTCATGCTTCATCGGTACCTCCTTTTGTGCTATAGTTTATCCTATAACACCCCAAAAGAGTTACCTAATTACTGAGCATCTACAACGGTTGTCATATTCTGAATCAATAACAATTAGGTACAAACTATTTTATTGGTCTCGCCATTTTTGTCCGGCGTCAAACGCAGACCCCACTTCTTATCTTTGCATATATAAATCTATCACTCTCTTGTATTTGCTATTTGTCTTGATGTAAAACAAAGGGGACGTTGGTTCTAAAACAACTTGTTAATATTGGGGTCGAATCTTATCCTTGACTTTGCGTATATTTCACGAAAGTTTTATTCCGACCCCAGTGCTTTTTCCCCTGAATACGAAGAAATATCTTCACCGCCACCCTGCGGATTGGAATATACCTATTTTATGAAAATTGGTCAACCGAAACTTTCAGAAAGAACGGGTCAAAGAAATGGGATGTTTGTTCCACCTACAAATCGATAGTAGGAGCCATATTCAAGAATTGAAGATTGCGGATTGGAAGCGAGCATTAATGCCGAGGGTGAGGCGCACGGGGCAATCAGTATGAACCAGAATCAAACCACGTTTATCCCGTGTCGCCTCGACCCGGCTGTTAGGCATCTATTTTGTTCAAACGGTCGCTGCCCCTTTTTTTGCTTCCTCCACCTACTGGCGGGTCTTACTCCGCTTTTTGGCCATGGTTACGCAATATATACCTCTGCCATCAGATGCAGGGGCGAAACATGCGTTGTCTGAAACGCATTCAGATGTGCGGTGGTCACCCTCCCGCCAACGCTTGACTATCGATGGCTCACAAATCAGCGGCCGGCTCATGGAAATGTAGTCGGCTGTTCCATTCCTGACCAGTCCCTCTGCAATGTCATAGGAGCGTATGCCCCCCACCAGCATTAGCGGAATCGAGACCTTTTGCTTGTAGAGCTTTGCCGCCTCCAGATAATAAGCCTCTTGTTCCGGGGTCTTTAGCTTGCCAGGGCGCGGTGGTATCAACTTTTCAGGGGAAGCCACAGTACCCCCCGAGAGCTCAATAGCATCGACGGACGCTTTCTCAAGCAGGCCAGCGGTCCTAACGGCCTCCTCGCGTGACATCCCACCTTCCAGAAAATCCTCGGAGTTTAACTTAATAAGAATCGGGTACTCAGAACCAACCGTTTCTCGGATACTTTTTACCACCTCAATTACGAGCCGCGCACGGTTCTCGAACTCGCCGCCGTACTCGTCTTTCCTCTTGTTGAACGCAGGCGATAGGAACTGGGTAAGTAGAAACCCATGGGCAGCATGGATCTGCACGGCGTCGAATCCGGCCTGCTTCGCTCGACCGGCGGCTCTGGCAAAAGCGGATATGATGGCCGCAATATCTTTCCTGCCCGCCTGACGGCACGTTACTTGACCATCCTTCTCGACTACGGACGGCCCTATACGCTCTAAACCGGTCAGCTTTGAATTCGCACTGCATCCCCCGTGGACCAATTGCAAAGCCATCTTCCCTCCCGCTGAATGGACAGCCAGGGCCATGTCCCGAAGCCCAGGAAGGAAACGGTCATCGTATACAGCCAGCTGACCGGGATTGGACTGTCCCTCATGGCTGACGAAAGCATAACTACTGATGATCAACCCCACCTCTCCCCTGGCGAGCTCGATCATCATATCTGTGAGCTTATGGGTGACGGAGCCATCCTTATCTGCCACTCCCTCCCAGGTTGCAGAACGGACAAAACGGTTGGCTAGGCTCATGCTGCCTATGGACGTTTGTTCGAACAATTCAGACATCGTGATCCTCCTTTTGATTGTGCTGCTAAGGTTTCCGCCTAACTTGTTTTTTATGCCTATTCTATTTTTTCTGTAAAGATGCATATCTTGGGGACGGTTCTTATATTCTGATTCAATAACAATTAGATACAAACTATTTTATTGGTCTCGCCGTTTTTGCCCGTACCAAAGGCCGCCCCCTTGTTCATAGTTGTGATGGAGTGATAAACGTTTCGACAAAGGCAGCTATCAACAGTAGCGGAACTACGATAAGAACAAAGGATCGACTAGCCTGCTTGCAAAGAGTTGGAAAGGGTAGTGAGTTATGTTTTGTCCATGGAATAACTTTTCTTGATATTTGGATGCTTAGATATACTCCAATGGCTGCGGCATAAATAATTGCCGGAATCTCAAATACTCCATGCGGGGACAAAAAGGTCAAGAATTTTAATTGATTCTGCTTTACGAATAGCTCATTCAATGAAATGACAAGGCCAACCTGAGCACTTAGGTGCATTATAGCTATGACGGGCAAGAATAGAAAGGGTATGAAACCTAATAGAGTAGCTCCAAGCGAAAAGGTTAGATTGTTCAAAAACAGCTTTACAAAAACTTTGAAGCTGTTTTCACCGTAAAGACCAGCTTTGCGAAATGTCTTAACGTAATCAAATAATGTGCTTTTTGCTCTTTCAGGATACTTAATAAAATAACTATACGTTGAGAACGACAATAGTATGAGAAGTAGCAATAATATCAAAAAAATGAAACGGAGCTTTTTTTTGAAAAAAGACCACTCAGTTAAATAATATTTTTTGAACATGGGATTTATTTGTCTTGGCTCTGGGATCGAATCCTTATCCCTGACTTTGCCTATATTTCACGAAAGTTTCCTTCTGAGCCCAGGCTTTTTTCCTGAAAAACGAACAAATATCTGCTCCGCCACCCTAATGATTGTTGATTGGAGTATATAGATTTTATGAAAATTGGTCAACCGAAAGTTTCAGAAAGATCCGCTGAAAGAAACGGGCTGAGAGAAGGTGGCGCCTCCTGAAAAGGAAGCTGACTGAAAAATGGAAGTAACTCAAATAGAGGTGGCCCGCCCCGTTGAGTTTCAGAGAAAGGGGCGGGCACACTAAAGCAGATAAATTACTTCTTATACTTTTCGATCATCCAGGGCGGTATCTTTACGGGGATCAATCCCTTGTAAGTGATCTCAGGCGCGTCTGGGGTAGCCTTCCATTTGTTGGGCCAGACGCCCTTTAGCTCACCATCCTGCCATTGAACACCCAAACTTGTCAGGTACCCCGGGGTCCATGTGAGTTCATGGAGGTGTCGTCCTTCGGCGTTCTTCATATATTTTACCGTGCCAGCAGGTACCTTGTACACACGCTCCTCCAGAATGGACACCAGCTTGTCGGAATCGAGGGTCCCTGCCATCTCAATGGTCGGCGCAAGCCCGTAGATAATAGCGGCGTAGGTATCCGCGGTAAAAGCAGGCACCTCACCGAATCTTTTAATATATGTCTCTACAAACGGCTTTTCCAATTCGTTTCTCTCAACACCACGGGCATAGGTATTCATGGTAAAAACATAATTGCCCATTCCCTGCGTGGCCTGCCAGAAACCATCCTTCTGGGCCTCCACATTGATGCCCACCTGCATAGCCGGAATCTTGAACTCGCCTGCCTGTCTGGCAAAGGTGATCCCCACCGATGCTGAAAAGATCTCGAAAATGATATTGGCTTCTGCACGCTGGATGGCCGACAATTCGGCTGTGACATCAGTGGCTACCGGAGAGGGTCTCCAGACGCCTGCCACCTCCATACCCATCTTAGGGATGGTAGCCTCGGCCGCCTGAACCATCGGATCCGTCCACATGGCCTTTTCCCCGACCACAGCAACCTTTATTTGGGGTATGTTTAAGGATTGTCTCAATATGGCTGCGACAGCGCCCAAATGGATGAAACTCGTCTTGCCAAGTAATGAGGAGCTGAAGGGGGAGCCCCGGAACCAATACTTGTAGGTGTTGTAGTTCTTGGCCACCCGCGTACAGAGCTCATCATGGGCAGCCCCAACGCCGATGAAGATCTTTTTGTGCTCCATGGCAATGTCCTGCATGACCAGGACGGCCTCAGTCCGGTAACCGCCAACAACGAAGTCCACTTTGTCCTGAGTCATTAAACGCTCCATGGCACTGGCGGCGTCCGTGACATTGATAAATTCGTTGGAATCTGCCTGAATGAGCTTGATTTTCATCTTTCTTGCGCCAACCTGAATACCCCCTTTGGCGTTGATCTCCTCAGCGGCCATTGTGGCTCCGTTCCAATGCCCCTTCCCCTGCATAAACTGCATTGGGCCGATCACCCCAATCTTAATCTCCTGCCCCATAACAACTGTCCAGGGCAACACAGCGAATAAGAAAGCAATTACTAAAATGAACATTCCTTTGCGTAACCTGTTCATCTGTAACCCCTCCTTTCTTTTTTCTCCCCTTCTGGATACTGCGCCCAAAATTAGAGATAGGGTCGGCAAGGCAGAGTAAAACTCTTTCACCTATGGCGCCTGCCTGCGGCAAAGACCCCAATCCTCGGCAGACATCGTGTCGGCATCTTCCGGAAACTCCTTTTCGTAGCTTGCCCCGGAAGGTTAGAGGTTAGGTTGTGAGGTTGATTAGAGACAGGTGGGAAATAATGATTAGAAAATATTCTTAAATTGGTCGACTGTCAAGGCAAAAATTTTTTGGAAATTTCATTTCTACCGCTGATTTGCAGTTGAAATGCTCCAGGGAGCGGGATTTCTAAGAATGGCGATTTCAAGAAGAAACACACATATTGAAAAAGGGTAGGTGGGGTCGAGTCTTTATCCTCAACTTTGCCCAGAAATATCTGCACCACTACCCCGTTGGTTGATGTTGGTGATAGAACTATACAAATTTTGTGCAAATTGGTCAACCGAAACTTTCAGAAAGAAATAGCGGACTGCGGCCGAAGAACATTATCGATCACGAAAAGTCGGTTATGGCGCCGTTCTGTCGATGAGTCCGGCGTATTCCAGTATCCTGCGCATCGCCGTCTTTAATACCATCAGTTGCATTTCCCTGCCCATACCCATAAAGTCGAATTCGTTCTTCCACAGAATTTCGGCAGCGGCTTTTTGAACTGTCTCGTCGAAATCTCTCGTCTGTTGGTGCATCTCGATAATACGGCTCCGGAACCTTTCCGTTTGTTTTAGCCCTTCTTGTAATAATTGCCCTGCCTGGGTGCCGGTGACAGCGCCATAATGCTCGGAGGCAACTATTTCAACTTCGAGACCAGCCAGTCTTGCCATTGATTGTTTAAACAGGCCAAAGTGATACTGCGGTCCGGGAAAAAATACTGTATTTTCATCGTCCGTTGGCGGTGGCGCCGCATCCCCAGGAAACAGAATTTTCAACTTAGGGACATACGCGGCAATGGAACACTGGGTATGCCCCGGCACTTCCAGGAAGTGCACGTCTATGCTGTCTCCAAGGTCTACGATGTCTTTTTCCGTGATGATGCGGTCAACATGGATTCCGTCGAATTTCAAATCTAAGCGTTCATATTCACTTTGCAGTCCCAGCCTGTCAATCGCATACTTATTGGTAACAGCGATGAAATTAATCGCCTTGTGCTTAGCAAAGATCTTTTCAGCGTAGGCCGAGGCAAGTATCTGGATATGGGGAAATTTCTTTTTCAAATAGGGTACAGCCCCGCAGTGGTCGAAGTGGGAGTGGGAAACCACCAGGTACTTAAGCTTTTTGGGCTCGAAATCAATTTTTGATAGCTGCATTTCCAGAGACGGGACTACCCAGCTCATTCCACCGCCGATAATCATCATGTCTCTGCCCCGTAGCAGGTACAGACAATTTTCTCTTGCGCCCAAAAAATCTAACCTGTCGCTGACTTTTCCCGGCTCTCTAATCCACATGTCGGCTCCTCGTTGTTTCATAATAACGTCAGGGACCGAAAACTCCTCATTCCGCCGCAACCCTGCGGATTTCTGATTGAAATATACATAGTCTATGAAAATTGGTCAACCGAAACTTTGAACTGCTGTTGATGATTAAAGCCATTTTTCGAGCAGGAACTTAGGAGAAAAGGGATTCACAAAACGCACACCCTCCAGGATCGACCCATCCCGGAAATCTTCGCTGAACACAACCGATAGCTGGTTCAGGCGCGCCGTCGCCCATACCTGCGCGTCATAGTAGGAAAGTTTGTGATCACGGACGCCTCGTCCAGCCTCCATCACAATCATAGGGGTTAAATCAAAAACAGGCCAGAGACGGGTGAAAAGCGTTACCTGGTTCAAAGCCTGTGCTGAGGTGAGGCTCCGAGAGAGTTTTCGTGTGGCCACGCTGAAGAATTCGGCGAGTGCCTGAACGCTCAAACGCCCGTTGCGCGTCAACTCCAGCTGTTCAAGGACAAGCTCCGATTGTTTCTGTTTATCAGGTTGGTTTGGATCGTAAAGGTAGATCAGAAGGTTTGTATCTATCAATATTGGCGGCATCGGTCCCTCATCCTTTTGCGCGTCTGGTGAAACGTCTTTCTCTGTCCTCGTAGGCGTCCAGGCGGCTCCAGCGATAGGGCCGAACACCAGGTCGAAGGGCTTTCCGGCTCCTGGCGAAGCGAAGAATCTTGTCCCAGGCCTCTTGATCAGGCGCTAAAAGAGGTTTTTCACCCACCGTCTCCCGTTCAATCGCTCGGCGAATGAGTTCGGCTTCGCTGACGCCACGGGCTTTGGAAATTCGCTTGAGTAGCCGCTCGTGGCGCTCTTCAACGTAGATCTGTTTGCGTACCATTTCTGCCATGTCATTCTCCTTAGAATCTTTATACATTACATTATACACAATAACTCATAGCGTTGGCAAGGAGGTAAAATATCCGCCGCCACCCTTATTATTGATGATTGTTGATTGATGATTGATGGTTGGAATGTATCAATTTTATGAAAAATGGTCAACCGAAAGTTTCAGAATGAACGAGCCAATGAAATGGGCTGTTTGTAACACCTACAAAGAGTGAGGTTGGACAGCGGCAAGGCATGATGATTTTCGATGGAAAGAGAGTATAACGATCGGCATCACCTGCCGCAAATAGCCGCAGGTTATTTGTGATCAGGTGAATGCCCTTGTTCGATAGCCGCACCTTTCAGTTGCTGTCTCAGCAAGTCAACGGCCGGCGCTGTTTGTAGGAAAACTTCCTCGGTTTTTCCAAAATCGAGCATCCGTATGTCTTGGATCTCCGGTCGTACATAGATGTCGGGCTTCCGGTGTTTCATCTTTTCAGCGAGGGCTGAAGCCTGCATGATATTGAAAGCCCCAAGAACTGTTTCAAGAGCGCCAGGGATTTCATTCTTGTCAGGATTGCGCACCCTGCTCACATCTACTGCTATGGTGAAATCAGCTCGCTCTAAAAGGTGGTCGTAGGGTACTAAGTTTACGACGCCTCCATCGACGAGAATTTTTTCCGCAATGGACACCGGCGCAAATACCCCCGGCACAGCCATGCTAGCCTGTAGAGCGGGAAGCAAGTCACCTGTTTCAAACACGATCTCCTCTGCGGTCCAATAGTCTGCAGCAATTACTAAGAGAGGAATCTCTAGCTCTTCGAAAGTTCGTTTCTTAATCTCGCTAAAGAGGTACTCGAAAAATCCCTGAGTCTTGATAAACCCGCCGCGTTGAAATTCCGGGGAAAACGCCGTGACCGATTTCAATAGGTTGCCTCTCTTCGCAATGATGTCTCGCCAGGTATCATCTTTCAGGATGAGGTGTCTGCTGATACGCTCTCTGATTTCCTTTCCAGACATCCCAGAGGCATAGAGAGCCCCAATGATCGCACCCATACTGGTTCCTGCAATGATGCTCGGCTTGATGCCAAAGTCGTCGAGCGTCTCCAGGATAAGAATATGCGCCAAACCTCGAACTCCACCGCCTCCTAAAGCCAAGCCTATTTTCATGGCCTCCCCTTCTCAGACGACCGGGACGTTGGTTCTAAAACAACTTATGGGATGCCGATCATTTGTCCACTGGTCAAAAACTGGATGTCTGGGATCGAATCTTTATCCTTGACCCATTCGGTGGCAGCAGGCCTCGCCCTGCAGGACGGGGCAAAGAAGCCTTGCTCAGGGTCAACCCTCGGCCCTTGGCCCGATCCAAGGCCGGAGAGTCGAAGCGTTGACTTTCTCTATATTTCACGAAAATTTCCTTCTGCCCCCGGGTTTTTTCCCCTGGAAACGAAGAGATATCTGCGCCGCCACCCATTTCATTGACGATTGATGATTGCGGATTGGAATATATCTATTTTATGAAAATTGGTCAACCGAAACTTTCAGAAAGAAAAAGTCAAACAGGTGGGCTGGATAAAACAGGGGCAGGGCCGTTTCTGACCCCGCCCCTGTCCTTCGTGCCATTACGTGAACTCAGATGGTGTGCATAACCGTGTCAAAGGCACTGCCCTGAACCAACAAGTCAGCGGCCTGGTTGAGTCTTTGGAAGTACTCCTGGTCCGCCAAAAGCTGATTCCGAATCTTCTCGAGGGCCGCCAAATCCGTGTAATCATTGAACCAGCGTATCGTTCCAACTTCGCCAAAACTATCCAGGTAAACGCTCATCTGAATCTTATATTTTTTGTTCGCGAATTCGGTTATCTCCTTTGCCCACTGCATCGCTTGAGGGAATTTTCCACGGACTATCCGTGCACTTCTTGTAAATCTGATCATATTCATAGCCACCTTTCTGTTCCCCCCAGTTCAAAAGCTGCCTGGGCATGAAGTAAGTTTTCTTACTTTTGGCTTTGCTAAGGGAAAAGACAGCCTTACCTCACCGTAAGGTGACAGGCTCCACTCAGGAAACGAACATGCCTAACCTAACGTGGTCTCCTCGACGCAGAAATCATCTGGCGCTGAACGAAACTTTGTCACCCGAAAGCTGAGATTGGGGTTCAGTTGCTTAGCGATTGTCTCCATAAACCTTGCACTGCTTGCGCGGCACATGGTCTCGATGGTCTTGGCATCCATTCCTAACATGTGAGCTGCCTCGTAAACGGAGCACTTGCGAACTTTATGCACAACCTTTTTTGGGCTTTCTTCCAGCACTTCCACACTGATACCGAGACCCTCAGGAACGGTTTTCAGCAGCGACGCCGCCGCTTTGGCGTCGAATTCCTTAATACCAGATTGCTCTTTCATCATCTTGCCCTGCATCGCCCCCATATTTTCACACATCTTGGTCATCAGGCTGAGGGCCCGCTCCATACCAATCTCCTGGGCAACCGTATTGGTGTACGCATCGAACAACGTCATAGCTTTCTTGGCACCATTAAAAACATCTTCAATCGCCATGTTGACTCCCCCTTTCGAGTAATATTTTTGCTTACCATCCTTCCGGCCAAACACGATATTATGTTCCCTCGTTCACCTCCTTTCCCCTCGGCCTTATTAAGCAAATCCATTTTAGCCGTAAACCGCCTCCAAAAGAGCATAACGCTCCCTTGGAGGCATCATATCGGCACCTTTTGGAAACTCCATTTCATAACTTTCTCCAGAGGCGCACCCTGTGGAAAAAATGTGGAGGAGGAATATCTGCGGCTTTTTCTGTATCGGGATTAAACTCGCAATGGAATTTGGTTTTCTGGAAGGCCCTTAAAATATCCTAAGAGGTCAGGTAGAGATAGAAAGCTAAATTTTCCACGAGGACTTAAAATTTGGTAGGGAAAACTTTAAGGGTCTTTCTCCGTCCACCCCCCTCCGTGAAGAGAAAGTCTTGTTAAGCCTGTTGAATTAAGGATACAGGAGATAGAACTATTGTCAACGAAAAAATGAGATTGTGAAAAGAATCTTTTTCTTTGGGTCTAAGAGAAGGTATTAGTATATAGGGTTAAGTAGGAACACAGTCAAATACATTGAATAATTTCTCAGGTCTCTTGGTTCGCGGCAGTGGCAGGCCAGATTTAGCGCCTCTGGGGTCAAATCTTTATCCTTGGCTTTGCCTATATTTCACGAACATTTCTCGAGTTGTTTTAGAACCTAAGACTTCTTCTTCCAGGGTTTAATCGTTTTATTCCACCCCGATAGGGTGTCACAAAAAACCCGCGGGGACGCGATTAATCCACGGCTGGGCACGTTCCAGCTGGCCGGCCAGGCGGAACAGAGTGGCCTCGTCGCCAAAGCGCCCGGCAAACTGCATGCCGACAGGCAGACCAGCCTCATTCCAATACAACGGCACGGACATCGCAGGCTGGCCCGTAACATTGAATGGAGGTGTATATGGGATAAAATCAAAAGTTTGCGCCGCTGTTGGTTTAATCACCCCGAGCGCGTTCAGTAGCCAATGGGCGTTCAGCGATCCGATGAGTTTAATCAACGTCTGCTCACGGCTTGAAGGCTGCAAGGCCCCGATCGGCACCGGCGGCCGTGACAGGGTCGGGGTGAGCAGGACATCATACTGCTCGAAAAATCGGCTGATCTCGCGCCCGGCAGTTTGCAGGTAACGCGCCGCCTTGGCATAATCTGCTGCACTCAAGGCTTGGCCGATCATGCCAACCGCAAACGTGCTTACATCAAAGTCGGCCCGTGCCGGGCGGTGCTTAGCGAGTTGGGCCGTCCATTCAATATCGGCGCGCGTCTCCCCCGCGATAATTGTCAGGAAAGCGACCGCAAACGCTTCCACTTCTATCTTGGGCGTCGCTTCGATCACCTCATGCCCTAAGTGCTGCAGCAGGCGCACCGTTGCCTCTAAACCTTTTTTGCAATCGTCATGTACAGTGCGTCCCATCAAGGGGTGTGAAGTGAACGCAATGCGGAGGCGTCCAGGTTCCCTGTTGACTTCTTGAAGGAAGGAGTGCGCCTGCGGCGGGGCAGCGTAGGGCGCGCCGATATCGGCTCCAGCGATCGCATCCAACATTGCCGCACTATCACGCACTGAGCGTGTAAGCACGTGGTCGATGGAGAAGCCCCGCCAGATCTCACCGCGTTCAGGGCCTGTCGGTACACGACCACGGCTGGGCTTCAACCCTAAGACGCCGCAGCACGATGCGGGGATTCGAATCGAGCCGCCACCATCATTGCCATGCGCCATTGGCACCAGCCGCGCGGCGACCGCCGCCGCTGAGCCGCCACTGGATCCCCCGGGCGTACGGTTCAGATCCCACGGATTGCGCGTTAGACCGAAGGCTTCGGGCTCGGTATAAGGCACGAGGCCGAATTCGGGCGTGTTGGTTTTGCCGAGGATGATCAGACCAGCGGCTTTGAATCGGCGAACGATTTCGCAGTCTTGGGACATGGGAATGTCTTTCAACAAGCGATTGCCGCTGCCGGTAGGCACACCTGTGTAAGTCAACTGCAAATCCTTCAACAAAAAAGGCACACCCTTGAAGGGGCCGTCGGGTAGGTCCCCTTTCGCCGCCGCGCGCGCTTGGTCATACATTTTGTAAATCACTGCGTTGATTTTGGAATTGTGCACTTCAATGCGACGGATGGCCTCTTCAACCAGTTCAGCGGACGAGATCTGTTTTGTGCGCACCAGTTCAGCCAGACCTAATCCGTCATACTTGTGAAATTCATGAAAGAAGGTCATAGGCTCCTCCGGAGATCTAAGTTTTATATCCTCACCGCCACCCTGATGATTGATGACTGACGATTGATGATCGATGATTGGAATATATCTATTTTATGAAAATTGGTCAACCGAAACTTTCAGAAAGAAAGAGTTAAGGGGGTGGGCTGGTTGTAACGCTTACAAAGAGTGAAGACTAACCCCGAAAGACTTGCTGGTTTGGAGTTGAAAGTGAGAATAGCGATTATTATGCAAGGTCTCGAGGCTTCCTTCCATAGACCAGGATGACATCATCCGTGATTTGTGTAACCTTTTTGCGTTCGAAATAATTGCGAGTCATTCTGGATTCTTCCGCTATCTTTTCCCGCGGGAATTTGGCGTACCACCAGGATGATGAGATCGCGGCAAAGAAATCATACGCTTTGCCACCGTTTTCAAAAGAATTCCTCCAGATGAATCTGCGAGTCCGGATGTCAACTAATCCCGCTTGCTCCAGCAGATGCCGGACCTCCTTCTCCTTCCGGGGCCAGTATTCCAGACGATAGCCGAGGACATAACGTTTGTTAACTGCCCTAAAATAGGCATCACATGCTTCCCAATAGTGCTCGGGTCCATGGGCACCCACTGATGCTTGCCCCCCCGGGCGGAGAACGCGGGCTATCTCTTTCACCGCTCTTGCCTGGTCAGGCAGTAATCCCAGAGTCATACCCGTCATGACGACGTCGAAACTCGCGTCTCCGAAAGGCAGAGATTCAGCATCAAGATTTCGGAACTCAATAAGATCGGAGCCGTAGCCTTGGTGAGCTGCCTTTTCTCTCCCAAGCTTCAGCATATATTCCGAGATATCTCCACAAATAATCTTCGATGCGCCCTTTCTAAGAGCGAGCAGAGACATGATCCCGGTTCCGCAGCCGACGTCCAGCACTTCCTTGCCTTGAAGATTCAATTCCTCGATCTGTGCCATGGCAGCCTTCGTCTGGAATTCAGTCCCGAGCTCATCGTAGCCGGTCACGTGGTCTGAAAAAATACCTTCATAGCCCTGGCGGATACGTTGCTTCATAGCTATGGCATCTCTCGCATTGCCAGTAAGCCATGCCAGAACGTTGTTAGTATTGATCATCAATTTCATCGGAAGCGACAACTTTCCAGTCCATAAAACTGTTGGCATGATTCTATCTCCCTTAGGATCTAATAATATTTGATACTCGATCATAAAGTCTGTCTTTTGTCAATAGTAAGAGTAGGATTGTGAAAATTATCTTTTTGAGTTGGTGTCGGAGGAGTTATTGGTCTAATTTAGGATAGGATTGCTGATTGGAATATATCTATTTTATGAAAATTGGTCAACCGAAACTTTTAGAACAAGGTCGCTGAGAGAAGACTGATCGTTACAGGGGGGCCATCTAAAAAGCAACAGCGAAGGAGGATTTCACGCTTGCGATCGGATCGCGTCTGGTGATATAAGGAAAACAGAGTCCGAGTTGTCTTTCACGCGATCGCTGTACGATCAGCTTCAGTGAAGTCTTGATTATTAACGTTTCCAAGAAAGGAGGTTCGTCACATGATATCCATATCAGATCTTCGGAAGAAATACCTTGGCGCACCGGATGCCACGGATGAGGAAATGGAAATAGTGAGAGCGGTTCGCGAATATGTCGAAGGCGAGATCATGCCCGCTCGAAAAGATCTTGAGGGAGGATGGCATCGTGATGAAAAGCTTGCCCGCAGTACGTTTGAAAGAGTCCATCAAGGACTTGTTGATATCGGCGTTCAACGAGCGGTTTGGCCTAAACAGTTTGGAGGCTTGGATGTGCGTGGCTCTGTGAACGAAATGATGGTTGAAGAAATATCCCGGGGAGATGCAGGGCTCGCAACGCATATGGGGATCATCACGTGGGCGATGCTGCCTGCTCTGAGAGCCAACAGGATAGATTTACTCAAGCGATTTCTTCCCACCATCTGCGACGATAAGCCTCACGGCCTGTGTATGGCTCTTACCGAGCCTTCTGGGGGCGCTAATACAGAGGACCCCACACAACATGGGCGCACCATAGAAACCATTGCCAGGCTTGATGGTGATGCGTGGGTGATCAACGGCAACAAGATATGGCCAAGCGGCGCAGGCATCGCGGACATCGCATATTGTACGATCTGCACCACAGACCCGAAGAAAGGCGACGAAGGCATCGCTATTATCTATGTCCCACCCGACGCACCAGGACTCTCTTTCAGCAAACCGTATGAAAAGATGGGCATGTGTTGGACGGATACGAATGCTGAAATTTATTTTGAGGACGTGAGAGTCCCCAAGGAAAACAGGGTAGCGGGACCGGGCGAGGATGCCAAGATTTTGCATGACGTAGTGGCTATGGGTCGTCTTGGGACCTGCGGGTTCGCATTGGGTGCGGCACAAGCATGCTTTGAAATAGGGCTGGACTGGACGAAACAGAGGGAGATCGCGGGTAGGCCTGTGAGAACACGCTCATTGCATGCCAGTATATTAGGAGAGATGGCTCAAAAGATTGAGTCGGCGAGGTCTTACGCCATGCACGTTTTCAAGATGACCAGGAATCCAGCGCTCTATGGCCGTCCAGGAGAGCCATTTATGCTTTCAAAATGCTCTGGAGCAAAAGAATATGTTTGTAACGTAGCGATCTGGGTTGCGCACAAAACCATTGAATTGATGGGTTCATACGGATATTCTTTTGATTATCACGTGGAGAAATACCTGCGGGATGTCAAGATACTCCAACTGTGGCTGGGGGGGCCGCAGCGGGCGCTCTTGGATGTTGCTCTGGGTTACTATAATTTTGAATGGTAGTGAGTATCCAGTTGGTTTTATGTCTTGTGGGGGTATGCCTTGGCAACGGTTCTTATATCCTGAGTCAATAACAAAATTAAATACAAACTATTTTATTGGTTTCGCCATTTTTACCCTATGTCAAGGGCAGGCCTCACTTCTTATCTTTGCATATATAAATCTATCACTCTCTTGTATTTGTTGTTTGTTTTGAATTTACTCAAAGCCTCTGTAATTTCTGATGGTTCTTTGAATATAGGGTGATGCAGCTCAAATATTATCTTGTCTTGATCAGATGGTTCCAGGAGCATTAATGCTTCAAGAAAGCACTTCGTATTTGATATGCAAAGGTTTTCGATATTCTCGCCAAAAAATTCCGCAACTTCGCCGTCGCGGCTTATTTGCACAATGCTCAAAAAATCAGCGGTATCTTTTTTGTTGTTACAAGCATTCGCCTTTTTAGCTGCATTATTCAAAATCTTCCAAAAGAGGTCATGATTTGCCGAATAAAGCTCGAGAGAATGCTTCTTCAGGCAAGCCAGCGTTTCATCTCTCCCAGTGCATAACCCATTACCATAGCAGTCAGTCAAAAAAAATACAAAGAGTGACGTTGAAAGCAGTAAAGGATAAATCACTTTCACCCTGTGATTGGAATATATCTATTCTATGAAAATTGGTCAACCGAAACTTTCGGAAGGTGGGCCAAAGAGACGGCTGGTTGCCATAGATCAAGTTCGCCTGACCAGGAAGAGGGCAGGGGAAGAAATCCGCCTACCCGGCAGAGAAGTGGATCGTTAACAAGTAGAAATTTATAATTTTATGGACGCCCCCCTTGTGATTCAGAATTCGCTTTCCTTTATAGAACTTCCAGAAAACCCCAGGCTTTCAAGCCTGGGGATGAATGGTGCCCGGAGCGAAGCGGAGTAATCCGGCGAAGCCGGGGAGCCTGGAAGAAACCCTGGCCTTCAGGCCAGGGAGTTT
>Ga0326728_10016359_pt1 | contig 15156 bp, 13 predicted proteins | sample MB3enrmetagenome_FD_207602 | JGI IMG/M metagenome (GOLD analysis project Ga0326728, IMG submission 207602) | Lab enriched peat soil microbial communities from McLean, Ithaca, NY, United States - MB31MN | ecosystem: Environmental > Terrestrial > Soil > Wetlands > Peat | place: USA: New York...
GATTTCTCCTTCCGGCTGGAGTCTGCTTCCGGGCGCTCCGGCGCTTACCCGTTCAGGTCTTTCACCTGCTAGAACAACGCGTCCTTCGGGACGCACCCGCCTTCAGCAATAGCACGGGGGTGGGCTGGAGTCTGAAACTCGGGGTCGGGCGGGTAGGAAAACAAAGGATTTATAGGCTCAGATTCTGGTGAACGGGGTTCGATGGCCCGAGGATTTCAGCCGAATGACGAGAAGAGGGGTGCTGGAGCCGTTTCTTGGACCGGCGCTGGAGGTGGGCTTGTGCTGCGGTTGCCGGCAAATGCGGACGTGGGATTTTTCCGGGGGGAGCGGGCATCCTGGCGCGCTCTCGGCGAACCGGCGGGGCTGGGCGTAGAGCTGGTGCGGGGTTGACTTCGTAGCGCGGCGGCGGGGCGTTGGGGGCGGTTATGGGTACCTCTCCCGGAGGCTGAGTGGAGGATGGAGCGGTCCGGGGGTGCGGGTGTGATACGGGGGCGGTGGGGGTGACGGGGACTTGAGCGGGGCCGACCCGGAGAACGTGCTGCAATACCCGCCGAACCGGTCAGTTGTGGGTGAAGCGTGCCCATTCTCCCACACATGGGGATTCGCGACGGGGGGTGGCGGGCTTCTCCGTCGAGCCCGTTGCCTACCTCTCTAGCGCGCCCTGGCCGCGACGATCGCCGCTGCCATCGCGACCTTGTGATCCCTGCCCCAGGGCGACCCGATGGATCTCCTCAACTGGAGGAAGTGGGCATCGAGGTCCTCGATGCGCAGCGCCGCGCTCGCTGCATCAAGCACCTTCTTCGCGTCGTACCAGTGGACGGCCCAACCGCGCGCCTCGGCCGCGGCGGCTAGCGCCTTGCGGTACATCACCCAGTCGGCGACGTTCTGCGCCCGGTAGTCCTTGATCCGCTCGGCAACGGTTGGTGGCAGCACTGGGCACTGGCGAAGCGCGACGCCGAGGATGCGCCCGGGCGCCGTCATCGCGACGGCGTCCAGGCCGAGCTTCGCGTGCCGTTCCGCCGACGCCCGCACGCGCTCCACCAGCGCCACTGCTTCATGGAGCGGAAGCGCCTGCCCTTCGCTGTGGTGCGGAATCTTCGGCAGGTCCTCGTCCACCAATTCGATACGGCGGCGGTCGAGGATCGTCCCGTCGCAGGCGGCCGTTACCAGCACCGCCCAATCGCCGTGATCCGATATCCCGATGATCCCGTCGTCCCTCGACATGATGTTTCCTCCAGCGCGAGTGCTTTGCGTACCCTTTCAGGCCGGCATTATCAAGGGGAGCCCGCCTGACGTCGCCGCTTTCAGGCTAGGAGTCGGTTGATTCGCGCCTGTACGATAACTCGACAAAGCCGTTCTTGTAGGCGACTACGTTCTTCAGATGCCACTTCCGCTCGCTACCGGAATCACCGAATAGGTGCAGTCCGTCGCCCAATATGACCGGCGCTATCATCAATCTGATTTCATCCACTAAGCCGAGCCTGAGAAAACTCTGGCCTAACATGGCCCCTCCCACCAGCCAAATGTTTCTGTATCGAGGCGCGAGTATCTCTCCCACCAATCTCTTGAGGTCGCCTGCGTAGAACTCCACGCTCTCCCTCGTGGACGGCAGTTCTCTATTTGTTATCACGACCGTCGGAGTATCGCCATAGGGCCAGCCGAGTTGCAGCGCGTGCTCATACGTGCGAGAACCCAGCACGTAGCAGTCGATCGACTGGATGACCTCGGCGCCGTCGTCAGTAACCCCTCTTTCGTAGACGTCGCCAGAACTGTCCATCCACGAAACACTGTTGTCCTTCTTGGCGATGAAGCCATCCAGGCTGGAAACTACGTGCAGCGTTACCGTCGATCTCATTGCGCTCGACATGTTTCCTCCCGATGAGGCCGACGCCGGCGGCGTCCACGCTGTTCCGTAATCGTATCCTTCACCTGGAATAATGTAGCGTCGCCCCTATCATCGAGTCAACCTCCCGCAAAGCGGCGCTGCGTTCGAAGTGATTCCTTCCACTTTGACGATTTGCCGCCATCTCGTTGATCTGAACCGCGCGCGTTCCTCCGCCTGGGTCACGCCCACTCGGAAACAGGACCGAGACGGGCCGAAGCCGATCGCTGGCGAGAACGCCCATTTCACCGGCAATCCAGCCTTGCGGCTCTCAGAAGTGTCTTGCAGGCGTCGGACGACATTTCGGTCGGCCATCCGGAAGTTGGAGCCGATGGGCTTTGCGCCGCTGGATTGAAGCTTGCAGACGATTATCAACCGGTGATGACCCTGTGAGGGTGAGCAGGCAAGATCGGGATCGCGACTCCGAGACGCTGCTGGATCTCGACAGCCAGGTATTTGTGGTCGATGCAAAGGGCCAATACGCCGGCCGGGAGTCGCACGGGCCTGTCGGCAAGAGCCGGCGCGATCTCGACCACAAGCACTGCATGGAGACCGTTCGGCCTTATCGGTTCAGAGATGCGGCTACCTTGCTCTTGAGAGAGAAAGGAGTCGTCTAATTAAGACGCTGCGCGTGGGGATTGCCAGTTACGAGCAGATGAAAGCTCGGACGTTGGCCATCGCTCGAGGCGAATACAGGCCGGCGGCCGGCGAACCGAAGGTACGGTTCAGATCGGCTGACAGCTTCGCCAGGGTCTTGTCCGACCGCAATCGCGCCCTGCTTGGGATCATCGCCGAATCCACTCCCGAATCGCTTGCGCGCCTGGCGGAACTGACCGGGCGGAAGAAATCGAATCTCTCCCGGACGCTGAAGACCATGGAGCGATACGGCTTCGTTCAACTCAGCCGCGGAGCGCGGGGCTCGGTAATCCCGCGAGTTCCGTATCAGCGGATCACGTTGACGCTGCTCTTGCCAAAACCGGGGCGGCCCGGGACCGAAGCGGCATGACCGGCCCGCTTTTGAACCCCCCGTGACCGCGCCGCGCCACGCCGCCGCCTGCGCTCCATTCAGAGTCCAAAAGCGGCCGGATATCCGACCCTGCCGCAAACGCCATCGAGCACGCGCTTCGTGAGCGAATCGAAAAATCCAAGACTCGATTTGCCCAGCTATCTCGTGGACACTACACTAACGACACTAGCACCACACCTTCGACGCGCAACCGATCGACCAGGCCGGCCTCGTCCGGGCGGCCGAAAGCCGCTTCGTGGATGGAACGGATTGCCGATCGCTCTTCGGCGTCTTCCGTGTTCTCACCACGGACGATCACATTGTCTTGCGGACCCATGTGCTCGATTTTACCGTCCTTCGGTGGCTCTGCGCCGCGAATTCGGCAAAGCCATGCCCGCACGCCGCTACCGGGATTCGAGCTTCGCCCCGCGATACCATGGCGGTTGCCGCGCTTCCCCCGGTAACCATGCTCGGCGCGCCAACGTCTTGCTGCCATGTGATCCTGATAACTGGCGCATCCGGGCGGGTCGCCCGCCGTACGGCCGAATTGCTGGCGCGCGACGGGCATCGGTTGCGCTTGATGACCCGTAACCCGGAGCGCGCGCCGAAGCTGACGGCGGCGGAGACGGTGCGCGGCGACTTTGCCGAGCCGGCGACGCTGAAAGACGCGTTCGCGGGCGTGAGCGCGGCGCTGGTGGTTTCCGCGTCGGGCGAGCCGGGAGAGCGCGCGCGGTTGCACCGGAACGCCTTTCAGGCCGCGGCGCATGCGCGTGTGGGCCACGTCGCCTACCTGTCTCTACAGGGCGCCGCGCCGGACTCGAAGTATCCGTTCTCGCGCGATCATTATCTGAGCGAACAATACCTCTTCGCGGCGGGCCTTCCGTGCACCGTGCTTCGGAACGCCTTCTACATCGACATGTTCCTTGAGAAATTCGACGCCGGCGGCGTGGTTCGCGGGCCGGCGCGGCAGGGGCGCGGCGCCTTCGTTTCGCGGGAGGATGCCGCGCGGACCGCGGCCGCGGTACTGCAAAAGCGGTCCGGCGGCATTTACGACGTGACCGGAAGAGAAGCGCTGAGCGTCGCCGAAATTGCCGAACGGCTGTCCACGCTGGCGGGCCGGCGGCTTCGATATGAGGATGAGTCCGCGGATGCGGCGCGGGCGCGGTGGAGCGGGCTGGAACCGTTGGCCTGGCGCGTCGATTTATCGGTTGGCTGGTTCGAGGCGATCGCGGCGGGCGAACTGGAGCGCACCAGCGAGACGGTCTTCCGCTTCACCGGAGCGGCGCCGCTGACGCTCGAGGATTACTTCCGGGCGTTCCCGGAGTTACTGCGCGCTTTGCGTGCGGGCCAGGACCGGACATCGGGCGGCTGACGGCGGCCAGCCGCACGGCTCTACGCGGCGCGCGGTATCGGCGGGAAACTGAAAGACAAACCGCGTCCCGCCGCCTATGGCGGTTTGCCGTTCGAACGATCCCTCCAGTTGCCGGCTCAAAATCTCGACGATCTTCAAGCCGAACGATTTCGCGTTGCCCTCGGCAAGGCCGGGAGCGAAACCGACGCCGTTGTCCTCGATGGCAAGCTCCAGGTAGCCGGGCGCCGATTCGCGGAGGGAAATGCGAATTTCGCCGCGCCGCGCGCGGGGGAACGCATGCTTGAACGCGTTGGACACCAATTCGTTCAAGATGAGCGCGCAGGGAACCGCGCGATGCACGCCCATTTCGATGGGAGCGGCGTCCAGACGGATGGCGATGCGCTCCGGCTCGTCGACCAGGGCGAAGTGCAGTTGCCGGACAAGCTGCCGGGTGTATTCGCGGAAGTCGATGCGGTCGGGAAATTCCGAGCCGTAGAGCTGATCGTGGATCAGCGCGATGGAGAGAACGCGCCGCTGGCTTTCCTCCAAAGCCAGCCGGACTTTTCTGGTCCCCACGGAATCGGCTTTCATGCTCAACAGGCTGGAGATGACCGCCAGGTTGTTCTTTACGCGGTGGTGAACCTCCTTGAGCAGCACGGTCTTCTGGGCGAGCGCCGATTCCAGCTCCTGTACGGTTTCGCGGAGCGCGTCTTCGGAGATCTTGCGCCGGGTGATGTCATGCGCGCAAACCAGGACCATTCTCACGCCGTTGGGCTCCATGGGAGCGGTGGAGACCGACAGGCATCGCCGCTCGGTGCGGCCTTCGATCGCAAACCGGACCCAGGCTTCCACATTTTCATACCGGGTTCCGTTGCGCAGGCTGTCGGATGCCGCGAGCCGCAAGGGGCATTGGGGGCAAGAAAGTCCGTAGCCGCATCCCCGCGGTTCCGCCAATGCGTTCAGGCATCCGAGAACTCCACCCAGTTGCAGCCCCAAGGGCTCGGATGCCGCCGGTCCCGCCAATCCGACGGCCATATCGTTGAGCTTCCGCACGCGCAGATCGTCGTCGAGAACCATGAGAGCCACCGGGGCGTTGGCGTAGATGGTGGTCAATTCCTGGTTCGCGGCGCGCAATTCGTCCTCGGCCGTCTTGTGCCGCGTCACCTCGATGGCGGCCACCAGCACCTGAATCTCGCCACCCGGACCGGGGAGCGGCACATAAGAGAAATCGAAGTAGCGCTCTTCCACCGGCCCTTCCGGCGCGCGGCGCCGTGGGATGCGCGCTTCGATGGCATGATAGGCGGTTTGCGCCTCCCTCACGGCGTTCAGAATGGGCAACATCAGGGGGGCCGCTTCGGGCCAAACCTCGGCCACCGTCCGGCCTGCCATGGGTTCGCCGAAGCCCAACGCCTGGTACGCCGGGTTGACGGATTCATAGGTGAAATCGGGGCCGCGCAACAGGGCGATGCAGGCGGGCGAGTTCTGAATGATGGATTCCAGCGTTTGCCGCCGCAACTCCCCTTCGCGGGCCAGTTGCGCCTGGGTTTGCGCCAGGCGCTGGCGCTCGCCGATGTCGCGGGCCACCTCGATCACCCGGCAATGGCCGTCATCGCCTTGCCGGAAAGACATGCGGCTCTCCACCGCGATCTCGCGGCCGTCCCGAGTGGTATGAGCCAGTTCTCCTTGCCAGTAGCCGGACTGCCGGATCGCCGCCAGACAGGTTGCCAGGCTTTCCGGAAACCGGGTGGACAGCAGTTCCTGGGGCGGCCGGCCCAGCGCCTCGCGAGCGGAGTAGCCATACAGCCGCTGCGCTCCCCGACCCCAGAACGCGATGCGATTGCTCTCCAGTTCCCAGACGAATACGGCATCGTAGGTCTGGTCGAGCAACGCCGCCAGTTCGCGTGTGGCGGCGTCGCTTTGCCTCGCCCTTTTTGTCCGTTCGAACAGGAAACTGACGACCAGGCCGGCAAATAGAAGGGCGCCCAGGCCAAACCAATGCTGTGGGTCCCGGACGATGAAACCGCCCTCGGGTCCCGCCGCAAAATACATCGATTCGAGAAAGCACAGCCCGGTGGTCAGCAGCCCCGGCCAGAATCCTCCGTACGCCGCGCTGAGTACCATAAAGGGCACGTACGTGATATATGGCATCAACGTGGGAGGATCGAGCGGTAGCCGCGCCATCTGTGCGGCCGCGGCCAGGAAGATGGCGGCGGTGTAGCGCAGAGCGGACGGCGGCCGCAGGAACCAACCTATCCGAAACCGGGTGAAGAACGGCACGTATTCTCCCCAAGCCGGCGCATCAGGGTGTCGCCGGGCTCAACAACTGGCGCACGCGCCGCAGAAGCTCGGAGGCGGGAAACGGCTTGGACAGAAGGTTCGCCGCGCCATCCAGGCCGGAGCATCCCAGGCTGTCGTGCCGGTATCCCGAAACGAAAAGAACCTTCATGTCGGGCCGAACCCGCGCCAGCCGCTCGGCCAACTGCGGACCGGTCATGGAGGGCATCGCCACATCCGTGACCAGAACGTGAATGGGCTCCTGGTAGGCTTCCGCGATGAGCTCGGCTTCCTCGGGGTTTCCGGCTTCCAGGAGTTGAAAGCCCTCGCGCTCCAGGTAGCGGTGCATCAGCTTGCGGACGCGGTCTTCATCGTCCACCAGGAGGATTGTGGACACGGCGCCTCCGCGGGCGCCGGGCGCGCCGGTAACCGCGCTGGTCTCCTTAAAAGTGCCGATGCACGGCAGCAGAATCTCAAAGGCCGTGCCCTTTCCCGGCTCGCTGGTGGCGGCGATGTAGCCGTCGCTCTGCGCGACGATACTGTGCACGATGGACAGCCCCAGACCGGATCCGTGTCCAACCTTCTTGGTGGTAAAGAGGGGTTCGAAGATCCGGGCGAGAGTGGCTTTGTCCATGCCCTCGCCCGAATCCACGAACCGGAGTTGCGCGTACCGTCCCGGACGGTAGAGCCGCCCCTCGGGACTATCGGCCCCAATCTCCACGATGCGGTTCTCAATCCGCAGCTCGCCCGGGCCCTGCATGGCGTCGCGCGCGTTGAGCGTGAGGTTCAACAGGACCTGCTTGAGCCGATTGCGATTGCCGCGGACGAAACCGGCGGCGGAGGCGCAGTCGGTGGTCAGGCGCCTGGTCTTCCCGAGGGTGTGGGAGAGCACCGGCTGGATCTCGCGGATCACTTCGCGGATGTCGAGAACCTCCACGCGCGCGGCATCGCGGCGGCTCAGCGTCAACAACTGGCTGCTGATGGAATTGGCAATGGTGGCGGCCCGCTCGATTTCGAGCGCCGTTTGCCGTTCCTCCGCGGGGAGCCGGGTGGCGAGTTCCTGGGCGTATCCGAGAATGACCATGAGCTGGTTGTTGAACTCGTGGGCCAGCCCCCCGGCCATACCGGCGATAGCCTCCATGCGTTGCGACTGCACCAGGCGGCCTTCCATTTCCTTGCGCGCCCGGATGTCGCGCACGGCCACGATGGCGCCCAGCACCTCATCGGCCGCGCGGTTCTCAAAGCACTCGATCTCGACCGCGAGGCGGGTTCCGGTTTTGGAGATGAGGGTGCAGGTCCGGCTTTCGCTCGGGGAGAGGCGGAAGACCGGATTCGCCGCCGGCTGTGTTTCCAGCTCCTCGAAAAGCCCCAGAACGTCCATCAACGGGCGCCCCTGAGCGTCGGCGCTCGACCAGCCGGTCAGTTGCTCGGCCGCGGGGTTCATGAACACGATCTCCCCGTTCGTATCGGTGGCCACGATGCCTTCCCCCACGCTGCGGAGGGTGGCCGAAAGCCAGGCTTCGCTGGTACGCAGGCGGCGTTCCATCTCGCTCTTATAGAGGGCTATCTGCACGGCGCTGCGGAGGCTGCCGTCTCCCACCGGCTTCAACACGTAGCCGAACGGCTCGGTCAGCTTGGCCCGGTTCACGGTGTCCTGATCGGAGTGGGCAGTCATGTAGACCACCGGCGTCTCGAATTCGGCCTTTAACGCCGCGGCCGTGGCGATACCGTCCATGTCGCCCTTGATGCGGATGTCCATCAGCACCAGGTCGAAAGGCGTGGAACGCGCCCAGCCGAGGGCCTCTTCTCCGGACTGAGCGATGGCCGGCACGGAGTAGCCCAGGCGTTCCAGCCGCCTCTGAATGTCGGCGGCGATCAGCCCTTCATCCTCCACCACGAGGATCTGCTTCTTCGTTTGCTCGGCAAGTGGCATGTTTCCTCCGAAGGTGACCGCTACAATTTCCCCCCAATTCGGGACTTCTTAGTACTAAGTGGGCTCGCACCCCGGGAATCTCAGCTTTTTCACCCGATGGGCGGCGCGGCACGTGGAAGGCCAGGCGATTCCCACGCCGGAACGCGGTATTCTTTGAAGGGCGGCGAGCGAACCGCCGATACTATGGGTGTGAGGGCGCTCTTCTATTATTTGTTGGTCTGCTTGTCGGTCTGCCTGCTGCTACCCGCCGGGGAAGCCATGGCCCAGGCCGATCCGCGCGCGCGAGTGGTGGAGAGCGTCGTGCCATGGCTGGCTAACAATTCGTCGTGCTGGTCGGCCGTGGAGTTGCGCAACCTGGGGGACCGGGAGGTTGCGGCCGAAGTGGAGGCGCACAAGAGCAGCGGCGCCCTGGTTCCGCTGGTGGGGCACAGCGGCATCCAGGTGCGTCTGAGCGCGGGTGAGCGCGCCGAGTACAAACTGCAACTGCCGGAGGAGACCACCGATGCGTGGGTGCTGGTGCGCGAGAAGATCCCGTCGCCACAGCTCTCGCCGGTTCTGGCGGTGCACGGAGCTACCGAGTGCCTGGACGCCAATGAACTGCATACCACGGTTCGCGATGTGGCATGGCCCATTCGGAATCCCTGGTTTTCGGGCGACGTGAGCGAGCACGACGACGGCGTCCTGGCGCTCATCAACACGTCGGAGCGGCCGGCCGGGGTTTCGGGGTGCTTCTCGTTTGGCGTGTTGTACTCGGTTCCCCGCAACGATCGGCCGCCGGAGCTGACGCCGGTTTGTTCGGAGACCGTCGAGGAGCTGGTCCCGCCGTTCGGGTCGCGGCAGTTTCCAGTGGCCCGCGGCAGGAACCTGCACTTCAAACTGACCACCCGGGGCGACGCCATCGTGCTGCAAATGCTGCGGCCGGCGGGGACCAACGTCAGGGTGTACCGGGTGGACTCCACCATCACCTTTGGGAAAGAGGTCCCCGGCCAGTAGAATCCCACCGGCCGCCGAAAATCGCCGAGGCGCGCGAAGAATGCAATGCGGAGGAGTGTAGAGACGCCGCGGGGCGGCAAGAAACTGGTAGCCAGGTCTTTGGCCGCGGGATTCGGTACGATTGCGAAACGGTCTCGCCGGCGCTCGCGGCTTCGAACGGAGCCACTTCTGTAAGGGAGTGGTTTCAAGCAGTAGCACAGCATCACACGGCCGGAGACCTGGCAGTACCAAGTCTCGACCCGTGGCGCGGCGCCCCGGCGCCCGTTATCGTGCCATCATGGGTGCGATGATGTCCTGGCTGTTCTCTTCTCGCCTGCCCGTGGGTGCTCCGGCGCCCGACTTCTCTTTGCCGGACGAATCCGGCCGCATGGTGACGCTTTCCGATTTGCGCGGCCGCAGCGTGGTGCTGGTGTTCTATCCCGGCGACGATACTCCCGGCTGCACCCGCCAGCTCTGCGCCTTCCGCGACGGCTGGGAAGAAGCCCGCGCCCGCGGCGTGGAGATCTTCGGAGTCAACCCGCAAAGCGCTGGGAAACACCAGAACTTCCGCCGCAAATTCGGGTTCCCGTTTCCGCTGCTGGTGGACCGTGGACAGAAAATCGGGGCTCTGTACCACGCCAATGGGCCGATTGTGAAACGCACGGTCTACCGCATCGGCCCCGATGGCGTCATCCGCTTCGCCCGCCGCGGCTATCCCGCGCCGGCGGAAGTGCTGGCGGATTGAGGAGGGACGCGCGGGCATGAAACTTCCCCGGATCTATCCCATTCTCGATACCCAATCGCTGGCCGCGCGCGCGATCCCGCTCGATACCGCGGCGGCCGCGTTTTTGGAGGGCGGCGCGGGCATTCTGCAGATTCGTCACAAGGGCCACTGGAGCCGCGCGGATTTCGATTCCGCCAAGCTGGTGGCGCGCCTCTGCCGCGAAGCCGGCGCCAGCCTGATAGTGAACGATCGCGCCGATTTCGCGCTGCTGCTGGAAGCCGGCCTGCACATCGGCCAGGACGATCTGCCGCCGCGCGACGCCCGCCGGTTGATGGGCGCCGCGGCGACGATCGGGTTTTCCAGCCACGACTCCCGGCAATTGTGCGCCGCGGGCGAAGAGCCGGTGGACTACGTGGCGCTGGGCCCCATCTTCGCCACCGCGTCGAAAGGCAACCCCGACCCCGTGGTGGGCGTGGCGGAATTGCGCCGCTCACGCCCGCTGATCGGGAAGCCGCTGGTGGCGATCGGCGGCATCACCCTGGAGAACGCCACCGAAGTGTTGCGCGCGGGCGCCGATTCGCTGGCGGTGATTGCCGGTTTGTTGCCGGCGGAGCCGACCGCCCGGTCGCTGCGCGAGCGCATGGAAGCGTGGCGGCGCGCCGTGTGAAGCGGCCTGGTTTGACACGCAACCGGGCTCGCACCGGCATTTTCCCGGAATTGAAGTCTACAGAAATCCGGTCAAGCCGCCGATACACTGTGCGAGTACGTTGTGAACGCTACCGACAAACTGGTCCCGGCGGACAATCTCTCCGGGGAAACGCTGCTGCGCGTCGTGCAAATCCTGCAGGGGATGGTCGAAACGGCCAGCCAGGCCAATGATGTCCATCTGATCAAGTCGAAGCTCGCCGATTGCCTGAGCTCCATCCTCGAGGAGGTCGAACGCCGGTACGGGTCCTCATACCCCATCCTGGATCCCGTGACCGGGTTGCCGGACCGGGCGGCCGCGGAGGAAGCCATCGTGAGGGCCTATGACGCGGAAGCCAACGCGTGCGTGGGGGTGTTGGCGATCGACCGCCTGGCGACTCTGAATTTGAAATTTGGGAACCAGGTGGGCGACGAGATCCTGCGGCATTATGGGGACTTGCTGCGGCAACAACTCCCCGCCGACTACCAGATCTTCCGTTGGAGCGGTCCCGCCCTGGTGGTGCTGCTGTTGCGTCCCACACGCATCGAACAGGTTCGGCGCGAATTCGGCCGGCTGGTGGACAATCGCTACGAGCACGTCGTCGATACGCCTTCCCGCATGGTCAATCTGCCGATCCTGCCGCGCTGGACGGTTTGGCCGATTATGACATCGCCGCCGCTGCTGTTTCACAAGATCGACAGCTTCGCTAGCATGCAGGCGCGGGGAGTAGCGCCCGCCAGCGCGTGAGTCAGAGCCTTCAGCCATCAGCCGTCAGCCTTCAGCTTTTCGGTGCGCCGGGGATATCGTGGTGGGCGCCTCGCGGCGAAGCACCGGCTCGGGCGCACCCGGGCACCGGAGGAGCTGAGGGCTGAAGGCTGACGGCGGATGGCTTCATACTACTGGAACCTTGCTGTGACGCCGGGGCGATTCTCCAGAAGAGTGGTGCCGATGAGGCGCACCCCCGCGCGGCACCTCCAGCCAAAGGTCGAAAATGTGGTAGTTTTCTCCTCATGGACAATCTCACGGTCCTGGTGCTCTCGGACCCCGCCGACCGGTACCTGGCTATGCTGGAGGCGCTGCCGGACGATACCCGCATCGCAGCCGGCAACTCGGCGGAGGCTTTCGAAGCGGCGGCGGCGGACGCCGATATCGTTTTCGGTTGGCCGGGCACGCGCGCGCTCTTGCGCCAGGTGCTGGCCATGGCCCCGGCGGCGCGCTGGGTGCACACCCGGGCGGCGGGGCTCGACGACCTGCTGTTTCCCGAACTGGCGGCGCACCCGGCCGTGCTGACCAATGGCAGCGGGGTTTTCAGCCCGTCGCTGGGCGAGTTCGTGCTGGGCGCCATCCTGTATTTCGCCAAGGATTTCCGCCGCCTGGCGCGCAACCAGGCGGCGGGCGCGTGGGAACCGTTCGACGTATCGCTCATCGAAGGGCGGACCGTGGGAATCGTCGGCTACGGCGATATCGGACGCGCCGTGGCCACGCGGGTCCGCGCCATGGGAATGCGGGTGCTGGCGCTCAAGCGGCACGCTCCGCCGCCCGGCCGCGCGGATCCCCTGGTGGATCGCATCTACGGCCCGGAGAGCCGGTGCGAGATGCTGGCCCAGTGCGACTACGTGGTGATCGCCGCGCCGCTCACGGCCGAAACACGGGGCATGATCGGGGCGGCGGAGTTCGCCGCGATGAAGCGCGAGGCGGTGCTGGTGAATGTGGGACGGGGACCGGTGGCCGACGAGGCGGAGCTGATCCGGGCGCTCTCCGAGGGGCGCATCCAAGGGGCGGCGCTGGATGTCTTCGACCAGGAACCGCTGCCGCCCGGCCATCCGTTCTATGGGCTGGAGAACGTGCTGCTGTCGCCCCATTCGGCGGACCACACGCCGGACTGGCTGGAACGGGCCATGCGGTTCTTTCTGGACCAGTTCGAACGGTTCCGCAAAGGCGAGCCGCTGGCCAACGTGGTGGACAAGAAGCTGGGGTATTGAGGGTTGGTGGGGCCGGCAAACTGCGTGGGCTTGCGGGGGGTAAGCTGCCGCGCGACCCAGGGCTGTCGGCGTTGGGCGGGCGTGTGCAAGCGCGGAAAGGCCGAGTGCCACTCGGCCGCAGGTTGCCAACCTGCCCCACAAAACCGCCGCAGGCTGCGAAGGCTTGTACTATTCCGCAGAATGGTCATCGGGATCGAAAATAAGTGGAATTGGGCGAATCGCCTGCCCCACAAGACGCGGCCTGCTAAAATATCCCTGACACATGTTTAAGCGGTTTATCTTGTGGGACTATCGGCGGGCGAGCTGGCAATACGACGTGATGGTCGGCATCATCCTCGCGTTCATCTTTCTCACTCCCCGGGTCTGGTTCCGCGATCAGCCGCGCATCCCGAAAGCCAGCAACATCTTCCTGTTACGGCAAGAAAACGGGCAGTCCAAGTACTGGGTGCCCGCCGGGCTGGTGCGGGGAGTCGCCGAGAATCAAATTCCCGCGGCTATCACCCCGTCGCTTCAGACCCTGGGCGACCGCCATCTGACGATCACCAAAATGGAGCTGGTTTTGGACTCGGAGGACGAACCACTCGGATATACAGTCTTTACCCGCCCTTGACCGGGTAGATCTGTGTTCGGAGACGGTGAATCCTTCCACGGGGCACCGGCGTCAATTGAGAAAGGAGCGACATTCGATGCGGCATCCGCGGCCGGCGATGGTGCTGGCCGGCACACTGGTGGCGCTCTGCGGAATGCCGTTTGGCGCTTCAAGTGCAGGAGACCCGTTGCGGGCGGTTTTCGCTCGCATCGACCGGGCGTCGCTCAGTTTCAAGTGGATGACTGCCAACGTGCAAAAGACGGCATATACCGCGGTAATCGACGAGAGCACCACCGAAAGCGGCAAAATTCAGGTGCTGCGCCCCAGACCGCACGAATTGAAGATCCGCTTCGACTTTGAACCGCCCGACGCGAAGCAGGTGTTGATCGAAGACTCCAAAGCCGAGATCTACTATCCCAAGACCAACAGCACCCAAGCCGTGGTGATCGGCAGGCAGAACAAACCCATGATGGAACAACTGCTGCTCCTGGGATTCGGCAGCAGTTCGCAGGACTTGCAGTCGGGCTATTCGGTCCGCTATATCGGACCGGAGACCGCGGCCGGCGAGGCGGCGCAACGTATCGAGCTGACGCCCAAGGACAAAGAGATGCTCCAGCACTTCCGCAAGATCGAGCTGTGGATCGGGGACTCGAGCGGGATCGCGGTGCAGCAGAAATTTTACGAACCCGGCAAGAATTACAACCTGGCGGTGTTTACCCATATCGACCTGCAGACGCGCATCTCGGAAGCCGATTTGAAACTGAAGGTCCCCAAGGACGCCCACAAGGACGTGACCATCGGAAAGCGCCACTACCTGCTGCCATGAAGCACATCAGAGCCAGCTCAAACCGGCTGCACTATCTCGATTGGGTCCGCGGAGTGGGCGCCATCGTCATGTTGCAGGGACATGTGTTCGATTCGTTCCTGAAGCCGGAGTTGCGGCCCGGCGGCGCCTATACGCTGTCGCAATTCGTGGGCGGAATGCCGCCGGCCATCTTCCTCTTTTTGACCGGCGTCACGCTGGCCTTCCTGATGGACAGCACCGAACGCAAGGAGCTTCCGGCGCGCCAGCGCTTCGTGACCGCTCTCAGCCGATCCCGGTACCTGTTCCTGCTGGCGTTTGCGTTCCGCCTGCAGTTGTTTATATTCGGGTTTCCGGCCGCCTGGCAGGACCTGTTGCGCGTGGATATCCTCAACTGCATGGGGTTCTCGATGGCGCTGATGGCGGTGATGACGCTGCTGCGCACGCGCCATCGGGCGTGGGTCTGCGCAGCCGTGGGTCTGGCGGTGGCCTTCGCGTCGCCGCTGGTGTCGCAGATGAATTGGGCGGGCGTCCCGTCGATCGTGCGCAACTACATCGCGCCGGGGTACGGGTCGTTCAGCTTCTTCCCGTGGGGCGGATACCTGGCCTTCGGCCTCAGCATGGGCAGCTTGATCCGCATGGCCAAGGAGGATGCCGCCGCCCATCGCCTGATGGAATGGACCGCCCTGGTGGGCGGCGCGATGGTGCTGGGCGGCCAGTTCTTCGCCGGAATGCCGTACACGCTGTACCCTAAATCGGACTTCTGGCTTAACAGCCCCGCGCAGATGTTCACCAAGCAGGGAGTGGTGTTGCTGCTGGTGTCGGTGGCTTTCCTCTGGACCCGCTATGGCGCCAAGGACGGCTGGAGTTGGGTGCGCCAATTCGGCATCACCTCGCTGCTGGTCTACTGGGTGCACATCGAACTGGTCTACGGCCGCGCGTTCTGGTACCTGAAG
>Ga0326728_10016360_pt1 | contig 15153 bp, 17 predicted proteins | sample MB3enrmetagenome_FD_207602 | JGI IMG/M metagenome (GOLD analysis project Ga0326728, IMG submission 207602) | Lab enriched peat soil microbial communities from McLean, Ithaca, NY, United States - MB31MN | ecosystem: Environmental > Terrestrial > Soil > Wetlands > Peat | place: USA: New York...
CTTTATCCAGATATCCTAATGCAGGTACATAGTTCCCATCCTTATTTCTTATTTGTGGATCGATAGGACCAAGTACGCTGATGTAATCCATATAAATGGCATTGCCGCTCATGCAAAAAATTGTTCCTGCGCTGTATGCATGATCAGGCACAATGAAATTAACTACAGCATAGTGTTTTCTTAAAATGTTCACATGGCGTTCTACAGATTCTGCTCGTCCGCCAGGGGTTGTTAAAAGTACAAATAAGGTATCATGTGTTTTGCCATCAGTTTTTATATCTTCAATTAGTTGAGCAAATGTCATTTCGTTGCCATCAAGTGTGCCTGTAAAAGATATGACATCCGCATTTAAATAAGATTCCAATGCTTCAAGTCGTTGATTTAAACAAAACTGTATTTCTTTGTCAACAGGAACTAAATTAGCAACCATAGCCGCCTTCCCCCCTCTTGCTTTTTAATAGCAAGCACCATAGCACTAAACAAAACTGCCCGCGCAGATTTTGTCTGTTTGGCAGTAATCATATTCATAATCTTATTACTCATGGCGCATCACTTCAAGTCCCCCCTAGGGGATACTACGCCTAAAGCCATACCTTATTATAACAGAAAAGTATTGTTCGTGCACAGGGGTATCACTAAGTAAATATTCCCAATACAGAATGCCCTATTATTCACAGGACATTGTTCACTCTATCAGTAAAGGTGACTAACTGGTGCACAGTCGCCAAGGAGGACAGTATCCCTATCCAAACCCATAAAAAACACTCCATTTATCAGAATTGCCTTATGCGCTGCAAAGTCTCCGGTGCTTTCATATAAACGGCGCGGCGACGTATTCATGTCCGTCGAATTTCAGGGCTTCTCGGCAGCGTTCTATCGGGCGGTAGGGTTCGCCGAGCGAGACGTGAACCCATTGTTTTCCCCCCGCGTTCTCGATAATAAGCTGGCCGAAAGGCAGGTTTGAGCGATGAATCCAGTTGAACACCTCGTCCACCGTGCGGCCCGGCACTTCGATGTCCGCCGCCTGTCCGAGCGCATGCTGCGATGTCGCCGCGCCGCCCACGGCGGCGTTGAGCGCTTTGCCGCGAAATCCGGACGTTACGACGACCGGGCCGAACTGCGCTCGCACCGGCTCCAGCAGTATTTTACAGACATCGGAAAGCGAATGTATGTATGCCTGCGCATCAATGCGGTTGTCCTCTACCAGCCCGGGGTGTTCCCCCGAGCCGGTGAGTTCAAAGAAGCTGAAATGTTCGCTTAGCTGGAAGTTGTCCATGAGGCTCTCCTTTAGTTGCAAGTGCAACCGCCGTTGCTGTTTACAGCGGTGGAGCAGTAGCCCAGAACCCCGCCGGTCTTAAAGCATGTGGCCTGTCCGGCATTGGCGGACTGTGCGTCGATCGCCAGTGTGCCGCTGTTGATGTCCACGGCGCCGCCGGGTGCAAGCGTAATTTCATCTGTCCCGGCTTCCCGGAAGTGCATCGTACCGCCGCTGGGCCTGTTGATATACAGGGAGTTGTCCGTCGAACTGTTGCCGGACAGGAAGTTATAGCTGCCTGTGTTTCCTCCAAGGTTTATTGCGCCATAGCCGGGGCCGAAGTATTCCCCAAGCGCAACGCCGCCGCCGTCGCCATTCGTGGCGGACAGATTGCCGTATGCGGTCGTACTGGACGGTGTAACGTCCAGATATGCATGCAGCGGCGCGCCTGCCGCCGCCGTGCCGAATTGCACCTGATAATTGCTGTTGCCGACGAAGCCCGCAAACATTACATTCGCCGTCGTGGTATCACGGCTGACGAAATCGTCGTAAATATTGCGCCCGATACCAGTGCGTACGAGTCCGTCCGGCGCGCTGCCGGAATGGAAAAGCCGTCCGAAAGGGAAAGTTCCCGCGCCGTCAAGCTCCCACGTCTGGCCGCCGGTGACGGAATCACGATACGGCGTCCATGACTGCGACAATTCCCAACCGCCAACATCCGCAAAAGCGCCGAAGGGATTTGCGCCGGGGACCGCGCGCCAAAGTGTAGTTGCCGGAAAATAACCGGGCTCGCCGGGCAGCGTGCCGGACGACTGCATCTGCAAACCCCATGCGTATTTTGTCACGTCGATACGCTGCCAGTTTGTCCCGTCGAAATAGGCATTTTGCGTAAGCCATATGTCGCCCAGCGCGTCCTTTTGCACATTGAAAGTGCCGCCGCCGAAAGAGAACGGCCCGGTCAGGGACTCCGGCCCCAGCACCGTCGCGCTGGACATGGTGACGCCCTGCGCGAACGTGCCGCGGCCGCCGTTGCCTTGCAGGATTATCGACGGGTTGCCGGTGCGTCCGCCGGGCGCATAAATCAATTCCTGCCCGGAAAGGCCCAGCGTCGCGCGCTGCGTTGCGGTGGACTGGCTGACCGCGTAATACTGCGCGTGCGCTGCCGCCGCGAGAATCATAACCAAAATGAAAGTGCAAAGCTTTTGCATGTTATCCGACCTCCGGGGAATTTGCGGCAGCGCCGTTTACGGCGACAAAACCGCCGTCGGACACGCCTGTGTCTCCGACGTACATATACAGCGTCGCGGTGTCCGTGGCGTAGCACATAAACGGCGTTGTCGGCGCTGCTGACGCGCGCATTTTCAAATTGGCAAAAGTGTCCTTGCCGAACATCTGCGACTGCAACGCCACTATCAGCGCATACAGAACGCTTCCCATATGCGCCGAGAGCGGATCGCCGGTATCGGTGGAATCCAGCGAATCCTGCACGGCAAGCAGGTCCGCGCGCGTAATCGCGCAGGTGACGCCGCTGTCCACTATCGGCAGCAGGTCGCTGTCCTGTGCCTGTGTTATTTGCGGCAGTTGGCTTATTTTAAGGTCGCTGGACATGATTTGCCTCTACCAGTTCGTGGTCGTGAATTTGTATTTTCCGGTGCAAACGCCGCCGCTGGTCTGCACTATCGATATCGATGCCGGGACTGCCGTGCCGGTCCAGTCGGAATCGTCGAACTCCATAACGCCGCCGGAATTAAACGATATGTCGCCAAGGCGGGAGCTTATTCTGACGGCTCTGCTCCACGAGGTGTTTAGACTCATTTCGCCTCGTATAATAAGCCCTTCCGTCAGATTTATTGTGCCTGCGTATCCCAGCAGCGCGTGAGTCGTGTAGCCCTGGTCCATGCCGCCGTTCCGGTTTAAATGGTAGCCATAGTCGGACGCAGTGTCTCCATTGAACTGGAACCCCCATTCGCCGCCGGAAGCGGTGCATGTGGCTACAATTATGAAGCTATAATCCAGCCCGTCCGTCATGCTTACCGGGAACGTCACTGCGCCCGCCCCGTTGAATGTGCCGGAGGCGGTTATAATGCTTGTCTCGGTTACGCCGCCGCCGGAGCTTAGCTGCGATTGCAACGCCGCCTCGGCTGCTTCGGCGCGAGCGGTTTCCGTCGTAATCGCGGAGGAATTTGCTCCGGTGGAAACCGCGACGGCTGCAATTGCGGCGGCGTTCGCGCACGTTGATACAGCCACTGACTGCTGTATCGTATAAACCGCGCCGGAAGCGACGGCATGCGCCGAACCGGAAACGGGCACGCTGTCGACGGTTACGGACGCGCCGCCGCTCTGTCCGCCGCCGAAAGCGCCGTAGATGCTTGTAGCGCGCGCCGGCAGTCCGGACAGGCACAGCGCCGCCGCGCAAAGGAATAATTTTTTCATGGCCGCTCCTAGAGAACCTTTACGGTTATGTTTGACGTGTCACTGCCCGCGCCGGTCACTTTTGCGCCCAGCAGCAGGCCGTTGCACAATCCCGGAATCACCGCGACGCCGTTCTGCGTGAAAGTCGTGGCTTCGGTTGTGCTGTCAAGCAATGGGACCCAGGTCGTGCCGCCGTCCGCGCTTGCGTAAAGCGTGACCGTCGCGCCGTTCCATGAATCCGCCGTGGCGATAACGGTGCGCGGCCCTCCGTCGAGCTTAAGCGTGTTGGGTTCTATCGCCCCGGGTGTGTTCGTTGAAACTCCGGCTACTATGGGTGTCATTATATTTTCCCTCCGACATTTAGATGAATTGTCTCCAGTGCATTGCTTGCCATTATGGAGATCGCCGTGGTTACTATGGCTGCCACGAAAATCTTTATCGCCCAGTTGCTCCACTTCTCGATGTTCTTTATCGCCTCGGCGGTGTACTGCGCGTCGCGCTGGATAAGCGCTACGGCGGTTGAAGTTTCCGATACGGTTTTTTCCAGCATACCGATTCTGTCGCCATGATTCTCCAGCCGTGCGGCGGTTTCCTGCTGGCACATCTTCTGTGTCGCGCCGATGCGTGCCATTTCTGCCAGTATCTCGTCCGGTCTCATGGCGAAAGCCTCCTAATTCGCGCCCGGCTGCGCCGGATTGGCTGCTGCGGCGGGTTGTGCCGGGGTAGCGGGCGCAGCGGCTTGCTGCGGCGCGGCTGCTGCCTGTGCGTCCGCTGCTGCCTTTGCGGCCTGTTCTTTGAGCGACTTCACGGCGAAGTCTATAAAGTCGCTTATCTCGACGGCGGTCTGTGGATCCATTTTCCTGGTCTGGAACCACACCATAAGCGACTGCTTTTTCTGCGCGCCGAGTCCGTCGTCCGGCATTATCAGGTCCAGCAGCAGCACCGCGTATATGATTATGTTCTGCACGTATGCGCGCGCCTTTGCGCGCTTTTCCTGCGGCAGCGCGTTATAGTCCAGCTTCCCGGCCAGCGAGCCGAAAACCCAGCGCAGGCCGACGTCATAGAGCGCGGACAGTTTGTCCTTTGCGGTATCAAGCATTCCGGGCAGATAATGCCGTATTAATGCGCCCGCGATACCGGCGCTGACGCCGAAGCTTACCAGATGCTGTGTGAAAAATCCTGTCAGTTTGTCTATCATAAGTCCTCCTCAGTATTTGACTACGAATCCGGCGTAAGGTCCGCCGCGCCATTTACCCTCGTAAAAGTCGCGGGTGAACCATGCGCCGACGACGGCTTTTGACAGTATCGCCGAGCCGGACGGCAGCGCGTTTATCTTTGAATCAAGCGCGGGTTCCTTGTCCGCCAGCAGGTCGTTTACGTGCAGCATAACGCCCGCGCCGGGCAGCACATGCGAACCGCTGGATGCGGTTGTTATCAGCGAAAAGTCCGCGCTGAAATAGTTCAGCATGCCCATGTTCGCGGGCCGGTATATCTCGGCGGTGCCGCCGTAGAGCAGCGCGCCGTTTATGCCGTCGTAGAACGTCGCGGCGGTGAAAGTAAACGAGCTGGAAACTTCGCTCACTATAGTGCCGCTGCTCGCGGACCACGCCTGTGCAATTGCGCTATCGGTCGCCGTCGGCGTGCTGGCGCTTTGCGCTTTTGCGCCTGTTGCGCACAATCCAAGACAGCACGCAACCGCCGTAAGCTTCAAGATATTCTTCATGGTCTTTATTTTCATACGGTTCAATCCTCCCTGGTTTTCGTCTCAATACTTTATGCAGGCCAGCAGAGCAATGTTTTTTGGCCGCGTTTCTGACGCAGTGCGTGGTGTGCCATTGCTCCCGTCTGTTATAGGTGAGCTCGTCGCCAACTGGCATGATGGCGAATTGCTTGCATTTTCGGAGGATGTGTCGCCATTCCCGCCTATTCCGCTTACGCTAGGGACATCATGTATATGTCCCTGAAAAGCGTCATCTTGTGTTGTCCCAATCGTGCGCCCTGAATCCACTCCCGCGCCGTCGTCATATGCGCGAAGGAAATACCCGCGCAAATCGGGAATCAAAAATTTATCTGAAGTGTTCGGGTCGTCACAAAATCCCCCCGGCGCGGCCAGCCATGCAGCATGTGATGAATAGTACAACCCGCTTGCCTGCGCAAATGCATAAAGAGATGCATATGTTGCTTTCGCCACAGATTGTCCGCTGGCAATCAAAAAACCGCTTGGTGCGCTTGTGCAGGGGAAAAAATGGATGGCCCCGACCGGGAAAACATTTATTCCGTTGACAGTGAGCGAACCGGATGCTGTAGCTGCATTACCTACGGTCACGCTTCCCGATATCGCAACACTGTTGGCATTTAAGCCACCGGACACCGTAGCTGCCCCGCCGACAGCGAATGAACCCGGTATGGTAACAGCGCCGGTTTTGCTTATCGATAACAGCGATTCATTCGCCGTGGTGTTTCCGATAGAGAATCCGTCTGTATTGCCCCAGCTTCCCGCGCCGGCAACCCATGTTACCCCGTCGGCCAGATAATAACCTACGCCCGCTTCGGTCCCGCTCGTTACTATGCGGAATTCCCCGTTGCCATAGGTCGGTGTATGTAGTTCCATCCTTGTGGCTGGCGCTGCCGCGCTGCCCACTATCAGCGAAGACGTCCCAAGTCCAAGGATGCGGAAAACGCTGCCGTCGTAAACCAGACATGCTTCATAGCTTGACGAAAGATCTCCTGCCGCAAGCGCCGTGCTGCCGTCCGCGCGCGTTATCGAAACCGCGCCCGAGCCGTTTACGTTCACTGTGGACGCTCCGGTGTTGGCGTTGGCGGGGCGGAAGCGCACGCGCATCCCGGCGACAAATGCCGGCGGCGATATTTTGCTCCCTGCCGGCGTAAGCACATAAGCGTTCGCCGCGCCGCTGTCCGTGTAAAAATCCCCTCCCGCCGCATAGGCCGATATCGTTTTCACAAGCTGCTGAGTATCGCCGCTTGAAAGCGCAAGCCCCGCGCTGGTTATCGCGTTTTCAATTTCCTTTGGCAACTGGTTGAAATCCGTCGCCGCCATTTCGTTGCCCGTCGCCTGATTTGATAGCTGCTCCATACTTTTATGCCTCCGTGTCCCTGTAGACTATTAGGCAGTTAGCCGGTTTTATCGTCTCCAGCATCGCCTTTAAGACCGTCAAATCCATGCCGCCCCAGATATGCGGCCAACTCCACGGCCACAACGACGGCGTGGTCACCACCGTGACGACAATAACAAACCGCGCGCGCCAGTCGGTATACGGGATATCGCCGCCTCCGTCCGCCGCGCCTACCGTTATCGTGAATCCGAGCACCTTTGCGATGCGCACCCAGTCCGCTGCCATCGCCGTGCCGAAAATGGACAGCTTAAACAGCACATTGCTGCGCCGCAGGCCCAGCGTGGCGGCCACCGGTATCGATTCGTCCGGAATGCCGAGCAGTTTTTCCCATTCCCCTATAAGCGCGGAGGTTTGCGCTATGTCGCATTCGTCGCAGATGACGTTCATCAGTTGCTCCGCCCGCGTCATCTCCACGCCAAGCCCTTGCAGCAGCGCGCGCAGCGTGCTGGTTGCGGATGATTTTGCCGTCCACATCTTTCCGCCGGGCATGTACGCCGCGATGCCGTGCGCCTGCCGGTCCGCCGTATGTTCTTTGAACATGCTCATAATCAGGACGGGAACGTTATCGTTCCGGGTACGGCAAGGTCGCCGGGCGACACGCTTATGTCGCTGGACGGCGCGGAGAGCGTAAACGAAGCCAGGCTCGCGCCGGTGGAAAGGTCCACCGTCTGGAAAATGGCGGACTGGTAGGCGTATTGAGAGAATGCCGCGCCCACCTGTGCATTGTCGGTGAACGCCTGCGCTATGTTGTCTTCAATGGCGGACCGCATGGTGGAAGTGTTCGGGGACAGCGTAGAGAAGGTGAACGCAACGGGCAGCAGCGTGAGCGTGGGGACTATGACATAGTTCGACGAGACCTGCGCGGGCGCTATCGCCATTATCGCGGCCTTTACCGCCGCTCTCTGCGCATCCGTAGGCGTTATCGGCGACTGCCCGTCGCAGACGAAATAAACGGTGACCTGTCCGACATCCGGAGTGCAGTCCTGCACCCAGACGCGCGTCACGCCGGAGACGCTCATCGCGGCGTCTTCTATCGCCGCGTCGTTGAACAGCGTTACCGGGTTCTGGTAGCGCGCCCGCACGCGGGCGCGGTAGGCGGTGTCGGTCTCCACATCCTCTCCGCCGGAGAGGCCGCCGTAGCCGACATATGCCGTGGAACTCACGCCGCTTATCGGGCTGGAAAAAGCAAGCTCGGTGCCGGAATCGAGATTGTAAGCGGAGCCGTAGTCTTCCGTCACCGCCGGTATCGCGGCCATTACCGCCGAGGCTGTCGCGCTGCCGGAGGCAAGGCCGCTTGTCGAAACGGTGAATGTAAATGCCGTGGAGCTGGCGGCCACTATCTCGTAGGTGCCGTCATAGGAGGCGACTGAAGCGCCGGATATCGTCACGCTCTGCCCGGTAGCGAACGAATGTCCTCCGGAGGCTGTCGCCGTCGCTGTGGTGCCGGAGCAGGCCAGCGTTATCGAAACCGAGACGGAGGCCAGTGTCGCGTCCTCGGTGGTTTGCACGGCGTTGCCGTCCGATGTGCCAAGCCCGGTGCCGTCCGGGATAGCCGTTCCGGACGTGCCTGTAACGACAATGTTCCCGCTGGCCTGCGTGGCCGGGTTTTTGGATATGCCAACCCAGCCGCCCCAGCGCTGCAGATAGGACGATTCCGCTGTGTCCGGGAAAAGGTTGGGCAGCAGGTTGTTTTGCAACTGATAGTAAAAGTCGTAAATGCGTCCCGCAAGCGACACTATCAGCGCGCCCAAATACGAATTGCGCAGGAACGGGTTTGAACCGCTCAGGTTGTTTTGCACGTCCGTCTTCATGCGAGTTGCCACTTCGTTCCTGTCCGCCGGGAATTGCAGCGCCATATTTTCCTCCGTCAGTTGAATTGGATATCAGCCTGTATGCCTGTCTGTGCCTTTGTTACCGTCACCGTCACGCCGGAAACGTAGCCGTCGTCTATAAGCCATTGCAGACTATCTGTTATGTATGACTGCGCCCTGTTGAGCGTGTCCTGCGTTTTCCTGCTCTGGTCCAGCAGCCAGAGCTTTGAACCGATCTCGTAGCCCTGCACGTCGTTAAGCAGGTTCCCCCACCAGCCGCGCCGGTACTGCGGCGGCGACACCTCGCTGGCGTCGGCGCGCTTGTCCGTGCAGATGCTCATCAGGATGGCGGTGTAAAGCGTGCCGGTTTTGGCGATGTCGCCGTCGGAGTCCAGCGAAATGTCGTAGCCGCCGTCGGTCTGCGCGGCGAGCGCGATATCGATATATCCGCTCAGCGATACCGTCGCGCCGGAAGGCGTTGTCAGCGTCATCTGCCCGCCGCTTTCCAGCAGCAGGAAAAAACTGTTTTCCTGTAGTATGAAGCTCATGCGCTTGTCACCTTTGAACTGCCGCCTGTGATTTTGCCCTTACATAAGACGCCATTTGAATCCGTCACCTGAATTTCATCATCATATCGCGCCACCTTTGCTCCGCCGGAACCCAGCGCGATATTGCCGCTGGCGTTTATCGTACAATCCGCGCAGGAAATGTTCACCGCGCCGCTGGTGCAGACCGTCACGCTGCCGTCGGCGGAGAATTTCACGAACGCGCCGGTTGAAGGGTTGCCCACAACCACTTCGCCTTCCGCGAGGTTTTTAAACCGCGTCAGCGAGTTGTATCCGATGCCCGCCAGATTTTCCTCCTGCGCCTGCACGGTGAACACAATCATCTGCGCTCCGGTCGGCAGATTGGAGTATAGTCCGTATGGCGAAACGATCTCCACGGTTTTTGTTTTTTTGACAAACGCGACCTGGCAGACAGGATAGTTGTTCGAATCATTTCCCGACAGCGTTACCAGTCCGCGTTTTATCAGGATGCAGAGTTTTGAATACAGCCCTTTCATTCGTCCCCCATTACATCGTTGGCGGCGCTTTCGCGTGCGCTCATCTGCGCTTCCAGCGTGAATGCGTCCGGGGTCACCAGCGTAAGTTTTGTAAGCGAACTGGCGCCGTTCTCCAGCGAGTATCTTACGGCTTTGACCAGCATTTCGCCGTGCACGGCGGCGCAGTCGTCCTGCACCTGCACCAGCATGTTCGGCTGCCAGATTACGCCGTCCGCCGTGGCCGTAAAACCGGCCACAACGCATTTGTATGTCTTGGCATGGGTGCGCAGCATGTTTATGTGCCAGACGGCGCTTTTTTTCAGCGTGGCAAGGTCGGAGGCGCTGTCCGACATAAGCACCATGTTGCGGCTGGTGCGTATGGCGGAGTCCGAGGCCGTGCAGGAATAATCCATTACGGTATCCTGCGTAACGCTGAAATTTGCCTGTGATTTGAATGTTACGGAGGCGTAACGCCTGCTGTCGTCGTCTTCCCACACCGCAGCCTTTATGTTGTTTTGTTTGCCGCCGGTTTTATTTAGCAGCATTGTTTTTATCGGCGTGGTGCTGGCCCGCGTAAGCACAAAGTTGCCGTTTCCGTCGCAGGTCAGCAGCGCCTGCCTCTTGCGGCAATAACGCTCGGCGAAAGCGAAGCATTTTTCCCCCACCTCGCCGGATATGTTGTCCCGCGTGGTGAAAGGCTTAAGGTCGTTTACTTTATCGATAACAGAAACGCCGGTCAGTCCCGCCTCAGAGATTATGGTTTTTATCACTTTACGCAGCGTTCCGCCCGCCGCCAGTTCCAGCCCGTCGGGCAGCGCGCTGTCTATGAAATCACAGGTCCTGTCACGCCCGCTGACCGCCATGGTGTGCGAGCCGCAGTCATATTTCCCTTCCAGCTTTTCTATGTAGCCGGTTATTACCGGCACGCCCTCCACCATAACCCGGCAGGCGTCGCCCTTGGCTATCGGTAGCGTAAGCGCCGAGGCCGAAACCGCAGTAAAACAGAATGTCCCGGCGGCGGCCTCAATTGATTTTTCGGCCAGACAGCTTTTAAAGCCGGTATAAGTCTTGCCGTTGACTTCCAGTTGCATTGTCATAAGCTAAATACCCCGCTGATTTTGCCAATAAAAAACCCGTCACAGAGTACTCCTCGGGTGACGGGTTATTGTGCGGCGATTGTGTTTTGCTATACTATAGCTATAGTATAGCTTGTTTTTTAATGCTTGTCAACACTGATTTTTAGTCCGGGATTTTGCGGTGCTTTTAATAGACGCCGTTTATGCCAACATCGAAGTTGGGGTTGCCTATTTTTTCTTCCAGCAGCCTGTGCACTACGCCGGGCTGGGCCACGATTTCAAGGCGGCCCTTGTAGGAGGAACTGGTATGCACCTGTTGCCGTGCGGCAACGCCGGGCCCTGCGAGACTTGTTGTGTCTAGCGCAGGACCAGGCGCTAAATGCGCAGCTATGCTGTTGGCTATGGTGCCAAACAGCGATATACCTTTCGTCACCGCCGGAATTTTCTTTAGCAAGTCCAGAAAATGCACTACGGTGTAGCACATGTCGCCGAGCAGGTCGCGCAGTGCATAGAAAGTTTCTATAGGATGTATCAGCGCCTGAAAGGCTTTGTACATAAGGTATGTCGCGGATACGACGGCTGCAATGCCAAGCGCAATGCCCCCCAAAGTAGCCAGTAATCCTCCCGCGCTGCCCGCCATCGCCATCAACCCGTCGCATTGCACACTGCCTATAAGCTTAACCCAGAACCACAGGTCTTTCATGTTAAGTCCGCCGAGGTATCGTAACACTCCGCCTAATTTGGCTGCGCTGGATATCATGGAGCCAAGCTGTAAAAAATCCCCCGCCTTGCTCCCGACTGCGCACAACGCGCGTAACGCTATCGTTGATGTTCCCAATGCCCCGGTAAATAGCAGTATATTTGTGGCCATGGGGAAAGCGTCCGCCATTTTTTTCATCCTGTCCGTTATGGCGTCCATTTCCTTTGCCATGTCGTGGAGCAGCGGCACTATGTGCAGGTCCTTGTTTAGCAGTTCGCCGAAGGTGGCGGACATGTAGCCGAACGAGCGGGCCAGCGCCTCCATCGAGGGGACGAATTCGTTCATCTTTTTGTCCATAGCGCCGCTGTAAATGCCGCCTTGCCCGCCAAGCGAGGCCAGCATGCTTGTTGCGGACTGTCCCTTGTATTTTTGCAGAACCGAGGCCGGAATGCCGTCGGCGGCGAATTGTTTCAGGTCCAGTCCCGTCATCGCATGGTTGCCGATATGCGCATATGTTTCGGCAAGCTTTTCCAAATTGCCATTGGAGCCTGCCGCAATGTTACCGAGCTGTTGCAATGTGGGTAATATGTTTTGAATCGGCATCCGTGCTTTGCCCAGTGCGGTGGTTGCGTCCACCAAGCTTTGCATATCAAAGGGATTTTGTGAGGAGAACTGCTGGAGAATTTTAAGTATGTTATCGCTATCATTATTATGGGCGAATGCCAAGTGAAGAGACTTTGCATAAGCATCCATTTGATCCGCGCCGACAAGTGCGGCACTGCCCATATTGAGTATATGCCCCGCTATCCCGTCGCCGAAATGTGCGTCGAAACCCTTAAAGTGTTCGCTTGCGCTGCTTCCGGCCTGCGCAAGGCTTTCGCTTAGCTGTTCTACCGAGAGGTTCAATGTAGCAACACATTGCTGCATCTTTTGCAGCGTTTTTTCCATGTCCTCAAATACGCCAGAGAACCTGTTTATTGCAATTATGTCGTAAGAAAGTTCATAACCCATATCTTTATCCTTTTACGCAGGGATATATTGCGCACTTTGACGCAATAAAAAGAACCCGCCACAGAGTACGCCTCCGGTGACGGGTTCTTTTGCTTGAAGTATAGCTATAGTTTAGCTTATGTGAGGGGTTTTGTCAAGTGGTTTTGTGTTTAAAATTCTAATTGACGGCACAACGGAAACTTCCGCCAGCGGATGCGGCATCGGCTTGTTCTCTCATGGCTGCCCTAGTTTCAACACATTGGGTTTTTGCATTACTTCCTCGTGCAACACGGGAATCACCCCATTGGTTATCTCCATGTTTTGCCCCTTTCGGATTTTTTAAAGGTGATTTGCTGTAATAATCCGGGGCATATAAATCGGAAACCCATTGATCCATATTTCCATACATATCATACAGGTCATATTGATTGGGCTTTTTTTGCCCTACCGGATGCGTGTGTGCTTTTTTGTATTCATCGGCATCTTCAAGGCACCATTCGTATTGATCCGCCACGGAGGGATCATTGCCGAAACTCCATCTGGTGTCGGTGCCGCCCCGTGCAGCTTTTTCCCATTCGGCTTCTGTCGGCAGCCTTTTGTTTTCCCATTCGCAATAAGCCTTTGCCTGATCCCATGTTACGCAATCAACAGGGTAATTGTCGCGGTCGACCTTGCCCCAACTACAATCGGGTTTTAGATTGTATGGGTCGGCATCACTATAAAGTGAACTGATTTTTTTATCGCTTTTATTCCCAACGGCTGTGTTGTAGTCGTCGGTATTCTTTTTTTCCAGTTCCGCATCTGTTATCGGTGGCGTACATTTGCCAGCACGTACACAGACGGCATAGTCTCTTACGGTAACATCGTATTTATCGATATAAAAAGCATCCAGATAAACTTTGTGGCGAGGGCGTTCGTCGTCTCTGCTTCGTGAATCCGTATCCGGGGCACCCATCCAGAAAGTTCCTGCCGGAATCAGCGACATGCCGTCGTATTTGTTTTTCTTGTCGGCGTTCTTTTTTGCGGCTTTTTTTGCTGTGGCGGGTGCTTGCGCAGCAGGCTGCGTTTGCGCTAGTGCCACGCTCGCGCTTAATACTATTGTGCAAATAAGGCAGACTGATTTCGCGTAGTTATATTTATTTAAAATCGACATTATGTCCCCCTCAAAAAAACATCATCGCTTTGGAAAAGTATATAAAATAGGATAATAGCTGTCTATAATACCGCCATTCCCGTTATCCCGTTGCCGAAATGTGCGTCGAAACCCTTAAAGTGTTCGCTTGCGCTGCTTCCGGCCTGCGCAAGGCTTTCGCTTAGCTGCTCTACCGAGAGGTTCAATGTCGCAACACATTGCTGCATCTTTTGCAGCGTTTTTTCCATGTCCTCAAATACGCCAGAGAACCTGTTTATTGCAATTATGTCGTAAGAAAGTTCGTAACCCATATCTTTATCCTTTTACGCAGGGATATATTGCGCACTTTAACGCAATAAAAAGAACCCGCCACAGAGTACGCCTCCGGTGACGGGTTCTTTTGCTTGAAGTATAGCTATAGTTTAGCTTATGTGGGGGGGGTTGTCAAGTGCTTTTTAAGGCATTAGTTACTGGTGCAGCGAAATGCTCCAGTGGGATCGTCAGCCTTGCCATGTATGCGCATCGTAGCCCTAGTCTCAATGCACTGGAATGCCGAATCATTCCCTTTCATAGTACGCGAATCTCCCCATTGATTCTCTCCGGGCTTTGCCCCTTTTGGATTCTTCATTGGGGACCTTTTGTAATAATCCATGTCATATAAGTCAGATACCCACTGGACGATATTTCCTTGCATATCATACAGACCGTATTGATTCGGTTTTTTTTGTCCTACCGGATGGGTATGTGCTGTTTTGTATGCATCTCCAGTGTGAAGGCACCATTCATATTGATCTGCCAGCGAAGGATCGTCGCCGAAGCTCCAGCGCGTATCCGTGCCGCCGCGCGCAGCTTTTTCCCATTCGGCTTCGGTCGGCAATCGTTTGTTGCGCCATTCACAATAAGCCTTGGACTGATCCCATGTTACGCAATCAACGGGATAATTATCTCGGCCGACCTTGCCCCAACTGCAATCGGGCTTGAATTTGGCAGGACTATCATCGGAAAGCGGTTCGCTTTTTTTGCCCATTTCGGCATCGTATTCATCCTGATTCCACTTTATAAGCTCCGCATCCGTAAGCGGCGGGGTGCATTTGCCCGCGCGTACGCAGACGGCATAGTCCCTTACGGTAACATCGTATTTATCGATGTAAAAAGCATCAAGATAAACTTTGTGGCGAGGGCGTTCGTCGTCTCTGCTTCGCGAGTCGGTATCCGGGGCACCCATCCAGAAAGTTCCTGCCGGAATCAGCGACATACCGTCGTATTTGTTTTTCTTGTCGGAGGTTTTTTTTGCGGCTTTTTTTGCTGTGGCGGGTGCTTGCGCAGCAGGCTGCGTTTGGGCCAAGGCTATGCTCGTAGTTAATGCTATTGTGGCGATAAATAAAACGGATTTCGCATAGTTATATCTATTTAAAATCGACATTATGTCCCCCTCGGAAAAACACCATCGCTTTGGAAAAGTATATGAAATAGCAGGATGGGTGTCTATGCATCGAATTGCCTCATCAAAAATCTATACGAAATGGTATCGTTGCCTCAAATCGAAAATCTATACGAAATCAGCGCGCTTTTTGCGTCTGTTTAACTCCATAAGCCGGTCT
>Ga0326728_10016362_pt1 | contig 15153 bp, 12 predicted proteins | sample MB3enrmetagenome_FD_207602 | JGI IMG/M metagenome (GOLD analysis project Ga0326728, IMG submission 207602) | Lab enriched peat soil microbial communities from McLean, Ithaca, NY, United States - MB31MN | ecosystem: Environmental > Terrestrial > Soil > Wetlands > Peat | place: USA: New York...
TCTCGTCGTCGCCCTCGTACTGGGCGCGCACATTCCCCTGCCTGTCGATAAGGGCCAGCAAGGGCATGTGTGGAATCCGCGCCGGCGGATGTTGCATGAAGTCAAGCGCCTTCAGCGGGTCGCCAAAGCCCACCGGGAACGTTGTGCCGAACGATTTAATGAATCCCGGGAGGGCCGCTTTCGCGTCCTGATTGATGGCCGAAGCCAGCACCTGGAACCCACGCGGACCGTATTCGGCCTGGTCCTTGACCAGGTAGCCGATCGTCTGTTGGCAATGTGGGCACCCCGTAAGGATGAAGCACACCGCTACTACCTTGCCCTGATACGCGCTCAGCAGGACCTTCTGGCCATCCGTGAGGCTGATCGCCAGTTGGGGCGCTTTGCGCGGCAGGTCGGCCGCCATTGCCGAGCACACCAGAAAAAGTATGAGCCCCCCGGGAATCCATCTGCGGCTGGTCATAGACTCTCAGTGTATCCCAGGGTCCAGTCCTTCCACGCTGGTCACCACGGCGCCCTTGCGGCGCAGTTCGAAACGGCCGTCGTCGCCGGCGCCGGAAAGCGAGTCGCTTCCTTCGGATGTGACCTCCAGGCTTTTCCACTTCTTGCCCAGCAGCTCGCGATAGGCCGCGAAATACCGGCGGGCCGCGTCTTCGTCGTCCCATTCCACGACGTAGAGCAGCACCACTCTTCGGGCCTTCTTGTTCTCGCGCAGCTCGAAGGTCGACCCGCGCCAGTGAGGAGCGATTTCGGCGGCGCGGCCTTTGCCCAGGTACTGTTCCAGAAGGATGCCGTGTTCCAGCTCGCCCAGCGATCCTCCCACCAGGCCCTTGTAGCCGTGCGGAAGATGCGGGGACGGCAGGTCCGGCTGGGTGGGTTTCACGCCCGTGAAGTACTTTTCGGGATGAAGAATCTGCTGCGTGGAAACCGGCGGCTTGCGAAAGACTTCGGCGAAGGAAGATTGCCCGTCGCGCTGGAAGACCGCGTTCTGAAATAACATGCCCTTGGTGTAGGGGAACACCAGGGTCAACCGCAGGTAGAGAGGCGAGTTGTCATACACCGGATACTGCCCGCCGCCCGACTCGCTCATGCTGCTCATCATGGCCACCAGCTCCGGCGAATCCTTCAGCGACTGCCCGTTCTTGCGCGCCAGGAACTCCGACATCAGCCAGGTTGCCTGGCCTTCCATCACCGCGAGGCGCGCCGTCGCCCCATCGTCGCTGCTGCGCCCCTGGTGGATGAACTTCGCCAGATTGAAGCTCTGGTCGGCCAGCGCATGCGAGAGTTCGTGCGCCAGCACCGGTTCCTGGTTTTCCGAGGGCGTCGACTCGGTGATGAAGAGCTTCTTCTTGTCGTAGTCGTAGAAGGCCGCCGCCTGTTCGGTGAGCAGGTCCACGGTGTTCTTGGCAAGGTCGAAATCCTGCGGCACGAGACCGAACTTTTTGAGCGTCAATTCTTCCGCGCGAATCTCCTCCGGGCTGGCCACATCCTTCACCCGTTTCTTCAGAAACTCGTTGATCTTCTCCTTGCTGATGAAATCGCAAGGCACCGGATGGCGCAGCGGCATCCCGGAGATCTGGGTCAGTTCCCTGGCAATGCCGTTGGCCTCCGCGCAGAGCTTCTTCGCCTGCGGATCGGACTGGCCCGCCGCGGCGGCATGAACCAGCATGGCGAGCGAAATCGCCGCCGCCAGCGTGTGTTTCAGCTCAACCCGCAAGCGATTTCCTCCTCACGCTCAATGCGAACGTGGTCGTCGCGCTCATGGCCAAAACCGCACCCAGAGCCACGGTCAGCCGCGGCCCCAGCCGGCCCGCCAGGGCCCCCGCCGCCAGGCTGCCGAACGGTCCCAATCCCACCACCGTCATGGAATAGAGCGCCATGATCCTGCCGCGATACTCATCGGGAATGAGGGTTTGGATGGTGGTGTTGGCGGAGGCCATCTGGCGCATCACGCTGTACCCGATCAGCGGCATGATGGCCAGCGAGAAATAAAACGACCCGGAGAGCGCGAACGCCAGGTAAGCGCAACCGGTAATCGCCCCGCTCCAGATCATGACGTGCGCCAGGCCGCTCACCTCGGTGCGCCGCGCCAGCACCAGCGCCCCGGTCACCGCTCCGATACCCATCGCGCCCATCAGGAATCCCAGGCCTTTCGATCCGTGGTGAAAGATGGCATCCGCAAAGAAGGGCATGAGCACCAGCGCCGGCATTCCGGAAAGAGTCGCCGCGGCCATCAGGGCCAGCACCCGCCGCACGGCGGCGTGCCTCCACGCGTAGCGGAATCCGTCGCGCAGGTGGTTCCACGGCGAATCCTGTGTCTTCCGCTCGAAGCGCGGCAGGCGTATGGCCAGCAGGCATCCGATCACCGCCAGAAAGCTCACCCCGTTCAGCATGAAGCACGCGCCTTCGCCCACCGCGGCCACCAGCACACCTGCCACTCCCGGGCCCACCACGCGCGCCGCGTTGAAGACCGCGGAGTTCAACGAAATCGCGTTGATCAGGTCGTCCTTGCTGGTCATGTGGATGACCAGCGCCTGCCGTCCCGGCATATCGAACGCGTTGATGGTTCCCAGCACCGCCGCCAGCGCCAGCACGTGCCATACCTGGACGCGGCCCGAGAGCGTCAGCGCCCCCAGCGCGAATGCCTGGAACATGGAGAGCGTCTGCGTCAGAACGATCAGCTTGTGGCGCGAAAAACGGTCGGCCGCCAGCCCGCCCAGCGGGCCCAGGGCAAATACCGGAATCTGCGCGCAAAACCAGGCCGCGCCCAGCAGCCATTCCGAGTGGCTCAGCCGGTAGACCAGCCAGCTCTGCGCCACGTTCTGCATCCAGGTGCCTACCAGCGAGATAATCTGGCCGCTGATGAACAGCCGGAAATTGCGGTGGCGCAGCGCCCGAAAGGTGTGGGTGATGCCGCCTGGCACCTGCCCGCATTCCGGCAACTGCCCGGCAATCGGCAGCGCCGGCTCCGGATCGGATTGTATCGGCGCAGCCATCGTCATTAACAGGATAATGCGCGGTACAATGGATGATCAAATTCCAAGGAGATTTCTTTTGGCGGACGACAAACTCTATAAGGCGGAATACCTGGGCAGCGGCACTTTCGCGATCTCCAAGCCCAAGCGCAAAAAGAACAAGATTCGGCAGGCGAAACTGAAGAATACGGAACGCGGCTCGCGCAAGTAAGCGCGGCCATCGGAGCCGCGAAACGCGGCCATCGGAGCCGCGGCCGTCAGGGAGCGGTCCGCTTAGTGGCGGGTTCGCCGCTCCCCGGTCGCGATGATCCGGAACAGTCCTTCGAGCGCCGCCTTTTGCAGCACAAACGCTCCGGCACAGGTCCCCACCAGCGTCGCGGCAATTACCAAGGCATCCATGGTCGCACCTCGCACAATTAGTGGAGCAATTCACCTGCCATGCTGATCACCGATCTCGTTCTGCATCCCATTGCCATCTCCGATCCTCCCTTGCGCAGTTCCTACGGCCGGCACGCGCCTTTTGCGCTGCGCACCATCGTGGAGCTGAAGACCGATTCCGGCCTCACCGGCATCAGCGAAACCTACGGCGGCGATGGCCCCTTGGCCGGCTTGGAGTCAGTGCGTCGCCGCGTCATCGGCATGGACCCATTCCGGCTCGCCGAGTTGTACAGGGATTTGACGGCAGAACCTGCCCACGAGCTGGAAGGCGTCCCGGGTGAACGCACCCAGACCTACCTGGTCCCCGGCGAAAACCCGCTCGACCGGCATGCCCGCACGTTCGCGGCGATTGAAATTGCCTGCCTGGACCTGATCGGCAAAGCGGTGGGCAAACCCGTCTGCGACGTGATCGGCGGGCGCGTGCGCGACGAAGTCAGCTTCTCCGCTTACCTCTTCTACAAGCACGGAATGCCGGGCGGCGACGAATACGGCGAGGTGCTCGACGCCAAATCCTGCGTGCGCGAGTGCCGGCAGATGATCGCCAAGTACGGCTTTCGCGAGATCAAGCTCAAAGGCGGAGTGTTGGACCCCGATGTCGAAATTTCGACGATCCGCGCTCTGCGCGAAGAGTTCGGCCCCGGCTACCCGCTGCGCATCGATCCCAACTGCGCCTGGAGCGTCGAGACCTCCGTGCGGGTGGGCCGTGAACTGCAAGAGGAACTCTCGGGCGGCGGCTATCTTGAGGACCCCTGCGCCACGCTCGAGGGCATGGCCGAAGTGCGCCGCCGCCTGCTGGCCGAAGACAACCACACGCCGCAGGCCAGCAACGTGGCGGTGACCTGTTTCGCCGACGTGCCCAAGGCCAAAAGCCTGGATGCGGTCCAGATCGTCCTTTCGGACCCCCACTACTGGGGCGGCCTGCGCAACGTGCAGCAATTGTCGCACCTCGCGGGCGTCCTCGGCATGGGCCTCTCCATGCATTCCAACAGTCACCTGGGCATAAGCCTGATGGCCATGACGCACGCGGCCGCCGCGTGCCCCAATCTCACCTACGCTTGCGATACGCATTATCCCTGGCTGACCGCCCAGGACGAAGTGGCCGCCGGCGGACGCATTCCGTTCGTGAACGGCAGCGTGCGCATCCCCAACAAGCCCGGCTTGGGCGTGGACCTGGATTACGACCAGTTGGCCCGCGGCCGCGAGCGCTACGCCAAAATCCCCTACCGCAAGCGCGACGACGAAGCCGAGATGCGCAAGCACGTGGACCCCAATTGGAGACGCGTGTTGCCGCGGTGGTGACAATCCCCGGAGTCAATAACTTCACCCAGGGACGCGAGACCCCGATTCCACCACCTGTCTATGCCCGACTAGGAAGAGAAGAGGGTGCCGGGACCAGGTTGGTTTGTGGCCTTGGAGGACTCGGGCCGCCAGTAGCCGAACATAAAGGATCTTATGCTTGACTATCCAAAATAGGGCTCCTTGCGGCCATACTGTTACTGTTACTTTCTGAATTATCTGGCATAAAATTCTCTGCGCTATTTGGCATACGCCGTCTCGGGGCGTGGCGCGCGCGCCAGCAACCGGGAGACCGTGGCGCGCGCGACGGCGACGGCGCCGAATTCGCCAGGCAATGCGCAGACCGCGAACCAGACGGTCGAGTAGGCCCGCCGTAGATCTCGACGGAGGGTGCGAGCGATGAGTTACGCAAAAATTCCCCTGAATTTTGCGACGATGGACAGCGCCTACAAGGACTTCAAATCTCTCCCCGCCGATATCGCGAAATGGCCGAAAGCACAGAATGACTATGAGGATGCGCACGGTCTGCCGCACAGCACCTCATGCTGCATGCAGGCGAGCCTCTCCTTCAATGCCACGAGTAATCCCATCCCCAAAGCTGGCTCCCGGGACCGGGACAACCTGACTCTGGACCCGGGCAAGAACTATATTCTCGCTGTAAGCGAGGTTCGAGCCTATCTGACCTTCCGATATGGGTACCGCCCAAAACCGTCGGAAACCAGGGCTATTCTTTCCGGCGGTAAGGCCGGGGCGTCACAGTCACTCTGCCGCGGGCCTCGACTTCGCCCGTGTCCCCGTGGAAAACCGCTTCGTCGGCCCGGATCACCGTCTCTCCGTCGCAAACCAGCGCGACGTTCCTGCTCGCGGCTTTATCCCGATGGATGCAGACCGGCGTGCGGATCTCCACGTTTCCCTTCAGCTCGACCAGCGATGGATATTCCGCTCCGCGCTGGATGCTGAGAGCGGAGAGGAGCACGGGGCGGGTAAAGTTCACCGGGGCGACCGTCAGGTGCTTCTGCTCGCCCGCCTGACTGCTGTGATCCTGCGCGGTCGCCGAGGGAACCAGGGATGCCAGAAAGCACACGAATGCGCCGGTTGCCACGAGCAATTTCATGGGATCTCCTTCCGCGGAAGGTGACGCACCGGGCGGCCGGCGAGTTCCCGCTTTCGGCTGTGGTTAGCGCTTCCGCTGTCCTTGCGCCTGGTGACGGACCTTCTTCTTCTGCGAACCGCGGGCCACCCCCGCCGCGCGCTTCGCCTTGGGCGCTACCTTCTTGCGCGCCGCGCGTTTCACTTTTTTGCGTTCCAGTTTGTCGGTGAGATTCTTAGTATTCATCAGCTTCTTTTAAGCCCCGCGTATTTTTCAACCAGCTTCTTGAGTCCGTAACGAGGGAAGTTCACAGTGATCTTAGCATCTTCGCCATCGCCTTCGCGGCGCACCACCGTGCCGGTGCCGTATTTGGGATGTTCCACGGTCATGCCGGCGCGCGCGCCTTTGCGGGGCGGCATGACCGGCGGCAGCGGCTTGGTGAGAGGCATGCCGGTCTGGCCCGGCCGTGGCAAAGGTTGTGGGGGGGACTTCTGCTGGGAACCCGGTTTCGGAGTTGCCGGCAAGCCGCGCTCGCCGAAGAACTGGTTGATGTTCTCGATGGAATTGTAGGTCTTCCCGGTGAAGGTGCCGCGCCTGGCGGATTGGCGCACGTCGTACCGCTCGGCCACCAGGTCGACCTCGCGCGGGTCGTCCCGCGGGCCAAGATTGACGATCAGGTGTGCGGGCACTTCGCTCAGAAACCAAGAGGCCACCGAACGTTCCTGCTCGGCGCCGCCAAACCGCCTCCGGTACTTGGCCCAGGTGAGGATCAGCCGCTTGCGCGCGCGCGTCATTCCCACGTAGCACAAGCGCCGCTCCTCTTCGAGCGCCTCCTCGGAATTCATCGAGCGGCTGTGCGGGAACAGGCCCTGCTCCATGCCGGCCAGGAAAACCACGGGAAATTCCAGTCCCTTGGCGTTGTGGAGCGTCATCAGCGTAACCGGCGCCCGCTCGTCGAACGCGTCGGCCTCCGCCACCAGCGCGGCATGGTCCAGAAAATCGGCGATGCTCTCGCCCCGCTCGGCGGCTTCGGTAGCCGCATGGATCAACTCGTCGAGGTTTTCCAGGCGCCCTTCCGATTCCGGTGTCTTCTCCTGTTCCAACATGCGCCGGTATCCGGTCCGTTCCAGAATGAAGCGCAGCAGATCCGGCAGCGAGGACGAACTGGCAACCAGCGACAATTCCTGGATGAGGCTGCGAAATGTCACCAGCGAGGATTGCGACCGCGTGGAGAGCGCCTGGTCGTCGATGATGCGTCCGATGGACTCCCACAGGCTCAGGCCGTGCTCGCGCGTGTGACGCTCGATCTGCTCCACGGTGGTGCGGCCGATGCCGCGCGCCGGCGTGTTGATGATCCGCAGCAGGCTCACCGAGTCGGTATTGGACGCCGCCAGTTTCAGGTAGGCTACCGTGTCCTTGACTTCCGCGCGCTGATAAAAACTGAAGCCGCCCACCACGTTGTACTTGCGCCCGTAGCGGCGCAGCGCTTCCTCGATCTGCCGCGACTGGGAATTGGTGCGGTACAGGACCGCTACGTTATCGCCGGGGTTCGACGCCAGATGTTTTTCGACGGTGTCGGCAATGAACAGCGCTTCGTTCTGGTCGTCATAGCCGGCGTACACTCCCAGGGGCAGGCCCGCTTCCGACTGGGTCCACAGTTTCTTCCCTTTGCGCGCTTTGTTGTTCTCGACTACCGCGCTGGCCGCCGCCAATATGTTCTTGGTCGAACGGTAATTCTGCTCCAGGCGGATGGTGCGGGCATGGGGGAAATCGCGCTCAAAATCCAGGATGTTGCGGATGTCCGCGCCGCGCCAACTGTAGATCGATTGGTCCTCGTCGCCCACCACGCAGACGTTCTGGTGCGACTCTGAAAGCAGGCGGATCAACTCGTACTGGCTGCGGTTGGTGTCCTGGTATTCGTCCACCATGATGTAGCTCAGGCGGCGGTTCCAGGCTTCGCGGGTGGCATCGTCGTGGCGCAGCAGGCGGACGGTCTCCAGCAGCAGGTCGTCGAAATCCAGCGCGTTGGTAATGCGCAGGGCCTTCTCGTACTCCTCGAAAAGGGCCGCCAGCTTTTCGGTTTCGGGATTGAGGGCCGCTTTGTAGACGTCCTGCGGCGTCTCCTTGCGGTTCTTGGCATGGCTGATCCGCCCGAGCGCCGCGCGGTACTGCATGAACTCCTTTTCGTCGAGGCCCAGGGTGCGATAAGCGGATTTTACGATCCCCAACTGGTCCTCATCGTCGTAAATGCTGAAGCGCCTGGTGAAACCCGGACGAATGCGCCCCAATGGGTCGCCATCGCGGCGCAGGAGCCGCACGCAGAACGAATGAAAGGTGCTGAGGTTGGGTGCGGAGTCCAGCCGGACATCCTCCAGCAGCGCCCAGACCCGCTCCCGCATTTCGTTGGCGGCCTTGTTGGTGAAGGTCACCGCCAGCAAGGCGGACGGGGGCACATGCCGCGAGGTGATAATGTGCGCGATACGATGCGTGATAACTCGCGTCTTACCACTGCCCGCGCCGGCGAGGATGAGGAGCGGTCCCTCGGTATGGCTGACCGCTTCCTGCTGCTGCGCATTCAGGCCCTTGAGGAAGTCCATGAAATCGGAGCTATCTGTAAGTTTAGCACGCGGTGTTAGGGGGTTCACAGATTTGTGGGCCGCGCGGGGGGCGCGGGGGCCGGCATGAATGCCAGGGGCTGGAGTTGGATCCGCGGCGGAGACGATGGCGACGCGTAAACCGGATTTACCGGCGAAGGGCGCCGCGCGGGGCGAAGCCGGCAAGATTTCCGCCGCTCCTTATGGCGCGCATATTTTCTCTCGCAAACCGGCCGGCGCCAACTGCTTGAAGTCCCCGAGATTGAACGTGTAAATCCGTTCTATCGCGCATCTTGCTGCGCAACCGAGCAGCAGAGCGTCGTAAATCTTCGCGCCCGTCCATCCGCCGCCATCGTGTTCATTGCCTCCAGATAGTCCTCTTTACCGAGGGAGACGACCTCAAAATGCGGCAGGATGTTATCGGTGACGATGCGCGCCGCCTCAACCGGATGTACGCGCGGCTGGACCGGCAGGCGCGTGAGTGCGGCATACACTTCCGCGATCGAGTGTAGGCCCATAAATCCCTTGTCCTGCCCCGCGGCGACGCGCAGTAGCGCAGGCCTGGCTTGCGCGTAGTGCGGATGGCTTTGCTCGGAGGCGGCAACCAGCACACACGTATCGAAAAAGATATCCACTTGGCTACGCTTTCAAAACGGATTCAATCCGCTCCTCGCGCACGTCCTCAAGAACCCGCTCCCAGTTGGCCCCTGGTTCCGCCCTGCCCCGATGGACCCACAGTCCATCGACCTTGACCATGGAAGGCCGCTGTTCGACCCGCTTGAGAAGCACGCCCTCCGGTTGCTCGATAGCTTCCAACTCCGTGTCCGGCTTGAAGCCTAGCCGCTCCCGGAGAGGTTTGGGGACGACAATCCGCCCCGCTTTGTCGATCCTGAGTTCCATACCATGAACAATGCCATACGCCACCGAAAATGGCAACAGCGGCGCAGCCGGTACATTTATGATGCCTTTGTTGTTCGTGGATAAGATACGTCCGAGAGGCCGGCACACTGGCCGCGCCCCCGCACCATCCGCCGTGGTCCCTTGGTCCTCCACGTGCTTGTTGTCAGAGGGTGGAGGAATATCGGTGCTTCGATTCTCGTACTTTCGCTCCCGCGACGGCGAACGCTGGGTCCTCTCTGGCCAGCTCTGCCGTCCCTGGATCGAAGCTCTGCGTTCCCTCTGGCGGTGTTTCCGATACCGCGCTCCACGCGGGCACGTCGTCGTAGGCCTCAAGGAGGTTACGGCCGTCGACTCAGCCGGTGCGCAATTACTCGCGGACATGCAAAAGGTCGGGGTCGATTTCACTGAAAACGAATAAAAGAGAATCCCGTGGCCAAGAACGGAGATGCTTGCGCCGCACAATCCGGCGACTCTGGCCGGGCCGAAGATCGGCAGAAGCCCTGACGTTTGCCGACAACGGCGCGAAGGTTCTGAGTACCCGGCGGTGCAGGCAAGTTTCCGGAGCCGTCGCGTCTCGTGACGGCTCCCTAGCCGCCGGCAATCGCGCCCACAACGATCGTGATCTCGTCGCCATCTGAGATCGGAGTCGAGCTGAAGTCGTTTACCCGGATCACATTGTTGTTAACAGCCACAAGGAGCGACCTGGGATCCTTGTTCTTGAACCCCTTGGGAAAGCACTCATCGCACCATTTCGTTACAAGAGATTCCAGAGTACCGATCTCCCAAGAACATTCTCGCGAATTGATGCGCACGTTCCTTTGTCTCGCTTGGCACGTGGAAGCGGCGCCCACTGGCACACTCACTTCCCTTTCCAATGGCAGCCTGAGCAGTTCTCTGCGCTTGTTCGCACAGTTGAAGCACAGGGGTCCATCATTGATACGTCCGCTGATGCGCAACAACGCTGCCGCGGCCCAGGGCCGCTCGTCAGATGTATTCCGCGGAAGCGTCTGGCAGCCGCAATCTACACACTTGAGATAGTGTTTGCGCGCATTACGCAGGGTACTGGACGGACGCTCACTCATGGCGTTTCATCCTAGAAGTACCTTCCACGACCCAGGACGATCGAGATCTCGTCTCCATCGGAGATCGGCACAGAACTGAAGTCGGCGGCGGGAATCGACCGGTCGTTTACGACGACAAGCCACCAGCTAGCATCCAGAGTTCTGAACTTCTCATCCAATTGCCGTTCTTTCCATTTCACAATGAGAGAATCAAGAGTAGTAAGTTCCCAAGTATATTTTTGGTTGTTGACGGTTACTTTCTTTGCCGTAGATGTGGCGGCAGGAGCGGACCTCGTCGCTATGTGGCTGCGTGGCGCTTCGTCGACGGCCAACCCAAGCGCCTCTCTGCGCCGGTTCGCGCACTGAAAGCACAAGGCTCCTTCATTGAGGCGACCGTTCATATGGAGAGAGGCTGCTGCGGCCCAAGGCCGCTCCCTGCGTGCATTCCGCGGGAGCGTCTGGCAGCCGCAATCCACACATTTCACAAAACGCTTGCGTTCATTCATAGCATGGCAGCGACCATGCGCTTAATCAGCGCCTTCACTTCTTGCTTCTTGTAACCGTTGTCCTTCATTGCCAGGCAGTCCTCGAGAGCAGCCTCAGCGGCTTTCTCGGCCAGTTCGGACGACGGCTTCTGTCCGATCAGCACGCACTCGGCAGCTTCCCTGCGCAGCGGAACAGGAGCCACGCCACCCAGAACCAGTCTGATGTCTTGAATTACGCCGTTTTCCAGTTTATAGAGGTAAGCCAGACTGACAATGGCAAAGTCGACCGACTTACGAACGCGGAACTTGTCATACTTCATCGCATAGCCTTGAGGCACGGTGAAGCGGATCGCTGTCACCAGCTCATCCTTGTCCAGCATGTCTTTTACCGCGAGCCTGGTGGTGAAGATGTTCGCCGCATCGATAACCTTCTTCGTGGTGACGATCTGGGCGTCGAGCGCGACCAGAACGGGAGAGATATCCGAGGCATTGACCGAATAACAGCCGCAGTTCATGCAGCGGGACGCCTCGGCCAGGCACTCTTCCGCCGTGATGGTAGAGCTATCTTCCTTTTCCAGCGCACGCTCGCTGACGGAGAGTTCTCTGTCGTGGATGGCTTCGGTCCTCTTCGCTCCTTCCGGATCGAACTTCAAGAAGCCCTTCTGCACGCAGCGCCCGGGATCGCCGCCGCCGAGTTCGCGGTTGATTGCCTCGGCAGCATTGCGTCCGGTACGGATGGCCCTGATCACAGTGGATGGACCGGTCACCAGGTCGCCGCCGGCGAAGACTCCGTTGCGGCTCGTCTTCTGGGTGCCTTCCTCGACCCTGATCAGTCCTCGATTCAGCGCGAGGGTGTACTTCTCCTCGATAAAGGACAGGTCCACCTTCTGGCCGGCGGCCAGCAGCACGGAGTCACAATCCACAGTCAGCTTCGAGTTGCGATCATACTGTGGATCGAAGCGGCCCTCCGCATTGAACACCGAAGAGCAGGTCACCAACTCCATCCCGCGAACCTTCTCGCCGTCGTAAATCAGACGGGAGACGCCGTAGCCATTCTTGATGACGATGCCTTCTTCCACGGCACGCGCGACTTCTTCCCCGCTGGCCGGCATTTCCCATGCTTGCTCGAGGCAAGCCAGGGTGACCGACTTGGCGCCAAGGCGCTTCGCCGTCATGGCTACGTCCATTGCCACATTGCCGCCGCCGACGACCAGCACGTTGTTGCGCTGCTTCTTGTTAACCCAAAGGTTGACCTCCCGGAGAAAGTCCAGACCGAACTCGGTGAACTCCTCACCGTCGAAGCCGAGCGCCGGACGCTTCCACGCGCCAGTAGCGTAGAAGACCTTATCGTAAGAAGCTTCCAACTGAGACGCGGTGACATCCTTGCCCACGGTGGTCTTTGCCTGGAACCTGACGCCCATCTTCTTGTAGGCGTCGACCACCTTCTTGACGTATTGCTTGGGCAAACGGTAAGCGGGAATCGCGTAGGTGAGCATGCCACCCGGCTGTTCCATCTTGTCGATGACGGTGACGCTGTGGCCTGCCTTGCGCAGGAAATACGCAGCGGACAGTCCAGCCGGACCGCCGCCGACCAGAGCCACCTTCTTGCCCGTCTCCGTTGCCGGCGGTGCGTAGAAGGCGTCCGGATTGTCCAGAATGTAATCGCCAACGCTGCGCTCCACGGCGTGAACCGATACTGCCTGGTCCGTGGTCTTGCGGTTGCACCCATCCTGGCAGAAGTGGGCGCAGACGCGGGAGGTGATCATGGGAATGGGATTCGCCTGCATCAGGATGGTTGCGGCGCCATGGATGTCGCCGGCGCGCAACCGCTCCATATAGGCCGGGATATTCGTATTGGCCGGGCAGCTCACTGTACAAGGGGTAGTCGTGGCCTTCATGCCCCCAAAGATGGAGTGATAGCGATTATCTCCGCGGATGGCGTAGCACTCGTCTCCGCCTTTGCGCATGCAGTCATATCGGTCGCCGATCTGATGCGGATAGCGGTAGAACCAGCAGCGGACATCCTGGCAGATGTTGCCGCCGATCGTGGCGACGTTGCGTATGATCGGCGTGGCCACGGAATAAGCAGCCTCCGCCAGCATGGGAACGTCCGCCTTGATCCGGTCCGACTCGGCGATCTCGACCAGGCGCGTCATGGCGCCGATTTCCACCTGGCCGTTTTCCGACTTGATGTAATCCGCGTCTTTGACGCCCTTCAGGCTGATAACGGTCTCCGGATAGTCTCGCAGCAGTTTGCCCTTCAGCACGCCCAGCAGGTCGGTGCCGCCGGCCATGACCACGGTTTTGCCTTCCGCGCTCTCCCGCAAAGCGGCAGCGCTGCTTGCAAACGATTCAGCGATCGCGTAGTGGAACGGCTTCATATCGCATCCTCCCTTATGCCTTGCCCATGGCTTTCAGCACCACCGCGGGCGTGGCCGGATATTCCTTCACATCAGCGCCAATAGCGTTCGAGATCGCCATTAATGCCGCGCTGGCCAACGCCGCGCCGGAAACCTCACCGATGCCCAAAGCTTTGAACATGAACGTGTCGATCTGTGACTCCATGACGAAGCCGGTGTACGGCGGGATCTCATTGAAGGTTCTCCACTTGTAGTCGATCATGCTGCTGGCGAGCAGCCGGCCCGTGGAGGGATCGAGGTTGCAGTCCTCAAAAATGGCCGTGTCGAGGCAGGCAGAACCGATGCCGCCATGAAGCTGCATTTCCAGAGTCTTCGAGTCGATGATCTGGCCGATATCCGTGCCGCCTGCTAGCTGAACGACCTCAGTGTGACCGGTTTCCAGATCGACTTCGACCTCGATGAAGACGACCATGCAGCTTGGACAATCGAACTTCTCCACGTGCTTGCCGTAGCCGACGATAGAAAGCTCTTTGTCGGCCAGTCTGCTGATCGGAATACTGAGCTCAGGTGTGTCGCGCACATAGATAACCATGTCCCGCATGTCTAGCTGATCGACCGGGCGGTCCAGCTTGATGGCAGCCAATTCCATTGCCTTTTTCTTCGCATCCAATGCGGCCTCGGTGACTGCCTTACCAGTGGTGATGGTGCCCCGAGAGCCGCACAGGCCAAAATTGGACGGGTTATTCCTGCTGCCTGGGTCGGTGATCGAGACCCACTCGTAGGGGCAGTTGAACACTTCCGCAACCACCTTGCACGCATTGCTTCTCTGGCCCATGCCGGATTCGGTGATGTCGCACTCGACGATGACGGTTGAGCCCCCGCCGCCGAGATTAGACAGGTTGAGGTCGGGGATGATACGCACGATAGCTTCCGTGTTGTCTTCCTGAATGTCACAATTGCCAATCACGCCCATGCCTACGCCGCGAGCCTTTACCCCATTCACTGAAGTTGGCTTGAACCATCCCTTCCACTTTTCGGACCAGCCGAAACGGTCGGCGGTTTCCTGCATTACATCCGGGAAGAAGAACGAGGAACGGCTCTTATAGGTGCGGCCGTCGCGCCAGAGGTACTTGTCGCCGTGAGAGACGTAGTTGTTCTTGAAGACACTTAGCGGGTTGAAGTTGCCTTCTCTCATGATGGCGCAGAGCAGTTTTTCGAGGCAGCTATTGAGCTCCTGGCCGCCATAGCCGCGGACGATGCCGGCCTGTTGACGGTTCGTGACGGCAATGTGGCTATCCAGAAACCAGTTCTGGCATTTTGCGAGCACGAGCTGAGCTTCGCCGAGACCAACGCCGATCTGACCCTGGGTTGAGTTACAGACGCAACCCACATCCACCAGCCAGTCACCCTTGACGGCGGTCACAACCCCGTCTTTATTGGCGGCCATTTTGGCCTTGACGGTGCTGCCCAGGCGGACTTCATAGGTCATGAGCTGTTCGGCTTTGGTGAGCACGATCTTCACCGGACGCTTCGTCACATTCGCCAACATGGCGGCCGAGACGGCGGCATTCAGCATTGTCTGCTTGTTACCGTAGCTGCCACCGACGTTGAACGTGTTCACGTCGATGATCGAACCCGGAACGTAGGCCTGCATCAGGAGTTTCATGATGTGCGAACTCTGAGAGGAAGCCCACATGGTGTAGTGCTCGTTTCCGTCATACCGGGCAATCACAGACGGGGTCTCAGGAGCCGCAGGGCAAGGCATTTTCGAGAAAGAAATCTCGTCCTCAGCGACGAAGTCGGCTTCCGCGATGGCCTTGTCGGGATCGCCTTTGTTGACCTGCCAGAAAGGTCCGTCCGGCTGGAAGTACGGGCAGCCCGGGTCGACCTGGTTTCCGGGGAACCGCTCATATAGCTGAGGCGCGCCCTCCTTCAGGGCATCCACGGCGGTGAACAC
>Ga0326728_10016364_pt1 | contig 15152 bp, 8 predicted proteins | sample MB3enrmetagenome_FD_207602 | JGI IMG/M metagenome (GOLD analysis project Ga0326728, IMG submission 207602) | Lab enriched peat soil microbial communities from McLean, Ithaca, NY, United States - MB31MN | ecosystem: Environmental > Terrestrial > Soil > Wetlands > Peat | place: USA: New York...
GAACTCAAAACCCGCATCGAAATGTACTTGCGCGAGGTGAGCGAAGAACCGGTCGTCTTCCGCTGGAAGTACAAGTTGGAAACACTCTCGGTAGTCTAGACTCATTGATATGTTATTTAGGAATCACGCTACTAGTCATTCAACGTAGCGACGGGCAAACTTCCAAAGCCTCTGTCACTGAACACTATTGGGGAGGGAGCTCGAAGGAAAGCCGCCTTGAAATTCGCGAGGGGACGCTGCGCTTGCCTCTGCGCGAGCGGGATGAGAAAGGGTTGCCTCTGGAGTGGATTGAACTGAACGTCCGTGCGTGATGGCCGGACGGCACTGCCGCCTTCGTTCGATGTAGCGGCGATTTTACATCGCCAAACAGGGGCGGCGGAACCTGTGCCAGTCTGATCGGGACGCCGCGGTTTGGCGATGTAAAATCGCCGCTACGAGGAGGACCATGGTTGAGGAGTTTTGGCTCGGAATGGCCATCATTCTAGTGGGTGGCATATTTAACGGGAGCTTCGCTTTGCCGATGAAATACGCCCGCCATTGGAAGTGGGAAAACACGTGGTTGGTTTTTTCCATTGTGGGCATTTTCTTCTTGCCCTGGTTTATGACTTTTGGGTTTGTGCCCCATCTGGCTGAAGTCTATAAGACCGTGCCGGCCCGGGTCGTGGTGTTGGCGGTCATGTTCGGTTTTCTGTGGGGCATTGCGCAAGTAACCTATGGCTTGAGCCTGAAAGCCGTGGGGCTGGCAGTTGCTGTTGCCGTCGTCTCCGGTTTGGGTTGTGTCTCGGGCGCATTGGTTCCGCTTCTGGTTTTGAATCCGGCGGGCCTTTTCCGGGCTCAAGGCGTTTTTCTTTTGTGTAGTATGCCGATTCTCTTTTTGGGGCTGGGCACTTACGGGGTTGCCAGCCGCTTGCGCGAGAAAGAACAGCAAACGGGGAATCCGACCGAAGTCTCCTCGGGAGTGAGCTTCAAGGCTGGGCTCGCTCTTTGCATCTTCACCGGCGTGTTTGGTTCTTGTTTCAACCTCGGTTTTGCTTTTAGTGGAGACATCATCCGCAGAAGCATCGAGTCGGGGGCCCGACCGGCGACGGGGGGCTATGCCGTCTGGGCGCTCGTGCTAGGCGCAGGCTCTATCCCCAACCTCCTCTATTGTCTTTATCGGCTCTTTCGCAACCACACTTTCACTGCCTTTTTCCAGAAAGACTGGCTAAGAGAAACGCTGCTTGCTGTCTCGATGGCCGTGGTGTGGATGTCTGGGCTTCTCCTTTACGGGGCGGGAGCGACCCTAGCCGGGAAGTACGGAACGTCGGTGGGATTCACCCTTTTTGTGGCCATGAGCGTCTTGTCATCGACCGTACTGGGCGTTTTGACGGGAGAATGGAAATCAACCTCGGCGCGCACCAGGAAACTGTTGGCCATGGGGGTGGCTGCGATTCTTATCTCGGTGATCGTCTTGAATCTCGGGGGACTCTTCTGAGAGCAGGTCAAGGGGAGGGCGAGCGCAGCCGCCGCAAACGACGCAGGCCGCGTAACCACCCCCCAGCACATTAAAGTGAGGAACAAGATGCGCCTTTTCCGATCCACACTGCGAGCATTTCTGCTTGCTTTTTTTACCCTCGTATCTGTGACTAATACGTGCGCACAAAACGCTCCGGCCGATGTGAAAACAGGGCCGGACAACCAAAGCTGGGTGGTCGGAAACGGGTTAATCGAGCGGCAGATCCAGTTTGATGCCAAGATCGGCCTCTATACAGCAGCTTGGCGACACATTTTGACCGGAAGGGATTTCATCAAGCCGGCGCAAGCTGACAGTAGCCGAGGCGCGGAGTTTTTCTTTCAGGCTGACGGCGCCCGGTTGGCTGGTTCAGGGGGCGCCTTCGATTTGATCGCTGCTGAGACGCGCAACCTTCTGCCGCGCGGCAAGCTGCTGGAGATCAAGTTAAAGGCCCGAACCAAGCCGATCGAGGTTTCAGTGTTTTATGCTGTCTACGAGGGCCATCCTGTAATTCGCAAGTGGATTGCTATTACCAATCGCGGCACGACGCCTTTCACCCTGTCTCACCTGAGTTTCGAGGCAGTGCCTTTGAGGGCTGGCAAACCCTCCGAAATCCAGGTGTCTGGTTTCTACGGGGTCCAGCCTCGCGAGATTTTCTTCACCGGCCGCGTGGAGGACACCGCGATTCTTGAGCGCAATGCGCTGACCGGCGAGGGTTTCATCGTTATGAACGAAGCCCCCGGCTACATGAAGCGCACCGAAATGGCCGGCTGGGGGGAAGGCATTGAGGTCATGTACGACACCGATATTTTCCCTTTTGAAAGGAGTGTCGCCCCGGGTGAAACCTTTACCAGCGCTAAGAGTTCAGTGGCCTTTTTTGCCGAGGGACGGGGCTTCGCCGACCCTCACTGGATAATGCCGTCGTACACCTCTCAGGTGTTTATGAAGAAAGGTGCGGGTTTCAAACCACCTTGGATCTATAACACCTACGAACCTTTCTATTCTGGGCTTCCCAACTCCATTGTGTCCGAGTTGATCCCCATCGCGGGACGGATGGGGCTTGATATTTTCACGCTCGACGCCGGATGGGAAAGGCTGTGGGGCGAAAATGACATTTCACTGAAGAGGTTCCCCAGCGGACTCGATCCAGTTCGAACCGAGGTCGAGCGGGAAGGGATGCGGCTCGGGCTATGGGTACCTTTGGCAATGGTCCGCCCGGAGAGCAAGGTTTATAGAGAACATCCAGAGTGGCAATGCAAGGGCTCCGATGGACGGCCCAAAACGTCTTGGCAGGGGCCGGAATGGGGTGGGAACCTCCCGGTGATGTGCATGGCTTCGCCCTACCGCGAGGTTGCTGCACGCCGCATCAGTGACCTGATTTCCCGCTACCACCTGGGATACGTCAAGATCGACCTCACCACAGTGTTCAACGCGTATGGCGAAGCGCCGGGGTGCTATGCTGAAGGACACTACCACCACAACTGGGCTGAATCGCTGGAAGGGATTTATGAAGGAATCCAGTTCGTCACTGAGCAGATCTATCGGGAGCATCCTGACGTGTTACTCGATCTTACTTTTGAGCTCTGGGGCCAGAAGCACGTGATTGACTATGGGCTGCTGGGGGCAGGAGATCTGGATTGGATGAGCAACGTCAATGATGTTACACCGGATTCCGCGGGACCCCGGCAGGCCAGGACCCTGCTCTATCATCGGTCCCTGGCGATTCCAGTGGAAACGATGCTCATCGGCAACCTACGCGCAGAGGCGCCCCCTATCGAAGAGCGTTTTGCCACCGCGATAGGCTCGGGACCGCTTCTACTGGGGGATTTGCGCAAGCTTACACCTCAACAACAAGATTGGTATGGGGAACGGATTCGTTGGTTTAAGGATTTCCGCAAAGCAGTTTCCCTCAACGAGGGCTTCTTTGCGCTGGGAACGTGGCTCCAGCCCGGGATCGGAAGCGCGGACGGTTTCGCACGACTAGATCGCGAAGGCGAAGGGCTGATTGTTATTTTCAGGAATGAATCGAGCAAGGACAAATTCAATGTGACTGTGCCCACCTTCCCGGATGGCGCATTCCAAGTCAGCTCAAAGATCACAGGCGAAGCACTCGGCACGTTTTCTGGCCAACAGATGCGACAGGGAATCCAGTTTCAGATTCCATCCCAACGAAAAGTTGAGGTGTTGGAGATTCGCAAGTAGCCGGAACTGGAACAACGGGGCACATCGCCAGAAGTGCGAGCTATGAAGGTCAAGAGCTTGACGCAGTTGTTTCCCTTTCCCCTTTACTGCGGGTTGAAGGTTGCGCGCCAGAGTTGCATGGCATCCGCGTTGAGAGAGGACTAATTCATTAGGGAGGACCAAGATGCACTTTTCTCCGTTCATGAAGAAAGTTTCCCTTATTTTTTTTCTTTCCTTGATCTCGCCAGTTGTCCTTGGCGCCGCCGAGCGGGCCAACCCGTGGACTGTCAAGATTGCTGCCGACGGGCGTCACATCGAACTGGCTTACAACGGCCAAGTCTGGGTGAGCGGGTTGCGAGTCCAACTGACGGTAGGCACTCAGACGCAGGCATCGGATGATGCGAGTGCAAAGCTGACTCTCGTGCCCGCGGCCAACCCCCGAGAGTCAGTGGTCAAGGTCGAAGCGAAGCAGAGTTACGAGATCGCCTTTCGCTTTGTGGGCCCAAGCGTGGCCGTCTCACTCCGCGGGCTGACCGCACAAGAGGCCTCCGCCGCAACGGTAACGGCTGACCTCAATGCAGGGCCTGAGCCTATTCAGTCTCGCCTGGATGGCATCGAAGATGATGTCCAGCAAATGGTGAGTGGACGAGCCGCCAGCACCTTGAACAATTGTGTATTCGACCGGTTTCGCGACCAGGCGCTAAAAGTGTTGGCGCGGGAAACGCACTTTGCATCCAGCCCTTCGGGTTACTCAGTTGTGGCAGGCGGCCCGCTTACTAGCGCTCCGATTTGCAGCTTCGAGATCGTGGACCGAGTTTATTCCCGACGCTTGCCTTTTTATGCCCCTCTGGATAAGAAGCAATGGCCCCAGGCCCCCGCGGGCTGGTGCTCCTTTCACTATTTCAATAACGTCCTCGGCGAAGAAGACATCCTGCGCAATGCCGAGGCTCTGGCAAAGGATTATGGTCCGTTTGGATTCCAGTACGTTCTGATTGATGGCGGCTGGCAGGCCAAAGGCATCTCCGGCAATTGGACGGAGTGGAACGATCATTTTCCCCATGGCATGAAATGGCTCTCCGATAGGATCCATGCTCTCAACCTGAAGTCTGCGGTTTGGTTGTCCGAGTTTGGGACCGCGGATGAAAGCTTCTATAACGCTCACAAGAGCTGGTTCCTGCACGACGAAAATGGGAATGCCAAACTCGGGACTTGGTTCGGAACCTACGTTGCTGATTTTTCCAATCCCGAGCTCAAGCAGTACCTCTATGAGGCATATCGCAAAATGACCCTCGACTGGGGCTACGATTATTTCAAGCTGGACGGCGAAAATAACACGCGAGATATCTGGGCCCAAAACCGCGTGCGGGCGTTTGACCCCACCATGGATGCAGACACGGCGTTTCGCAAGGCCTTAACGCTCCTCCGGCAGGCCATGTCGGCGCGGCCGGGCGTCTTCTTCTCCGCCTGCGGCCCCGTTTATCCCATCGAGTCCATGGGCATTGTCCAAAGCGCCCGGCTGGGCGGCGATAATATCTCATTCAACGGTGATGACAATGAGGGTGGCGTGCCGTCGTTCTGGGGAGTCCGCACGGTGTTGGCTGGCATGCGGCAAGGATTTTACACCCATAACATTGCCTGGTACGGCGATCCCGACGCCATGATGGTCCGTTCCCCCGTGAGCAGCGATGAGGCGCGCACTTGGGCCTCCATTCAAGGCCTTACCGGCCAACATCTGTTGTTTGGTGACGACATGCCCGCGCTGCCGGAGGAGCGTCGTGACGTGCTAAAGAAGATCCTTCCCGTGGCGGATATCACCCCCATGGAGCTTTATCCTGCCACCGCCGACCGGCACGTCTGGATGCTGCATGTGGCCCGGCCGTTTGGCTCTTGGGCGGTGGCGGGGCTTTTCAATTGGGATAACGATGGGACCGAGATCCTCTGGGGTGAGGAAGCGAAGATATACGACATCATAGGCAACAACGACAAGTTGCTCGGAATCGAACGGCATAACGCCGACTTCTTGGCATTGGGGGCAGTGTCTCAGAAGGCCACAGAGGAAAACCAGCGTCTTCAGGCTTTGCCCGAAAAGCCGGCGGGCCTGCAACTGATTCCGGTTGCAACTTACCTTGCTTCTCCTCCCCCGCGCCATCTTTCGCTGCATTTCGCGAAGGTGGGGCTCAACGCGAATCGCGATTACCTGCTTTTCGACTTCTGGAATCAGAAGTTTTTAGGCAAGGTGCAGGGGCAGTACTCGGTGGACCTTCCTCCACACGCTTGCCAGGTGCTCTCAGTGCGGCCAGCCTACGGTCATCCACAACTCGTCGGCACGGACCGGCACATCACCATGGGCGCAGTGGAGCTGAAAGACGAGAAATGGGATGCAGCCAGGAAGCAATTGCGGATTAAGGTGGAGTTGGTGGGAAACTATCCGACTACCCTCACCCTCTACACCGCTGACCGCAGTTTCAAGGAGGCCAAAGCCACCGGAGCGGATCTCCAGGCTTCTTCTGGAGGCGAGATTGTGCGTGCGAAGCTGCTGAGTCCGACTTCGGGTCTTACAGAGGTGACGCTGCACTTTGAATAGCGGAAGGGGCATGGTGGCTGTTGCCCCACCACTCCTCTAGCAGGCTGCGGAAAAACTCGTGTTTAGCGAGGTAGCGGCGACTCTACGTCGCCATAAGCTCAATCGATGCAACACGCAAATGGCGGGGTAAACCCGCCGCTACCCTTTTTCCCGCAGCCTGCTAAAGGCTCGACACGCGGTGATTCCCTGCTTTGGCACGGGAACCCTGTGAATTTCCATAATCCGTAGCCGTCGGACGCCCAAAAAGAAAGAAAACCAATGCAGGAGGATCGAATCGACCATGGCTATCTTGGATCGCAGAGAGTTTATTCAGGCTGCAGTGGCATCCTACTTCCTCCGAGCCATCAAACTGGAAGGCGCACCCGCTGCCAAGGCTAAGGTCGTTGGCGTAGGCGGGACTGTTCGGGCTAAGGGAAAGGATTACACCTGGGAGTGGACGGAGGAAAAGGATGAGTTTCGCCTCCTAGACAATCGAGGGCTGGTAATGGCTAGCGGCAAACTACAGCCCGCGGTGGTCGTGCAGGCGAAGGGTCAAGGTGGGGCACGTCGTTGCACTGCGGGGAAACCCACGGCCTACGACCTGCGCGACAACGCGGTTCGTGTCCGCTACGAGGGGGTAAACGGGTCAGGGAAGCTGTCTGTGACCTGGCGCTTTGAAGACCAGGGCATGTGGCTGGACCCCATAAGTTATGAGACGCCCTTATCTGAAGATGTGGTGAGCCTTCACTATTTCGCCCAAGGCACCGGCGAGCATGCTCGACCATCGCTGACCAGCGATTATCTTGTCGTGCCGGGCATCAACGAGTCCCCTGCGTCGAGTCCCATTATTCCGATACATGATTTGGGGGCAGACCTGCGGGAGACGCTTTGGTTGGGGCACAGTATGATGACAGACCCGGGCACGCAAGGTCTGCAGCAGTGGGCATTGCCTGTCCACTACTTTTGTGGCTTCCACATGTCTCCTTACGATTACCAAAAGACGCCCCGCGTGAATGTTGAAGAGGTCAAACCGGATGAGTTGTTGAATGCATTCTGTTGCGGGCTAGCGGAGATTCCCCATGGAGATCTCCTGATCGAGACAACACTTGGCGGGTACGCTCCCATCGTGAGCTATCGGAGCGACCTATGGAAACACTTGGGTGGTCCTGGAAGCTTGTCCCTGGGCGCAAAGCAGTACTGGACGGTGGGGCCGAATTACTACGAGGCGATCCGCCGTTACTACCTGGGGCTCTTGGCGGCAGGAGCCATCCGCAAGAAAACGAACTCACCCCATAAGAATGAAGTCGCGTTGGCTCCTTCCTTTTGCACCTTCGGGGAACAGGTAGCTCGAGACCGGACGGACGATCGGCTCGATGAAGCTACTCTGCAGGCAATATATAAGGAGATGAGTCGATCCGACATGAAGGCGAAGTTGTTCGTGATCGACGCTAAATGGGAGGGGAAGTGGGGAAATTTGCGTCACTCACAAGAGAGGCTTCCTCACTTTGAAGAGATACTGGCCCGGATACGCTCCGAAGGGCACTACATCGGGCTCTGGGCGGCTTTCCTGCGCTGTGCTGATCCCGGAGACTTAGGCCTCACCACTGAGCATGTGCTGCACCAACCCGATGGCAAGCCCTACGCTATGGGAGACATCACGACGAGCGGGTTCCATATGTACGACGTGTCGCAGCCCGAAGTTCAGAAAGCCTTGACTAAGTTAGCGAAGGAGTTCGCGCGACGCTACAAGCCGGACTTTATTAAGTTCGACTTTGGCTATGAAATTCCATCGCTTGCTATCGCAGCTCCCAAGGACAAGACCTGGGCGGGAGAACGGTTCCTTTCGAGGAGCCTGGAAGTGATTGTGAAAGCCATGAGGGAAGAGAATCCGGACTTGGTGGTCCTGTACTATTCACTTTCCCCCTTACTTTTGGATTATATCGATCTGCACAGTCCTGACGATTTGTTTCTGTGTTTGGGCGACTTCGCCCTCGAGACCAACCGACGGTTTTTCTTCAGCAGTCTTTTGGGCGAGATCGGAATGCCGACTTGGGGTTCAAGTGGCTACGACTGGCAGACAGCGCCAGAAATCTGGTTCGACACGGCCGCGCTGGGGGCTTTGGGGTCCCTGCTCAGTTTTTCAGGGCCCCAGGCGGAGGAGTACTGTAAGCCCGAACGCGTTGCCAAGTTTAACGGCTTGGCGCAGGCGGTAAGAGTTTCTGACACCTTTTCCATGCTTCCCATTGACGCGGCCTACCTCGGCCCCGAACGCGGTGCGCATTCTTCGTCCTGGGCCCGAATCGAAAACGGGGAAGTGGTGCTGGTGGCGTTGAGGGAGCGATGCCTGGATGGGCAGAAGGGGAGCGGAAAGTTCCGTGATCTGGTCTCAAGCACCACGTCGGTCGTGGTTGCCTCAAAGACCAACGACGGCCTCGCACGAGCCTCCAAGCTGGCCGTGGTTCCTTATGGCGAGGGAGACGTTACGCTCAAGCGCGAGGGCAGCGAAACAGCTCATGCGGAGGCAACGGAGCATTTCTTCGGCGGTGGGAGTAGGACCCTCCAACTCTCCCAAGAGAACGGACGCCTGCGAGTCCCCCTTCGGGAACGCGCGGAAGATGGGTCCGTCATTGAATGGATCGAACTCAACGTGCGGGCATGAGGCGGAGTATCCATGGGCATGCGGCCCACCCGAGGAAATGAGAATCACCGCTCTCGCCACCCCCCGCGAAGGCGGGGGCCCACTTCGGTCGAGAAGGAGCTGTATTTCCGCTTTCGCGGGAGTGACTCGCGCGGGCTGATTTTCAGGAGGAGTCCATGAAAAGATGCGGCTGGCTGGTCTGGCTCGTTGTGCTGAGCATCGTGGGGATCGCTGCCGAGCGAGGATACCCGCGTGAACCCGCGCAGGTAACTTCCCCTGACGGCAATATCTCCTTGTCTTTTGAATTGAAGACAAACCCCCAACCCTACCTACCGGGCGAAAGGCCGTATTACCGGGTTTCCTATAAAGGCATTCCAATATTGTCCGATTCGCCGCTGGGCCTGGATTTAAAGGGCCTCCCTCCGCTCGACCATGATTTTGAGATTGTAGGGACTGCCCCACAAACCCACGATGAAACCTGGCAGAACGCCTTCGGGGCGCGGCGCAACGTCCGCGACCATTACAACCAGATTACGATTTCGTTGCGCGAAAAGGCTTCGCCCGGCCGCCTTTTGGACATGATATTTCGCGCTTACAACGACGGTGTCGCCTTCCGCTATTCCCTCCCCCGGCAGCAAGCTCTCGACCAATTCGCGATCTCCTCGGAGCTCACCGGCTTTTACTTCCCCAAGAGCGTGTTCGCCTACGCCCTTGACTTGGGCAGTTACACTACGCCCTACGAGGCGAGCTTCGAGCGCGTGAGTCTGGATAAAATCAAGCCCGCTTCCATTATCGGACTTCCGCTGTTGGTCGAGATTCCTCAGGGTCCTTGGATGGCCCTTCTCGAGTCGGACCTTCGAGACTACGCCGGCATGTACGTTGGCGGCGTGCGTGGTGTCCCTAACGCCTTGACGGCTAAGCTCTCGCCCTTGCCCGACCTTGATCTGTGGTCATTGGGGACGTACCTCGACATGGTCAAAACTGAAACTGATTTCGACAAAGTCGTGCAATTGGCCCAGGATGCGCTCCTGATATCTTCCCAGAGGCGAAGCGACCAACGCGGGGCCGAGGACATCGTTCTTGCCAGGACACCGAAGGCCACGCCTTGGCGCGTGCTTATGATTAATCCGACCCCGGGTGGCTTGATTGAGTCGAGCGACCTCATCCTGAATCTCAGCCAGCCGTGCGCGCTTGCCGACACTTCCTGGATCAAGCCAGGGAAGGCAGCGTGGGATTGGTGGTCAGGCCGATTCGCACGAGATGTTGACTTTCAACCAGGAATGAATACCGCGACGCTGAATCACTACATCGATTTTGCCGCCGATCACCACCTTGAATATATGATGATTGACAGCAACTGGTCGCCGTTCAACGACATCACCCGGACAATTCCGGAAGTCGATCTGCCCGCGGTTCTCGCCCACGCCAGAAGCCGAAGGGTCAAGGTGCTGCTTTGGATGCTCTGGACTGCGGTTCGGCAGCAGATGGATGTCGCCTTCCCACTGTACGAGAAATGGGGCGTGGCCGGGGTGAAGATTGACTTCATGGATCGAGACGATCAGGCCATGGTCAACTTTTACGAAGAAATGGCGCGTAAGGCCGCCGCGCATCACCTGCTGGTGGACTTTCACGGCGCGTTCAAACCCACGGGCCTACGCAGAACGTATCCTAACATTGTTGGTCGCGAAGGAGTGATGGGAATGGAATACGACAAGGGGAGTTATCGCGTCACGCCGGAGCACGATGTCACTATCCCTTTCACCAGGATGTTGGCGGGACCTATGGACTTTACCTCGGGGTGCTTCCACAACGCGACTCGCGAGCAATTCAAGCCCCGGAATATTGAGCCCATGTGTCAAGGAACCCGTGCCCATCAATTAGCCATGTACGCGGTTTATGAAGTGCCGCTGGCGATGGTTTCCGATTACCCCGAGGCATACAAGAACCAACCGGAATTTGAATTCATCATGAGAGTGCCCACGGTTTGGGATGACACCAAGGTCTTGAACGGAATGCCGGGGAAGTACATCACCATCGCCCGACGACACGGTGATACTTGGTTCCTCGGCAGCATGACCAATTGGGAAGCTCGTGACCTGCAAATGGCAGCGGACTTTCTGGGCCAGGGCGAGTACGAAGCTAAGGTCTTCGCCGACGGCCCTGACGCCGATAAGGCGCCCACAAGGGCCAGCATCAGTAGCGAGCGGGTGAAGCGTGGAGACCAACTGAAAGCACACCTTGCGCCCGGTGGTGGTTGGGCAGTTATCTTCACACCGGTCCGACATTGAGCGGCCTAACGCTCGATCGTTCGTTGCGGCGCAACAACGTCACAGAAACTATTGCTACAGGAGGAGACATATGAATAATCTGGATCGGCGGCAATTCCTTCAAACCAGTGCGGCGTCGTGCCTGTTGGGAACACTGGGGCTCAAAGCCCTGGGCTCCCCGCAGATCCGTGAGTCTGCCCAGTCCCTCACGTTCGAAGGAAAGAATTATAGGTGGGAATGGTCAGCGGCGAACGATCGTTTCCGCATTCTCGATCTACACGGTCACCTTCTGGCCAACGGGCCCGTCCAGCCGGCGGTGACTGTAAAACCACTGGGGCAAAGCGCAGGCTGGCGATCGACCGCGGGCAAGCTGAAAAGCCACGAAGTCCAAGGCAACCGAGCCGTGTGGACCTACACTGGCGTGAACGGCTCGGGGAAGCTTTCTGTCGCCTGGCGCTTTGACGAAAATGGTTTATGGATCGAGCCCGTCATTTACGAATCGTCCGTTGGCGAGGACGTAGTCAGCCTTGACCTTTTCGCGGAAAGCGCGGGAAACTCCGCCACCCCTTCGCTTGAAACCTACAGCCTGGTGCTGCCGGGAATCTGCGAGAGCGAGGCGATAAGCCCCGTCGCCGGCGCAGAGTCAAACTTGAACCTCCGCACTTCACTGGGACGTGCTGGAACCGGCCTTTCACAGCAATGGGGTTTGCCCTGTCACTTCTTTGCCGGGTTTCGCAGTCATGAGCCCACCGACTTTGCGGAGAGCGGCGAGGTAACGCGCGCCTTTTGTTGCGGTCTTAGCGAAGTCCCTGGCGCCGACTTGTATGTCGAGCAAAGAGGGGGCCGTGGCAGCTTGGTATTCGATTACCGCAGCGACTTGTGGGGACACTTGCGAGGTCCCGGTAAGTTCACACTGGGCGCGGGCCTCTTCTGGGCTTTCGCTCCTAATTATCTCGAAGCAATTCGAAGGTATTATTTAGGGCTGCTGGCGGCGGGAATCATCCACAAAAAGGTGAATTCCGCCAGAAAAAACGCAGCCATGCTAACACCACAGTGGTGTACGTGGGGCGAACAAGTAGCTGTCCAAAAAGCGAGCGGCCAACTTGACCAGGCCAGTCTGGAAAGATTCTATGAGGAGCTTAAGTCCTCGGGCATGCAAGCGGGAATGTTCTCGATCGACGACAAGTGGGAAGGGAGATACGGCAACCTCGAGCATTCGGCGGAGCGCTTCCCTCATTTTGAAGATTTTCTTGACCGAGTTCGGGCAGACGGCCTTCGAATTGGGATGTGGGCGGCCTTCATGCGCTGCGAAGATCCGGCGGATCTCGGTTTGACCCCGGAGCAAATGCTGCGCCGGGCGGACGGGAAGCCCTACGTTATCGGCGGTGAAGCGACGAAGTACTACATCCTGGACTTCACCCGCCCGGAAGTGGAGAAAGTGCTCAGCGATCGAGCTCGATGCTTCGTGCGGCGGTATAAGCCTGACCTCGTGAAGTTTGATTTTGGCTATGAGATACCGGTACTGAGCGCTGCCGCACCCCATGACATGCGCTGGGCCGGTGAGAGGATGCTGGGCAAAGGGCTCGACGTGGTGGTCCGGTCCATGCGCCAGGAGAATCCGGACCTCGTGGTGATGTACTACGAGCTCTCTCCGCTTTTCACTGATTATTTCGACCTGCACAGTCCGGACGACCTGTTCCTGGCCAAGGGTGAGTACGACCTCGAAGCCAACCGGCGTTTCTTCTTTAGCGGATTGTGTGGCGAGTTCGGTATGCCGACCTACGGTTCCTCGGGCTACGATTGGACTACCCAGCCGGAGATCTGGTTTGACTCGGTAGCCATTGGTACGCTCGGCTGCCTGGGGAGCCTCGGCGGCAACGTGGAGGACGACAGCAAACCGACCCCCGAACGTCTTGCGAAGTACAACGGCCTGACCCACCTGGTGCGGCCCACCAACCAGTTCACAATTCAGCCGCTGGACGCAATCTACGACGCGGTGACCCGGGGTGCGCACGCATCCTCCTGGGCGCGCAGCGAGGACGGCAAGGTGATGCTGGTAGCCCTTCGCCCGCGCCGGCTCGACGGAGGCACGGGAACAAGCGAGTTTGGAGGCAGCCTGAACACCACCGCTCAGATGGCTGTCGCCTCATTGACTCAGGAAAGCTTGACGGAAACATCGAAACTCGGGATTGTTCCGTATGGGGAAGGACGCCTCACTCTGCGGCGCGCGTCCAAGGCCTCGGCGGCCGCTACTGCCACAGAACATTACTTTCGTGGGCGGTCCCAAACGAATCACCTGGAGGTGCGGGATGGCGTGCTCGATATCCCGCTCCGCGAGCGTGGGGAAGATGGTTCACCCCTGGAGTGGGTGGAGGTGAATATTGGCTAGCGATTAAGCGGGATGCAAGACGGAGACGACTCATTCCGTCTCCGAGCAGGATCTGGCCCGTGTCGCCGGCCGGGAGGAAGGCAGGACGAGGTTTTAAACTAACACTCACCATTTCTCTAGGCGTTTGAGAATGTCGGGCTGGATATTCTCGTCCGCGGCGATGCAAAGGAAAAGGCCCTCGGGTCTCATTGCCGCGATGAAACGTTCCAGCTCGCTCAACTGTAGATCCACCACCACCCCCTTGCCGGCAGCCTGGACTCTCTTGATAACGTGCAGCCACTGCAAGATAGGCAAGTCGTCACCGACACCTTGCACCCATTGAATAGCTTGTATCTGCGGGAGGCTTAAGATGTAATCGAGGTGTCGAAGCACACCGACACCGTCGACGTGAAATATGTTGTGGGTCATGTGCCGAACTTCGTTTTGGAGGGTGGGGAAGTAGAATTCGCAAAAGGCCTCCGGGGAGATCAGGGCAGAGAAGTCGCAGCTCGAGATGTGTATCTTTCCACGCGAAGGGATACCCATCCAGGTAACGGAGAGCAGCCCGTGGGCTTTGAGTACATCGTCGTAATGGTCGAAAACCCACAAGAAGTTTTCGTTGGCCAGCCGCAGCATGGCGTGGACTTTTTCCGGGTTATCCAGGACGTCAAGGCAGAGCTGTTGCGGGTCACGCCAGTCGGCGACACAGTCAAGACTGCCGTGCAAGTCCGTGTAGCCAACCATGAACTTGCCAGGGCATTTCTCCAACGCCGCCTGAGTTAGCTTTTCGATGCCTTGAAAGTATTCGTTGTCCCGGCTAAACTTTAACCGTTCGAGGTCATCCCAGTCGTGGACGCAATGCCGGATCCAGGAAGTAACCTCGCCGTATTCGAGGTCGGCCCCGTGGAAGGCGGCGTACACGTTGGGTCCAAGGTTGGGCCAACAAACCGGAAATGTCTCGCCGTAGAACGTGCGGCCGCGAAGGGATTGAAGAAAGAAGTCCACCTGGAACTCCGCGTCGAACCAGCGCGCTTTCAGATTCGGCCAGGTGCGGCCAGCCAGTGTTTGCGTGGTTGCAAACTCGGCGTTGTGTTCAGAAAAGCGAACCGGCGGACGATCCAACATTTCGTGGTTAAACCATGCCTCGATGCGGCACAGCGCCTTCTCAACGTCAGGTTTATTTTCGAGTTCCAACTACACCTCCCTATATTCATTCGGCAGGCTGCGGACGCTAATGTCCTTCTCCTTCTTGAGCCAAGCGACCTTGGGCGGGCGCAAATCGTTCCGTGTCGCTCCCTCCAGTTCCCGAGCGTCCAGAGCTTCGAACGGATTACTTCCAGCGGTTGGACGAAATGGAATGCCGGCAGCCCGTCAAGAAAGGCCCTAAGGCATGCACTCTATCAAACAGCATTTTAACACGAAAAATCATGACAAGAATAATCCAGTGAAGGGCAAGCAAGACCGGCCCCGCCACCTTATTATTAGCCTTTGTTTATTGGGATTTTATGCTAACTGGAAGATTTGGTAGCGCTACCGGGAATCGAACCCGGGTTTTCAGATTGAGAATCTGACGTCCTAACCCCTAGACGATAGCGCCGCGGAGCCCTCCTACTGTTTCTAGCATCCACTTGCAGGTATTGTCA
>Ga0326728_10016365_pt1 | contig 15152 bp, 14 predicted proteins | sample MB3enrmetagenome_FD_207602 | JGI IMG/M metagenome (GOLD analysis project Ga0326728, IMG submission 207602) | Lab enriched peat soil microbial communities from McLean, Ithaca, NY, United States - MB31MN | ecosystem: Environmental > Terrestrial > Soil > Wetlands > Peat | place: USA: New York...
CGGAATTTGACTTTCCGACAATCTGGATGACCCTCATAAGAATCGCCTTATTGGGGTGGATTCATCCCCGTCGGTTCTTGTGGCACCGGTACATCCGTTTCATGTTCCGGTTCTCCTGATGACTTTGCCGTACCGGAAGTATCATCAGTAAGAGATGGGGGATTGTTCCCTCCAGGTTCCTGCCCGGGAAGCACTTCTGGTTCTTGTGATGGTATTCTAGATGATTCATCAGGAGAACCGTGTAAAACCGCGGGTTCCTCCGGCCCTGCACCTGCCGGCGCTCGTTTTTTCCTGTCCCGACGGGATTTTGACGGCAAAGGGAGTTCAGGGAGTGCAGGCAGGTCTGACGTGTCGGCTACGTTCGTGTCGGCACTCCGTGTCTTCAGGATGGTTTTGGCAATCTCTCCGACACTCCGCATCACTTTTGTGATACGGTCTTCGATGTCGATCTCCTCATCGATATCGAGTGTCGTACCTTCAACCTCGAGGAGGAACCTTGAGACCTCGCTTGCCTCGAACAGCAGATCGTCCAGCTCATCGGTGGTAAAAAAACCGCACATAGCGCCATAGAAAAACGTGGCGCTTGCCTTCCTGATCTTCTTTTTGAACGAATGCCGTGCTTGGTTCACTGCCTGAGGCGAGTAGGTCTCTTCCATGAACGGGACCAACTCAGGGAGATGTTTCCCGATAAACGTCATCTCGGCCCCACCTGACGTGCGGAAATCGGTACACAACCGTGCCAGCGCCCACTCCCGGGCGGTGATATAAGTCCGTTTGCGCAAAAAGTGATTCACTTTCCGGTACGTGGCACCATCCACCTTCCTGAATTTTTTGTACTTGTTAATCTCCTGCTGGATAACGGGTTCATCCATGATACCTCTCCCTCTCCGGTTTTTGATTTATAGCGAATTGAGATTTTTTAAAATAACCAACAAATTATTTGACCTCTTTGTATATAGCAATATATGGTTTATATCGAGGTGAAAACATTGGCCCAGTACTTCCGAATATAACTTCAGAAGTAAAATTTTATTTTGTGCACGGTTTAGGAACAGGTCAAATTCTATTTGAGAGAGAGATTAACAAATCCAAAACTTTCTCAATGGGCTGTTAATTATTATAAATAACATCTTATTGAGTGGATTAACATGCAGCTTCTATTTCTCATGCGCGCTGCAGAATGGGGAGTGAGAGCCTAGAGTACACTTGAACAAGCCTGATGTCTCATTATGCCAAATTTCTGAAGAAAGATACTGCTATTTTATTAAAAAACCTGCTAAAAGTCTGATCTGATAAGTTATGATTGAAGTAACACCCATTCACATCCAGATCTTTACCTATGAGCATGAGGCCCGCCGTCTTGAGCTTCTCATCCGTATCATCTACTGGATACTGATCGGTATCATCCTCTTTGTTTACGGACTCATCGCGTTTATTGTCCTTTTTATCCAGTGGTTCCACATCCTGATCTTTGGTTGCAGGAACGAAAGTCTCTCCAATTTCGCCAAAGGCTACTTAGAATACATGGTACACGTGATGCCATACACGTATGTCATGACCGACAAGCGGCCCAATATCCTACCGGTGACCGTGAAAATTTACGAGGAAGCGTAGATACGAGCCTGCTCCGAATATCTACACTCATAATTTAGCAGATTATCTCGCTATATCACGAGGCGAATTAATCTGCAGCCTGATCTGGTAGTACCGTAAATTTTTTCGCCGGTTCTCATCAAGAATACGAGAAACTCATGGTAGGTCTCCTCCGGGAATACAGGTACTATCTCCTCAGTCAATGTGTGTTTTTCTCATCGAAAAAAGAAGGTTTCACCAAAACCAGAAAATGTGAATTTTTCGGAAGTCTTACAGGCATGAATATTCGATCAGTTGAATTTATTTTGATTACGTTTATAAGAAAATCGTCAATCCTATTAAGATGACTGCCTAAATGATATTTAGAGGGTGTGTTCATTGTGCCGCAATCTGATTATTTCTCATCTCTCAGGAAGGGTGATTCTTTCTCATCAGAATTACGTATAACCGAGGATTTAATGGGTCAATTCGGATTATTATCCGGAGATTTCAACCCATTACATATAAATGATGATTTTGCTAGGCGTCTCGGGTTTGTAAAAAAAGTATGTTATGGAAACATTTTGGGATTTCTTGTATCGCATTTAGTGGGGATGAAACTGGGATGCGAAGAGGTCATGCTAATTTCGCAGAAAATCGATTACAAATCTCCGATGTATAGCGGTAATATAATCTCGTTAAAAGGTGAAATTACTGAAAAGAGCCAATCTGTTCGGATAATTACTCTTGCTTTATCATTCTCTAATGAATTGGGTACTGTCGTTGCTACAGGAAAATGCCAAGTGAGGTTTTTTGAGAATGCTATCTGAAAAAGAAAAGACTCGAATTGAATATTTTGAAGATCTTTTTAAAAAATCTGACTTAAAATTAATGAATGGCAATGAGTTATTGTCACATGCCTCAAAATTTTCAAGAATTGAAGAACAGTATCTGAATAGAAACAGTAAATCGCTCTATCCCCAAAAAATCGCAGTTCTTGCATCATACACTTCCCATCATTTCATTCAGGTTTTAAAATTATTTTTGTATCAACGTGGGATTGCCCCACAGTTCTATGAAGGGGAATATGATAGTATTGCGATGGATTTAATGGATAAAAAAAGCGGTCTATTCCAGTTCCGGCCAAATATCATCCTTATTTTAACACATTACACCGACCTCAAGGATTTCCCCAAGTTATTCTCCGATTCCGCAACTGTTGACCGGTGGATTGAACAAAAAACCGTTTTTTATCATAAATTGTGGGAGAACGCAGCATCAATTCCCGGTTGCCAGATATATCAGACAAATTTTGTTCTACCCTTGTATCGACCATTGGGGAATCTGGAAATCAATTATCCGTTTACACCTAGGATTGCCCTAGAAAGATTGAATATTGCGCTTATGCTCCACAAACCCTCTAATGTTTTCCTGTTTGATATGGATTATCTTGCGGCATATTTTGGAAAAAGAAAATGGTTTGACGATTCAACATATTTTTTAAGCAAGCAGGGTTTTGCCTTTGACGCTTTTGGTCTGGTTGCGCAGGCATTTTCCCGAGTTCTGTCCGCAAATATCGGAAAAATCAGGAAGTGTCTTGTTCTTGACCTTGACAATACATTATGGGGAGGTGTCATTGGTGATGACGGGCTGGAAGGAATCAACCTGAATCCCAGTCATGCAGTTGGTGAAGCATTTATCACCTTCCAACAGTATCTTAAAAAACTGAAAGACCGGGGCGTTATTTTAGCGGTTTGCAGTAAAAATGATGAGCAATCTGCAAAATTACCATTTCAGAAGCATCCAGACATGGTGTTGAGTATAGATGATATTTCCTGCTTTGTTGCAAACTGGAATGATAAACCCAGCAATATCAAAAGTATTGCCAGTTCATTAAATATCGGTCTTGATTCGATGGTATTTTTCGATGATAATCCCTTTGAAAGGGATATTATCAGGCAGTTTATTCCCGAAATTGAGATCATTGACGTGCCTTCTGATCCCACGTATTACATTGATGCGCTGGACAAGGCGATGTGTTTTGAATGGAGTCAGTTAAGTTCAGAGGATACGACTCGCACCGAATCCTATGTTTGTGATCGTAAAAGGCAGGAGCTGGTGCTCGAGACTGGGGATTATGACAGTTATCTGAAGGCACTGGACATGAAAATTACCCTAGGTTATGTAACTGCTCTTGAGGAATCGCGGTTCACCCAGTTAATTAATAAAACAAACCAGTTCAACCTTCGCACAAAACGATACACGGAATCTGCTATATCACAAATGATGCATGACCATGAACGGTTTGCCTTGATTCACGTATCTCTCGAAGATAAATTCAGTAAATATGGTATCATTTCCTGCATTATTTTAGAGAGAAAGGAGGCTATTGCTTTTATCGATACCTGGGTAATGAGCTGCCGGGTCCTGAAACGGGGTGTTGAAAATGTGGTTTTTCAAAAAATATGCAAAACAGCACGATCTTGGGATTGTAAATGGGTTATCGGCGAGTATATTCCCACCAAGAAAAATGAAATGGTCGCCGGCCTTTATGAGACCTTCGGTTTTGAGAAAGTGAATCGAGAAGTTCCGATTGATTTTCCGAAAACTGATGAGAATGGTGTAATTTATCGCATGAATCCCGTTGACTGTGACAAGATATTTCTTTCTTGTGCTATAGATAAGGTTGAGGAAGAATGAATACAGTCATTATCGATCGATTACAACCGGTTTTCCGGGATGTTTTTGATGATGAATCTCTGGTTTTGTCTTCAGAAATGACAGCCAAAGATGTTGATGGATGGGATTCGCTCACCCATGTCCAGTTAATTGTTGCGGTTGAAAGTGAATTTGATATTGAATTTCAAACGGCTGAAATCAGCGAATTGAAAAATGTAGGGGATTTTATCAACCTCATTCAAAAAAAGCTGAAAAATAAATAGCGGGGTTTTTCAGGGTTTGAGGATATTCATGGATGTCTTTGCAGTTCTAATCGATGAAATTCGAGAGAAAAATGTATCTCATCGCAGATTTTTGGAAAATGCACTGCGATATCTCACTGATGATGAAAAACAAATACTTGATTCCTACATTACCTTTCTTATTCATGAGGGGAAGTCTATCCCTTACATTGCTGAATGTTACAACAGTCTTGTGAATGCTGTTGTGGCCGAGCAATTTTACTTTATTAAACATAAAAAATACCGGTTTTCGAAATTTTCAGAAGTCGAATCCCTCGTGTATTTCAATGATGAATTTATGGAGAAGTACATGATTGGCCTTGGGATCAGTACCTTTTTGTGGCCGCAACACCTCAAAATCCACAGGTTTTTTCTCAATAAACTCCCCCTCAATATAGAAGGGAATTATCTCGAAATCGGCCCGGGGCATGGTTTCTATTTCATGAATGCAATGAAAATATCATCATACCGTTATTTTGAGGGGATTGATATCAGTCCAAAAAGCGTCTTACTGACCAATAATATCCTCAAATCGAACTTTTTCGGAAAATTTGAAAATTTCTCAATCCGGCAAGGGGATTTTATCCAATTTCCTTCTAATAAGAAATATGACGCTGTTGTGATGGGAGAAGTGCTTGAACATGTCGAAAATCCCGGCAGTTTCCTAGAGAAAATCCACACCATTACCCATGACGGTTCCTTCATCTTCATCACAACGGTGATAAATGCCCCTGTAATCGATCATATTTATCTCTTTGATTCGATCGAATCACTGGAGAACCTGATAATCAGTGCTGGTTTTAAAATCAAGGAAATGTTTCTTTCCCCTGCATATGATAGATACAGCATCGAAGACAATATGAAAAAGAAACTCCCCATTGATGTTGCGATAGTTCTATTAAAAAAATAAGGTACAATGAATGAATATGCTTTCAGGTAAAGTAGTCTTGGTTACTGGTGGTAGCAGGGGGATTGGAAAGGCGGTATCCCTGATGTGTGCTGAAAATGGAGCTCATGTTATTATTAATTTTGTGACTCATGAAAAAGAAGCAAACGATCTTGTTGGAACTATTATTCAAAGAGGTTTTAAAGCCGTTTCCATTAAAGGCGACGTCAGTAATGATGATGATATGAAAAATCTTGCACTCTTCATTAAAACGCATTTTGGTCATCTGGATATACTCGTCAATAATGCAGGTGTAATGCTGAATAATCCGATCATTCTAGCCAACAATGTTGATTTTGATCGGACAATAGGGGTAAATTGCAAAGGAGTATTTTTATGTACAAAATATCTCGCTAAAATGATGATGAAACAGAAGTATGGAAGAATTATCAATATCTCGTCAATCGTGGGGATTCAGGGGGGTGCTGGTCAGGCGATTTACTCCGGCAGCAAAGCATTTGTTATCGGATACACGAAATCAGCAGCTAAGGAATTAGGGCGGTACGGGATAACAGTAAATGCGATTGCCCCGGGTTTTATCGATACCGATCTCACCAAGAATTTCACAAAGGATATTGTTGAAAAAAATATTTCGAATAATCCCCTTGGAAGGCTTGGTTCACCAACGGATGTAGCAAAAGTTGTTCTGTTTTTATCGTCAGATCTAGGGGATTATGTGAACGGTCAGGTAATTGGTGTCGATGGAGGTCAGATTATCTGACATCCTTTTATCTGGTTTTACTACAATACAATTAAAAATAATTATGAACTTTTGTATCTAAAATTGTACTTATCAATTATTGGAATAATTGCAATCATCCCTATACCCGAGAGAATCATGTGAGGATGTTTAATGATAGACCTTTCGATCACATCCCCCATTTTTCTATTATGTCTCCTCTGTGGGCCGCTCTTAATGGCAAAAAGTGTAAAACTTCGTAAATACAGTTTTCTTTTTGTAAGTCTTGGACTCTTCATCCTGACTCTTGGGAACTGGCAATCTGCTCTTATAATCCTGTTTTTTGTATCATTCCCCTATTGTTATGTAAAAGTCCTCCAGAAATGGAATTTTTCAGTCTGGCCTGCAATTATCATCCAGCTGGCAGTTTTTATTTATGCTAATAAATATGGGTGGATCCTGACCTTTCTGGGAATTCCCATTCCAACGGTGATTAAGGTCCTTGGAATATCTTATATCTTTTTCAGGCAATTTGATATCTTATTCCAAGTCCAGGCAAAATTAGTCGAAAACGTACCGATTATTGATTATCTGAACTATTTATTCTCATTCTGGACTATTCTCGCAGGTCCGATCCAGCGGTATAAGGATTTCATCTATTCGTTTTACAGTGAAAAAATGCCGCTTGATACAAAAGATAGTCTTTCCTGTTTTCACCGGGCTGCAAACGGGATGATAAAAATTCTTTTACTGGGAGCTTTCTTCCAGTATTGTTCTGATGCGGCTTATCTGGGGATACTCGCGCATGGGATATCGTTGAAATATTTTGTCGCGATGTTATATTGTTTCCCCCTTTATCTTTATTTCAATTTCAGCGGGTATTGCGATGTAGTTATTGCCATGGCTCGATGGGCCGGTTTCTCTCTTCCGGAAAATTTCGATAAACCCTACCTTTCACGAACCGTTATCGACTTCTGGAATCGGTGGCATATCACCCTATCCCAATGGGCACGTGATTATATCTACCAGCCACTTTTCAAATATCTAATTAGCGGCCCAATGTCAAAATACGTCCAAACCAGCCAGTATTTCAGCATATTTATTACATTTTTTTTAATCGGCCTTTGGCATGGTAACAGCATAAACTTGGTCATTTTTGGTTTCCTACAGGGAATCGGGATGGCACTCTCAATGATTTACCGAGATATATGTATTAAAAAGATGGGTAAAGCGGGGTTTAAGATCTACCAGGAAAACAAGTGGGTAACCGCTATCGAAAGGTTTATCACCCTAAATTTCATGTGCTTCAGCATTTTATTTATACAATATGATGTGTTTGCAATCTTAAAACCGCTTATAGGTTTACCGGTGATATAATATGAAATTTGATTTCGATAAAAAAATGATATTGTCCACAGTCTGGCTATCACTTAAAATCATTTTAATCCTGATTTTGCTTGACGGGGCGAGTAAAGTATTGATATTATATCAAAATTTTTAGATGGGACAACAGGAGAATGAAATGATAAAATCGTACAAATTTATTCTGGTTTTATTGATTACATTCACAGTAACGTATATGGCGTGTTTTGCTATTGCGACAGAATATAACAATATTCAATATGCGAATGCGATGGAAAAGGTAAACGAGGGTTTGTTGCTGACCCTCCCTGTCAAAAATGGCTTATCGAGCGAAACAAATATTATTTATAATGAAGTAAAACAGCTCTCTCCGAAAAATAACCTAATTCTCATCGGCCCTTCCACAGTGCGCGACGGTATAATCATCAATGAATCAAAAATTCCAAAATCCTGGGATATTCATAATTTCGCGATTAGTGGAGTTCAATTAAGCGAATGCATGTTACTGGTAAACTATATAGATGCGTATGCAAATCATAAACCTGACAGATCCGATGTAATCGTTTTTCATATGTCTTATTTCACATTCTTTGATTCCCCTGAGGATCAACAGTATGTAACCCAAAATATTGAAGCATATGGTTTTTACACGATTGATGAAAATTTACATGTACATGGTTACATGCCAGATGCCTACCGTGAATGGATATTAAGCAAAGAAGAAATTATGGCACCATTAAGTGACATAACCGGGATTAACAAGTTCTCTGTTGGTCAATCAGCTTATTTAAAAATTGAGGATATATCAACAATCATCTTGAATTCTTTTAACAAACCGGCTTCTTCAGGTACTATAGCAACATCCCCATCACCAGAAGAAATCGAACAATATGGTTTAATTTGGCAACAACGTTCTCAGAATATCACTTTTACTCCTGAAAAGACAAAACAGTTTGAAGCATTTCTTCGTGATGTGAATAATCAGACAAATATCGTTATTATCAACATGTACCTTCCTTCATGGCAGAAAGACCTTGAAAAACAAAAAGAATACCAGAACTGGTCTCAATCAGAGTTAATTCCATTTTTAAAAGAGAATAATATCACATATATTGATTTCTCAAACTCATTCTCCGATAACGAATTTGCTGATTCCGGGCATCTCAATGATGCCGGAAGAGAACATTTTACCCGAGCATTTGATAGTAATATAACACCGTTATTAGAGAATATATCCCGAAAATCGGATGATTTACAGTAAAATGCAACGCCTTACAATAGCCATTAGAAAAAGTCATCTTTTCCCTATGTAGATCGCCGGATTGAACATTGGAATAATAAAGGTCATTAAATGGCCGCTCGACTCGACATCGTCGGTATGTCCCGTAAATACCGAACTCCTACTGAATCCACTTCTGATGCATTTTGATAAAAATATCATTCCTGAATCATTGTTTCATAATTGACTTCATTAATAAAATCATTAATACAATTTTCCGTACTACAGAGAGCCATTTTGTATGAACTACCAATATTATATTGTTTAAAATAGAAATCTATCGGAAAAGGATTATTCTCAATAAAAAATTTCCCTCCCCTGTTTTTTATGGAAATAGATCGGAACGGGAAGTTAAATCCTCGCCCTATTGTTTTCAAAAAGGATTCTTTTAATGTCCATAATTCAAAGAAATACTGCATTCTTTCTTTTTCGTCAACATTAACAAGATCGGAAAATTCCGTTTCAGATAAAAATTTTTTTGCAATCTGAAGAGAAACGGGATAGATTATCTGAATATCGATACCAACTGGCTTTTGTCCGATTGCGCATACTATCCAGGATCCGGAATGAGATATATTGAAATGAAGATTTCTCCATTTTTTTACGAATGGTTTTCCATATTTCGTATAGCCAAATTCAACTGTTGAGGGGTTAATATTTTTTTTTTCAGAAATAATTCGTTTTACTAACCGGTGATCTAACGCTGAAATTGTGGGGGGATTAGGAATATCTTCTTCGCGTATCTTATTTTGAAAATCATATCCATGTCGTTGAATATCGGATTTTTTCGTTGAACTTGTATGTGTATTAAGAGCATAGATTTCAATCATTAATTATACCTCGATTGAATCTAAATTATCATTACTATTACTAATAAAAAGGGATTTACTATAATCTTCAAGTCCAAATCTCATATCAAAATTCGTTTCAAAAATATTGCCCAAGATTGAATCTGCCATTATTATTACTATTTTGAAGTGTGCATTATAAATTCTGAAGAGATCCCAGGTGATCAACCGTCATCTTAACAGAACTCGGAATGTGCTCCCACAAATACTGCCCCATGATCCTCTGTCCAGTACTATTTGGGTGAACTCCATCAGGCATAAATGTTGTATTGATATCGTCAATCTGCCCGTTTCCCGGCACTGAATCCAGCGCGTCATACATTTTAACGTAATAAATCCCGCGTTTATCAAATTCTGATTCGATGACACGTATCCGATCCGACTGCCACTCAATCGAATATGTAAACGGGTATCCTGCCCGAGACTGGAGGATTGGCATACAAGGGATCGCAATAGTTCCATTATTGCTCACGTAATAATAAATTGTCAAATAATCTTGGACCGTGTCAGTTACTTTTAATCCAGTTTGTGGGTCGTTAGTAAACATATACACAAAAACCTTCATGTTCTTGGTATAGTGTGAATCAAGATGCTCGACACCCCATTGTGAATCCATGCCTCCCCCATCAAAATTATGCATGGCAGTTGCATTTGGATCATAATCCTTTACCATCTGCAATACGTAATTATCAGAACCGTCTGGAGACAGTTGATCACCGGTTGCTCTTGTGACGCTGTCTCCATATGCATAAAAATCAATCGTTTTATTTACATCGATCGGGGGGTCCGGTGGAGAGGCGGGTGTATTAACAATTGGAAATATATGCGGAGTGGTAACAATAGAAATCGCAAGTAAAATACCCACAATTCTGTTGTTAAATAAGTATATTATTAAAGACAAAATTAGTTTCGCAATTATAAGGATATCGCTCTGGGGCATTTTATCATATTATCGTTCCGTTCCAGCACTATAAATGTCATTACAACGCTACTTATCTAAATCGCAAATCGCAATTTGCATTCTTCAACCCAACTGCATCAAAACCGGACAGAGGCCCCCGGCCCCTCTTTCTATAAACAATGGACCCGGGGGGTCTATATTCAAACACCGGTAACTTGATAAATTTATAAAGGCACCTGAGGGATAAAGTGACAGGAAATGGTTAGAAAAAGCGATTCTCTCTTAAATTAATGATATGTTAACGGACAAGCTTCTCCTGTCTATATATGCTTTCAATAGTGATTTTTTTCCCATCAATTTTTGCTAGCAGTTCGTCCTTTGGTGAAAAGGGAAATGCACTATCCTTGACGAAATCGCTTGGGAAATTGATACTGTGCCGATTTTTATATTCGTACAGTTTGACTCTTGCTTGATTTACCATAGTGTATACTTTCGTATTCATTTTATTTAATACATTCGTGTGTTCCAGAGTATACACAAAAGTATATAAACATACAATGGTATACACTTAGGTATATACCAATGAACCTACCATAAAAACAGGAGGACAGCCCTGGAAAAGTCGCCCTCCTGTGCAAGAGTGGTACCTGTGAAAGTAACCGACTCCGCAGTAAAGGATCAAGGCGTTAAAAGTAATAAATCTTCTAAAATCCAGCGGAGCCGATATACAGGTAAAATTTGGCAGCTTACGAAAAAAATTCTGCTGCCGAATATTAAACTCAAGATCCCCTGTCCGCGAAAATATACTCAAAATGATTATTTGAAATTGCTAACATACACAGGGATTCATAATTATTTTGCTGAAGGTAGCTCACAGAGTCTTAGAATTGATTCGTCTAATGGCTGTCCAAATGCCGATACACTGTTGTATCATTTGAAAAAATTTGAACCTCAAGAACTCATATCAGGATTCGAGTCAGCAATTGACGAGATCATCGCAATAGCAAAGAAAAATGGATTCCTGACGGATAAAATTGATATCGCAATTGATTCAACCGACCAACTTTACTATGGGGATCGAAATGATCCGATGGTTGTCGGAACCAAACCACAGCGAGGAACATCTAAAGCATACAGATTTGCGACTTTGACTATAGTAGACGAAGATTGTAGATTAACTATCAAGGCGATTCCCGTTGATGGAGTCATATCGAAAAAAGAGATCGTTTACAAGTTAGTGAGTTATGCGAAGGCCAGGATCAACATCAACAATGTATATCTTGACCGAGGTTTTTACTCAATAGACGTCATTTCGATGTTAAAAACGATGGATATTCATTACATAATACCTGCAACGCTCAATCCAAGAATTAAGAAATTACTTCGGCAAAACGAAGCGCCAAAAATCATTAATAATTATTGTATAGGGACCAACCCAGAAAAAAATACCCTCACCAATGTTGTTATAACATATGGTAAAGACGGCAAAAAAATAGCTTTTATCACGAATTTAGATGTCCCTCGTCTGACAGCTCATCGTATTCCACAATTATACAAAAAGAGATGGGGGATAGAGACGTCTTATCGAGTGATAAATGGGTTCAGACCAAAAACAACGTCGAAAAATTATATTATACGGTTATTTTATTTCTTTTTCTCCGTCTGTCTTTACGACTTATGGGAATTGGTCAATATCATTTGTTCCAAATCGGTACAGGTTGTTAAGAAAATACCTTTCATCACGGCTCTGCTATTTGGAAAGGCACTATTCCATGTGCTTGAAATAATAGGGACAGGCCCTCCACCTCAAAATAATTTTCCAAAAAAACGTAGGGATTTACAGACAATCCTTATTTGTGACCGTATCTGAGCTGCGTCAAACTGCGCGTTGCCAAAGGTCAATACTCAACTCATTGGAACGGGGAAAACGCCCACAGAAACGCCTGGCGGGACTTTTTATAGTGTTACATTGCTTTACTCGCGGGGGGAAAAACGGGAAACGGGAAGTTGTTTGGACAGATGATGAATGGAGGTGACATGGAATAGTAAAAAAGAGGTGATTATGATACGGATGTTGAGGGCATCTGATGCGGTTTACCCTGATCGTAAATAAGCGAGAAGTACCTGGCGCTGAAAATCAAGAAGACCGGGGTTATGATGAGGCCGAGAATCCAGCCGATGTATGGGATTAAAGACAGGATACCCGTTATGACGATATAGATGAACTCGGCAACGGTGAAAATGATGAGGGAAAGGATATACGACAGCCATCCCATTGTTCGGATCGTTGTGAGGATCTGCGAAAACCGTATCCCCTCACGGATGCTTCCCGTCCGGGCAAACCGGACCGCACCGAGGATCCCCAAAAGGGCGACGATGATTAAGAGGTTGAATACCACGAGAAAGAGGAGAAGCAAAAGGATTAGAAGAGCGATATTCGAAGCGGCTGCCATGGCGGAAAATTTGAGAACGACCACAATGGCTATTCCTGCTACCAGCACGATGGCAAGAGGAAGGATCCAAAGAATCCATACGATAGCAAGTTTGATACCATCAATAAAAAGGTCTGTCCAGCCGGTGAAGTCGGGAGCTGGTTTGGTTCCCCGGTATATCCGGACAACATAGCCCGAAATGAAGAAAGAGAGGAGGATACCGACGCCGGCAAGAACCGCGTTCTGGCCCCATGGTATTGCATTCCAGTTCACACTAGTACCTTTCATTATTGTCTTTGGATCAAAGACAAACCGGATGAGCGAAAACGGGAGTGCTAAGATAATGAAGATTGCCCACCTCGTCCATTTTCCTACGAGCGCTTTCTATGAATATGTTAACGAGTCCGAAACTAGTGCACCGATATCCATGAAATGATCATGGAGATTATGTTAAAACAATAATATATTACCTATTACAATTGGGAGATTTTTTAATTCGGCGAGGAATCCTGCGTTGTCACAACGCGCTTACGCGCTGAAGTATTTTCGAATTGTTCCTAAACCTTGAAAAATTTAATTTTTACGTCTGGCGTCATATTCGGAAGTACTGTGGCCCAGTACTTCCGAAAGTAACTTCAGACGCTATTCTGTTGTAACTACGGATCAAAGATTTTTCGAATTTCTCCAACTATCGAAAATCCTTTTTGTCACTCCAGAGACCGAATTAACTAAATCCCATCTTTGTGAGCCAAAAATCCCCAATCAATGACTTATCTGACGATAAAAAGGTAAATTGGAAATTTATGGAAAGAAAAGACAAGGCCATAATGAAGGGTTCTGATAGGTTGTCGGTTGTTTGATATGTTTTGATGAAAGTGATAGGTCGCCGGTTGGTGGGCGCCCAAAGCACGAGGCCGGTGTTTATGTATTAGGGATGCGGATGTCGATCGCGTACGACTTCAGGTATTTCGCATCAATGACAAAGTCATACTCCTTGCTCCCCTGGTAGAACTTCTGCAACCACGGGCGGGGATCGCCGGACTTCTGCCAGAGTGTCACATCAAGGCCGCCGGGGGGCTCGACCGTATCGACGACCGCACCTGTCGCATTGTCGATGACCTCTATCGAGAGGACAGGAAAAACCGCAGAGACGCTCCCCGATGGTGAATTAACGTCTTGGCCACCCGTCACGAGCGGATCTGCTGTGTACCACATCTCCCAGTAATCATAGGGGACCGTGACACCGGGAACGGTCTGGCTGAACTGGCCGGAAATAACTGCTATCGTCTTCATGCCCTGACTCGCAGCAATCCCCGAGGCCGGGACCGGGGTGACGGTTGTCGTGACAGCTGTCATCGGTGTGAGTGTCGGGCTCGGGGTTGGGATTGGTGTGGGAGTTGCAGTCGATGCCAGTGTCGGCATCTGCGTCGACATTGACGCCGATGTATTTGAGTTAGCGCATCCGCTCGCGAGTATAATTCCAATGACGACGAGTGATAGAATTCCTGCAACGTTCCATGATAATGCCATTGTATAACCATCCTCTGGTTACACATTCTATGACGAAAATGGATGATAAATAGGTTCTGGTGCATCTGCGGATTGATCACTCGCATCATGCGGTTCTATTATGTTTCACTCTTTGACGGTGATCGCCTTCACATGGCAGTCTGCATTGCAAAGTCCGGTTGCATCTGTTGAGGCGGTCTTGGTGTGCAAATTCTTATTCTTCTCTCGGTGAACCGAAGGTTAGACCACGGCATCCCGGCCGGTGATGCCGGGGCACTGGTGGATGGGGTTGAAAAAGAAAAGTACTATGACGCATTTAACTATAAAAAATCATATAATCCCTATCGCTATTTTAACTATTCTTTTATCGGAGATTTTTTGTTTAGGATGCATAAGTGCCCTCCAATGTCCAAGTACCCTCCCAAATACAAGTGTTTCCCAAAATACAAGCCCCCCTTTAAGTCAGTATGATAAAAACATGGAGATAGTTACGAGAATTGTCGAAAAATACTGTGAAACTCATTCTTACAATCTATCCAATATGTATACCTGTAACCAGATGTCACAAGATGTCTGGGATATGGTAGAGACCAAGGGAATCAATGCTACAATTAGAGTGGGTAATGTGATGGAAAAGGTTTCGACCATCAACGGTGCGGACCAT
>Ga0326728_10016366_pt1 | contig 15151 bp, 13 predicted proteins | sample MB3enrmetagenome_FD_207602 | JGI IMG/M metagenome (GOLD analysis project Ga0326728, IMG submission 207602) | Lab enriched peat soil microbial communities from McLean, Ithaca, NY, United States - MB31MN | ecosystem: Environmental > Terrestrial > Soil > Wetlands > Peat | place: USA: New York...
TCGGCCTTCTCCACGGACTCGATTCCGTAGTTTTGGTAGATATAGGTCAGTAGCCCGGTCGCCCAGAACATGTAACCGTCGTGCAGGTGGTTGAACTCTTTATACATGCGCTGGACAAGTTCTTTCGCCTTCTGCTTATCGCCCTGTTCGATGGCCTCCTGGGCGACATCCAGGGTGCGCCTTCCCATCTCGCGCAATTCTTCGTCGGTAAACAGTCTGTTGCCGCTCATAGTCTCTCCTTGTCCGCTCCATTTAGCTCGGTTCCCGGCATCGTTTCGCCGCTACCTCCCAGGGCTGGATTGGCAATGGGGCGCCACGCTCTGCCTTACTCTGCCGCTCCCCAGTTGAAGCCCTGGCTGCTCGCCGCTGCGCCTGAAACATCCACGATAGAAGCGCCGCCGTCGACCGTCAGAATGCAGCCCGTCATGAACGACGAATCGTCACTCGCCAGGTACACGCAAACGCCGGTCATTTCCTCAGGTTGGGCCGCCCGGCGCAGGGGCACGTTAGCCATGATGCGCGCTACTACGCCATTGACATCGGTATTGAGCGCCTTCATCATCGGACCAACCGCATCGCCGAATGATTCGGTCAACGTGGCGCCGGGGCAAACCACATTGCAGCGCACTTTTTGGGGGCCGTAATCCAAAGCGGCCTGCTGAGTCAGCATATTGAGCGCCGCCTTCGAGGTGCAGTAGGGCGCCATGGTCGGAAGGCAGCGCAACCCGCCGAGCGAGGAGATATTGATGATCGACCCGCCTCCACCTTTGACCATGTGGGGGATGGTTGCCTTCATCACCTGAAAGGGACCGATCACATTGACCTCCAGCACCTGGCGAAAGACAGCCGGATCTACCTCGGTTACCGCGCCGCCGGGGTCGATAGCGGCGCAATTGATGACCACATCGATTTTGCCGCCCCAGGCTAAAGTGGCAGCAGCCATGCGCTGCGTATCCGCGACGTTCGTGACGTCGCCGGCGCATGCCATCATAGCGCCCGTTGGCGCCGCCTGCACAACCTTGTCCAGCACGGCCTGGCGCCGGCCCACGATACAGACCTTGGCTCCTTCCGTGACAAACCGCTCTGCCAATGCCCGGCCAATTCCTGTGCCGGCACCGGTAATGATGGCTACTTTTCCTTTAAGCTGCATGGCACTGTCCCTCTCATGTCTTGTGCGTGTTGCCGATTTGGCGCGCCTGACGGGAGGAAGCGCCGGCCTTCGGGCTCAGGTCTCCAAACGACAGAAAACGCGCCTATCCCAGGGTGGGAGCGCCGGACTTCAGCGCGGCGCTTCCACCCCTCGGCCACAGATGCATGATCAGCCGATCAGAGACATGGTTGACTAGGTGGTCGCCACCGTAAAGACATCGTCCTCCTGAATGATCGGGAGCACGTTTGTATAGTTCTTAACGTCGGGGAGCAGAGTGTCACGGTGCTTCGCATCACCTTCCATGAATGCCTTTTCGTCCTCGAACCAGATGTTGAGGGTCGCGATGTAAGGAAGCTTGTCGGAAGTGGGCGACATGATCCCTTTGCGCAACTCGACCCGCTTAATCAGGTTGCCGAAAAGGCCCATGAACAAAGGCATATGATGATTCTTGTAATAGTCGAAGTCGAATCTAACGCCCGGCTCGTTCGGGTACAGGATCGTAAGACATTTCATAATTGTTGCTCCTCTCCTATCAGCTACAAGCTGATGATATGCCTCCCGGCACAGCGGCCGGGCGGGCAGTTAGGTTTCAAAGTTTTCCCCAGCATTTTAACCGGCCACGCCGGTGTGAGCCTTGACCCGTGCGGTGAAATCGCGGCGGCCTTTTTCGAAGTCCGCCAGGCGCGGGTCCCCCTCGCCTTCCGGGAGTGCCTGCACGATCTCTTCGCTGAGCTCCCGCATTTCGTCCCGGAAACCGCTGGCGGTAAACACGTAGAACTCGTTCTTCCTGATCGCCTTGAGAACCATTTCGCCGACTTCCACCGGGTCCTGCCCGGCAAGCTGGGTCACCGCCTTCACCCCGGCCCAGCCCTCTTGAGTAAAGCCGCTGTTCTTGGCAAGTTCCGGGGGACGCGTCTTATAGCTCTCGCCTAACCCCGTCTTTACGACCCCAGGACATAACATGGTTACGCCAATCTTGTGCTCGAACAGGGAGTAGCGGAGGGCCTCGGTGAGGCCGCGCACGGCAAACTTGGAGGTGACGTAGACCGTCGATCCCGGCCCCACGAAGAAAGCATTCATGGAGGCGGTGTTCACGACGTGGCCGCCTTCGCCGTGTCTCTTGATTCTGGGGACAAAGGTTTGCACCCCGTTGATTACGCCCCCGGCGTTGACTGCCATGAGCCAGTCGAAGTCTTCGTAGGTAGGGTCGCCCCCGGTCTCAATGGCGATTACACCTGCGTTGTTGCACACCACGTGCACCTTGCCGAAAACCCGCTCCACTTCGTCTGCGGCGCGCTTCATGGCCTCCCGGTCTGTGACGTTAAGCTGAATGGCGTGAACGTCACGGCTTCCGCCAAACCCAGCCATTGCCTGGTCGAGCAAATCCCGCTGGACATCGGCAATGGCCACTTTCATTCCCGCCTTCACAAATGCCTTGGCCATTCCCAGGCCGATGCCTCCACCGGCGCCAGTGATGAAGGCTACCTTTCCCTCAACGTGCTCCATAAGTATCTCCTCTCCAATGTTGAATAAGTTCCTAAGACTCAGAGGTGCGGGACGACGGATAAGTCATCGCCGCCCTGCTGTTCGGGACGCCATCGGTTCAGTTGATCTGGTTTGCAGCTATGCGTGCTTTCTTCAGCCCCTCGCGCCTCCTTTGTTCGAACTGGAGACGAATTTCAGGGCCTTTATCGGTGGGCAATGACTCAAGAACCTCATCGAAAAGATCCTGGAGTTCTTCCCTGAATTCGCCATGGCTGAAGATATAGAGCTGATTCCGCCGGATGCCGGCCAGAACCCTTTCGCCCACTTCTTCCGGCGCCATCCCCGCCGTCGCGTTGAGTTCCGGTACGAACGCCATTGCCTTCTGGTTCTTCTCGCTGCTCGGCGAGGCGAGCTCCGGCGGCCGCATTTTCTCGCTCTCATAGATCCCGCTATTGATCAGGCCCGGGCAGAACACAGAAACGCCAATGTTGTATTGGTACAGGCTGTACCGAAGGGCTTCGGTGAGCCCGCGCACTCCGAACTTGGCCGCCGTATAAGTGACTGCGGCCGAACTGGGAAGGAAACCCGCCATGGACGCGGTATTGACGATGTGTCCGCCTTCTCCGTGCTTGCGCAGGCGGGGAATAAACGTCGTCACTCCATTGACCACTCCACCCAAATTGACGCCCAGAACCCAATCCCAGTCGTTGTAGGTGACGTCCTCAACAGGGACAAAAAGGTTAATGCCGGCGTTGTTACAGACAAGGTGAACCTTGCCGAAAACCCGCTCCGCTTCGTCCGCTGCCCGCGCGAAATCCTGGCGGTTGGTGACATCGAGGCGGACCGGGTGCACACTGGACGGGTCTAACTGGGTCATGGCCTTATCGAGGCGGTCCTGCCGAACGTCGGCAATCACGACTTTCATCCCGGCTTTTGAGAACGCGCTGGCCATGCCGAAACCTGCGCCGCTGGCCCCGCCGGTAATGAATGCTACCTTCCCTTCCACATCTTTCATCGCTTATCTCCTGCAAGATGAAATTGACAAACCGAAATTCCCCTACGCCGCCGGGAAGTTGCTTTCACAACCCGCTACGCCCGGCCTCTGTCATTCTTGAGCGGCCCGTAGTTGTGGAGACCGCAGAGTCTCGATGAGCTGCGGGTTGTTCGTGGTTGGTGTAGCCGCCATGACGGCCTGATAGCGGGCAGTAACGGCATCGCGCCACTCGCCGTGTGTAATGATGTAAAGATCGTCGTTCTTAATAGCTTTGACGACCATCTCTCCCACTTGCTCGGGTTCCATCCAAACATCGGGCACGATCCGCCTTCCCAACCGAGCCTCAGACTCCTTGTAGCCGGTATTCTGCTTGAAGTGATCGGGACGGTTCTTCCAGGCCTCGTGTATGTTGGACTTGATCGGTCCGGGGCAGAGCACGGTAACGCCAATACCGGTGGAGGGCAGTTCCGTGTGCAAACACTCCGACATCGCGATCACGGCAGCCTTGGTGGTAGTGTAGATCACCATCCACGCCGGCATGGAGGCTGCGGTCATCCCGGCCAGTGAAGCCGTGTTGACGATGTGCCCGCCTTCCCCGTGGCGGCGGATGCGAGGCAGGAACGTCTGCACCCCGTTGACGACCCCGACAAGATTGACGCCGATGCCGAAGTCCCAATCGTCATACGTAGCTTTATCGAGGGGACCTTCCAGACCGACACCGGCGTTGTTGACGACGATGTGCACCTTGCCGAAACGGCGCTCCGCCTCATCGGCGGCAGCCGCCATGGCAGTGCGATCGGTAACGTCGAGGCGGATCCCATGCACCGATGCGCGTTGCAGCTGGCTGTCGAAGTACGCAAGCGCGCAATCGAGATGATCCTGGCGAAGGTCGGCAATGACAACCTTCATACCGTTGCGCACGAATACCTTGGCGATGCCGAGGCCGATACCGCTTGCCCCTCCGGTTATGAATCCGACTTTCCCTTGCAAGTCCTTCATATTGACTCCTTATTCATCCGATGCCAAACGCAATCAGCGGCATTCGAAGTTCTGTGCGTCTTCCGCATTTCCCTGTCCCTTGTACTGAGCGTGCTTCGGGTAAGGGCACAACGGGCGGCTGCGCCCTGGGAACGCCTTGCCGGTTGCGAGGACCGACGTGGGCGCGATCCCCTTTTCTACCCAATTGACCATTGCACCTAACAAATCAAACTGATCAAGCGCGGGGCCTCCGCTACAGTGGGCCATTCCCGGAACGAAATAGAACTGGCTCCACTTTGATACGGCTTCGGGTCCGCCGTTATTGGCGACCACGCCCTTGTAGTAGTCAAAAGTATCGAGCGGTGAAAACCAGGGATCGCTGTCGCCGTGGTAGAAGATCAGTTTGCCGCCATGCGCGGAGAAAGTTGTCAGGTTCGTAGACGTCGAATCCACCAGCGGCTGAACAGCCGTCAGTGCTTCCTTATCGACATCGATTTCCATGGCAGTCGGCGCGGGTCCGAAGATGCCTGGGCCCGGCACAAGTAATCCTGGATTCGGGGGGCCCGACGTAATGCCAGCGTCGTAGAGGTAAGCGGGATACACCTGGATGCCGCTCGCGGTTTTCGGGCCGCCAATGGCTTTCTTGATGGCGGCGGCCTTGTCCGGAGCCAGGCAGGAGTCGCTCTGACCCTGCTTGCAAGCCAGCGTCTCGGGATCGAAATCGCATGCCAGCGGATCAGAGATCATGCCGTCGGCGATGCCGTCTTTGGCGTCGCAGCGCTTCATGAGCGCGTCCATAATGAGTTTGCGGTCGGCATCGGTGATGGCCTGCTCGATCAGCGGTTTCCCGTTTGCATCCTTCGGAGCAATCTGATTGAGGACAACGGGGACCCACCGCGCGAAGGCCAGATTGGAGAATCCGGTGCGCATGGCCGGATCGCCCGAGATGATGCCGTCAAAGGCCGTGGGATAGCGCTGCGAGAGCACCATTCCTTCCCGGCCGCCGGTGGAGCATCCGGCGAAATACGAATAGGAGGCAGGTTTCCCGTAGTACTCGGCAATCAGTTGCCTTGCCAGGGCGGCAACCTGGGCATTGGCAAGATATGCGAAGTCCAGATAGGCCTGCTGGTCTTTCTCGAAACTGAAATCAAACGGCCCCCCGTGGCTTTTGTGGCCTGTGTCCGTAGTGACCACCGCGAATCCACGCATCAGCCCGGGAGTATCTCCGGCGGCAACCAGGCCAAGCGGCGCTTGAACAAAGCCATTGCCGCCGCCTCCACCTTGCATTAAGAAGTCGCTATTCCATTTGTCCGGCATCGCCAAAGCAAATCGGATTCCGAACTCCTCGCCGCCAACCCCGGTGCGGCGATTGATGACGCCTTCGACTCGGCAGTATGCGGGAAGCGGCCCGCTGTGAGCGGGCCCCCAAGGGCTGGGCTCTGTGGTGCCGGCGGCAACCGGCGCAGCCTTGGTGATTTCCACTCCGAAAGCCTTGAAGTTCATCAGGCTGGCGCAGGAACTCGACTGCTGCGCCCACCCACATGGAGCCAACGCGAATGTGGACCAGAATACCATCCATAGTAATTTCGAGCGCATTGTGCCTTGCTTTCTCGCGCCGATCATTGCGCGGGTACTGCTCTGATATCAGCGCTTCGCCGCTGCGGCCTGCGCGAAGATGGGGTTGGAGGTCAGGTACGTAATCTCAGCAGCCCGTGCCTGGTTGATCGGTTCATCGGGAAACGCGGCCAGCATAGCTTTCGCCCGTTCCGCGACGCCTTCCTTAAATTCCCGGTGAGTGAAGATATAAAGGTCGTTGTTGCGGATGCCGCGCAGCACTCGTTCCCCGCATTCTTCAATCGACATCCAGTTGGGGGAATTCGGCCTCTTTTCGAGTTGCCGTTCCAGCTCCGCAAAGCCGGAGTCCTTCTGGTACTTTTCGGGCCGCGTCTTTCCGGTCTCCTGAATGTTGGTCGCCACCGGGCCCGGACAAAATGCAGAGACACCGACGTTACTTTCCGCGAGCTCGCCGCGCAGAGCTTCCGCTAACCCGATCACCCCGGCTTTGGCCGTGGAGTAGATGGCTGACCCGGTCAGCGGCAGGACGCCGGCCATGGACGATGTATTGACGATGTGTCCGCCCTCGCCGTGCTTGAGAATGCGCGGCAGAAAAATGGTAATTCCATTTACCACACCGCCAATCATGACGCCCAATCCCCAATCCCAGTCGTCAAATCTCGATTGTGCTATGGGGCCCACCAGCCCCAGGCCGGCGTTATTCACGAGAAGGTGAATCTTTCCGAACACTCGCTCAGTCTCGTCCGCCGCACGCGTGAACGCTTCACGATCGGTAACGTCGAGACGGATGGGATGAACGCTCTTGTCCTGGCCTTTCCCCTTGAAGTAAGCTATTGCCTCGTTGAGATGGTCTTGCCGAACGTCAGCGATCACAACCTTCATGCCCGCATTGACGCAAGCCATGGCTATACCGAGACCGATGCCGCTCGCTCCACCGGTAATGAAACCAACCTTCCCTTGCACGTCTTTCATATGAGAACCCCTATCGCTGTCGCGCGGCAAGAGTGAACTGAACCCTCAAACCCAAGCACCTCAAGGCAGGCTCTGAGGTTAGAGGAAAGTCGAAATCGTGACCTCGGCATAGACCATTTTCAAGATTACGGCAGGGCAGAGTTTATCCCCTCAGCGGCTGAAGCCCGTTGTCATCGACTCGTGGCGCCAGTGCGGCTTCGCCGCCCAAAATCTGCCTTACAGCAAGAGTTGAATCGAGCCCCATTCCGGTTACTTCACATCGTACCCGGAAGCATTTGTGTTGGCGTTATGCCGCTTCTGACGGGCAAGACGGCGGCGCGCCGCCGTCGCATCCTCCTGATATATCCCGCTCTTGGGCCGCCACTTATCGATCGAAACCGTCTGCGTGTAGAAAAAGTCGGTGGTTAACCACAGAGGATTCGTCTCGCCTCCCACCACAACGGTATTGATGAAATCCGGATTGGTGTAAGGGCTGATGAGCGCATCGTCCGGCAACTTAAACCATGATGCGTAGGGCTCCGTACCGGCATGAGCCATCGGCTTGACAAGCGAGTAAACCACGTCGGAAGAGAAGAACTGCTTTTTAGGCATTTTGAAGTTCTCGCTGATCCACTTTGCCAATTGCTGTGGGTTCTCGAATCCCTGCTCCTTGAGGTGTTTCGCCACCAGCGGGTCCATCACCAGCAGGATCTGCGAATGCAGCGCCGGAAAGGCCTGCATCATCAACACCGTTTCCTCGTGCATGGGCCGGACAGATCCCGCCGCTCCCATGCTGTTGATCGCACTCCAGCCACGGAACAAACTCACCGTGCTCTCTTCCTTCTTGAACCCCTTCTGCACGTGGAATGGCTCAAATACACTGCGCTCCTCGTTTTCCGCAATGAACATATTGTTGTAGTTCGTGTTGTTGCCGGTTGAGCCCATGAAGGTCTCGCCCAGGCGAGCATCGCCGAGGTTGATCGTCATCAGCGTCCAGGCGCGCCCAATCACGGAGTTCGCGTGGTTGAAAGGACTCAGCGCACCTAGCCCCGAGTTCATCCCAATCTCCTCCCGGATCGGCCCGTTCACGACCGCCATCCTCCCAAACGAAGTCGTGGAACTCGGCATCGACGCTTCCTGGCTTGCCGCCAATGCCAAAATCACGGGCAGATGCTCCGGCTTGGCGCCCGCCATCACCGCGCTCACCGCCACCTTCTCGACGGTGTATTCCAGCTTCTCCTGCAGCGTCGTCACTGTCATCCGCCCAACCACTTCGTTCGGGTCCGCCGCCGTCCCCGTCAGCATCCGTGCCACCCGCTCCTCGGTTGGAAGCACGATCGGCATGCCGTCGGTCCACCCGTTCTCCAGGAACAGTTCCTGCAGGTTCTCTTCCGTGTCCGGCTTCAGCAGGCGTGGGCGGAACTCACTGCGCACTGGCTTCGGGTTTAGCTCCTCCTCCGTCAGCGGCTTGGTCAACGCTTCCACTACTTGCGGCATCAGCGGCTTGCCGCTAATCGGGTCATTTTCCTCCACGTACCGCTTCAGCACTTCCCGCGGCCGTCCCACCAGCGGATACGGCACGAAGCTGAAGCGCATGTTCATGCCATGATTGAGCGCGTCCCGCGCCGCAAAGTCGGCAAACCGCGCGCTCGCCATCGGAGCCGTCGGTATCCCGTACTTGGTCTCCAAGGTCCGGCAATGTTCGGCCACACTGGCCGTGCAGCCGTCTCAACCACCCACCCCGAAAATCACCGCGTGACCTTTGTCTTTCACCATGGCCCACAGGTCGGGCTCGTCCACGAACATGTTGAACCTCTTGCGAACCAACTGAGTTTTCACCGAGGGTAGATGCCTGGCAAACCACGCCACCGTCTCTTCCAGAAAGTCATACCCACCGCCAAACCCCACGTCCAGCAAGAACACCGTTTTCCCGTCTAGGCTATCCAGACGCTTGGCCAACGGTTGCGGCTGAACGACAGCGGTAGGTTGACCCCTGGGATCGAGCACTGTGACTAACGCGCGGGTTGACTGAACTGCGATTCCTGCCATCTCAAACCTCCCTGACGGAGTTCCACCGCGACTCGCATGGTCTGGGCGATGTCGCTAGTGTATCTCCTTGTCTTCGTCCTTAAGGTATTGCTCATATTGTTCGGCTGTCAACAAGCCCTCGAGCGGCGCCGCAGAGCTGAGCTTGATCTTGATGAGCCACGAGCCGTGGGCGTCGGCATTGACCTTCTCAGGCGTTTGCAGCAGTGGGTTGTTCACCTCGGTAACGACTCCACTCGCCGGGGCGTACAGATCCGATACCGACTTCATGGACTCCACGGTTCCAAAGCTTTGGTCTGCCTGAACCTGCGTGCCAACCGCAGGCACATCGAAAAAGACAATCTCACCCAAGGAATATTGGGCATATTCAGTGATGCCGATCGCGCCGATGTCACCGTCCTGTTTGATCCAAAGGTGCTCCTTGGTGTACCTGTAATCGAGCGGGTAGGACATTCCTTGCTCTCCTCCGGTGTTTGACTTCAGCGCGCATTTGTAGATAACGAAAATACGGCCCTGGCGTTCAGAACGAAAAGCCACTCTGGGAAGAATCCCTGTCAGTTTCGTACATTGGGCGCGATTCGTCAATGCTTAGTCTTTTCTTTCTTTTCACAAGAGGCGAGAGTCCTGCGGAGAACCACAATTACTGCTACAATGGCAGGAAAACTTGGCCGTTCAGCACCAAAGGCCGTTCAGCACCAACCGCCTGAAAATTGCGGAACGACGAGTTTTTGCGGGCTGGCTTGAGAGCTAACCACGAAAAATCGAGGAGGAAGCAGCATGAGCGTGGACCGGAGGGCGTTTCTTGCGGGTTCTTCGAGACTGTTGTCGGCAAGCTTGCTCGCCGCTGGCGTCCCGGCAGCCGCCGAGGCTGAAAATCAACCACAAACGGCCAATCGGAAATACCGGCTCATCGCGACCGAGGAAGCCTTTTCCATCCCGGAGCAAGCGGACGAGTTTCGTAAGATTGCGCCCATCGCCTATTCCAATCCGGACTTAGATATGTGGAGGTCCTTCGTCAATGCGCCGCCGGGCTCGTCGCCGTTGTTGAGGCGCCTGCTTGATCTTGAAGGGGAGCGGATTCAGATTATGGATCAGGCCGGCGTGGATGTGCACCTCCTGTCGCTCACTTCGCCGGGCGTGCAGATGTTCGATCCCGACACGGCAACCAACATAGCAACCACTGCAAACGACCGGCTGGCCGAGATGGTGAACAAGCACCCCAAGCGTTTCGCGGGCCTTGCGAGCTTCGCCCCCCAAGATCCGAAGCGGGCGGCCAAGGAGATCGACCGCGCGATGAATCAGCTTAAGCTGAACGGTCTGATCGTCAACTCGCATACCGATGGGGAATACCTGGACGACCGGAAGTACTGGCCGATCTTCGAAGCGGCAACCGCCTGCAATGCGGCCCTCTACATCCATCCGCGCAACATGCCGGACCCATGCGCGTTCATGCTCCACGCCACCCCCAACCTGGGCGGCGCGCTCTGGGGCTATCAGATGGAAACCGGGCTGCACGCCATGAGGCTGATCGTGGGTGGGGTATTCGATCAGTTTCCCACGTTGACGGTGGTGCTGGGACACATGGGCGAAGCTTTGCCTTATTGGCTGTATCGCATCGACTACATGTACAAGGTGTACACGCGCGGGAATCCAAGAATCAAGAAGCTGCCGAGCCAGTACGTGAAGGACAACATTCGCATCACGACCAGCGGGATGTTCGACCATAAGGTGCTGAAGTATTGCAACGAAGCGCTCGGGCCGGAGAACATTATCTTCGCCATTGACTATCCGTATCAGGAGTCCGTGGAGGCCGCGAATTTTATGAACTCCTCGCCGCTCTCGGAGGCGGACAACGAGAAGATCGCTCACGGGAACGCCGAGAAGCTCTTCCGCATCGCAACGGTGTGACGGCCGGTCGATTTCCGCTGAAATTCTGGGTTTTTCGCTCTCTTTCGGCAGCCGTCGACGCAGGGATGGCAGTCTGCACTTGTCACCGGAGCCGTTGTTAGGGCACACCAAAAGGAGGGATCAGATGGGATCCAAATACGAGCATGTGTTCGCGCCAATCCGAATTCGAGGCGTGGAGTTCAAAAACCGGTTGGAATTGGCGCCGCCGTCTCCCAATCTTGCCGACCGGCAAGGAAGAGTGACCACTGAATTCGTCGATTTCTTCCGGTCGTTCGCGCGGGGAGGCGCCGCCATTATTCATGTCGGCAATTCCGTGGTCGACATCAAAGAGGTCTGCGACGAAGAGCGCCAACTCGACCTCGGTTCCGACGACTGCATCCTTCCGCTGACCCTTTTTGTCGAAATGTGCCACGGCTATGGTGCGCGCGCCTCGCTGGAAATCAACCACAACGGTAAGGACTCCGATCCCGGCAAGACCGGGCGCCCTGCTTTCAGTCCCTCCTCCCTGATTCCGTCGCACGAGAAGTGGCGCGCACCCGCACAGCACAGGGATCCAATGCCCACAGTGGAAATGGATCGTGCCAAGATAAAAGAAACGGTGGAGAAGTACGCGGCCGCGGCGTATCGCTGCAAGCGCGCCGGCTTCAAGATGTGCATGATCCATGGCGGCCACGGAAACCTGATCCCCCAGTTTGCCAGCCCCCTGTACAACAAGCGTACGGACGAATATGGCGGGTCCCTGGAGAACCGGGCGCGCTTTGCCATCGAGGTGCTGGACCGGGTCCGCCAGCAGTGCGGCGAAGACTTCGTTATCGAGTACCGCATGTCCGCCGATGAGATCCACCCCGGCGGCATGCACTTCGAGGAGACTCTCAAGTTCGTCGAGATGATTCAGCACAAGGTCGACATCCTGCACGTCTCCGCCGGCCTGCACGGCGAGCTTCAGTACATGCGCCACTGGTGGCCGAACTACCTGATGGACCGGATGTTCAACGTGCACTATGCCGCCGACATCAAGAAGGCGTTTCCAGATCTGCTGGTCTGCACGGTCGGCTCGATCATGAACGTTCACATGGCGGAGGAGATCCTTGCCGCCGGCAAGGCCGACTTTGTCGCCATGTGCCGCCCGCTGCTGGCCGATCCTGAAATGCCGCGCAAGTATGCCCTGGGACGGGAAGAAGACGTTCGTCCCTGCCTGCGCTGCCAGTACTGCGGCTCCCGCCTGCTTGTCCCCGCGGTCATCAATTGCGCCGTTAATCCTTACCTGGGCAACGAGACCGAATTCCCGGAAGGCAAGGTCAAGAAGGCCGAGGTGAAGAGGAAAGTGGCGGTGGTGGGCGGCGGTCCAGCCGGCATCCAGGCGATGTTGACCCTCTGCGAGCGCGGGCACGACGTCACGCTCTACGAAGCGAGCAATCATCTGGGCGGGCATGTTATTCCTGGCTCGGTGCTGCCTTTTAAGCAGGACATGAGAGACTACCGTGACTACCTGCTGTGCCAGGCGAAGAAGGCCTCGGCGCGCATCCTGCTCAATACGCAAGCGACGAAGGAAATGCTCGGCGCCGAAGGCTACGACGCTTTGATCATTGCCGTCGGCTCCAAGCCCATTGTTCCGTCCCTTCCCGGCATCGACAAACCTCATGTCCACTGGGCTCCGGACGCGGATAGCGGTGAACTGCCGGCCGGCGCAAATACAGTCGTCGTGGGCGCCGGCGCGGTTGGCATCGAAACTGCGATCGGCCTCAAGCGCCGCGGCAGGGAAGTGACCATCGTAGAAATGCTTCCGGATATGTCGCACCTCAGAACGTCCAGTGGCGCCGCCGCTATGGAATTGATGGCTACGCTGAAGGAACTGGATATTCCCATACGCCTCAACTGCAAGCTGGACGAGGTGGCGGATCGCAGCATTCTCTGCCGCGACATGAAGTCCGGAGAGAGGATTGAACTCCCAGCCGACACAGTGCTTCTTGCACTCGGGGTGTCAGCACGCCAGGATGCGGCCGATGCGCTGCGGCGTAGCGCCCCTGAAACGGAGGTCTTCGTCGTCGGCGACGCGGCGGAAGTTGGAACTGTCGCCACGGCAGTGATGTCCGCCTTTAAGGCCGCAGCGTATATCTAGCGAGGGCTGGCTTTACGAAGTTCAAGGAGTTATTCCTTAACGTAGAAAAATCGCGGTTCCGGCCATAGACCCCATCTTATTGGCCGCAGCGGAACCAGAGTAGATGTATCCCGGAAGCACGTTTGCCAAGTGGCTTTTTCCCCAGGAAAAGGCCACCTTTCACAACTTAAGGGCAGGGCACGCTTACTCTGGTTCCGCTCTGGCGGGAGGAAAACGATGAAGTACCTGTTCGTCTTCAATGACGCCCCTTATGGAAACCAGCGATCCTACAATGGGCTGCGGCTGGCGGCAGCTCTTTCGCGCCAGGCGGAGATCAGAGTGTTTCTGCTGGGCGACGGGGTTCTGTGCGGGATGGCGGGGCTCAATCCTGCCCATGCAGATTACAACCCACAGGAGATGCTGCGCACGATCGCGGCGGCCGGAGCCGCGATTGCGGCCTGCGGCACCTGCATGGAGGCCCGCGGCATTCCCTCAGAATCGCTCATCCCTGAGGTTCGGCGCAGCAGCTTGGACGAGCTGGTGGCGTGGACGGAGGAGTGCGAAAAAGTCATCAGCTTCTGAGCCGATCTCTGCCGGGCGCATGAAGCAGCACGTCGCGACCCTCACTCGCCTCTAGTACAAGCCGGGAAAGTCGGAAAGCTTCCTGGGTGGCCTTGAATCTATCGAGTCAACGGGACGTACACCATCTATTTGGGCATCGCACAGGATGCAGGAAATGCTCGCCGGAAAGTGGCGGAAGCGCGTGTGAGTCGAACACACCGTTGCCCGAAACGGGCGACCGCCGGTTTTGAAGACCGGGAGGATCACCGGATTCCCAAGCGCTTCCATATTGCACGGCCAATCAAGCAACTTGCGGCCGCTCTCTATTCGGCTGCCTATCAAACCCCATCTGCGCGCCGCCGCACGACAATTGCCTGCTAGTACTATAGGATACATGCTGATGACCGATTCCGATTCTGTCGCTGGTCCTGCCGATGCCCGGTTGACCCAAACTGTGAAAGCCGGCGGATGTGCCAGCAAACTGGCTCCCGGTACATTGACCGACGTACTCTCGCGCTTGCCGAAACAGCAGGACCCCAACCTGCTGGTGGGCTTTGAGACTGCGGACGACGCCGGTATCTACCGCCTCAGTTCCGACCAGGCGCTCGTGCAGACTGTCGATTTCTTTACTCCCATGGTGGATGATCCGTTCACATATGGACGCATTGCTGCCACCAACGCACTCAGCGACGTGTACGCCATGGGCGGCCGCCCCCTAACGGCTCTCACGTTGGTATGCTTCCCGCAGGGCGGCGACACGGCAATTCTGGAGCAAATTTTGCGCGGCGGCCTTTCGGTGATGGAGGATGCCGGATGCGCCATTGTCGGCGGCCATAGCGTCCGTGATGAGGAGATGAAGTTCGGCTACGCCGTAACAGGGTTGATTCACCCTGACCGGGTATTGAGGAACACAACGGCGAGGCCAGGGGACGCACTGGTATTCACGAAGGCCCTTGGAACCGGCGTGATCACGACTGCCCTCAAGCAGGGCCGGGCAGAACCAAGGTGGGTCGAAGGCGCAATCGCTTCCATGACCGCGCTCAACAGGGAAGCTGCTGAAGTCATTACCCACGCGGAATTCGATGTTCATGCAGCCACTGACGTAACCGGCTTCGGGCTGATGGGCCACGCCCGCGAGTTTGCCTTCGCCAGCAATGTGCAGTTTCATATCGATACAGCTGTCATACGCGCGCTGGAAGGCGCGCTCGATGCGATCAGATTAGGCTGCATTCCTGCAGGCCTGGTGGCAAACCGCGACTTTGCTGAGTGCGTGGTCGAGGTGAGCCGGGGCGCAGTCATCGCAGACGACCTGCTGACACTTCTCTTCGACCCGCAGACGGCAGGCGGACTGCTTGTTTCGGTTGCAGCAGAGCAAGCGAGTGCGATGGTAAAGGAACTTCATGCC
>Ga0326728_10016367_pt1 | contig 15149 bp, 9 predicted proteins | sample MB3enrmetagenome_FD_207602 | JGI IMG/M metagenome (GOLD analysis project Ga0326728, IMG submission 207602) | Lab enriched peat soil microbial communities from McLean, Ithaca, NY, United States - MB31MN | ecosystem: Environmental > Terrestrial > Soil > Wetlands > Peat | place: USA: New York...
CGGAGAGACGGGGGGCCCCCGTTGCGGCGTTCCTGAGATTCGACGACAAACCGATCAGAGAGACGCACCAGATCTATGAGCCTGAATGCGTCATGGTCCTCGACCCTTTCATAGCAAAAACGATGGTGATCTTTGACGGCCTCAGGGGCGACGGCATCGCCGTCCTGAATACGCCGAGGCAGGACATCGAAGTCTGGCCCGCGGGTCTCAAAGTACTCGGCGTCGTCGATGCTACCGCCTTGGCACTGGAGGAGATAGGGAGGGCCATCGTCAACACATGCATGCTCGGGGTCCTTGCCCGGGTCACCGAATGGGTGAAGTTGGAATCGGTCATTGCGAGCCTGGAAATGAATTTCGAAGGGAAGCTCCGCGCCAAGAATGAGGCCCTGGTGCGCCGGGGCTACGACAACGTGAAGATCATCACGAAAGGAAAAGGAAAATGAAATTCGCAAGCAAGTTCGAGGGTCCATGGTCGACGCCGAAGGATCCTCTCGACGTAAAGACCGGCGAATGGCGGTCCCAGAGGCCCGTCACCAAAGCCGAGAAATGCCGCCAGTGCGGCTGGTGCTCCATCTTCTGCCCCGCGGGGTGCATTAAGGAGGAGGAGCGCTGCTTTTCGGCGGACCTCGACTACTGCAAGGGGTGCGGCGTGTGCGCCAGGGTATGCCCCGGCAAGGCCATCGCCATCGTAAGAGAGGAGGCCTAATGTCAAACATCGACCTGAGGGGCCAGATAAGGGTCCTTGACGGCAATAGAGCCGGGGCCTATGGGGTGCTCCTGTGCCGGCCAGATGTGGTTGCCACCTACCCCATTACACCCCAAACCCCGCTCGTGGAAACCCTTTACAAGTTCGAGGCAGAGGGGCTCTTCGATCCTGAAATGGTTGAGCCGGAAGGGGAGAATTCGGCCATGGCCATTCTCATCGGGGCATGCGCCGCAGGGGGGCGCACGTTTACCGCAACCTCTTCCCAGGGGCTCTCTTTCATGAACGATGCCTATCTCCTTGCCGCGGGAAACAGGTTCCCCATAGTGATGGCTATCGGCATGAGGGAGCAGGTAAGCCCCCATGGCGTCTTCGCCGGGCAGCAGGACGCGGTTCTGGTGAAAGATCACGGATGGATACAGATCTTCACGGAATCGTGCCAGGAGATCCTCGACACGATCATCATGGCTTACCGTCTCGCAGAAGACTCAGACATACTCCTGCCTGTCAACGTGTGCTACGAGGGCTTCTATCTGTCCCACCACTCGCAGAGGGTGGAGATACCCCGCCAGGCGGAGGTGGACGACTTTCTCGCACCCCTCAAGGGGATGGAGCGGCTCAAGTGGACCCTGGAGGACCCCATGGTCTTCTCGAGCTACACCGTGCCGGCCGAGCTCTTCACGGAATATCGCTACAAGATGTGCGCGGCCCACGGCAGAGCCAAGGGGAAGTTCGACGAGATCGACCGGGAATTCGCTAAGAGGTTCGGCCGCTCCCATGGCGGACAGATCGAGGAGTACAGGACGGAGGACGCTGACATCGTCATCGTCACGATGGGCTGTTCGACCGGCACGGCAAGAGTGGTGGTGGACCGGAAGAGGGACGAGGGGCTGAAGGTGGGACTCATCAAGGTGCGTATGTTCCGGCCGAGCCCCAGGGAAAGATTGGTCCAGGCCCTCAACGGGAAGAAGGCAGTCGGCGTGATCGACCGCAGCGTATGCTATGCGTGGAACTGCGGGCACAACTTCGTGGAGCTGAAGACCCTGCTGGGCGATTTCGAACAGCCTGCCCCTCGGCTGCTCGATTTTGTCTGTGGACTTGGCGGAGGAGACATCACGGACCATCAGATCGCGAGGGTGATCGATACGACCGCGGCTGCTGCAGCCGGGCAGCGGCAGGCCGAGGTAACCTGGCTCGCGCTGGAATAGAAGATTCGGAGGGATGTGGTGGCAAAGAAAAAGCAGGTTATCGTGGGCTCGGGGACGGCTGCGGTGAGCGCCCTGAGACAACTGAGGGCAGCCGGCTGCGACGACGAGGTTGTGGTGCTCACCATGGAGAGGCACGCCCCCTATTCACCAATGTCTCTTCCCTATGTGCTTCTCGGGAAGGTGGGACCGCAGGATATCGGAATGGTGGCCGACGATTTTTTCGACCGGATGGCCGCGGCCTTCGTGAGGGAGAGGAAGGTCATTTCCGTCGAGCCGGAAGCGCATAGGCTCATCTTTGAGGACGGCGGAAGCGAGCGCTATGACCGCCTCCTCATCGCCACGGGCTCGGACCCTATCGTGCCCCCGGTGCTCGGGGAAGCCGGCGCCTTGGGGTTTCACGTGATGGATGACTGCATCGCCCTCGCGCAGGAGCTCACCGCCACAAAACGAGTGGCCATAGTGGGCGCCGGCCTGGTGGGTATGGAGCTTGCCGCCGCGCTTACGGCGAGGGGCCACGAGGTGACCGTAATAGCCCCCCGGGAGAGGATCCTCCGAAGCTCATTCGACGAGGAGGCAAGCCGGCGCATCATCGATCTTTTTACGGCTTCCGGAGTCCGCGTGAACATGAGGTGGGGTGAGGCCGAATCCGCAGAGCGGCACGGCGCCGAGACCAGGGTGCGCTTCTCCGGGGGCAACGAAATCGAGGCAGACGTAGTCCTCGCCTGTCTGGGCGTCAAGCCGAGGACCGCCCTCGTCCAGGGGAGCGGAATCGAAAAGGATGATGGGATAACCGTGGATCGCCGGATGAGAACGAATCTCCCCGATGTCTTCGCTGCCGGCGACTGCGCCGAGGCGAGCGACTTCCTCACCGGCAGGCTGAAGGTGAATCCCATCCTTCCCAGCGCCGCGGACCAGGGAAAGGTCGCGGGCGCCAACATGGCCGGCGGGACGAGCGAATACGAGGGTTCCCTGCCGATGAACGCGTTCAACTTCTTCGACCATCTTGCCCTCTCTATCGGAAAGGTGGCAGCCGGTGCCGACGACGTGTTGATCGACCGGCGCAACGGCTCGTTCGCAAGGCTCGTCTTCACGGGTGACACGCTCGTGGGCGCCTCGTTCCTCGATGCCGATGTGGAAGCAGGCGTAATCCGCCACCTTATCAGAAAGAGGGTCCCTGTCGGCAAGTACCGGGATGACCTGCTTCAGGCCCCCAGAGAGGTCGGTTTCTGGCTCATGAACGAGGCCGAGAGACGCCAGACGGCTTCTAAGGAAGAGTAGGAAGGCGAAGCATGAGAACTTACTATGATACGTTGAGCATCGAAGAAAACATCTGTCCTCCCGGCTGCAAGGCATGCGGCGAGGCGTGCGCTTCCGCGAAGCGGGAGCGGGGCGAAGACGGGTACGGCATACGGGAGCTCCATATGCCGCAGGCCGGCGCGCACCTCGCGTACACGTGCAACCAGTGCTCCGAGCCGGCCTGCCTCGATGTGTGCCCCACGGGGGCGCTCGCGAAGTCGGCTAGTGACGGCATCGTCAGAATCGAGGCCAAAAAGTGCCTGGGGTGCGGGCTCTGCCATCTTGCGTGCCCCTACGGAGGGATCGACTTCCGCGCCGGATCGGCCCGTGCGTCCAAGTGCGATCTATGCGAGGGGAAGCCGCAATGCGTCGACGCATGCCCTGCCAAGGCCATCACATTCTTAAAGACCAGATCGATCGTCGGGCGTCTCCACAAAGATCCGTTCCTGTCGGGCTCGTCCCTGTGCATCGGTTGTCCCGCGGAAACAGCCATCCGGTTCGTCTTGAGAGCAATGGGGGAGGATACGTTCCTCTTCGGGGGTCCGGGGTGCGCGGTCAACATGTTCAACGGCTTGGGCACCCGCGCGATGGTGAGCATCCCGGCCCACGCGTCGAACATGACCTCAGTCCCCTCGACCATGACCGGGGTCAAGAGATACTACAGGAAGATGGGCAAGGACGTCAGATGCGTGGCCTTCGTGGGCGACGGCCTCGCAACGGACGTCGGGTTTCAGCCCCTTTCAGGCGCGGCCGAGAGGAACGAGAACATCATCTTCATTTGTTACGACAACGAAGGCTACATGAACACAGGCGTCCAGAGGAGCAGCACCTCGCCCCTTCTGGGGTGGACAACGACCACGCCGGCAATGGGGAGAAGGAAGGGGAAGCTGATGCATTCCAAGAACGTCCCCCTCATCATGGCTGCCCATAGCATACCCTATGTGGCCACGGCGGTGGTGAGCCATCCGGAAGACCTTCTCATGAAGTTGCTGAAGGCCAAGGCGGTGAAGGACGGCATGTCGTACATCCATATCCTGAGCCCATGCATCCTCGGCTGGGGGTACGCCATACCGGCTTCGCTCGACGTGTGCAGGACAGCGGTGGAGACAAACTACTTCCCCTTGTGGGAGTATGAGCGGGGGCAGTTCCGCATTACCCACGAGGTGAAAAACCCGAAGCCCGTCGGCCTTTACGCGGGACTCCTCAAGAAGTTCGCCCATCTCAATGAAGAAGACCTGGGAGCTTTGCAGAAGGTCGTAGATGAGCGCTTTCGGCACCTTAAAGCACTTACCGGCCTCTGCCCGTGATGAGCGGAGCGTATGGAGGGTTCGCAATGCCCCATGACCGCCTCGAATGCGACCGGCATGTGGCTTTCGTGAACACCCCGTAGCATCGAGCTAGGATACTTGAGGCGCTCACAAAAAGGCACAGCGCCGCAAGACCAGGCCTGAACTACCCTCGCACAAGACTTTCATAATACTGAAGAATAGATAAGGCAGTCCCGAAAGCGGTCGCCCCGCAGGCAATCGAAGCGCTCGGGTACTATAGTTAAGGAGTGGTAATCGGCCCTCGAGCCGCACGGAAGCGGCCCACAAGACTGTCAGGAAGGGGGCAAGACAGATGAAGGCGTTGAGATTCGATAGGTTCGGGGATGTGGAGGGAGTGCTTCAGGTCGACGAAGTTCCGGAGCCGGTTCTCGGGCCTGATGAGGTTCTGGTCAAGGTCCGGGCAGCTTCCATCAATCCGTCCGACGTCAAGAACGTGCAGGGGAGATTTCCGCAGACCACCCTCCCCCGGATTCCCGGCAGGGACCTCGCAGGGGTTGTCGTTGCCGGCGCCAGGGAGATGGTCGGCCAGGAGGTCTGGGCAACGGGAGGCGACATCGGCTTTACGCGAGACGGGAGCCACGCCGAGTACATAGCCCTACCCAGGAGGGGCGTGCGGCCCAAGCCGGAGTCTCTCAGCATGGTGGAAGCGGCGAGTCTCGGCGTCAATTACATTGCCGCCTTTATCGGACTCATCGAAAAGGCCCGCCTAAGGGAGGGCGAATGGGTTCTGGTGATAGGCGCGGGCGGCGGCGTGGGCAGCTCCGTCATCAAGATAGCGAAAGGCAGGGGCGCCCGGGTAATTGGGGTGGATCGGCAGGCCCTTGACGAGACAATAGCGCGCCAGCTTGGCGTCGATCTCGCCCTGGCGAGCGACTCCGACGCAATAGCCAACCGGGTCCGCGAGCATACCAAGGGTATGGGCGCAGCCGTGGTATTCGATTGCGTAGGCGGCCCGCTTTTTGAGGTAGGGCTCGCATCATTGGGCCTGAATGGACGGCAGGTGGACATTACCACAATAGGAACTGGCAAGGTCAGTCTCGATCTCCTCGACTTTTACCGGAGACAGCTCACGCTCTTCGGCGTCAATACGTCCCTGTTCGACAGCGTTGCCTCAGGCGACATCCTCGATGGTCTGAGGCCCGAATTCGAGCAGGGCAGGCTCACCCCTCCCGAGATTGCAGGGACCTGTTCGCTCCACGAGGCAGCCGCGGCGTACGCACGGATCGACAAGGGGGTCGCCGGAGGAAAGATCGTCATCACGTTCTCGAACCAAGGGGAATGAAGGTCATCGCTCGATCACCCTGGCTCATCCTGATCATCGTTCTCTTGAGCGGCATCGCAGCCACTCTGAACCAGTTCAAGGTTCCCCCGGTCATGCCCGTTCTTATGGAGGCATTCAGCCAGTCCGCGGGTCGAGCCGGGCTGCTCATGTCGATATTCGCCCTTACCGGTCTCCTCCTGGCCATACCTTCCGGGTTCATTCTTCAAAGGCTGGGATACAGGGCATGCGGGCTCACGGCCCTCGCGTTCCTCGCAATAGGCGCGGGTTACGGCACTTTCAGCAGGGGTATCGCAACCATGCTGTCGAGCCGCTTTATCGAAGGGATAGGCCTGGGCCTCATGGCAGTCACGGGCCCTGAGATCATAGCCCTATGGTTCGCCCCGGAAAAGAGGGGGAGAGCCATGGGCATCTGGTCGGTCTGGGTGCCATTAGGATCGATGACCATGCTTATCCTCGCCCCTCTCCTTGCCGTCCATTGGGGCTGGCGGGCCGTCTGGCAATTCGCGTGGTCCTACACGATCGTAGTCGGCCTTCTCTTCTATTTTCTCGTCAAGTCGGCTGCCGGCCAGAAGACGGGCCGGGAGCTTTCCGACTCGTGCAGGAATCTGACGATGGAGAGCCTCGGAAGGGTCCTGCGCAATCGCAACCTGTGGCTCGTAAGCCTCCTCTTCTGCTGCTTCAATTTCGTCGTAGTCGGCTTCGTCACATGGGCGCCGACCTTTCTCCACGCCGCCCGCCACGCCTCCATCATTCGTGCTGCACACGCAATCAGCCTGGGGAGTCTCATGAACATTGCGGCCGCTCCCCTGGCGGGCTTGATCCTTGATAGAAAGGGCTCCAGGAAGCTCATCTGCGCCGTTCCGCTCCTCGCCATGGCTTTTCTCCTCCCGGCTGCCAACTCTGCGGGGGAAGGCCTCTTTCTCGCCCTGACGATGGCTATCGGTTTTCTCGGAGGGTTCGTTCCGACTGGCGTCTTCTCCGGCGCAGTGGAGATAGCGGGCGATTCTAGGCTGGCCGGCATGGCCGTTGCCGTGATTCAGGTCGGGCAGAATTCCGGAATGCTCCTCGGGCCTCTCGTATTTGGCCGGTTGGTCGAATCCTCGGGGTGGCAGGCCGCCTTCTGGGCTTTGGGACCAGTGGCCCTCCTGGGTGCGGTCGCTGCTCTCGCAACCGATTTCTCTCATGGGCACCCGGATGTCACCTGCCGGCCCTGATTCCCTCCAGAGTCGGCCCCACACGGCCCCTTTTGTGGAGAGCGGGGGAGGGAGATACTTCCCTATGGACCAGCCGGGCAAGTACGCCCTCTACCGGTATCGAAGGGGTGGGAATAGAGAGAGCTACCCGGTCGAACGCTTCGCGTAGTTCGTTCCGTAGATCCCGAGACAGACGCATGCCATGCCGATCACAAGGCCTTTCGTGAGGTCTTCCCCTAGAAAGACCACGCCGGAGGCGACACCGAAGACCGGAGTCAGGAAAGTGAAAACCGAAAGACTAGCGACGGGATAGGTATGTATGAGCTTGAACCAGGTGAGATAGGAGGCGAAGGCGACGATCACGGATTGGTAGATCAGCGAGACCAGCACATTATTTCCGATGGCCCCGGATACCCAGACGGGCTCCAGCACATAGGCAGCGGCAGCTATTATGGGAACTGAGAACAGCAGCTGGTAAATGAAGGTGTTGATGGGATGTACGGTCTCCGCCAAGTATCTCTTGATGTAGAGCGTCGTGATTGCCCATAGGAACGCCGCTGCCACTTCGAGGAGGTCGCCTGCGAACATTAAATGGCCGTGGATGGCGGGTTTGCCCTCAAACACGAGGCAGACGCCGGCAAAGGCGAGCACCAGGCTTATGATCCTCACGCCGCTGAGTCTTTCTCCCAAGAAAAAATGAGCGCCCACGGCGACGACGAAAGGGGCGAGGTAGACAAGAACGACTGCCCGGGCAGCGTCGGTGTAAAGCATGCCGAGATAGAGGCAGACGAATTCGGCGCCGAAGAGAAGACCGACCACGAGGCCGTGAAAGAGCCTTCGGTCCCTGTGGAAGACAGGCTGGCGGGCAATGAGGCAGTATCCTATGCCGAAGGCGGAGGCGATCAGGGAGCGGAGAAAGGCCGTGAATACCGGAGAGAGTCTCGTGTTCGTCATCTTTATGGCGACATAGTTGACCCCCCAGAGCACGGTGAGCGTCAGAATGAGCGCAAATCCGGTAAGGTCCACCCGCTCCTTGGTCATATCCGCTCCATGGAAGGTATTGGAATGGGCGAGTCGCTCAAACGTGTATCCGCGCCTCGCCTTAAGTCCCAGCTACCGCCGTTCTTTTTATGCCGAGCTTCTTCATTCGGAAAAGAAGGGTGGTCGGCTTGAGCCCGAGTATCGAGGCCGCCCCAAGGGGACCGCTGATCCGCCAGTGGGTGTCGTTGAGGATCTTCGAGATATACTCCTTCTCTACTTCGGCCAGCGGTCTTGCCCCTCCGTCCTCGATGGCGGATCTGGTCCCTAATCCGTGGTCAAGACCGGAGAAGGAGAGCTTGTTTCCCGCTGACAGTATGACGGCCCTTTCGACAACGTGCTTAAGCTCCCGCACGTTGCCCGGCCAATGGTACTCCAAGAGCTTTTTCATGTCCTCTGGCGGCGTGGTCCGTATCGCCTTGCCCATCTGCCGACCGAAAGCCCCGACAAAGTGGCGCGCCATGAGTGGGATATCCTCTTTCCGCTCCCGGAGAGGGGGGATGTAGATAGGAAAGACATTGAGACGGTAGAAGAGGTCCTGGCGGAAGGTCCCTTTCTCAACCTCCCTATGAAGGTCTCTGTTTGTGGCGGCAATCACCCGAAAATCGGACTGGATGGGTTTTGCGCTTCCCAGCCGCTCGAACATCCCCTCCTGCAGCACGCGAAGGAGCTTCATCTGAATGGTGAGCGGCAAATCCCCTATTTCATCGAAGAAAATAGTCCCCCCATGGGCCAGCTCGAAGCGTCCCTTGGTCTTCTCATTTGCACCGGTGAAGGCGCCCTTTTCGTGGCCGAAGAGCTCGCTGGTGACGAGATCGTTGGGAAGGGCGGCAAGGTTGACCGATATGAAGGGACCGTTCTTTCGCTCGCTAAGGTTGTGAATCGCCTTCGCGACCAGCTCCTTGCCTACACCGGTCTCGCCCATGATCAGGACAGAGCTGTTGGTGGGGGCGACCTGTCGAATCTGCTCCATCACGGCCTTTATAGACTCTGAGCAGCCGATCATCATCTCGTTGGGGTTGGCTATACCCATCTCCCGCTTGTAGAAGATGGCTTCATCCTCGAAACGGTCCTTTCTCTCCCTCATCTCGTCATATATCTTGATATTCGAGAGGCCGACGGCGATCTGGCTGCAGACAAGCCTCACATAGGGAAGGTGGTCCTCCGGAAATCTCTTCCCAAGCCTGTTGTCCAGGTAGAGATAGCCGTGCGTCTCCGACCCCAGCTTCACAGGCATGCAGATGATCGAGGTAATGCCAGCTGCGGCGAGGGATTCGTCGGAAATGGCGGTCGGCTCATCGGACGACCTCGGCATGATGAACTCCGTCCCCCGGCGGGCCACATGGGCCAGCACGTCGCGGATGACCCTCGACTGGTCGGCTTTCAGGAGCATTGGGTCGAGGTTCCGGCTCGCGATGATCGTCTGCTCACCGCGGGGCCCCACGACAAAAAAGACGCCGCGGGTGGCCATGGTAAAATCCATGGCAATATTTATCACCCTCTCGAGAAAGGAAGACATGTCCCGTACCGTCCCCAGGGACTCGTTGATGGTGATCATCCTGTCTATCATCAACTCGAACTTCTGCTCCTGGGACATGCTCGCAAGCAAATCCTTCGGGAAAAGGGTCTTGTCCACTTTCGAAAAAAGGGTCCACGCCCTTTCAAGGTAAGATTTTGCCAGCTTGGGCTCGCCCCTTTTCAGATAGACGTTCCCGAGCGCTATTCTCGTCCTCGCAAGCTCGAGTTCTGCCCCGGCCTTCTTCAGACACTTCTCGCTATTCTTGAGATCCGCCATAATACGGCCGATCGGCCGGTTTTTCTCCATGCTCCTGAGAGCCCGGTATCGCAAAGCGACACCCCTCATGTACGGATACTCCTGACTGAGGATCCTTCTGATCTCCCCGTCATGATTCCATCTCTCATCGACGAGGCCCTTGGCTTCGAGACCATCGAGAAAGTCAAAATTCCAGGCCCCGTCCTGGCGAAAGCAGCCGGCCGCTTGCGCGTGTCCAACGGCCCTTTTGAGGCTCTCGAAAGCCCCCTGATGGTCATCTTTGGTCCAGAGGATGTATCCCAAGCACCCTTCCAGAGGCCAGAGCAGGTAATGACCGACCACGTCTGGAGGCAGTGCCAAGAGCCTCCTCACGTGGCTTTCCGCCTCGAGGATTCTCCGTATCTCGAAGAGCGACAGCACGGTCATTACATCGGCAAATATGGCCACCCTCTGAAAATTGAGCATGTTCGCCTTGACCCTTACCGCGTCGATCATGCCCATGCCCCGGGCGATTCTGCCGCAGCGCACGTAGCAAAGCCCCATCATGGCGCTTGCCTGCAAGGTGCCTTCGTCGTCTCCAAAATCCTCGAGGTCCTCGACTATCTCCTCGTAGCGGCGGATCGCTTCGGACAGCTCGCCCTTCCAATGGAGAAACTCGCTGGTGAAGAGGGTTGCCATCTTGAGAAGCGTGCCATTCCCTATCTTTCTCGCAAGGGCCATGGCATCGTCCATACAGGCTTGGGCCCTCTTGCCTTGGCCGTTTGACTGGAGCGCCCCGCCGAGGGCGAGCCGCACTTTCAGCAGACACTCCCATTTCTCGGATTGGCGCGCTATGCGCTCGGCAGCCGTGAGGAGCGCGATCCGCTGTGCAAGCGACATGGAGTGCCTGACCGCAGTCATCCCTCCGAGGACGGTATCGAGAAAGTCATCAGGATTCTCAGTCGCCGCTCCATTCGACGCGAGGCTCTTGAGAAGATGGTTGTAATAGAGGTCCGCCTTCTCCTTCTCCCCCATACAATACAGGATGTCGGCGGCGCTCTTCAGATAGTGCGCACCCTCCCCGCCATCCGCCAGCTTCCAGTACAGGTCCGCAAGGACAAGGGTCCTTTCTCTCCCTTCCTCAATGGTCTGGACGTAGGATTGGGCGAGCTTCTGCACGATTGCCCGGCGGGCGTCTGCCGGCGCGCGTGAGCGAAGGGAGTCGAGAAGGTCATTGCCGTTGAGGAAGTAGATGCCTTTCCCGAATTCCCTCTTCTCGTGGACAACCCTGCTTTTCTTCAGGCGTTCCATGAAGTTGAGGACCTTCACCGCTGGAGCACCCGATAAAGCGCTCAGTTGATCGATTGAGATCGGCGGGCTGGCGTGAGCAAGGTAGAGAACCAACTCCTGCTCACCCCCATCGAGACCCTCCCACAGCTTATCGGGATCGCCCGACGGCCCTTTCGCTCTCACGGGAACACCCCCCTTGCCTTGTTTTGTCGCTAAACCGCAGCCTTGCCTTTTGGCCATTCTAGATCATTCCATATTCCGTGTCAACCATCCTTCCTTTCGGTATTCTGAACAATTTTCAATATGTTAAATCATCTCCGTGGAAATGATGAAGGTTTCTCACCATCTTGCACAATTGTAGCAAAGGTCGTTCGGCCTAAGAGTTGCGGACTCGGTGATAATCGATGTGGTAAGATACCGGATGACAGACGGATGGAGGAAAACAGCCTCGAAAAGCGAAGCTGCGAAGAATCGCCAAAGACGAGTGCGTCATCGAAGCGTATCTCGGACACTAGAATTGAAGTAAAGGAGATTTGACACATGAAAGGGTATGCGGGCCGATTCCTCAGGGTGGATCTTTCGGAAGGCAGTGTAACCGAAGAGCCCCTGCCCCTAGACGTCGCCATGGATTTCGTCGCGGGTCGGGGCTTCGGCATAAAATACCTCTACGACGAACTCGCGCCCCACACCGATCCTCTGGGTGAGCACAACAAAATCCTCCTTGCCCCCGGTGTACTCGCAGGGACTGCGGCGCAGAGCTGCTCGCGCTGGGTGGTGTGCACGAAAAGCCCCCTCACCGGCTGCTATGCCCGCGCCTCTTCAGGAGGGGACTTCGGCGCTTGGATGAAATTTGCCGGCTACGATTTCATCCTCATTGAGGGAAAATCGCCTGCCCCGGTCTACCTCCACGTCACTCGGGACACGGCAGAGCTGAAAGGAGCGGGCGAGATATGGGGGGTTGACACCGGCGCGACCCAGGAGTGGCTCGAGCGACAGCACGGCCCCGCGACCCGCACTGCCTGCATAGGTCCGGCGGCGGAGAAGCTCGTCAAGTACTCGGCCATCGTGACTGGCAGACGAACGGCAAGCCGGTGCGGCGTCGGCACGGTCATGGGCTCAAAGAAGCTGAAGGCCGTGGCCATCACCGCCAAGAGGAATCTGAACCTCCACGACCCCGAAGCGTTTCGAGACCTGGCCAAAGAGCAGTTCCGCATCATGAAGGCAAGCGGCGACTACGCGTACAACAAGAGCTTCGGCACCACGGAAGGGGCCATTACCCGGAACGTCCTCGGCGTCTACCCGACGCGGAACTACCGCTACGGGCAGCTCGACGGATACGAGCAGATGGGGCCCGAGGCTTACAGGAAGCTGAGGGTCGCCGACGTGGGCTGCTACAACTGTTCCATGCGCTGCGGAAAGGTGCACGTTGTGCCGGATGGTCCGTATGCGGGGGCCCGCAGCGAAGGACCCGAGTACGAGAGCTACTGGGCATTTTCCGGCTCCATTGACAGCACTTCCATCGAGGCAACGATTGCCGCCGACCAGCTCTGCGACGACTTGGGCCTGGACACCATCAGCGCGGGCGTCACCATAGGTTTCGCGTACGAGCTTTACGAGAAAGGCATCATCACCAAGGCCGACACCGACGGGCTCGAGCTGACGTACGGCAACCATGCAGCCATGATCGAGCTCATCGGCAAGATTGGGAGGCGCGAAGGATTCGGAGACATCCTTGCCGAGGGCTCGTTGGGCGCCGCGCGCCTCATCGGAAAAGGAGCGGAAGGCTTTGCCATGCAGGCGAAGGGCTTGGAGCTCGCCGGCTACGAGCCGCGCGGACTGAAAGCAACCGGCTTCGGCTACGCCACATCGAACATAGGAGGCAGCCACGGCAACGGCTCCCTCGCCTTCCAGGAGTGGGGTATGCCTGTGCCGCGGGCGGTCGACCGCTTTACGGAAGACGGCAAGGCGGACATCGTGATCCACAACCAGAACAATTCCGCCCTGGAGGTCGGTATCGTCTGCGCCTTCGCTTTCAGCTGCGGCGACTGGTTCGGCCGTCTCTTTCCCCGGATGCTGGCCGCGGCTACGGGCATAGAGGAATTTGCAGACTGGAAGTACCTCAGGAAGGCAGGGGAGCGGATCGTCAACCTCGACCGGGCCTTCAACGCCCGCGACGGCTTTGACCGCCGGCACGACACGCTGCCCGAGCGCTTTCGGACCGAGCCGCTCCATACGGGAAATGCCCCGGGGGAGGGCGAGATGGTGAGGACCCTCGATCGCTTCCTCGATGAGTACTATCAACTTCGCAACTGGACCCGGAACGGGCTCCCAACCAGAGAGAAGCTGGAAGAACTCGGCCTTGGGCGCGTCGCAAAAGACCTGGCGCCCTATTTCGAGAGTGGCGGAACTTAAGGAGAAGACAGGTCGGCTAAGGCGGCCTCGGAGTATCACCCGGAACTCCTTTTCGTCTGCCGGACCCGTGGGTTGGCGCCTCATCCGAAGGGAGCTGAAATGAAGACGATTCATACGGACGTGCTCGTCATCGGCGCAGGCGGCGCCGGCGCGAGGGCGGCAATCGAAGCGGCCAAAAGCGACGGCAACGTTGAGGTGCTCGTCCTCAATCAGGGCCCAATCGGGAAAAGCGGCCTCACTTCCATGGCGAACGGAGGCATGCAGTGGGTGAGCCATCCCGAAGACAGCCCCCAGTATCTCTTCGAGGATATTATCCGGGTCGGGGCCTATCTCAATGAGCAGAACCTCGTGGAACGCCTCACGGAAGAGGCGCCTGCGAGGGCGGCCGAGCTGATCGAATGGGGGGCTAAGGTCATAGCCTTGGGAGCGAGCGGCGCCACCGCCGAAGTGTCGCCTTCAGGACCATCCTTTCCCCGAGCCTACTACATCCCTGGAGTCTCCTACATGACGGCCCTTCGCAACCGGCTCTCCGCTCTCGCCAACGCGACCGTCCTGGAGGACACGATCGCCACGAAGCTCCTCATGGAAGGAAGGAGGGTAGTCGGCGCCGCGGTCCTCGACATACGGAGCGGCGAAAGCTTCGTGGTCAGCGCAAAAGCGGCTGTTCTCGCTTCGGGCGGCCTCGGCGAGATCTATCCCCATTCGACCAACGCGCCCTTCGGCATGCACGGCCACGCGGCAGGAATGGGTTATGCCCTGGCATACCACGCAGGGGCCGAGCTCATCGACATGGAGATGGTCCAGTTCACGGGAAATCAGCTTTGGCCGCCGTGGCTCCTCGGCAATCCCATGCTGCTCAGCTCCATGTGCGGAGGGAAGTACGTCAATGGAACGGGTAAGGAGTTCCTGCGGCTTCCTCAGCCCCGGGATGCAATCCAGAAACTCGCCTACAAGGAAATCAAGGAAGGAAGGGGCACGGAACATGGGGGCGTCTACATCGACCTCACCCGCTCCCCCCTCTCAAGCGTTGAGATAGAGGAACAGCTCAAAGAATCCCTGGCCGCCGAGGTTGCGAAGGAACGGTGGCGGCTCATCAAGGAGATGAGCGCGGGGACGCCTGATCCGAAGACATGGAGGATAGAGTTCACCCCGGGCGGGGCCCACTTCTTCATGGGCGGGGTGAGGATAAACGAACAATGCGAGACGAGTCTCGAAGGGCTCTTTGCAGCGGGCGAGGTGTCGGGAGGTGTCCACGGCGCGAACCGGATGGGCGGATGCGCGCTCACCGAAATCATAGTATTCGGCAAGAGGGCAGGCGAGCATGCCGCGGAATTCGCCAAAAACAGCGATCGGATCGAGCCGACGGCGTCTCAGGGTGAGGCCGAGGAAGAGAGGCTCTCCGCCTTCCTCGGAGGCGGAAGGCTCTCCCCCAGGACGATAGCCGAGAAGATCGCGTCCCTCATGTCCGCCCATGTCGGGGTGGCGCGCACCGAAGGAGACCTCGCAATCGCCCTGTCCGGGCTGAAGCAGCTCCGGTCCGGCGAGCTTCCGTACGTCAGAGCCCCTCAAGGCAGGCGCTTCAATCTCGGGTGGGTCGAGGCCATTCAGATCCCTCACATGCTGGACGTCGCGGAGATGATCGCCAG
>Ga0326728_10016368_pt1 | contig 15149 bp, 9 predicted proteins | sample MB3enrmetagenome_FD_207602 | JGI IMG/M metagenome (GOLD analysis project Ga0326728, IMG submission 207602) | Lab enriched peat soil microbial communities from McLean, Ithaca, NY, United States - MB31MN | ecosystem: Environmental > Terrestrial > Soil > Wetlands > Peat | place: USA: New York...
ACCAGTACTCAGATTGCTGGTCGTACTCGAGGTCAAATGTTCATATCCTCCGCTCAACGGGAAACCTGCTATCTGATATCCGCCGGTGCCGATCGAGTAGGACCTGACATGTGTATCGGCCGTTATGCCAAGGCCTAGAATTTCCATGTGGCCTGCATCGTCGGCAAAACCAACTCCTACATTTCGCAGGAAGGCAACCCTTTTGAACAGCCAAGAGACGCCAAAGTCCCTTGAATTCGTAGTGCTGGTTGCCCCCACCAGGCCGGGAATTCCATACGTGCCATTGTTGCCCCATGATTGCCCTAAGTTCACATTTCCAGGAGTACTGCTGCCCCCGAAGACATGGGCGCTAACGTTGTATCCCTTCGATGTATTTAGGCTCGCGGAATCAGCATTACTTTCCGCCCGGTCGTAGTATGAATTTGCAATAAAGGACAGAAAATTCGGATTGTAATAATAGCCACCGGTGCTCAGGTTTCCACTCAAACCTAAGTCGTGCGAGGAGCTTTCATCCGTGCCGTACTGCCCGTCATAGCCAGCCGACATGCTGGCAGTGGCATGTTGCAGGTGCAATCCATCTACATGGTAACCATCATCCGTTCCTTGGGCGTGCGCCAGCGCTCCTGCCATAAACAACAGCATGAGTGCCATGATCAAGCACCGAGCTTTGGCGAGCCAGACCATCCCTCCCCCTCTGGGGGCGATTCTAAAACTCCTCAACCTTGGCGCTGGCCCTAAGCTTCTTGTCCAGATCCCCTCGTAATTTGTCGTACTTCATCTTATGCATATCATCCAGCAGCGTACTTTTAACCTCGGCAAACGGTGTCAGCCCAGCCGGCTTCCGTAAATTCAGACGGAAGATTGCGTAGTACGGTCCGAACTGGCAGATGTCGCTAACCTGTCCGGGATGCATTGCATCCAGAATCTTCTGCACCGGCTCAGGAACCGCGCCCCGCGGACCAAGTTTGTGGTCGCCCATGTTCACTCTAAAATCGTCCTCGGAGTATTTCTCCGCCAGCAACCCGAAGTCTTCGTAGCTCTTGGTTTTCTTGGCCTGATCCCACACTTCATGGATAAGCTTGCGAGCCTTATCCTTTACATCCGCGGTGGCGTTCTCCGGTGGGAGCACGGAGATGGTCTGAAACTGGACCAACTCGCCGTGTTTGTATTTCATAGGATTCTTGTCGTAGTAAGCGTGCGCCTCGGCCAAAGTCACCTTGGAGGGAATATCCAGGCGAGCCTTCTGGTAGGCTTCAATCAGCAATGAACGCCGGACCATCTTATTGAACTGCTCATGTGAGCCATTCATCTCAACTTTGAGATACTGCTCAAACTCCTCATCAGTCTGAAAGTTGGATCGGAAGGCATTTTCTGCCCGCTTCAACTTCTCCGGCGGCACAGTCATCTGGCGACGCACAGCTTCCTGATATACCAGCTCCTCAAATTCGATCATGGACAATGCGCCCTTGCGGATCATCTCCTCCTGACCCTTGGGGAAGCCGTTGTGGGTGCGTGCATACGGGAAGATTGTCATCATCTCGCGCAGCAGATCGCGGTCGGTCAGCACCACTCCGTTGACCTTCGCCACCGGCTTACCGGTCGGCTGAATGATTGTCGTGGTCTTCAGTTGAGGTTCTTGCGGCGCCTGTTTCTTCAGTACAGGACTATGCGAGGCTACCTGCGCTTGTCCGAGAATTGTGGTTGCGGCAAGCGCAACGGTAAGGCCAAACTTCCACTTCATGGAAACTCCATCCTATAGGCTGAATATGCGTCCACTGCGCAGGACTGCGCCCTGGACAGTTAACTGATTAATATGCCGTACCCATGTTCATTGCTCCGTAGTACTCGGCGGACATGGCGAAATGGCACTGCTCGCAGAAGCGCATTGTTGAGGGCTCGTGCGTGGGATCAAACGGCGCTCCCGGATTATAGCCACCGCGCACGAAGAACACCGTACGCACCTGGGTTGCGCCGGCAGGCACCTGCTTGGCCACGCTCATATTGTGCGGATCATGGCAGGTCGTGCACACCAGAAAGTTGTCGGCCGCGTTGCCCGACTGTGGCACCGCCGCCAGTAATGCCGCAGGAACGTAGACTGCGACAAAATTTGCATAGGGGCTGTTCGGCGCCAACCCCGTGACCGTGATCTTGTTGCCGGCGACACCGGATATCAGGCCAAAGCTGCTGTTTGTCAGCACTGTGCCTAGCACCGCACCCAGGTTGGCCGACTGCCCGACTGGATGCTGATAGTTGTATCCCGCGCCCGTGCTGCCACCAAGAAAAGTGGGGATCGCGTTGTTCCCGTACAGGGTTCCGGACAGCGCCGAATTGCGATTGCTATTCAGGCCGATGGCCACTCCGTTCAGCAGTCCAAATATCTGTTCGTAGCTGACGCCGCTCATCATCGCCCCGGAAGACACCGCGCCATCGTGGCAGCTCAGGCAGGTTGCCACACCCTTGTAGGTCTGGTCGCTCCAAGCCGTCAGCGGATTCAATGCTGCCGCACCCCAGGTCAGCCGTGAGCTGTGATTCGTGCTGTTGCCGTTGAAGGTGATGCCGGCCGCGTAATTGCTCATGATAGAGCTTGTATCCTGGCCCCACAGCCCGCCTTGGGCATCTGTGTATGTTCCATACCCGCCCGTCGTGCCGCCGTTACCCCTGGCTCCATTATGCGGAGCGTGGCATCCGGCGCAGCCGCGGCCGCCGTTCTCGTGTGCGCCCATGGTGTCGTAGTTCGGTATATAGCTGAGCTCGCCTGTAATGCTTCCGGTAAAACTCGTACTACCGCCATCCATGGGCTTGGCTCCCGCCTTCCCGGCAGAGACCTGACCCGCCATTCCACTGGAGGCAAGTGCGAGAAATGCCATCACTAAACCAAGCTTTCTCACCAGGAATCCTCCTGCAACACCAAACGGCCACCCCATCTGATTACTTTACCTACAGCCGCTGCGATCGTCTTCAGAAAACTCGATAATCCCTGAAATTCACAGGAATCGGTATGTCTTACCGCGTGATAAAAACTTTCCTGAGCGTAAAACAGGGGAGGAGGATGACTCCCCCTCCCCCACAATATTCAGCCTATGCGGCTGAAGTTGATTAGTAAGCGGTACCCACGTTCGTCGCGCCGAAGTACTCGGACGAGAACGAGAAGTGGCACTGCTGGCAGAAGCGCATCGTCGAAGGCACGTGCGTCGGGTCATAGGGAGCGCCCGGGTTGTAGCCGCCGTTGACGAAGAAGATCGTGCGAACCTGGGTCACGCCGGCCGGAAGCGACTCGTTGCGCTGGCCGCCGCCGTAAACCGACATGTTGTGCTGGTTGTGGCAGGTGGTGCAAACCACAAAGCTCGCGCTGGGGCTGGCACCGTTCGCCACCGTCGCCAGCATCGCGCCCGGATAGTACGAGGCAACGAAGTTGGCATACGGGCTGTTGGGAGTCAGGGCTGCCACGCTGATCTTGTTGCCGTTGATGCCGGCAGTCAGACCATAGTAGCTGTTCGTCAGGACCGAGCCCAGGGCGGCGCCCAGGTTGGCCGTCTGGCCGACCGGGTGCTGGTAGTTGTAGCCCAGGCCAGTGGTGCCGCCCAGGAAGGTAGGAATCGCAACGCTGGTGCCGTAGAGCGCGGTGCTCAGGGCGCCGTTGCGCGCGGTGTTGAAGCCCACCGGGGCAGCGTTGTTCAACAGGCCGAAAGCCTGCTCATAGGCAACGCCGCTCAGCATGGCGCCCTTCGAAACCGCACCGTCGTGGCAGCTGAGGCAGGTGGCAACGCCCGTGTAGGTCGAGTCAGTCCAGGCAGTCGCCGGAGCCAGGGCAGCCGCGCCCCAGGTCAACTGGCCGCTGTGGTGGCTGTTGCCACCGTTGAAGGTGATGCCAGACGAGTAGGTGGACATGATGGCGCTGGTGTCCTCGCCCCACAGGCCGCCCTGAGCAGTCAGGTAAGCACCAGAAGCGCTGGCATTCGTGCCGCCGTTGCCCATGGCGCCATTGTGCGGAGCGTGGCAACCCGCGCAGCCACGGCCGCCGTTTTCGTGCGCGCCCATGACGTCGTAGTTCGGGATGTAGTTCAACACGCCGGTCACGCTAGCTCCGTAGGTGGCGCCAGCCGTGCCACCCTGCGTGCCCGAAGGAGCCGGTGTGGGGGCGGGGGACTGAGCCAGCATCATGCCGGCGGACAGAACCACCAGCGTCATCACAAAGAGAATCTTTTTCACTTTAGTAAACCTCCTGATATGATCAGCAATTTCTATTTTGTTACTTCTTGCCTTGCCCTTACCAGGGGCTTTTGCCCCTGCATTAGCAGCCAACGTGTGGCCACTAAATCTTTTTGCCGGCCAGCCCTTTTAAGGCTTGGCCTCCGGCGGTGGCTTAAGCTGCGGCCCGCTTTTCACTTCTTCGGGCTTCGCCTTGATCGCAGCTTCGTCGCTCTTGCCGGCGCGGCGCTTGGCAATCTCAATCCGCGCCTCTTCATCCGTGTAATAGCGGAACATCTGCACCCGGCCGAAAATCTGCTCGGCGGCAAACAGACGGTTGCGCTTGGCGTCAAAGGTCAGGCCGGTCAATGCCTGGAACTGCGCCGGCCCAATACCGTAGCCGCCAAACGACATCAGCACCTGCCCCTCGGGGGTAAAAACTTGTATGCGGTTCAGCATGGCGTCTGCCACCCACACATGCCCGTCGCTATCCACCGTTATTCCCTTGGGGCGGGCAAAGTTGCCCACGGCGTCACCGTTTTGCCCAAAGGTGCGGATGAAGTTTCCGTCGGCGTCAAAAATCTCAACGCGATCGTTCAGCGTGTCGACAACATAAACATTGCCATCCTTACCCACAGCCACATTCGTCGGCTTGCTGAAGTTGCCCGCATCGGTGAGCGTGTGGTTCTTGCCCGTCGTGCCAAACTTGCGCAACACGGCATGGGTGTCAGCGTTAAAAACAACTACCTGGTCCAGTTCCGGATCCGCCACATAGAAAAAGCGGTTCTCAGAGTCGATGGCAATTCCGCAAGGCGCGCGCAGATCGTGAAAACCAAAAGCCCCCACATACTTATGCGTGGCGTCGAACTCAAGAATCTCGTGGCGGCCTGCGTCGGCAACAAACAGGTGATCGGCGTCATCCATGGCCAGGCCGAAGATGTTCTTGAACTGCGCATCCACGCCCGCCTTGATCAGTTCCACGTGGTCGTTTTCCGTGTTGAAGATGAACACGGCGCCCACCTTGGTATCTGCAATGTAAAGCAGTCCCTTGGAATCGACCGCCACACCGTAAGGCGCAAACAGGTGATAGCGAACCTTGGCCACCTTCTTGTCGCCCTCGTTGGGATCCACCCCGGCCAGACGATCCATCCAACCTGCCTTCTGCTTCTGACGCTCTGCCTTCGGTAGTTCCGGCAGCGATGACGCAAAGTAATCCAGGTAGCGGATGCGCGGCACCGAAGGCGCCGGCGGGAAGACAATCGTGGTGAAATCCGGCACACCGTCCACCCAGTTCAGTCCATCGGAAGGCTTGGCCTGAGCGGGCGCATTCTTCTTTTTGTCCGCGTGCGCAGACGTAGGCACCATCCACCCGAAGGTGATCAGCAGGAGCACCATAACTCCAAATTTCATGATGTGCTTCATGCCAACGCTCAACATCTACATCGCCCCCTGTTTCTGTACCTGCGCCCCAATGTTTCCCTGATGACAGGTCGCGCAGAATTCCTTGTTGTTCTGTTGATCCTTTACCAGCAGGTTGGCATTGTTCGACGAATGCGGCTGGTGGCAGGTCAGGCAATTGATCGCCTTGATTACCTTTGTGGCATCACGGAAATCCTTGACATCCGACACCGGGTGCCCAGGAACCGGATGGCCCGCGCCATATTGCAGCGGCAGAATGGAGACGGTGCCAAAGTACTCGTCCGGCAGCTTCACCTTGCCGCCAAAGATAGTCACCAGGTGCTCGCCCTCCAACTTCGCGGGCTTGGAATCTGGCCCGTGACACTCCAGGCACAAGGCGTTCGGCGTGGCCGCACGCAGCAGGTGCAGATTATCTCCGCCGTGCGGCTCGTGGCAGGTACCGCAACCCTGCTCAAAGGCCGGCTGGTGGACATGTGCTTTCTTGCCCTGGGCCGCCTGATCGGCATGGCAGCCCAGGCAGATGTCAACGCTATTCGTCTTCGGCAATCCGGCCTGACTGCTGGCATGTGGATTGTGGCAATCTGTGCAATCGCCAGCTGCACCCGGATGCTGCACCTTGGACTTGTCAATCTGATCGCCCTTGTCACTGTGGCAGGTCAGGCAAATCTCTTTCGGAGTGGCCGCCGTCAGCACCACCTTGCCGTCCTTGGCCGGCGCGTGGCAGCTGTCACACTGGCCACCGGCAAAAGGAACATGGGTGAAGCGCGCCATCAGCTTCTTGCTGGCAGACTGATGTGGATCGTGGCAGCTCAGGCAGTCTGCCGTACCAAAGGGCTGGCCCTGGTGCGCCTTGATCAGCGTCTCGTCCTTCGGGTCGTGGCAGTCAACGCATAGCGCCGGGGCATCCTTCGTCAGATGGAAATCAAATTCGCGCTTGCCACGCGTGCCCGTCTTGTGCGTCACGTGGCAGGTGTCGCAGCCCATGTCCAGCGCCGCATGGCGGCTGCCGTCCTTGGGAACATCCACGCCAATTTTGTGGCAGGTCAGGCAAAGGTTGGTGTCCTTGCTGTCGCCGCTGGCTGGCTTAAGCAGTTGGTTCTTGTTATCGGAGGTGTGCGGGTCATGACACTTGACGCAGTCGCGAACGGCCGGGGCATGAACTTTGCCGTGAATGTCGGCGGCTTTCTTGTCGGCGTGGCAGGTGATGCAGAGGGCGACCGTGGTCGTGGTGATCAGCTTGACGCGGGTGACATCGCGGTTGACTCGAATCTCGTGACAGCTGGTGCAGCCCATGGCGATTGCCGAATGAACCGACTTGCCCTTGGTCTTGTCCTCATGGCACTGAGCGCAGGTGGCTGGGTCCTGTTTCGGATCCAGCGGGACGGGATGAACACCCGCCCAGGCGGCCATACAGGCCGCACTCATCAAAATCAGGATGCCGGCTATCTTGCGAACCACGCTCACATCAGCCTCCAGCCACTTATGTGCAATTGCATCACCGTAATCACAATGTCACGGCAGAATATTCAACAAAATATTAATGTCTATTATTATCAGTAGGATACAGCTATATTATTGCTCGTAAAATCCACCGCTTTGACGCTGGGAAAATTGCATGGCGTATACACATTGCGAATTCTTACGCATGCCCCCTCCCCCCCTATGTGAAATGCCCCAACTTAATCTTTCCGATATGGGCTACACCAGATTTGTATGCCATCCTTACTGCATCGGTCCGCCTAGGTTAATTCGTGAGTAATTTTCTGTAAGCCTAGCGTATACAATATCTTGCATCTATTTTCCACAGTTCACGGCTCGCATCCCAACATTTCCGTAGAGCAGGGGTTTTCGCCAGACCCAACTCTCCGGATCACTCCAGACCGGGTCGGCCGGAGTGGCCACCAACACGTGCACATGAAATTGTCGGCAGAAACCATCCAGATTCCATTGCCGCACGTAGATTGGCTCGTTAAAAACCGTTTGTATGTAAGGCATTAGCTGTGCGCAGGCGTGAGGATCACCGCCAAAACCGGCGTTACAGCCAGCATCGCCGGCTAGCGCCTGGCGCTGGTTATACAGGTGCGTAATCAAAACCTCGTTGTTGTCAGGGTTGTATTGCACCATAGCGTGGGCCGGCAGTTTTGCCTGCAATTGCTCGTAACCCTCACGCAGCCAATAGGTTTGTTCGGCAAAATCAGTCCCGCCCAAGCGCGTTTCGGTGCGTTCAAGAATGCCCCGGTCGGCCAGTGGCGCATAGAGGCGCAATATGCTTATTTGATAAACACTAGCCAGAGCCCCTAGTATCAGGGCCAACATCAGAACCGGCTTGATCCAAGACGAGCCAAGTCCTTGTTTATAAATATCATTGATGGCGAAAAAGACTTCGTACACGACCTCGGAAGCCCATAACAAAAGGATAAACTGCACCACTAGAATTCCACGGAAGCCGAAGTCGTTGGCATCGGTGGCCGCGGATTGCAGAAAAGTGGTGGCTGTGAGCGCCGTGACAAACATTGTCCACCCCATTCGCTGCTGGCGTGTTATCCGTATGCCGCTCTGTGTCTCCATACGGCGGTAGAGGACGGCAGTGACAAAGAAGACGCCAAACTCAAAAAAATACACTACGATCAATACCGGCAAATCGAGCAAACGATGGATGAGTGGGTTGGTAACGCCATTTGCAACCAGAAGGTCAAAAACGAATGTCAGGCGTCGGAAAGCGAAGAAAACAATACGCTGTTCGCCACCACTACCGGAGCCCTTGGCCATCAAATCCGCCAGAAATGGCCATGAAAGCAGAACCGTGACAGCGCCGGCAGCAACGTAGGTGCCCAGCGTGGCAAATTCCTTCTGCATCAGCACCCAAAGCGACCACACCATCACAAAGATTGCAAAGACCAAAGTGACGTAGATGGAAAGCCCAGTGGCGCCGGCAAAGGCCATTCCGCAGATGGCTGCCATCCAGGCACGCTCGCGGAGTGTTTGCTTCTCATCAATGGATGCCAGGAAAAGCAGGCCGACCATGCATGCCGTAAGCGAAGCAACGTGATGCGGCACCCACAAAAGTGATCCAACCCAAGAGGTGACCTGATTCGTATCCCACCATTCCATGTCGGCAAAGATGCGATGCGCCAGACGCGTGATTACCGCGTAGGGAATCAGGTCGAGTCCGGTGACCGCCAGTAACGCAATGCCCACCAGCGAGCGCCGCCGTATATCGGTTTGATGTAAAAAGAAGTGCTTGAGAAAAAGCGGAATAGTGGAGGCCAACCCGAGCGCACTCCAAAAGATGCTGGCATCAAGGCATGCCTTGGGGCTGAGTCCGAAGAGCTTCATGGGCAACGCACAGACCACGTACCAGTAGTAGTAGTAGCGCAGCATCGGTGGCTGACCCAAGCCGTAAAACGGATTCAGCGGTGGCACTCCGGTGTGCGCGACGGCAGCCACAAATGGGATGCGCACCGAATGGTCGTACATGACGTAGCTGACGTAGAGTTTGTGCCCAACCTGCCAATCGGCCAGCGAGAGGAGCACAACCAGCAGCCAGGCCATGGCCAGTCCAATGCCGATCCATGTAGTAGGCTGCAACTTTAAGCTGGGTCTTTGCGCAATCCAACGGCGAAAAAGATGCACGAGTGCAGCCAGCGCCGCCAACAGAAAGACTCCGAGCGCTAGGTTGAAGCCGAAATAGCGTACCAGTAGCACGGCGAGGATGGGCGTGGCCGCTGCCGAGACCGCAACGCTGAACAGAAATTTCTCTGCGCCGCCGCTGCGCCGGAAACCGAAGAGATTTCCAGCCACGCTGAGCAGATAGCCCGCCGGCAGCAGAAAGAGTGCTAACGACAAAGTTGCAGCGATGGTCTGCGTGATGTCGGCGATGGTGAAGTTGTGTGTCATCACATCTTCTGCCTGCGTGTAACGGGAATCAACCTCGCGAAAGAATTGTGCAGGAAGTCAGCCTGAGGATGTTGCATGGTAAGTGTCGTCATCAGCGCGGCGCTCCTCCCTGAGCCTGGGCGCGACCGGCGGCAAGGGCCTGCCAGAAGCCTGTGGCCTGAAGCTCGTTCTCATCCACCTGCTCGGCATCGTGTTCAGCATCGGCGAAAGCGTCCATGGCTTTGCCGACATGGCCGGCGGCAAGTTCGGCGTAGCCAAGTTGCAGATGGATGGAATAGGGCGGAAATATGGAGAGCTCGGCGGCGCGACGCAGCATTTGCACCTGATCGTCATAGCGGCCGCCCTGACGGTCGAGCGAGGCCAGCAGAAGGGCGGCATCCGGTGAGCCGTCATCGACGGCCCGGCGCAGTTCGGCTTCAGCGCTGGGCTGGCCCGTCTGCAACAGAGCGAGTCCTTTGAAGTAGCCAATCTGCGAGTTACCGCGATAGATGTTCTCGGCGCGGGCGACAGCGGCAAGAGATTCCTGTGGGCGACCGAGCACCAGATAGATGGCCGCCGAGTTGAGCTCGTGATGGAATCGGTCGGCGGAAGCGGGCGCGGCCGGGGTGGCAAATGATGCCTTGAGCGATTGTGTCTCGCAGCGGATGGCCAGCCGGCTCAGCAACTCCGCGTTGGCGGGTGTGGCACGCACAAAGACCGCGGCCACGTCGTCGAGATAGACCGGTCGCCAACTCTGGCTTTGGCACCACTGGCGCAGGGAGCCCAGGGCTCCGGCACCAACGGCCGGGTCAATGGAGACAACTATGGTCTGAAGATCGTAGCGCTCGGCCTCCTGCCGCCAGGCGGGAGAGTCGAGCGAGTCTTCGAGCAGAGAGCGCGCGGGGAGAAATAGCTCCGGGCCAAAGGGGATACCGCGGCCATCGATGTAGTCGCGATACTCCGGGCCGAGGGCAAAGCTGAGATAGCCGCCGGAATTGTAATCGTTGAAGAGATTGGGCGGCAGATGATTGTCACGGACAAAATTTGCGGCGTTAGCTGGATAGGCCGTGCTCGCCGCGGCTCCGAAGCGGATGGCAGGATGCTGGCGCATGGCGAGACGGTCGCTGACCAGATCGAAGATCCGCACACCAATCAGGGCGACGGGCAGTAGCAGCAGCAAAGCGGCCAGCGCGGGTGTAAGGCACGCACGAAATGTGCGTAACCCAGGCACAACGGTAAAGGCCTCGGCCAGCAGAGTGCCCCCCAGCACCACCACAATGGCAGCAAAGTCGCCACGCATGCGAATGGCATGGGCCGCTAAAAATGCTGCAGCCAGCAGCATGGCGGCGGGAACGATTTGCCGCAGGTAGAACGCAATGGCGGCGCAGACGATGGCCAGTAGAAGCAACCAGAGCATGCTGCTCTCCGGCTGCCAGAAGACGAGGGCCTCGCGCAGAGTGCCGGAGTGGAAGCGCATCGGCATCCACTCGTTGAGCCAGCCGGCGCGGGGGCGAAGCTCACCCTGGCTGAAGATGCCGGTGAACAGACTATAGCCGTAGGGATTGAGCAGGGCGGCCGCAAAGGTAGCAACGATCCAGCCAACCGCACGGCGCAGCCGGGCAAGGGGTTCTGTCCAGCCATGGATAAGGGCCTCTCCAGCCTCGATGCAGGGGTAGGCGGCGCACATCGCCAGCCCGGCGATGCATCCCGGATGAAGATTGGCCCAGAGCGCCATCAGCGGTGGCAACAAGAAGAGCGCTCCCCGGCCGTTGCGATGGTAATGCCAAAGAATGGCAACGAAGGCGGCAAAGAGAATCTGTGTGAAGAGCTCGGCGCGGGGGACGGTGCGCTCCGCCACCACAGGCACGGCGACCAAGGCCAGCAGCAGCGTGGCCCATGTCGCATGTCGAAGCAGCAGCGCAGTGGTGAGCAGCGTGGCCGCAGCCGCCATCCAGGAGAGCAGCGCGAAGCCGCCCAGTGCAACGGCGCCGTAGAGAATGAGGGGGGAGAGCACAGGATATAGAAATGACCGACCGGCAGCGGTATGGGAGAGCACATCAACGTTGGGCAACGAGTGATGCGTGACTATCCAGCGCCCGGTGGCCAGCATCCAGCCAAGGTCGGGATCGCTGACCGTGTGCAGCCCGGCTAGAAAGGCATAAAGCAGGATGAGCACAATGAGAGCGCGGCGCGCTGCAACTTCGCCGGCGTGCGGAGGCGCACTTTGAGGAAGCGAATTGTCCCGCCCGAAATGGAGAGCAAAAGGCATGAATGGCTGCTAATCGACGGCTGAACCCGCTCGCAAAAACCACCCCGCGGAGGCTTCCGCGGGGCGATGTCTTTACGGAAGAAAAGAACCTACATGGCCGGCTTGTCGGTCTTCTGTCCCGGCTTCATGTCAGCATGCTTTTTGGCCTGCGTGATGTACATCTTCACCTGGTCAGCCTGGGCGTAGCCGGGATCCTGTTTGAGCAGCTGCTCCCAGTCGGCGACCGCACCCTTGACGTCCATCTTGCCCTGCCACTTGACGATGCCGCGGTTGAACAGAGCGTTGCTGTTCTTCGGGTCATCCTTCAGCGCGCGATCGAACTCGGCGATGGCGTGGTCGAAGTCACTCATGTAGAAGAGCGAAGTAGCCATGTCGGTGCGAACCGCAGCATTTTTCGGATCCACCGCCAGTGACTTCTGGTAGTAATCCACGGCAACCGGGAAGACCTGCGCGTCGTAGTAGAGGTTGGCCACCTGGGCCAGCAGCGCGGCATCGTTGGGCTTGGATTTCAACTGTTCCAGCAGTGGAGCGGCCTGCTTGTCGGCCATGGCCTTGATCTGTTCCGGCGAGGGCTGTTGCTGCTGTCCCATGCCGGCCGGAGGCATGGCCTGCTGCTGCGCCACCGGCGCCGGGGTCGTGCTGCTTACCGAACCGCGCAGCAGATAGCCCACGGCAAATCCCACCAGCAAGCACAGTACCGCCATCACATAGGCCTGCGTGTTCGACCAAATCTGGGGAGCCTTGTCCCCGCCTTCCACTGACATATGTTTCATCCTCTAGGAAAAATTGCGGAGCGGCCGCATGGGGTGACTATTCATCTCATGTTCTCAACCCAAACTACTATATGCCCTGGAAACCACAGCCGTTTGTGATGCACGTCACTTTCGGGATCATCCTAAAAATGCCGCACCTGGCCGCTGTGGCGATGCTTGAACTATCGGGGAAAGCAAGTACCGCGCGGGACTTGCGACCAACCTGTCAGCCGCATCCGGAGGCCTACGCCAACGACTTCCACGCTTCCTGCATCTTAGCCGGAACCTGCGGACCGAAGTCGGGATCGCCCGCGGGGTCGCCCTCCACCTCCAGCACCAGGTTGGGTGGCTGCGGGGCGGTGCGCAGCAGATCCATCGTCTTTTTCCAGTCAATGGTGCCCGCTCCGGGCCAAAGGTGCTCGTCTTTTTCGCCGTGATTGTCATGCACGTGCACACTGCGCACCATTTGACGCACGGACTCAAAGGCCTGCTCGATGCCGGGCTCGATGTGGGCGTGGCCGAGGTCGAGGCATATGCCGATATCTTCGTAGTGCAGGGCGTGGATCAGTTCGGCTATGCGCGTGGGGGCGCCCATATCGCCGAGGAGATTTTCCAGCAGCAGGCGCACTCCGAGCGGCTTGGCAAAGGCGCGCAGGTGCTCAATGGAGCTGAGGGCGTGCTCGAATTTCTGCTCCTCAAAGTATTCTCCGGCCAGGCCGACGTGCAGAATCAGGTAGCGGAAGGGCAGAATCTCCGCCGATTCGATGGCGCGCTTGATCTCGTCCATGGCATCGACCCGATCCTTACGCTCTCCGCCGGCAATGTTCAGCGGAGCGCTGTCAAAGCGTCCCCACTCGCCGCCGGAAAAGAGCGGTGCGTGCAGGCTCTCCAGCTTAACTGTCGCTTGCGAGTGGAAGAAGCTGGCCAGCTCGCGCAGTTGCTGCGGGTTGCTGTAATCGTAATGGCTGCGATGGGCGAAGATTTCAATTCCGGTGACACCGCCCTGGGCTATGCGCTCCAGGATGCCGGGATGCAACCGCTCCCGCACGTGCACGAAGGTGGAAATGGCATGAATCATAGGCTCATTCTCGCACGTATCACCAGCCCACGGCTTGTCCGCCGTTGCGGGCATCGCTGGCACCCAGGCGATCGCCGGTTTTAGGATCAACGGCGATGCACTCGGCGTCTCCCCAGCTGCCGGTGCGTTTGAGCTTGTGTCCCATCTTCTCCAGCAGGTCCTGGGTGTCGGGCGAAAGCTGCCAGTTCTCCACGCGCAGCTCGTCGGGCATCCACTGGTGGTGGAAGCGCGGCGCGTTGACCGCATGCTGAATCTCCTCGCCGTAATCAATGGCGTGTATGAACACATTGGCCACGGTGGTGATGATCGTCGGGCCGCCGGGCGATCCGAGCACGAGCGCGAGCTTACCATCCTTGACGACGATTGCCGGCGTCATGGAGCTGAGCGGACGCTTGCCGGGAGCGATGGCGTTGGCCTCGCCCTGGATGAGTCCGAACATGTTGGGAGAGCCGGGCTTGGAGGCGAAGTCGTCCATCTCGTCATTCAGCAAAAAGCCGAAGCCTGGCAGGGTGGCGCGCGAGCCAAAGACGTCATTCAGCGTAGTGGTCACCGAGACCGCTCCGCCATCGGCATCCACCACGGAGTAGTGCGTGGTGTCGGTCTTTTCGCCATCCGCGGAGGGTTCGCGCAGCTCGGCCAGGCGGTCAAGGTCGTTCATCGCCGGGCGCTCCAGCTGGCCGCTGGGCGTGGCCTTCTGCGGGTCAAGATGCTCGCGCCAGGCGCCGGCATATTTCTTATCAATCAGCTGCGCCACCGGAACTTGTACAAAGTCGGGATCGCCGAGAAAAACCGCGCGGTCGAAGAAGGAGCGGCGATAGGCCTCCGCCACAAGATGAATGTGCTGCGCGCTATTGGAGCGGGCGGCCTTCAGGTCGTAACCCTCAAGTATGTTCAAGGTCTCCAGCAGTGCCACGCCGCCACTGCTGGGCGGAGGCGCGCTGTAAACGTCATATCCGCGATAGGTGCCATGCAGCACGGCACGCTCGACCACCGAGTAGGTGTCGAGATCGGCAAAAGTGACGAGGCCTCCGTGCTTCTGGATGGCCGTGGCTATCTGGTGCGCCAGTTCGCCGTGGTAGAAGTCTCCGGGATCGCGCGCAATGCGCTCCAGGGTGGCAGCTAGCTCGGGCTGCTTGAGCACCTCTCCCGTCAGGTAGAATTGGCCCTCGCGCTGGAAGATGCGGCGTGACTCAGGGTCCTCGCCGAGGTGCTTTTCGTGCATGACCTCGGCCTCTTGCTGGGTGACGACCACGCCCTCGCGCGCCAGGCGAATGGCGGGCTCCATGACCCGGGCCAGGCCCAGCTTGCCCCAGCGGCGCTCGGCCTCCACAAGGCCTGCCACCGTGCCCGGCACACCCACGGCGCGATAGCCGTAACGGCTCTCCGAGGTGGCGTTGCCGTCTTTATCCAGATACATGTTGCGCGAGGCCGCCTGCGGAGCCTTCTCGCGGAAGTCGAGGAAGTGGACCTCGCCGTTGGGCAGGCGGTAGAGCAGGAAGCCTCCGCCGCCGATGTTGCCCGCTGCCGGGTGCACGACGGCCAATGCGAAGCCGACGGCCACGGCGGC
>Ga0326728_10016369_pt1 | contig 15149 bp, 11 predicted proteins | sample MB3enrmetagenome_FD_207602 | JGI IMG/M metagenome (GOLD analysis project Ga0326728, IMG submission 207602) | Lab enriched peat soil microbial communities from McLean, Ithaca, NY, United States - MB31MN | ecosystem: Environmental > Terrestrial > Soil > Wetlands > Peat | place: USA: New York...
CCTTCGATCCTCGGCAACATGCAGAAGATCCCGGTCATAGCCGACCAGATCGTCAACTTAAACCTCTTGAGCCAAGCGTACTTCTGGGTGCTCATCAGTACGCTTGTTACTGCACCGATCTTGATCCGGTCAAAAGATGAGATTGGCAAGATTACTAAGCTCTGGGTGAAACGGGCGTGGAGCCCGACATTAGCCGCGATGGTTTTTTTTGCCATTGCCTACGTGATGGACTGGTCGGGGAAATCAGTGAGCAACGGCGCGCTCACCTTTGCCTCAGGGGCATCAGTCGTAAACATGAACGTGGTTATCGGCCTCGTACTGGCCCTCATCTTCGGTATCGCGTTCCCGTTGTTCAGCCCTATGCTGGGACTGTTCGGATCGTTTGTCTCGGGAAGTGAGACGTCATCCAACGTGATGTTCTATGGCATCCTCAAGAAATCGACAGATGTCCTCAACCTTAACTTCCTCCAGGTCTATGCTGCCCATCTGGTAGCAGGAGGCATTGCATCAGGCATTGCGGTCGCAAAGATCATCAATGCCGCAGCAGTTGTCGACAAGCTCGGCATCGAAGGAGAAGTGATCCGCAAGGTCGCGCCGGTTGCGATCGTGCTGACGATCATCACCGGTGTCATGCTCGTGCTGATGCTGATCTTCTAATCTTTTCTTTGTTTTTTATAGGGTATTCGTCCCGGCAGCAGCGGGAGCCACCGGGAGATCCGGACATGCATTCGGAAAAGAAGCATGATCCCCCGGTCAGGAGATCCCTCGTATCTCCGGGCAAACCGGGAATTTAAAAAAAAAGATTACTTGCTGCTTGTCACCGTCTTTGTGCCGCGCATAATCCCGATCCGGCCGGTCCGGATCAGTTCCTTAATCCCGAACTGGCGCAGCAGCTTTTCCATCGCGTTGATCTTGTCGGTATCCCCGACCACCTGGAGGATCACCGACTTTGCGCCCACATCGACGATCTGGGCGCGGAAGATGGTTGCGATCTGCATGATCTCCGCACGGGTCGAACCCTGGTCGGCGGTCACCTTGAACATCACCAGTTCGCGTTCGACCCGCTCGTTGTCGGTCAGGTCGGACACCTTGATCACGTCGATGAGCTTGTTGAGCTGTTTCATTACCTGTTCGACCTGCCCATCATCGCCAATCACGACAATGGTGATCCGGCTCATGTCCGGTTCCTCGCAGGGACCCACCGCGAGGCTTTCGATATTAAAGCCGCGCCGGGAGAAGAGACCGGTGACCCGTGAGAGAACCCCGGCCTTGTTCTCCACGAGGATAGACAACGTGTGCGCCTTCATGATGGCGGATGCCCCCCGATCATCTCGTTGATCGCAGCTCCTGCCGGGACCATCGGGAAAACATTCTCCTCCCGCTCGATCCTGAAGTCCAGCACGAACGGGCCGTCATGGTCCACCGCGGCTTTCAGGGCCGGCATCACCTCTTCGCAGGACTCCACCTTGATACCATCAATGCCGTATGCCTGTGCAATCCTGGTGAACTCAACCGGTGGGAGCTCCGTGTACGAATAGCGCCGGTCGTAGAAGAGCTCCTGCCACTGGCGCACCATGCCGAGATACATGTTATTCAGGATCGCGATCTTCACCGGGATGTTGTACTGCGCCGCAGTCCCCATTTCCTGGATGTTCATCTGGATGCTCCCGTCGCCGGCCACATCGAAGACAGGCACATCCGGCCGTGCAAAGTGCGCCCCGATAGCTGCGGGAAAACCATAGCCCATCGTACCCAAGCCGCCGGACGTGATCCACGTGCGGGGCTGGCGGAAACAGAAGTACTGTGCAGTCCACATCTGGTTCTGGCCCACCTCAGACACGATCACCGCGTCTCCTTTGAGCAGTTCGTTCATCTGCTGGAGGATGAACTGGGGGTGCAGGCAGCCGTTGTCCTTCCCGTACCGGAGCGGGTGGTGCTGCTTCCAGTGCTTTATCTTCTTCTGCCACGCGTCGCAGGCGTTTTTCTTCTTTAAGCCGGCAATCATGTCCCCGATCACGGTTTTGACATCCCCCACGATCGGCACGTCAACGCGCTTGTTCTTCCCGATCTCGGCCGGGTCGATGTCGATATGGATGATCCTTGCATGCGGCGCGAAAGTCTCGATCCTGCCGGTCACCCGGTCGTCGAACCGCGCCCCTATGGCGATCAGGAGATCGCACTCGGTGACCGCGAAGTTTGCGTACTCGGTGCCGTGCATACCCAGCATGCCGAGGTTGAGCGGGTGGTCGCAGGGAATGCACCCGATGCCCATTAAGGTCGTCGTGACCGGGATGCCGTGGCCGGAAGCAAAGGCCACGAGTTCCGGCGAGGCATTGGATGAGATCACGCCGCCGCCTGCGTAGATGAGCGGCCGTTCCGCCGCCATGATAAGTTCGATGGCCTTGTCGATCTGGCGCTTGTGCCCCTTGTAGGTCGGGTTGTAGCCCCGGAGCACTACTTTTTCAGGGACGGCCGGCTCCCTGACCGACCGCGTGTTGACATCCTTTGGCAGATCGATGAGCACCGGCCCTTGGCGTCCCGTGCCCGCGATGTAGAACGCCTCTTTTACCACGCGGGGGATGTCCGAGGTCTCCTTCACGAGATAATTGTGCTTGGTGATCGGCATCGTGATGCCCTGGATGTCCGATTCCTGGAAGGCGTCGTTTCCGAGCATCGTGGTCGGGACCTGGCCGGTGATAGCGACGAGAGGAACCGAATCCATGTAGGCCGTGGCGATCCCGGTGACGAGGTTACAGGCACCGGGCCCCGAGGTGGCAAGGCATACACCTACACGGCCGCTCGCGCGTGCATAGCCGTCCGCGGCATGCGCTGCTGCCTGTTCGTGCCGTACCAGGATGTGCCGCAATGGTGAATCGTAGAGTTCATCATAGATCGGCAGCACCGAGCCGCCAGGGTAACCGAATATCGTATCGGTCCCCTCGCGCTGCAGTGATTCGATGAGGAGTTTTGCCCCGGTCTTCATGTTCGTTCCTCCAGTAGTCTGTTCATTCCGGCGATCATCGCCTCGACGCTCGCCATGATAATATCCGTGCGGGCGCCCCGGGAAGTAATTATCTTCCCATCTTTACTTAACCTTACTGTTACTTCGACGAGCGCATCCGTCCCGCCGCTGATTGCGTCCACGTGGTACTCTTCGAGCCGGATGTCACCGACATCGGCAACTGATTTTGCAAGCACCTGCATCGCGGCATCGACCGGCCCGTCGCCGGTCGCCGCCCCGGTCATCTCCTTTCCCTTCACTTCGAGCGTGACCGATGCCGTGGGGATCATGCTGCTCCCCGAGACAACCGTGAACTGCCGCAGCCTGATGGTGGGCCGACACTCCATCGCAAGCACCGTATCGGCGACCGCCATCAGGTCGGAGTCGCTGACCCGTTTGCCGGAGTCGCCGAGATCTTTTATACGCGCTACGATGGCCTTGAGCTGCTGGTCGTTTGGCGCATACTTCATCTCGTGCAGCGCTGCTTCCACGGACGCAGAGCCGGAATGTTTCCCGAGCACGATCCTGCGTTTCCTGCCGATCTGCTCGGGCCGGATGGACTCGTAGGTCGCCGGCTCCCGGATCACCCCGTGGGCGTGGATGCCGCTCTCGTGGGTAAAGGCCATCTCCCCGACTACGGCTTTATTGACCGGCAGCGGGACACCCGTGAGGCGCGAGACAAGGGTCGAGAGGGAATAAATTTCCTCTTTTTTGATCCCCGTCGGGTACCCGTAGAGTACCTCAAGCGACATCACGAGCTCCTCGAACGGCGTGTTCCCTGCCCTCTCGCCAAGTCCGTTCACGGTCACATGGGCGCAGCCGGCGCCGGCCTTGAGGGACGCGACCGTGTTTGCAAGCGCAAAACCGAGGTCGTCGTGGCAGTGGATCGAGAGCGGCGCGATCCCGGCAAGCGGCGGGATGATGGCCGCGCATTTCTCTGGCGTGAGCACGCCCACCGTGTCGCAGAAGCAGAGCCGGTCGGCCCCGCGTTCCACGCCCCCGGCAAAAACCTGCCTGAGGAATGACTGGTCGGCCCTTGAAGCGTCCTCACCGGAGAGTTCGACGATGAGCCCCCGGCTCTTCGCGTACTCGACCGAACTCCACGCCATCTCCGCGACCTGGCCTCGGTCTTTCCGCATCTTCTTTTCTATGTGCAGGTCGCTGACCGGGATCACGAGGTGGACAGAGTCCGCACCGTTGTCCGCTGCATAATCGATATCGGTTTTTATGGCACGGACAAACGTGCAGGTCTCGATCGCAAGACCGGCATCCGAGATGAGCCGGATCGCGTCCTGCTCTCCGGCAGAAGCCGCAGCAGAGCCGGCCTCGACAACATCGACACCCACGTCTGCAAGCCTGGTCGCAATCTCTAACTTCTGGTCCGGGTTTAACGATACACCCGGGGTCTGTTCCCCGTCCCGTAACGTGGTATCAAAAAAGCGCAGTTTACTGGCTAATAAAACACTCACTCATGGCAGACACCATGCAGCAATATAGGAGTGGTGCATATAAAAAATCTCGCTGCACCACAAGCCCGGTATCCTAAAAAAATGCAAATAATTGCCGTTATTTTTGTCCGGCACCGGCGTTTCCGGAGAAATCTCTTTAGGGCCGGGAAAAGAACCCTCTAGTAAAATACGGTCCCTCTACCCATGTCACTTTTTCAGCCCGGTAACAGAAACACCTTCGACCATCCCGCATCCGCTGCACTGGTAGCGGAGGCATGCCAGGATCTTGGATCTGCCAGAACCCGCGGGGAGCTCAGGAGAAAGATCGCCACCCTGGTTCTGAAGTATTCTCCCCGCGATATCCGGCAGATGATGACAAACTTCGGGAATACGATTCGGGACATCTCTCCCGAGTACCGTGCGGAACTCGAAGCAGCGGTCACCGGCCACCTGCTCGGGACGTACCAGGACATCCGGCTCGCGAATCAGCAGGGCACCTTTGCACGGATGAAGGAGCCGGTCACTGCCCATGAACACTCCTACTGGGATATGGTGGCCGCGCAGTGCCGGCCCGGCCCGGGAGATCTCCGTCTCCGGTTTTTGAAATTCCTGCTCGCCGGGTACTGCATGATTGTCCGGCTGGAGCCGGGCCACCCGGCAGGTATGCGCTTTCCCGGTGGCGACAAAGTCGAGCGGATCGATGGCATCTATTACTGCCCGGTACGGGATAAGGCAAACGATGTGGATGCCGCCCTCTGCCCGTTCTGCCCGGCGCAGCAGACCCCGGCCATCGGTTATCTGAAGCCTCCGGTGAATGCGAGCGGGCACCGGAAGCAGGAGTTTATCGACAACTGCTACCGGTACCATAATTTTAACGGGTGAGAAATCTCAAGGTTGAGTGGCCATTGCCCAACCGGAAATTTACAAATAAGTCAGACATGTGCGAGTGATAATAAAAGAGGCCGGGTATCAACAAAAACACCACACAATAATTAACGTGTGATGGATATAATAGGGAAGATATGTGGAAATCCGTCGGTTTGCTGATCTTAATATGCATTGCCGTGATTTTTGTTGCCGGGTGCACCACTTCCGGTAATTCGACAACGATTACTCCTGTTACGGCACCGGTTCCTCCTGCAACAGCACCGACTGTCGCACCGACTCCGCAGGCCACTGCCATAATAACGACACCGGTTGCTGTTGTTGCCACTACCCCGGCTGCCCCAACAACGGATCCAATCCTTCACCGTTGGATCCGACAATATGGCGATCCGACTGCCTATCAATCGACCGGCTATGAGTTCAAATTCTATCCCGATGGGACCGTGGACTACCGGAATGGCACAACAAAAGAAGTGTCAAGCAATATCATCATAGACACATCGTACCCTTACATCGAGGAAAGTGGCACATGGTCTGCACTTGGTAATATGACGTATCTGGTCAAGATACTTCCAACCGGACAATCTGGGGCCCAGTTCATCCGGCAGTACACTCTCGTGCCGGCACATCAGGATCCGGATTTCCCGGGCGTGACAATCCCCGCTCATATTGAAAGCTCGTATGAAACCAATGAGATAGGGGCCAACACAAATGAGCCGCCGAATTCTGATTTGATGTACTATCCCGAGCAGGCAAAGATCGATTAATCCTTTTTTAGATCATAATGAGTCCCAGGGACGCAGGTACGTCGTACAGTAGCCGGGTCCGGGCAGGACCTATTTATAAAGAAAGAATGGGACCGGACCTCAGGTCTCCCCGGATCTCTTTTCCGACGGAGAGATCCCGGGCACGGAGACCCTCCCGGGACGTTCCAATGGAAATGGTGCCAACGCCCGACAAAAATATTGATATAACTCATTATTTTTGGAAAAAGGCCATTTTAAACAGGAAAAAACCGTGCAATTTAGCCGCGTTCCTTTCATCACGAAAAAAAGAATGATAAACTGGTCATGCAGAGCACCGGGAGGGCAGGAAACGTGAATACGGCCCAAAAATAACGGGTGTTCCCGGGCGGGAAAAACAAAACCGGTTTTTCCCGGAAATACCTGAGATCGGCCACTGATACCATCCTGCAAAGGCAACGGGGCCATCCGGGCAGAGGGTGCCCCTGCTTTACCGGACTATACGGCCCGTTCCAGGCCCCTTATTCCTTTTTCATTTCCCCGATCCATTCCGTTCCCACCCGTTCGAGGAACCGGGAGGATCTCTCCTTTGGCTGGGCGTTTTCCCTGAAATGGGCGAGCAGCGAGCGAACGCATTTCAGCGCCTCTTCTGAGGTAAGCCCGGTGGCGACCTGCTCGCCCTGCCGGGACTTAAAGCCGCTGTGCCCGCCAAAGAATACGGTCCAGCCCTTCGCAGTCCCCATGATACCGATATCCCGGACCCGGCTCTCCCCACAGCACCGCGGGCAGCCGGAGACGCCGATCTTGATCTTGGCCGGGAAATCCTGGCCTGCATACTCATCCGAGATCGCCTTCGCGAGGCTGATAGAGTCCTGCGTACCGTTCCTGCAGAACGCGATACCCGGGCAGGACTGGACATACCGTACGCCGGGCGTAATGGACGCGGTCCCGAGCGGGCCAAGATCCTTTCTTGCGTCCGCGATATCCTTCTCCTGCACACCGACCAGCAGGAAGCGCTGGCCGGAGGTGATCTTGACAAGCGGGATGTGGTATTTTTTCGCGACGCGTGCAATAGTCTCCAGCTGATCCGGAGAGACGACACCTGCCGGGATCCGGGTCTGGATCGCGTAAGTCTTCCCGTCGTGCTGGAGTTTTGCGCCGTACGTGGCATCGGTCATGGGTATACATGGCCGTTTGTGAACCATGAAGGCTTGTGATGGGACTTCTCTTTGGAATAGGGGGGCATCGTTATCCAAGAAAAGGGAATAACCTCTCTTGGCTGAAACAAATACAAACCCATAACGTTCGTAAACTGACACTAACTTCAGCGTCGAAAATAAACGATGCCTCCCCGCCTCAGGGCCCCTCCGGGGCACGGCGGGGCAAGGGACTTTTTGCACATTTTTATCTGTTGATCCGCCGCGGGGGCGTCCTTTCGGGGGCGGCGGAGTTCATCGCAGGGTGGTTTGGGGGTGACGGCCCCCATGAACATGATCCCGATTACAGGGCCAATAAGAGCGGACCTGGCTCTGCTAAATATTTTCAAAAACAGGTTAAACTCGATCACAAACCTTGGCAAAACATCCCGCCTGTGCTCTCCTTTCCCCTCAATAGATCTCCTGCCGGGTGCAGGATTGATAAGCCCGGCCTGCCTACCATCACTGTACACTACCCTGTGCGGAGACGACGCCCTGTGCAGCCCGCCGGTGATCTTATGACCGATAATGTACCAACGCTCGATTCCCCGTCGCTCTACATCAACCGCGAACTGAGCTGGATACGGTTCAACCACCATGTGCTGGAAGAGGCACAGGATGAACGGCACCCGCTCCTCGAGCGGGTGAAGTTCCTCTCGATTTTTGCCAACAACCTCGACGAATTTTTCATGATCCGGGTCTCGGGCCTCCAGCGGCAGGCCGCTAAAGGTGTGCTCAAGGCCCCGCCTGACGGGATGACGGCATCCGAGCAGATCCTCGCGATAGAAAACGCGCTCATTCCTGAACTTGATCTCTCGTTTGAATGCTGGAACAGCGAGATCCTTCCCCGGCTTACCGCTGCCGGTATTTTCATTCACGAGTATGGTGAGCTGGATGAAGAGCAGAAACAGGCACTGCACACGTTCTTTGTCGAGGAGGTATTTCCGGTACTCACCCCGCTTGCCTTCGACTCCGCCCACCCGTTCCCTTTTATCTCCAACCTTTCTCTGAACCTCGCAATCACCATCCGCGACCCAAAAGGAAAAGAGCTCTTTGCCCGGATCAAGGTACCTACCGGCCTTTTTCCCCGGCTTATCCGGATCCCGGACGCACGTCCCACCGGACGGCGCGATGACAAGCAGGTACACCTCGTGTACCTGGAAGATCTCGTTGCCGCCCATCTCGACCTGTTGTTCCCCGGCCTCGAAGTGATCGGCGCCTCTCCCTTCCGGATCACCCGGGATGCAGACCTTGACATCGAAGTGGACGAGGCATCTGATCTCCTGACCACGGTTGAGGAGATCATGGAGCAGCGGGCCCGGGGTATCCCGGTCAGGATTGAAGTAGACTGTTCGATGCAGGAGAGCACATGCCACATGCTCGAACGCAAGCTGGGCACCAGCTCCCACATGCTGTACCGGATCGGCCACCCGGTCGGCATGGCCGACCTCATGGAACTCCTCTCCCTCGACCGCCCGGATTTGAAGGACATCCCCTTCCAGCCATCGGTCCCGCCGGAGCTTGCCGAGGAAAAAGACATTTTCTCTGCCATAAAACGAAAGGACATTCTTCTCTTCCACCCCTACGACAGTTTCTCACCGGTGATAAATTTCATCCGCCAGGCAGCCCACGACCCCGGGGTACTTGCGATCAAGATTACCCTGTACAGGGTGGGCTCCAACTCGCCGATCGTAAATGCGCTTATGGAGGCCCGGGAGAACGGGAAAGCAGTGGCGGCTTTAATCGAGCTCAAAGCCCGGTTTGACGAGGAGAACAACATAGGCTGGGCCCGGGCGCTGGAACGCGCCGGCGTCCACGTGGTCTACGGGGTTGTGGGTCTCAAGGTACATGCGAAGCTCTGCATGGTCGTCCGGCGCGAGAAAGACGGCATCCACCGGTACATGCACCTCGGGACCGGCAACTACAATGCGACCACGAGCCGGATTTACACCGATTTCGGGATGTTCACCTGCGACCGGGAGATCGGGGACGACGTGGCAAACCTCTTCAACTTCCTGACCGGTTACGCACGGTTCGACCAGTACCAGAAACTTGCTGTTGCACCGGTCACCCTGCGGTCTGCGATCGTCTCCCGCATCGACCGGGAGATCGCACACCACCGTGAACATGGCGGCGGTCACCTCATCTTCAAGATGAACGCGCTTGTGGATTACGAATGCATCACCGCCTTGTACAGGGCTTCGCAGGCCGGGGTTAAAGTCGATCTCCAGGTCCGGGGCATCTGCTGCCTGCGGCCGGGCATCCCGGGCGCAAGCGAAAACATCACGGTCAGCGCGATTGTCGGGCGCTTCCTGGAGCACGCACGGATCTACTATTTCCGGAACAACGGGGAGGACGAGGTGCTGCTCGGGAGCGCGGATCTGATGCCCCGCAACCTTGACCGGCGCGTGGAGGTGCTCTTCCCGGTCACCGATCCGGCGATCAAGAAGGCGCTCCTCTCGATCATCCTTGACACCGAGCTCCGGGACAACCAGCAGCTCCGGCTGATGAAAGGGGACGGGACGTACGAGCGGAAACGGCCCGCCCCTGGGGAGGCCCTGGTCAGCTCCCAGTCCTGGTTCCTCGAACACAAGGGGATATGGTACAATGCCGGGTCCTGAACCGGCAGCGGCCGTACCCGGGCCCTGCATCTTCGGGACAGTCCGGCTGCTCCCGCTTATCGATGTGCTCTCGGCCGAGATCGCCGGGGTACGGGAGGCCGATGATATCGAGCATGTCCACCGCATGCGGGTGGCCTCCCGCCGGCTCCGTGCGGCACTTCCCCTTTTTGCCGGCTGTTTCCCGGAAAAGGAGTACCGGCTCTGGCTGCGCGAGATAAAGAAGATCACCCGGGCACTCGGGGCTGCACGGGACACGGATGTCCAGATCGCGTTTTTTAAAAAATACCTCAAATCCCAGGCAGGCCCGGTGCCACAGGATAGTCCCGTGAAAGCTTCGGAAGGTTCCTCACATTCCGGCGATCCCCTTGGAGTCCTCCTCGCCCGGCTCCAGAAACAGCGCGGGGCCTTCCAGAAGCAGGTGATCACGGTGCTGGACGAGCTGGAGCACTCGCAGGTTCTCCCGTCATTGCGGGCGGCATGTGCGCCTCCCGTTGAACCGAAAAAGAGAAGGAAACGTGAGCGGTATGCCGGGATCCTCCCGGTCGCTGCCGGCCGGATCGGGAGACGCCTGCAGGCCGTCCACCGGTATGAACCCTTCGTGCACAACCCGGATGCGGTCTTCGAGCATCACGCGCTCCGGATCGCGGCAAAGAAACTGCGGTATACGCTCGAAGCTTATGCCCCGCTCTACCGGCGCGATCTCGCGAGACCCATCGCACGGATAAAGAGGCTCCAGGATCTTCTGGGGGATATCCATGACTGCGACGTCTGGATCGAACAGATGTCGCTTGCGATCGTCAGGCAGCGGGGCCGGCGTCACCCCGATACGGGCGAGGCCGGGGCATCCGTATCTGCAGTGGCCCCATTCCGGCGGCTGCTGGTCAACCGCGAGAAACGCCGGGCCCGGCTGTACCGGCAGTTTGTCCGGTACTGGGACGCCCTTGTCCGGAACGGTTTCTGGGAGGAACTGCCGGCAGCAGCGCTCACCGGGCAGCGCTCGGTCTTCTCCAACCGCCGCTCCCTTCCGGCAAAAGAGGAGCGTGAGGCGTTCCTCCGGCTCGCTGCCGTCGCACCGGATCATATGGCCCACAGCCGCACGGTCACGACGCTTGCGCTCCGGCTCTTCGACGAACTGGCCCCTCTCCACGGCCTTTCCCGCCGCGACCGCACCCTCCTCTCCTATGCCGCAACCGTGCACGACATCGGCTGGATCCACGGGCAGGCCGGTCACCAGAAGGAGAGTGCAGGAATGATCCTTGCCTCACCCGACCTTCCGGTACCAGTCCGGGAGCAGGGGATCGTCGCTCTCGTCGCCGGGCTCCATGGAGGGAAGATGCAGGCGCGCCCGGACGGGTTCTTTACCCTCCTTGTACCGGCTGACCAGAAACGTGTCCGCATCCTTGCCGCCCTCCTCCGGGTCGCCGATGGCCTCGATTATCTCCACGCAGGGAGTGTGACCGGCCTGCACTGCACGATCCGTGCAACCGAAGTCCTCTGCACACTCACCGGTACCGGCGACACGGCGACCGAGAAAGCCCGGGCAACCCGGAAGAGCGATCTCTTCACTGAGGTATTTGGAAAAACGCTGGTGATCGCATGAAGTCAAAGAAGAAGATCGGGGCCGCCGGGCGCATCGTGGCATTCATCGATATCGGGACAAACTCCGTCCGGATGCTGGTGGTCCGATTCAACCCCAACCACTCGTACAGCATCCTCACCCGGCAGAAACAGCAGGTACGGCTTGGGGAGGGGGAGTTCGACGATGAGGAGATTACGCCCGAAGCGATCGGCCGTGCCTGTGTTGTCTGCCGGAAGTTCGTCGATCTCGCCCGCACGTTCAATGCCGAGGAGTTTGTCGCGGTGGCCACCTCGGCGGCCCGTGAGGCCACCAACCAGGATGTCCTGCTCACCCGGCTCCGCCAGGAGGCTCAGATCGATGTGCGGGTGATCTCCGGGCTTGAGGAGGCGCGGCTGATCTACCTCGGTGTCTCAAGCGGCCTGCACCTCGGCGACCGGCAGGCGTTCTTTATCGACATCGGCGGTGGGAGCACCGAGATCTCGCTTGGTGGCCAGCAGCAGTTTACGATGCTCGAAAGTTTCCGGCTCGGGGCGATCCGGCTCACCAACCTTTTCCTTCCCGAGAACCCTGCCGGGCCCGTGCGGCCTGACCAGTACAAGCTCATCCAGCAGTATGTGAGAAACGCCATCATCCACACGATTCAGAAGATCAAGAAACAGAAGATCGATCTCGCGGTGGGGAGTTCCGGCAGCATCATGAACATGGCTGATATTGCTGCAAAGGCACTCCATCCCGAAGGAGGTGTTCCTGCCGGCGTGCTCGCGTACCGGGATCTCAGGAAAGCGATAGACCTGCTCTGTGCGCTCCCGCTCGAAGAGCGCCGGAAGGTGCCCGGGATCAACACTGAACGGGCCGACATCATTATTGCAGGTGCGGTGATCCTCGAGACCTTCATGAAAGAGCTCGGGCTCGAATCCATCACCACCACCTCCCGCGGTCTCCAGGACGGCATGCTGATGGACTACCTCTCACGGATGGAAGACTTCCCTCTCTTCGGGACGCTGTCCCCAAGGGAGAGAAGCGTCCTCCAGCTGGGCAGGTCCTGCGGGATCAACGAGGCGCATGCCCGGAACGTGACCCGGCTCGCTCTTGAGATCTTCGATTCGGCAAAGGAGATCCGGCTGCACGATTATGGCGACTGGGAGCGCGAACTCCTCGAATATGCTGCGTTCCTGCACGATATCGGGTCGTTTATCTCGTTCACCAACCACCACGCCCACTCTTATTATATTATCAAGAACTCCGAGCTTCTCGGCTTTGACCAGAAGGAGATCGATGTCATGGCCAACATTGCCCGTTTCCACCGGAAGAAAAAACCGCGCAGGAAACGCCTCGATCTCCCGGACCTTGCTGACCACGAACAGGGGACGGTGCTCGTTCTTGCCATGTTTATCCGGCTTGCCGAGAGCCTGGACCGGAGCCATGCGGGGCTCGTGCAGCACGCGGAGTTTGTCCGGGCAGATAAAAACGGGGTTGTACTCGATATTATCGCGGAAAACGACTGCCAGCTCGAGATCTGGGGCGCCGAGGCCGAGCAGCGGGCATTCGAGAGAGTCTTTGGAAAGCACTTGTTCATCGAAGTGATCTCGCCCCAGGGCAATGGGGAAGGGCAAAAAGAAAGCGAAAACCTATCCGCCCGGTAAGTCCTTTTTTACTCCGGGGTCCCATCGTATTCCATGGTGCCCTTATCTCCGTCCACGCTGACCCGTGTCCCGGTCCTGAGCCTCCCGAGCGGGACTGAGGGGCGATCGATCATCGGGATATTGCCGATAATCGCCCCGGTGGCGATGATGGGTTCTGCTTCGGTGTTTACGATAGCCGCAGGTGCATGGCCGTTCCGGGAGAGGGCATAGAGGACATACGAGCCGACAGTCGATCCCTTTCCGTAGGGAAACGCGAGCACGGTACCTGCAACCGAAGTTCCCTCGAGCGGGTGCCCCTTTTCCACGATGATACCCGTCTCCGGATCGACCCCGGAAAGGAACGATATCGGGTCGGGGCTCACGAGCAGCCTGCCCGTCCCCCTGCCCCCGTAAATGCTGCGGCCGGTAATGAGCAATATCACACCACATAAATGGTTGAAGATCCAGATATATGAGTAATATGGAAGAGACCTCGGTCGACACTGCGACCCCTCAAAACGAGCTCAAGTACCAGATCCAGCTGAACGAACTTGAGGCGGCACTTCTTGAACAGAAGGTCAGGGCCGAAGATCTCCAGAAGGAAAATGCGCAGCTCAAACGGGAGAACAACCAGCTCAAGCGCATGCCACTCTTTGTCGCGGTGATTGTCGATATTCTGGAGAACAACGAGATCTATCTCCGTCAGCAGGGCAACAACCAGGAATACCTGACGCATGCATCCGATGAACTCCGGCCGCTGTTAAAACCCGGGACAAAAGTGGCGGTCAATAACTCGCTGTCGATTGTCAAGGTGATAGGAAATGTGTACGATTCGCGTGTCCGGGTGATGGAACTAGAGGAGTCTCCCGAGATCTCCTATGCGCAGATCGGCGGGTTATCCAATGAGATCAAGGAGGTGCGGGAAGCCGTGGAGTACCCGCTGACAAAACCCGAGATCTTCAAACGAATCGGCGTGGAGCCCCCCAAGGGGATCCTGCTCTATGGGTCGCCGGGGACGGGAAAGACCCTGATCGCAAAGGCGGTCGCCCACGAAGCAAAGGCCACTTTTATCCGCATGTCGGGGAGCGAGCTCGTGCACAAGTTTATCGGTGAGGGCGCCGGGCTTGTCCGCGAGCTCTTCACGCTCGCCCGCGAGCGGGCACCGGCGATTGTCTTTATCGACGAAATAGATGCAGTCGGGAGCATGCGGACCAATGACGGGACGAGCGGCAGTGCCGAGGTGCAGCGGACGCTCATGCAGCTCCTCGCAGAGATGGACGGTTTTGATAACCGGGGGGAGATCCGGATCATGGCAGCGACCAACCGGGTGGACATGCTTGACCCCGCCCTCCTCCGGCCCGGCCGGTTTGACCGGTTGATTAAGATCCCGCTGCCCGACCAGGCAGCAAGGCTGGAAATCCTGAAGATCCATACAAAAAAGATGCACCTTTCCGATATCAGCCTCGATGTCATTGCCGCCATGACTGACAGTGCGACCGGGGCAGAACTCCAGGCGATCTGCCGCGAGGCCGGGATGATGGCCGTGCGCCGGGATGCGCCGTCGGTAAAGATGAAGGACTTTGCGGATGCCGTGCGCAAGGTCAAGACCGACACGACCACCGACACCCGGATGTATACCTGATCCCCGGATACGAGGGGCGATCAGCAGGTGCACGGAGAGCCCGGATGAATATTCTGTTGATCCAGCGGGAAGGCACCGATCTCCACCACACCCTTTTTGCGTCCGAGACCAGCCGCCTCGCACTCCGTTTTTACCACCCGAAAAAGATCCCCTGCGGGGTTAAAATCTCCGTTGCGTCGCTCGGGAGCGCCCTGTCCCTTGTATCGGAACTGCGCTGGTACCTGCGGCGCTATGTGCGAGAGACCCTCTTTGAAGCCGAACACGGGATCTACTGCACCCAGACCCTCGCCCGGGACATCTACTACGAGCGCACGGTTATTCCCGGAAAACCGTGGGCGTTCCGGCGGCTTTATGGGTTTTCTCACGGGAGACTGGCCCGCCAGATCGTGATGTCACCGGGTTCGACCGCACA
>Ga0326728_10016371_pt1 | contig 15147 bp, 13 predicted proteins | sample MB3enrmetagenome_FD_207602 | JGI IMG/M metagenome (GOLD analysis project Ga0326728, IMG submission 207602) | Lab enriched peat soil microbial communities from McLean, Ithaca, NY, United States - MB31MN | ecosystem: Environmental > Terrestrial > Soil > Wetlands > Peat | place: USA: New York...
CTCGTGATCGGAATCGGGACGCGCTATTCCGACTTCACCTCCGCCTCGATGACGGCGTTCCAGAATCCCGCGGTGCGGTTCGTCAACATCAACACCGCGGAGTTCGACGCCTGCAAGGTGTCGGCGATGCCGCTGGTGGCCGACGCGCGCGTCGCACTCCAGCAACTGGCGGCGGCGCTGCCCGATTACCGGGTGGGCGCCGAATATGCCGCTCGAGCGGCCGGGTTGAAAGAGAAATGGGAAGCCGAAGTGGACCGCTTATTCCATCTGAACAATCCGGGACGCCCGGCGCAAAGCGAAGTCATCGGGGCCATGTGGGAAGCCTCCGGGCCGCGCGACGTGCTGCTCTCGGCGGCGGGCAGCCATCCGGGAGACCTGCACAAGCTTTGGCGCACGCGCACTCCCAACGGCTATCACATGGAGTACGGCTACTCCTGCATGTCGTATGAAATCCCCGGAGCCATGGGGGCGAAGCTCGCCGACCCCACCCGCGAGGTGTATGTCTTCCTGGGCGACGGCACTTACCTGATGATGCCGACGGAGATCGTGACCTCGGTGCAGGAGAGAATCAAGATCATCATCGTGCTGGTGGACAATCACGGCTTTGCCAGCATCGGCGGACTGAGCCGGTCGCTGGGGCAAAGTGGACTCGGCACCAGCTATCGTTTTCGTTCCAAGGAATCCGGGCAACTGGATGGCGACACCCTGACGGTGGACTATGTCGCCAATGCCCGCAGCCTGGGCGTGCACGCCTTGAAGGCCGCCTCGCTGGCCGAACTGAAGGACGCTTTGCAGACGGCGAAGACTCTCGATCGCACCACCGTGATCGTCGTGGAGACCGACCCCTCGGTAGGAGTGCCGGGTTACGAATCGTGGTGGGACGTTGCGGTTGCCGAGGTCTCTGAAATCGAGAGTGTGCGGGAGGCGCGCACCCGCTACGAGGCGGCGCGCAAGAAAGAGCGCCATCATCTCTGAGCCACGCGGCGAAGAAACGCCGGCCCCCAGACTGGGGCCGGAAGTTCTGACGGAGGAATCATGGCGAAGCTAATGGTTGGCAATGCCCCTTGCTCCTGGGGCACGCTGGAGTTCGACGAGGCGAAAGGAGAGCAGATCCGGTTCGACCGCATGTTGGACGAACTCGCCGAAGCCGGCTACACCGGAACGGAATTGGGTGATTGGGGCTACATGCCCACTGACCCCTTGGTGCTGAAAGCGGAGCTCGATCGGCGGGGCCTGGTGATGCTCGGCGCGTTCGTGCCGGTGGCCCTCAAAGATGCGTCCGCGCATGCGGGCGGCATCGACAATGCGGTCAAGACCGCGCGCTTGCTGGCCGCGGTGGCGGGAACACCGGCGCCGTATCTGGTACTGGCGGACGATAACGGCTCCGTGCCCGAACGAACCCGCCTGGCAGGGCGTGTCACACCGGAAGCGGGACTCAGTCCGGCGGAGTGGAAAACATTCGCCGCCGGCGCGGACCGGTTGGCGCGCGCCGTTTTTGAGGAAACCGGCCTGCGGACGGTCTTCCACCACCACTCGGCCGGCTACGTGGAGACACCGGATGAGATCGCCACCTTGCTGGAACTGACCAATCCACAGCGGCTCGGTCTGGTGTTCGACACCGGCCACTATTGCTATGGCGCCGGAACCGGAGACTGCGACGTGGTGTCGGCCCTGGGGCGCTATGGCGACAGGGTTTGGTACATCCACTGCAAAGATTGTGAGCCGGAGATCGCGCGGCGGGCAAGGGCCCGCGAGTGGGATTACTTCACGGCGCTGCGTCACGGAGTCTTCTGTGAATTGGGCAAGGGATGTGTGGATTTCCCGGCCCTGCTGCGGCAGCTCGCGGCGCGGCGCTACGCAGGTTACATTCTGGTGGAGCAGGATATTCTGCCCGGAATGGGTACCCCAAGAGAGAGCGCGCGGCGCAACCGCGAATACCTGCGCTCCATTGAAGCCAATTTCCATTAATCGTTTCCAGAGAGGACCACCTTGAGCACAAAACAACTGCATGTCGGAATCATCGGAGCCGGGCGAATCGGGAAAGTACATGCCGAAACCGCGGCGTTCCGTTTGCCGGATGCCCGGATACTGGCTGTCGCGGACGTCGATCGCGAGGCCGCGCAAGCGTTGGCGGCACGCTGCGGAATCCCCACGGTGGCCGGATCCAGCGCGGAGATCTTCGCGAATCCGGAAATCGAGGCTGTCCTGATCTGCTCATCCACCAATACCCACGCGGATCTCATCGTCCAGGCGGCGCAGGCGGGCAAGCAGATCTTCTGCGAAAAGCCGATCGCGCTTAGCCTCAGTCAGATCGACCGGGCGCTGGCGGCGGTGGAACAGGCCGGAGTGAAGCTACAGATCGGCTTCAACCGGCGCTTCGACGCCAACTTCGCCCGCGTGCGCCAAGCCATGGTGAGCGGGGAGATCGGCACTCCGCGACTGATGCACATCATCAGCCGCGACCCCGCGCCGCCGCCGCTTTCTTACATTCGAGTCTCGGGTGGCATGTTCATGGACATGACCATTCATGACTTCGATATGGCCCGTTTCCTGATTGGCGATGAAGTGGAAGAGATCTATACAGCGGGCGCCGTGATGGTGGACCCGGAGATCGGTAGGGCCGGCGACCTCGATACAGCGTTGATCGTGCTGCGCTTCAGAAACGGCGTCATCGGCACGATCGACAACAGTCGCCAGGCCGCCTACGGTTATGACCAGCGGGTGGAGATTCTGGGCAGCGCGGGTAAGATCGCGACCGGGAACTGTTATCCCAACCAGGCTTTGGTCAGCACCGGGAAGATGGTACAGAGAGACCTGCCGCTCAATTTCTTCATGGACCGGTATACGGAGAGTTTTGTCAACGAGTTGCGCTCTTTCGTGGCAGCCGTGCGGGAGAACCGGCCGACAGCCGTGACCGGCATCGATGGACGGATTCCCGTGGTTATGGGACTGGCGGCGCGGAAGTCGTACGATGAACACCGGCCCGTGCGCCTGGAAGAGGTGACCGCTTGAAACAGCCCACCCTGATCGCCATACTCACCGACGTACACCTCTGGGTGCCGGTGGCCGTCCTGATTATGGGAGCATGCCTGCTGATGGTTCTGAGGTGAATGCGTGAGCGACCCTTTGACAGCCGCCAGCGGGCGATCGTCCCTCTCCCTGCATAAACTCGGCGTAGTCTGCGGACTGGCCGCCGGAGCCTGGCTCGGCGCCGCCGAAGCGCCTGCCAAGCTGGTGACCATGGGGTTCTCTCCCTTTGTCATCTCGCTGGGCATGGTGGCAGGAGTATTCGTGGCACGCTGGACCGTACCCATGGCGTTGAAAGGTACCGGCTTTCTGCTGCTGGATCTGCGCGAGAAAGCCCACCTTATGGTGTGGGCGGTATTGGCGGGAATGCTTTGGGCGGTGGCGAACACTTTGACCGTGTTCGCGATTCGCAACGTGGGGCTCTCCATCGCTTTCCCGCTCTGGAACACCAACAGCCTGGTGGGCCTCTTCTGGGGCTGGCTGTTGTTCAATGAACTGCGCGGTTCCGGGGTAAAGGGTTGGACGAAGGTGTTGGGGGGAGCCGCCGCCATTGTCGGGGGCGCCTGTGTCCTCGCTTATGCCACTTCGCACCAGTCTTCCGACACATCGGGCAAGGCTACGCTGGGCATCCTGGCCGCGCTCGGGGCCGGTGTCCTGTGGGGCACCATGTATATCCCCTACCGCAAAGCCTATATCAGCGGTATGAACCCGCTCTCGTTCGTGACGGTCTTTACTTTCGGCGAGTTAGGCACCACGTTTGCGCTGGGAGCGATCTTTCATGGAGGCGTCGGTAACCTGATGGGCGAGTTAGCCACAGCCCGGCCGGCACTGTTCTGGCTGTTCATCGGCGGTTTCTGTTGGGTGATTGGCGACCTCTTCCAGCAGTATGCGGCGAAGTACATCGGTATCGGACGCGGAATCCCTCTTTCCAACACGAATCAGCTTTGGGGATTGGCATGGGGTGCGCTGGTCTTCGGCGAACTTTCCGGATTGAGCCTGCACGCACAGGCGCTGGTGATTGCGGGATCTCTGGTCATGATCGCCGGTGCCGCGGCTATCGGCATGGCCGAGGCGCCCGCGGCGGAGCTGGCCTGGGGGAAGCAGGCCATGAACCGGGAGTGCGAGCGCTACGGTTTGGACCCGGTGCGGGTAGCCGCGGTACTGCAAGGCGATGACCCCCTGGCGCGGCAGGCGCCGGCACGGCACTGGTGGGAAGCGGTGGTGGTGTTGGCCGCGGTGGGAATTTTCGGCTGGCTGGCGTACTACGCTGCGCGCCAGCCCATCTCCGTTAGCACATCTTGGATGGTCGTCTTGGTGTTCGCCACCCTCGTGTTCCTGGGAGTGAGCGGCACGCTGTTGTGGCGACGGACGCGGTTCTCGTAGTCTGAACGGGCGCTCTATACGCGGTACCTGCAGCGTGAGGACGTGCAGGATGCCTACGAACTCCTGACCACCCGCGAGCGCGAGATCCTGCAACTTCTGGCGGAAGGCGCATCCAATAAAGACGTCGCCAACATTCTTAATCTCAGCCCTACGACCGTGATCTGTCACCGGCAGCACATTTTTCAGAAACTCAACCTTCACAGCCTTGCCGATTTGATCCTCTATGCCGTGCGCAAGGGTGTCATTTCTTCTCAGCGCAGCGGCGCCGCGCCGGGTTAGCCGAGTCCCTAAGGGTGGGCGGTGCCGCCACTGGGTGGCCGGGTTGGGGTGAGTGTCAGAGGACCCGTTGCCGGCACCGCCAGGACTAGAGGATTTATCGATTAGTTTCATTCTATGGCCCGCGCCTGCGAGCTCCTATCCTGCGATCGCAGTAGCGCCGGCACTTTCGCATAGTAGAGGTGCAATACCCTATTCAACCGGGGCGCGATAACCTGCCCGGCCGTCCACATGCAGATACGAAAGGCCGGGAGGGGGAACTACCTTGACGCGTACCTTGTGATGCTTGCCGTCGTTCCGCAAGTTACTGGGAGAATACCCCAGAACATACTCATTGTGCAGTTCCACGCCGATCCGTTGGGCAATGTCCGGGAGGTCGTTGATATCTGCTACCGGAAACATGCGGCCGCCGCCCGCCTCGGTAATCTCGTTCAGGAGAGACGGACCGGTCACCTCTTCCGGCTGTACCGGCCGACCTTCCGTTCCGAAAATGCCCATGGCGTAAATCAGCGCGTCGCCTTCCGAAGCCATGCCGCGGATCTCCGCTTTCGTATGGCGGCTGCGGTTGTCGCCGCCGTCGGAGAAGATGACGAGCGCCTTGCGGGGCTTGCTGGATTTCTTCAACTCGCCGAGAGAGAGCGCGATGGCATCCAGCAGCGCCGTATGGCCACGCGCGGTTCGGCCCAAGCGTGCCAGAACGTCGTCGGCGTCCGCGGTCAAGGGCTGCGCCAGGTTGACGCGGTCGTTGAATTCCACCAGGAAGAATTCGTCGTCCACGCTGGCGGTGCGCAGGAACTGGGCCACGGCGGCGCGAGCCCTGGCCATCTTTCCCTCCATGCTCATGCTGGTGTCGAACACCAGGCCCACGGCAATCGGGGCGTCCTCAAACGCCAGGCTCACGATCTGCTGCTCGATGTTGCCGTCGAACACCCGGAAACTGTTCTTACCGAGCCCGGTGACGGGACGGTTCATCCGGTCCGTGACGCCCACGGGTATCAAAACCAGGCTGGTGTCGGCCCGCAAAGCGGGAGCGGAGCGCCCCACAGGTCCCGCGATGTCCAATAGCGGCCCGCCCCCACCCGGCTGGCTGCGGGTTTGTGCATGGAGACAACATCCGAACAGGATCGCTGCCAAAACAGCCGCATTTGTGGTTTTTCCCATCCCGGCGTCATCATAGCTTGTGATCGCCGGACGCGAAATACCCCCGATATAGTATTTCGAAGAGGTTGTTAGGGGAGGGAGTAGGGAGTAACTTCGAAGGGTATGTTCCAATACTTTTCCGCCTGGCTGGACCAATGTCGTCTACTATCTTGTGAAGCCCCAATTACAAACCACAGAGTATGGCAATCGCGGCGCAGCCGCACTACATTCAAGAGGAAGCGTCCGCTGGGCGGGAATCTTCGCTGGCTGCCGTGTTTTTTTTCTTCCCTTGCCGGCAGCAAAACCCGCTCGGCGGAACGTTTTGAGGGGGTTCCATGAAAGCGGCCATCGCTTCCGCCGTGCGCAGGCTTAGAAAACAACTGCCGGGGCGGCGCCTCGCTCCTGAAAACCTGCGTGCCGTCCCGGACCGCGGCGCCCCCCTGGTCCCGGTCCTGGTGGCCTCCCAACGCAAGGAAGATCACGACCGCGTGCGGCAATCGTTGCAAACGGGCCGGTGGCTGATAGCGGAAGCGCGCGATTGGGGCGCGGCGGTGAGTCTCTGCCGGTCGATTGTTTTCCCGATCGTCGTGTGCGACCGGGATTTCCTGACGCCGGCAGGCCATTCGGTTCGTATCTTGGCGTCAGGCTGGAGGACTGCCTCCGTGATACTGCTCTCGGACTGCTGGGATCGCGCCCTGTGGGAGGGCCTGTTGGAGGAGGGCGGTTTTGACGTTCTGATACGGCCGCTGCACGAAGATGACGTCTCCGCGGTCCTGAGTACGGCCTACCGGCAATGGGCGGACGGACGGCCAAACGAGGCTTTCTCGATGGAATCGTCGTCGAGTACGCTCGCCCGGTCGCACACGGCTTCGTGAAGGGTGCCAATCAGGTGGATGGTCCCAAGATAATCGACCGGCTTCTCCACCGCCGCGCAGGCGCCCCGGTCGTAGGCGTTCGCCAGGGACGGCCAGTCGGCGGGCTCAGCCACAATCAGCCCAGCCGCCAGCGGATGCACCTGGCGCGCCATCAGCAGGGCATCTTCCCACGTGCCATCCAGGAACGTAATGTCGGAGAGGAGTACGGTGCTGCCCGTGACGGTCAGCAGAAAGTCGGCCTCTTCCAGGGTCTCCGCGCGATGCATGCGGATGCCGGAGTATTGCGCCACCATCGCCAGCGCGGAGAATTCGCTGCGGAAGCACGTGAGATAGACGCAATCAATCTGCTTTGCGTCCGTTACTTCTCGGAGACGACTGACGCGCGGTTGAGGCGATTTGCCCATGGCGGGATACCTTTTCCGACTACCACCGTTTCGAGATTAGCCGCCCGTCCCGGCGGAATCCATACTCCGGATACAGTAGTCACACGGAAGAAGGCTAGTAACGGGCCACCGTGAGTTACCACACAGGCCCGGCCTCGCCGGCAGCCAATTTATCGCACGTGTTTCGCCGGAGGATTGCGGTCCCCGGCGAATTTCTGCTGGTGCCAGTAGGGGTAAGGAAGCGGCAGCGCGCTTCGCTCGTCCAGCCGTTCCACTTCGGCTTCGGTGAGCGCCCAGCCGGCGGCGGCGAGGTTATCGCGAAGTTGCTGCTCGTTGCGCGCGCCCATGATCACCGTATCCACGCCGGGCTTGCGCGTCACCCAGTTCAAAGCGACCTGCGAAATAGAGACCCCGCGCTGGCCTGCGATTTCGGCGAGGACATCGACCACTTTGTAGAGCCGGTCCTCATCCACGGCGCCGGGCACATCCAGACTGTTCAGCCGCGATTCGGACGGCCTCGGCTGCCCGCGCCGGAACTTTCCGGAAAGAAGACCGAACTGCAGCGGGCTCCACGCCATGATACCGATCCGCTGATCGAGGCCGGCGGGGACCAGTTCGCGCTCGGCATCGCGAGCCACCAGCGAGTAGTTAATCTGTTGCGAGATATAACGCCGGATGAGGAGGCGGTCCGCAATCGAGAGAGCTTTCATGAGCTGCCAGCCCGAGTAGTTGGAGCAGCCGGCGTAACGAATCTTTCCGGCAGTGGTCAAGTCGTCGAAAGCTCGCAAGGTTTCATCGAGCGGCGTCAGAGAGTCGAAATTGTGCGCCTGGTAAAGGTCTATGTAATCCGTCCCCAGGCGGCGCAGGCTTTGCTCGCAGGCTTCCATGATGTAGCGCCGCGAGAGACCGGTCTTGTTGGTGCCCGGAGCGATGCGGGCGAAGCACTTCGTCGCCAGCACGATCTCCTTGCGGCGCGCGCCCAGCGCCTGCCCGAGCACCTCCTCCGACTTCCCGAACGAGTAGATGTCGGCGGTATCGAACAGGTTCACGCCGGCATCCATACAGATCTCCACATGGCGCCGGGCCTCCTCCACCTGCACGTTGCCCATAGCGGCGAAACGCCCTTCGCCGCCCAGCGTCATCGTGCCGAAGCTCAACACCGAAACTTCCAGTCCGCTTGCACCCAACAGTCTGTATTCCATGTTCCCTCCATCGTACATCGTCTCAGAAAGAGACGGCCTCCGAATTGAAGCAGAAGCTGTCTTTCTCCGCGGTCTCTGCCAGCTCCCGCTCTCAGGTTTTGACCTTGGTTTTCTCCGCGTCTTCCTCCGCGCCTCCGCGTCTCCGCGGTGAGTTCGCAGTTTCCTTTGGTTCCAGCTTCGCCGGGTCGGGAAGCGGTCGGCGGCAACTGACTTCCCCGATCGATAAAGCACCCCGAATTGAGTTGTGCCGCGCCTAGGGCATATAATCAGCCAAGGTCACTGGTTCGTCCCATCGAGGTGGAGCATGCAAAGAACATCGATCCTGATCGTCGCCGGCCTCCTGGCCGCCGCTAGTCTGGCCGGACAGAATAAGAAAGTCTTGTACGTGTCGCGGCTGGGTCCGCCGGTTTTCGAGAGAATGCGCAGCGCGGTTCCCAACGTGACCCTGATCCAGGGCGATCCGGCCCGCGTAGCGGAGCAACTGGCGGACGTGGATGGCGTCATCGGTTCGGTGAGCCCCGCGCTGCTCGCCAAGGCGCCGAAACTGAGGTGGCTCCAGATCGAGAGCGCCGGTGTCGAAAACTACATGGCTCAGCCGGGCTTCGCGGAAAGCCCCGTCACCCTCACCAATTGCAAAATCGTTCAGGGACCGGAGATCGCCGACCATGCCCTGGGCCTGCTGCTGGCGCTCACCCGCGGCATCGCCATTGCCGCCCGCAGTCCCGGCGGCCAGTGGAACCAGCGTGCATTCAGCCCCATCGAACTGCGCGGCAAGACCGCGGTCATTATCGGCGTAGGCGGCATTGGGACGCAGATTGCGCTGCGCGTACACGCTTCGGGAATGACGGTGATCGGGGTCGACCCCAAGGATATGCCGTTTACCACCTACCTCGCGAAGACTGTGACGCCGGACCGTCTGGACAGCGTGATTCCCCTGGCGGACGTGGTCTTTGTATCCGCGCCGCTGACCGCGCGCAGCCGCAAGATGATGGGGCCGCGCCAGTTCGACTTGATGAAGCAGAACTCGTATTTCATCGCCGTATCCCGCGGCGGGTTGTATGACATGAATGCCCTGGTGAAGGCCCTCGATGCGAAAAAATTGGCCGGCGCTGGTGTTGACGTGACCGACCCCGAGCCCCTGCCGCCGGATCATCCGCTGTGGAAGTTTCCGAACGTGGTGATCACGCCGCACATCGCCGGCCGGTCGGATGGCGAGAACGCGCGCTATGAAGAGCTGTTCACCGAGAATCTGCGGCGCTTCGCGGCCAACGAGCCGCTCCTCAACGTCGTCGACAAGTCGAAGGGCTACTGAACCGCGGCCCACTCACCGCGAGCGTCCCTGATTATATATAATCCCTGGAATGCGAAATCCTCTTCGCGTCCCGCGTCTCGAGGCGCTTGCCCTGGCGGCCTTGGTCTATGGGCCCCTGTGGGCCCAACCCGGCGGCGCCGCGGTCGTGAACCCATACACCGGCCCGGAAGACCGCGAGGCCGGGGAGAAACTGTTCCGCTCGCGCTGCGCGGGGTGCCATGGACCTGACGGCGCCGGTACCGGCGCGGGCCCCAATCTCGTCTCTGGAACCTGGCTGCACGGAGGTTCCGACGACGCCCTCTTCCGCACCATCTCCAAGGGGCTGCCGGGAACCTCGATGCCTGCGTTTGCCCTGGGCGGCCTCCAGGTCTGGCAGTTGGTAACGCACATCCGCGCGCTCGCCATCGCGCGCGGCGCCACTCAAACCCGGGGCGATTCCGCCGCCGGCGCCGCCATTTTCCGCGCCAACTGTTCCCGCTGCCATCGAGTCGCGGCCGAAGGCGGGCTGGCCGGTCCCGACCTCTCCGCCATCGCCGCCAGCCGCTCCTATGCCGAACTCCGCGAGTCGATCGTGAATCCCGATGGCCAGGTCTCCTCCGCATACTGGTCGCTCGAGGCGACCACCTCTGCCGGTCAAACGGTTCGCGGCATACGGCTGAACGAAGACACATTCTCCCTGCAGATTCGGGATGAAAGCGGCCGCCTTCGCTCTTTACTGAAGCGCGACCTCAAAAATGTGGAGCTGATCCGGCGCTCGCCCATGCCCTCGTTCGCGGGCAAGCTCTCCGATTCTCAAATCGACGACGTCATCGCCTGGCTGATTGCCGTCCGCGCGGATGACTCAAGGAGGCAGCAGTAATGCGGCTCACACTGACCCTGTTGACGGCAGTGACCTGGATGGCGCAGGCGCAGGTCACTGACGATCGTTTACTCAATGCCGCCCGGGAACCTCAAAACTGGCTCACCTACAACGGCTCCTACGCCAGCACCCATCACAGCACTCTGAACCAAATCCGTCCCGACAATGTGGCCGCGCTCGAGCTGAAGTGGGTATGGCAGGCGAACTCCCTGGAGAAGATCGAGGCGACCCCTTTGATCGTCGACGGCGTGATGTACCTCACCGACCCGCCCAACGACGTCGTCGCCCTCGACGCCCGGACCGGCCGCGTCTTCTGGCGCTACCGGCACACTCTGCCCGCGGGCGTGACGCCGTGCTGCGGAAGAGTCAATCGCGGCCTGGCAATGCTTGGGAACACCCTGTACATGGGCACCCTCGATGCCCGGCTGGTCGCCCTCGATGCTGTCACCGGGCGGAAACGGTGGGATGTTCAGGTGGCGGATTACGCCAGTGGTTACGTCCTGACGCTCGCGCCGCTGGCCGTCCGCGGCAAGATCATTGTCGGAGTCGCCGGCGGCGAACTGGGTATCCGCGGCTTCATCGCGGCATATGATGCCGAAACCGGCAAGGAAACCTGGCGCTTCAAGACCATTCCCGAACCCGGCGAACCGGGCCACGAGACTTGGAACGGAGACGCCTGGCTTCACGGCGGCGCGTCGGTGTGGCTCACCGGCTCCTACGACGCCGCTTTGAACCTGACCTATTGGGGCATCGGCAATCCAGGGCCCGATTGGAATCCCGAGCTCCGCAAGGGCGACAACCTGTATTCGGATTCGGTGGTGGCTCTCGACCCCGATACCGGCAAGCTGAAATGGTATTTCCAGTTTTCCCCCCACGACGGATTCGATTACGATTCCGTACAGATTCCGGTGCTCGTCGACCTGAACTGGAAAGGCCAGCCCCGCAAAACCATGCTGTGGGGCAACCGCAATGGCTTTTTCTATGTGCTCGACCGCTCCACCGGCGAGTTCCTCCTGGGCCAACCATTCGCTAAGCAGACCTGGGCCGCGGGTCTCGATGAGCGCGGCAGGCCGATCCGCGTGAATGAGCGAATGCCATCGCCCGAAGGCACTCTGACCTATCCGGGAGTGCAGGGCGCCACTAACTGGTACGCGCCCTCCTTTAGTCCGGTGACTGGTTTATTCTATCTGACCGCGTGGGAGGATTACCCGGGCGTTTACTATTCCTGGGACCAGCAGTATGAAGCTGGCAAGTGGTTCTCCGGCGGCAGCGTTCGCGCCGAATTGCCGTTCATCACGCGGCAAGAGATCCATACCTTGGGACCCGAATCGGGATACGGCACGATTCGCGCGCTCGACCCCGCCACCGGCCGGCGAGTCTGGGAATTCCGCATGAATGACGTCAGCGATAGCGGCATACTCACTACCGCGGCCGGCCTGCTCTTCTCCGGCAATCGCGAAGGTCACTTCCTCGCTCTGAACGCGCGCGACGGCAAGCTCCTATGGACCCGGTATCTCGGCGGGCAGGTGGCTTCTTCACCCGTGACTTGGTCGGTAGACGGCCGGCAGTATGTCTCCATCGCCGCCGGACATGCGGTCTTCACCTTCGGGCTGCGGGAGCGTTAGAGCTTAGGGCCTGCCAGGAAATAAGCAATACAATCGCCTGCGACCGCTCCCCGACGGGGTGCCCTCTGGGCCCGGCTCTGTTCGGAGCCGCGCGCGTAAGCAAGCGGTTGTGGCGCAGACAATAATGTCGCCGTGTTTAAATCACCATGCGGAAGCGGCGCAGTGCCGCGTCGATTGCCGCTTCCGCCTGCGTGGTGAAAGGCGAGTATCCTCCCCACCGCCGCGGATCGGTAAAAACACAGTCCCATTAAGAGTTAGGGACAGACTCGTTACAATCTCCCGCCAAGCTACGTAGGGCAAATGTAGTAATAACCTACGCGGATAAACAGATCTGCTTTAGTCGTGCCGCGAATTTCATCCGGTCTTCACCGCTTCGTAACTGACTGCTGTCAACCTCAGACTGTGCAAACTTACGCGCCGCGGATTCCGTTTCCCGTAGAGCCGATTCTGCCCCACGCCCTCCGTGCCTGGGCAGAACCACTGGCGCCGGCCTTGCAGAAGCTTCTCGTCCCGGGCCCGTTAATCGGTAGTCTCGAGCGCGCCCGCGAGAGCGGTACCGGTGCGCGCTTTGCCGAGAGCCTGCTCGAGTCCCTCGAGATACGCTTCGCCGTGAGCACCGCCGACCTGCGGCGCATTCCCGAGCACGGTCCTGCTGTTTTGGTGGCAAACCATCCTTACGGCATCCTGGAAGGCCTGATTCTGATGGTGGTCCTGAACCGCATCCGTCCGGATTTCAAGCTGCTCGCCAATTCATGGCTCGCCTGGCTGCCGGAAGTGAATGGGCACATGATCTTCGTTAATCCGTTTGAAACGCCGGCGGCGCATCTGGAAAATCGTGCTCCTCTGCGCCAAGCTCTGACCTGGCTGTCGCGCGGTGGGCTCATGATTGCCTTCCCGGCAGGCGAAGTGGCCCACGTGGATTTCAAGGAACAGTCCGTCACCGATCCACCGTGGAAGACCAGCGCCGCGCGCCTGGCGTTGCGCACCCGCTGCGCCGTGGTGCCGGCTTTCTTCGAGGGCGCCAACAGCGTCCCCTTCCAGGTCGCAGGACTGCTGCACCCCGGATTGCGAACCATGGCGCTGGCGCTGGAATTCTCCAAGATGCGCGGCAGGACCGTCCGTTTCCGCATCGGCTCCCCCATCCCGCCCGCCACCATTGCCGGATATCCCGATCCCGCGCAGGCCACGGCCTACATGCGGCACCGCACGTTCTTCCTGGCGAATCGGGCCGAGTTCGCGGAAATCCCCGCCCCCTTGCCGCGGACCGGGACGATCGCGCCGCCGGCGCTGGCGCGCCTGCTCTCGGAGGAGGTCGGCGCTCTCCCGGCAGACTCGGAATTGGTGGGCGATGCGAATTTTTCCGTCCGCCTGGCGCGCTCCGCGCAGATTCCGCTGCTGCTCAGAGAAATAGGGCGCTGCCGCGAGTTGGCATTTCGCAAAGTGGGGGAAGGCACCGGCCAGGAAGTCGATATCGACCGCTTCGACGAGTACTACCAGCATCTCTTCCTTTGGAGTAAGAAGGACCTTCGCCTGGCCGGAGCTTATCGCCTCGCGGTAACCACCGACGTCCTGCCGCGGTTGGGGATTTCCGGCCTTTACACCAGCACCCTCTTCCGCTTCCAGCCGCGGTTTTTCGAGCGCACAGGCCCGGCCATCGAGTTGGGGCGATCGTTCGTGATGCCGGAGTATCAAAGGAACTATGCCGCCCTGCTCCTTCTCTGGAAAGGAATCACGCGCGTCGTCGAGAGGGCGGACGCGCCCGTGCTGTTCGGCGCCGTGAGTATCAGCTCGGACTACTCCGCCGTCTCGCGCAGCCTGATCGCCGCGTACCTTTCCGACCGGGCGTCGCACGACATGTCGAAACTGGTGGCGCCGCAAAGAAAATTCCGCGATCGCACGCGGCGCAACTGGCAGGTCAAGCGGTTCGCCGCGCTGGCCGCCGGCATCGAAGACCTTTCGCTTTCCATCGCAGACATCGAACATGACGGCAAGGGGGTGCCCGTGCTGATCCGGCAATACCTGAGAGCCGGTGGCCGCGTGCTGGCGTTCAGCGTGGACGCGAACTTCTCGAACACCTTGGATGCGCTCATGCTCGCCGACCTGAGCGCGGCTTCACCGGCGCTGCTGGAGCGCTGCATGGGACGAAAAGAGGCACAGGCGTTCCTGGCGGCGCGAAACGCGAAGGTGGCACAGGCTTTCCAGCCTGTGTTGCCTTAACACAGGCACGCATGCCTGGTCTCCGATCACCAGGCCCACCGGCAGCGAGTCGGGTACGAAGACTACCGGAGCGCATCGGGAAGCAAGCCCGAGTTGCGCACGGATGGCAGGGAGCATCGTGGATAGGTCTTGGGTCACAACGACTCGGCCGTCCGCGGTCGCGTACTTCAGCACCGCCAGATCGTCCTGCCCGGAGACCTCGTGGACATCCTGCACGCGCACGATGTCAAAGGACGGCGACTTCCGCAGAATCCCCCGGATGATCGCGCTGCGGAGATTCTCGTCGGCCAGCCACTTCACCTGCGTTTCCGGCGGCCAACAAGCGATCCCGGAGGCCACGAGGCGACCACTCCTCTTCATGCGTCGCAAGCAACTCCCGCTCCTCACTGCCCCGCTCGTCGAAGTATTTCGCCAGTTCGGAGGCGTGCTTCAAATAGTAGCCCACGACCTGGTAGACGTCCGAAAGCTGGAGGCTCGGGAAATCTTGCACGATCTCCTCCGCCGTGGCGCCGCGATTGAACGCGCGGACCACAAGATCGAGACTGACCCGGGTGCCGGCGACACGATACACTCCGTTCGCATCCTTCGCCAGCGGAATCGCGTCGAGCACTTCTTCGGCCATGGCTTGATTTCTACTGTAGCAAATCCCCGAAGGGCGCCCTTCAGAGGCCCACAGAACCGGTGCTGCCGGTGCTGCCGCCTTGCGCCGGGTGATGCCCACAGGTACACTGATCACCAAGGCGCCGCTTGAATCGACGCCTGCCGGGTCTGCTCTTGCCGGATTCTGGCAGAATGGTTAACAGACCGGAAACTAGGTTTCCCAGCAGACAGGAGAAAACGGCATGTTT
>Ga0326728_10016373_pt1 | contig 15147 bp, 13 predicted proteins | sample MB3enrmetagenome_FD_207602 | JGI IMG/M metagenome (GOLD analysis project Ga0326728, IMG submission 207602) | Lab enriched peat soil microbial communities from McLean, Ithaca, NY, United States - MB31MN | ecosystem: Environmental > Terrestrial > Soil > Wetlands > Peat | place: USA: New York...
ATGAGTCTGTTCACGACAAAGCCGGGAAGGTCGGTTTTCACTTCGATAGGGTCTTTGCCCAGCTTCCTCGCAACCCCCATTCCCAATGAGACCGTCTCGGCGCTCGTATAGTGGCCCCTCACGACTTCCACGAGCCTCATGAGCGGAACGGGATTAAAGAAGTGCATCCCCACCACCTTGTCCGCTCTTGTCGTCGCTTTTGCCAGCTCCGTTATGGACATGGACGAGGTATTGCTGGAGATGATGACATCTTTCCTCGTTATCTCGTCGAGCTGTTTGAATACCTGTTTCTTCAGGTCCATTATCTCGAATACCGCCTCTACCACGAAATCGGCATCCTTCAGGTCCCCTATGTTCGTCGAGCCCTTGATCCTCGATAGTGCCGCGGCCTTGTCTTCCGCTGTCAGCTTGCCCTTTTCGACGCTCTTCGTCATGAACTTGTCCATGGTTTTCAGCGCGCCCTCTATGATCTTGTTGTCGATATCAACCGCGATAACATTGTATCCGGCCTGGGCTGACGCCTGGGTTATACCCGTTCCCATCGAACCGACACCCAAAACTCCGATTGTCTTGATCTCCATAAGTACCTCCGTTTTTTTGTTATCCGCTCCCGTTTAGGGTAATCGTGGTTTTAATCTGTCCTTGTCTCCCGGGCAAATCAGTTCCGGCGCCCCCGATGAGGGAGCGGGAAGCCAAAGAGAGAACACACGCCTAGAACACGAACAGGTCCAAGCCGCCGAGCATGTTGACGACGGCTCCGGTCATATATGCATTGGATACCGCAAAGAGTACGCCATCGGCAATCTCTTCGGGTTTGGCCGCCCTGCCGATGGCGGTCCTTTTTCCCACCTTATCGAGCACCGCTTCGGGCAGCTTGGCGGCAGCATCAGTCTGGGATATTCCTACGATAACACAGTTTGCGGTGATGTTAAACCGGGCGCCTTCCAGGGCAATCGATTTCGCAAGGCCGATCAGGCCTGCCTTCGCTGCGCCGTAGCTCGTCTGGCCGTACCCGCCCAAGACGCCGGCAACAGAGGTGAGGCTGACGATCCGCCCCCATTTGCCGGCGCACATGTCCGCCCACGCCTCTTTGACACAGTAGAAGGCTGAATTGAGGCAGAGCCTCACCTCATAGTCCCATTCCTCGATGGTGGTCTTTGCGATTGTGACGTTATGATTCATGAGGGCGGCGTTGTTGACCAGAATGTCGACCGGCCCGAGCTCGGCCTTGACCGCGGCAAAACCTCGCTTGACGTCCTCGTAATCGGTCGCATCCAGCTTAAGGGCCATGCTCCTTCGCCCCAAAGAGGCGATCTCCTGGGCCACAGAAAGGGCGCCGTCCATGTTGTGGAGGCCTGTTACCACCACATCGGCCCCGGCCCGAGCGAGCGCCAATGCGGTGGCCCTTCCGATGCCATGCGGTCTCGACGACCCTGTCACCAACGCCAGTTTTCCGCCCAGACCCATATGCTCCTCCAGCTCCCTACGCATTGTCGACGTGCTGTCGGTCCTCTCATCCGCGCCCAAGGGACGCATATGCCGATCGACCGCGCGTTTCACTTAACGGAAATGCATTTCAGCCCATGAGACAGGTAGACTGATTTTTATACAATGAACCCCCTTGATTGTCAAGTATTCGAGGGGTCCCAAAGACATTCACCCGCCTTGCCCGGCACTGCCTTTGAGAGCCCAAAAGGAGCGTCAAGTCTCGCTTTTAAACCCCTCGCTTGGGGGAGGGCCGATCCTTATTTTCGTCTTTCGACGAGCCCTTTATTCACGTGGAAGGGGAAAGGCACATCATGAGGGGGTTTGCTTACCAAAAAAGGGTGGGATAGGGCATCCTGAAAAAATGGGGCACTTTGTGTGACAGTAGATTCAGCCGAATGTCATCCCTCGTGCGACAGGAAGGCTTATGAGCCTGATTTCTTGGGGCCGGGGGATTTCTTGTTGGGATGGCGGTGGCTCGGGGCCTCCTTGTTCTGCAGGACTTCCTTGAATCTTTCCTGCCAGTCGACGTCGTCCTTCTTCACTATCCTTGCTTCAGGCACCTCGTCGCCGTCTCTCGGCACGATGTAGTTGTGCCTTCCCCTGTAGATAGGGCAATTCCTGCATCCGATTTTCGAAAAAGGACATACATTGACGTTGTCCGGCATCCCTGGTACTCCTTTGGCAGTGCCTAAAGCACGATCGGTAAACGTAGTATAGTAGTATACACTGCCGGGCAAATCAAGGGAGGCCCCGGGTCGAGTGAGGCCGACGGGGTATCCATCGGTGTCGGCGGTCGCGGATCGGGAGTTGTCGTGAGAGTTTTCGCGTTTCTAAAGAAGCACCCTCTCAGGGCAGGTGTAGATGTTCCCCCTGCTCGATCTCAGGAAACCTATGAGGGTCAGGTTGATCGAGCGGGCCAGCTCTACGCCGAGGGAAGTCGGGGCGGAGACCCCGGCCAGTATCTCGATACCGAACCGTGCAGCCTTCTGGACCATCTCGTAGCTTAGGCGCGAGCTGAGGAGGGCGATGGACGCCTCCTTTCTCGCGCCGGCGAGCAGTACCTTACCTATGGACTTGTCCAGGGCATTGTGCCTGCCCACATCCTCCGATATCGCAAGCATCCTGCCCTCGCGGCTGAATACGGCTGCGGCGTGCGTTCCCCCCGTCTTGTTGTAGGAGTATTGATTCGCCCCCAGCTCTTCCCGAAGCTCGATGAGCCTTGAAAAGGGGATCGTTATTTCGTGCTTGATCTTAGTGAGGACCCCGGCGATATCCTCTATCAGGTCTTTGCCGCAGATGCCGCAGCTCGAATAGGTGGGCATTCTCTTGGGTCTTGCCGCAGCACCGCCCTCTTTCTTTCTTTCGGGCCTCACGAAGACGTTGACGCGGTTCGCCGAAGTCTCTTCGCAATGGCCGACGCTCGCCAGGTCGTCCATCGATTCGATTATCCCTTCGCCGAAGCAAAGACCGGCCACAAGGGGGATGTCGTCGCCGGGGGAGCGCATGGTCAGATAGAAAGGCTCGCCGTCGACGAAGATCTCCAGCGGCTCCTCGACGGAGACGATATCAGGCTCTTCGACGCTCTCGCCGTTCTTCCATCGGACAATCGGTACTTCGATACGATCCTTTGCCTCTTCGCTCATCGCCATCTCGCTCTTTTGGGCTTCGCCTTCCGGGCGGGTGAGCCCTTTCTAGCGTCCCGTGCACTCATTATGTGGCGAATGGACGACGTAGTCAACAGTGCCGCCCGGACAAGCGTACGGGCCAGAGATACTCCTTCTGCTACGGGCTCAGCCCTTTCCCTGGTGAGACCTCCCTACAAAACGACTCGCAACAGGGACGCGGCGTCTCCGAAGTTGTCCCTTGAATTTCGACTTCACGGCAAGTTAGGGTTGTGTATGCCCCATTATTCGGCCATAAAAGGCAAAGGCCTTGCGTTCCTTCTGTTGCTCTGGTCTTTGTGGTTTATCATCATGCTCGTGAGAACGACCATCGGTCCCATCCTGCCCTTGATCGAGGACGAGTTCCTCGTAAGACATGCGAAGGCTACCACTCTCGTCTCCCTTTTTGCCCTGGGCGGAGCGCTCTCAACCTTCGCCGCAGGCGTATTTGCGAGCAAGATAGGCTACAAAAAGTCTGTTCTCCTCTGCTTGGCGGGGTCGGTGGCAATCTTCCTCCTCATACCGCATGTGAGGACTTTTTTCCAACTTGCAGTGCTGCTTTTTGTATGCGGCGTCGTATGGGGCACATATTTCCCCTGCGTGATTCCCATAGTAACCGGCCATTTCACGCCGTCCATATGGGGCCAATCACTGGCGATTCAAGACACGGGCGCATCGCTCGCCGTCCTGGCGGCCCCGCTTCTGGCCACCTTAATGCTCAGGTTTATCTCCTGGCGGCAGTTCTTCTACGTATATGCCGCGGCCTACGTCGTCTTGGGCGTATTCTTCCAGCTTTCCGTGAAAGAAGTGAAAGGGCAAAAGGAGACCAATATCAACTTCGGAGCCCTGCTGAAGCGGCCGTCCCTGTGGGTCCTGGGAATGCTATGGGCCCTTGCGACCGGGTCTTTTCTGGGTGTCTATCAGGTGACGCCCCTCTATTTCACGAAGGAGCTCTCTTTCAGCACTCAATATGCCAACACCATCTTCGGCCTATCGAGGATCGGCGGCGTGATCTTCGGCGTTACCATGGGTTTTATGGCCGATCGCTTCAATCTCAGGAAAAGCATGTTTATCGTGGTGTGCCTCACCGGGATATTTACCATGCTCATCGGTCACGGCAACGTCACTATCGTGCAGATCGCCTTATTTCTGCAAGGGACTGTGGTCATGGGCTTCTTCTCCATCGGGCTCATAGCAATATCCCGAATGTTCAAACTGGAAGAAAGGAGCATAGCCGCTGGTCTGGTGGCGACCATGGCCGCTATTCTCGGCTCGGGCCTGCTCCCGTCCCTTTTTGGCCTGGCCGGTGATCACCTGAGCTTCAGATTCGGCATGCGCGCCTTCGGCGCCCTGGTAGTGCTCGGCAGCGGCCTCGTCTGTTTCCTGAGGGTCCCCCACCCGCGAGAGAAGCGGCTGCAGTAACGAGCGGCTCGCTCGATCTTCCGATCGCTATGGCTGACCCCTTCCCGGATCCTGCGCTTTGACGCCCAGCTTGTTTTCGAGCAGGTCCAGGCCGTGCAGGGAGGACATGGGACTCATCATTCGTCTTCAGGTCGAAGGCGATGCCGGCACCCTTGAGCAGAACGGCTGATCCCGGTGGTGCTCTCAATTGTCAGATTGTGTGACAAATGCGCACGAATGCCCTGGCTCGCCCCTGGAGTACCCCGGCTTGCCCGGCTCGTCTCATTTCTCGATGGGGCAGCGAGTGAAATTGAAGGAGACGTTTTGGCCTAAAGGAGCAAGATAAGTGTTTTGGGCCAGAGTGAGATAGACGCCCGTCACCCCGCCGTGTTGCCGCCGAGCTTTGCGCGCGTGTTCTTCTGACCAGAAGAAGACCGACTTACGTCAGAAATCGTCGACGATGCTTGGCGCCTTGAGCCTGGTGAAGTCGACCATGGGCACAAAGAAAAGCGGGTCACTCCTCGGATCGGCCAGCGTGAAGCTCAGGTCATGACCCATGGTGAATCGAATGGGCTCCCTGCAGCAGGCGCACTCGGATTCGATGTTGAACGAGAGAGGCTCGTCTCGTAGTCTCCCCTGCACGAAGGGAGTCGCCACGGCGTCGGTTCCTCAGGCGGCCCAGAGTTTTTCCCCGCTCGAGAAGGCCACCCGGTGAGGGGTCGGCTCGACGGTAACAGGGTAGGCCCAGACAACCTCCCGGCCCCCGGGCCGGAAAAGAAAAATGAGGCGGCGCTCCAGCTCGTCCAGGATACGGACGATCTGGCTGATGCTCAGCCCCAAACGCTCCGCGATAAAGTCGGGCGGCATGGGCTTGGCAAGGCCGGGCAGGTTCTTGACCACGAAGTGGTGCACACGCCGGTGGTCTTCGTCCAGGCCGCCGAAGGCCTTTGCGGTCTTCCCCAGTTTCTGCCGCACCAATCTGGTGAATAGGGCCCAGGGAATGGGCACCATGTGGCGTTTGAAACCCAGAAGAACCCGGCGCACGGTAAACCTCCGTAAGTCTCCAGCCGAGACCCATTATACCCGGGAGCGGCGACGGTGTCTACTTGTCGAGCGATGAACGCGGGTGCTTCTCCGTTCTTTTATGTGGAGCTGCGGGATTCCGATTGCTGGAGCCTGCTTTTTAGGGACTCTGCTATGGCAGTGAGCTTTGTCACGGCCTTATTGATCCCCTCCTCATAGGAGCGTCTCAGGTCATCGGGAGAGCGGTTCGGGCTTCCCACAATGGCGTAAGCCGCCTCAAAAGACGACAGGGAGTGATGCCAATAGGCAGGGGTATTGCGGCCAAAAACGTCGGCTATGGTATTATTCACGGAATTGCAAAGCTCCCGGGCCCTCGGATCGTAGCGCTGGGCGACGGTAGTGAGGTCAAAACTTCTCAGATCATTGATTCGCTCCATGATTGCTCCGACCTGAGTCTGCAGGTCCACGGGTCCCGCAGCCTCCGGTCGCGGCTGCTTCTTCTCGAAATCCCTTATGGCAAAGGGATTCTGTTCGATGTCCGGGACCTTGATAACCACCCTCTCCACGGGCCGTTCCACGGCCTTTTCTTGCTGCTCGGCAACCGCCGCATCTTTTTGGCGATCCGGTGGGGCTGCGGCTGCGGAGTCATTTTCGGAGGTTGCCCCCCTTTCGAGTTTCTCGAGTCTCTGCTTCAAGGACCCCACTATTGCCGTGAGCTTCCTTACGGCCTTATCGATCGCCCGCAGATAGGAGCCCCTTACCTCTTCGGGAGAAGGTGGTCTCGGACTCCCCAGTACAACGGGAACCGTATCAAATTCCGGCAAGGAGTGATGCCAGTAGGCCGGGGTATTGCGGCCAAAAACCTCGGCTATGGTATTATTCGCGGAATCGCGAAGCGCCCGGGCCCTCGGATCGAAGCGCTCCGAGACGGTACTGAGGTCAAACCCCTTAAGATCATCGATGCGTTCCATGATTGCCCTGATCTGAAGGCTCAGATCAGCGGCTCCTGCAGCCTTTGGCCGCGCCTGCATCTTCTCGAAATCCTTTATGGCAAAGGGATTCTGTTCGATGTCCGGGGCCTTGATAACCGCCTCCGGAACGGCTTCCGCAAGGTCTTCTGCCGGCCGCGAAGACGCTGCTTCTATACTCTGATCAAGCCCGGCAGGAACCCATGCCGCGTCGCCGGAGAGGCGCTCTTCCGAAACTTCGGGCACCTTCGGCTCGGGCGGGCCTGCTATTCCTTTGGCAAACCTGTCCGCTAAGGCTTCGACGTCACGCAGATCCAACGAGCTTATCGATATGGGCTCCGTGGCCTGCTCAAGATATGCTGCGGGCAGTTCATCCTCGACAGCGTCGAAAATGATCCCTTGATCGGGCTTTTCCGGCTCTCCAGCGACCTGCCCGATTGAAGGGGGCTCATGAGCTGGGATCTCGTGCCATGAAGGCTCTCTCATCTGCTCCGCTGCCGCGTGCGAGAATGGGTCGTGCTCCAGGGTCGGTGGCTCTTCCCTTCGAGGCTCCGAAGCAGAAGCGTGGGAAAGATGGGGGGAAAGCGGTGCGACGTGAACGTCGTTCTCCTCCGCGGCCGCGATCGCGACTTCCACTGACTCGAGCGAATCGAGGGACGCAAGCCCCGTGGATGGCTCGACGTGCCCAGCAGAAACTTCCATTGCCAGCTCGGCGCCGGGGCCCCATGGTGCGCTCTCCCGTCTGTCCTCGACCAGGGCTTCCGGTAATTCGGGAGCGCCAAGGACGATTGCCTCGTTGCCTGAGAGAAGCGCCTCCCTGGCGGGCTCGTCTTCGGAAGGCTCTTCAGCGAGGAACCCCAGCCAGGGGTCCTCATACGAAAATTCCGCGGAAGGGAATCCCCCAGGCTCGAGCGGACGAGTTCCCTGCCCCATTTCCATTGTCGGCTCAGCGCCGGGGCTCCATGGTGCTGTTCTTGCCTGTCTGTCCTCGACCACCGGCTCTAGTAATTCATCGGCGCCGAGGACGATCGCCTCGTCGCCTGGAGTAAGGGCCTCCTTGCCAAGCTCGTCTTTGGGAGGTTCCCCGGGGAGAGAGCCCGCCCAGGGATCTTCGTACGAAAATTCCGCGGAGACGAATCCCTCAGGCTCAAGCGGACGAGTTTCCTTATCCTCTTGCGTCCCGGTTTGGATAGTCGCGGCAACAGGGTGGCGGGCAGGCGAGGTCGAAACGAGGGCTGAAATCCTGGCCTTCATGCCGCTCCACTTCCGCCGAAAGGCGTCAGCCGCGGGGCGATCACGAAAACCGTCAGCCGGACCCACGCGAGACTCAGTGGTTTTCCCGTCTGCCGCCTGCTCCCTTGGTTCCGGCAGGCCGGTTTCGATATCCCCAATTCTCTTTTCAGCAAGATGGGGAGAAGATAATGCGACTCGAACGTCGTTCTCCTCCCCGGCCGCGATCGCGACTTCCGCTGACAGGAGCGGATCGAGGGACGTAAGTGGCGCGGATGGCTCGACGCGTGCAGCAGACATTCCCATTGCCGGCTCGGCACCGGGGCTGGATGGTGCGCTCTCCCGCCCGTCCTCGACCAGGGCTTCCGGTAATTCGGGAGCGCCGAGGACGATTGCCTCGTCGCCTGAAAGAAGCGCCTCCCAGGCGGGCTCGTCTTCGGGGGGCCTGTCAGGGAGAGACCCCGCGCAAGGCTCTTGATACGAAAACTCGGCGGAGACGATTCCCTCAGGCTCAAGCGGACGAGTTTCCTCATCCGCCTTGATCTCAGCGGTATCCGGCTCATCCTGAACAATCCATTCTTCTCCGGGCCTTGCGCCTTCCACGGCCCTCTGCATTGCTTCAAGCAATCCGTCGACGGCTAAATCCTCATCCGCCTTGATCTCAGCGGTTTCAAGCCCTTCTTGAGCATTCTTCTCTTCTCCGAATTTTCCACTTTCCAGGGCCCTCTGCATTGCTTCAAGGTACTCGCGGACCATATCCTCGCGCCGGCCGGATTCCTTTCCGTTATTCCCAAAGATGTCCGCAATGCCTTGATTCCTCGGCCCGGCCTTATCTTCCTTGGGCTGGAGCTCCTCAGGCAGCCCATCGATTACAATTTCTACCGAGACCCCGACCTCTGGTGCGGTCTTCACCGCCTTTCCATGGCCGGGAGCCGTGACATCCGCCGCGGCCGACGGGGCTTGCCTGCTTTTCACCTCCGCCCGCCTGGCAACGAGCGATATTTTCCCGTCAGCCGAACTCGCAGGGGTTGCCGCGGCCTGCCGGGCCGGCGGGCTCTTTTCTTCGGCGACCCCCGGCTTATTGTCCAGAGCATCCCGCAACAGGTTCAGTTTCCGGATCGCGGCATTGATGCCTTTTTGGTATCCCTGTCTTACTTCCGGAAGGGGGTATTCTACGTTCTTGGCGGGAGGGAGTGTATCGAAAGAGCGTACCGAGTATTCTTCGTACTCCTGGGAATTCTGCCCAAAGATGTCGACGAGTGTCGCATTGAATAGAGAAGCAAAGGCATCGGCTTTCCAATCGTTCCGACGCTCGATTGTGGTCACGTCAAAGCCGTGCAAGCTCGAAACGAGTGCAGAAATCCTGCCCTTCACCGTCCCGGAGTGGTTAGTGCCGGACCTGTTGGAAGGGGAATGCGGCTTCGGGTCCACAGTTGTCGCCATCTTGAGACTACTCAAATCAGCCGCCCCGATCGGCTACATGGCGGAAGGCATCTTCACGACAAGGTCGTCAAGATCAGACTTTTCCTCCCATGAGCCTCCTTTTCTTTCACCTCTCTGCTTCTCTCGGAAGCAAAGCGTGTGCCGCACCGCAGAAGGTCTGAAAACGCGCTCCCCGGGGGAGGATAGCCTCCGGCGTGGGACCAGAATGTGGGCGCTTTTGGATATTGCCTTGCCGTAAATGTGCGCTTCAGCGCAGGTGGCCACGTGTGAATGGAGGGGGTGCCAATGGTATTCAATAGGAGACGGGCAATAGAATTCGCCGTTCGGCGCGCTCAAAAGGAGACGGGCACCCGGTGTGGATTCCCTTACCCGTCAAAGCGACTTGCCGTCCTTGAACTCACCTTCGTATCTCGTGCCGTCAGGCCACGTATAGGTCCCGTGGCCGTCAAAACGCCCGTCCTTGAAATCGCCCTCGTATTTCCTGCCATCGGACCCGGTATAGGCTCCCTTGCCCGATTGTTTGCCGTCCTTGAACCCGCCCTCGTACCTTTTGCCGTCAGGCCACGTATAGATCCCCTGGCCGTCAAAACGCCCATCCTTAAACTCGCCTTCGTATTTCCTGCCGTCGGGCCAGGTGTGAATTCCCTTTCCGGATCGATTGTCATCCTTAAACTCACCCTCGTAGCGCGTGCCGTCAGGCCAGGTGTGGACGCCCTTTCCGGACCGCTTGTCTTCCTTGAACTCGCCTTCATATCGGGCACCGTCAGGCCAGGTATAGACGCCCTTTCCGGATCGTCTGCCTTCCTCGAACCCGCCCTCGTAGCGCCCACCATCGGCCCAGGTATAGGCCCCCTGGCCGTCAAAGCGACCGTCATTGAAGTCCCCCTCGTACTTCCTGCCGTCAGGCCACGTGTGGGTGCCTTTTCCGGACCGCTTGTCATCCTTGAACTCGCCTCCGTACCGTGCACCATCGGCCCACGTATAGACTCCCTTTCCGGACCGTTTGCCTTCCTTGAACCCGCCCTCGTATCTCGTGCCGTCAGGCCACGTATAGATCCCCTGGCCGTCAGGGCGACCCTCCTTGAACTCACCCTCGTATTTCCTGCCGTCGGGCCACGTAAGGGCCCCCTTTCCGGACCGTTTGTCATCCTTCAACGTCGTATCCGCGGGCATGTCTCCTCCTTTGCAAGGTGATCCTGTCAATGTAATCGCCAGTCGCGGTTTCTGCTTAAGCCGGAAGAAGAGGCTCGGGTTACGGGGCGGTCTTTGAGCTCCCGTGGCCCGATCGTTGGATGATCTTATTGGAACCCTAATGATCGAACGACTTTTTCGAATTCTGTCGATTCCTCGGAAAAGACGCTCGCCGGGCACGACATCATGACTTCAAAGGTGTTGTTTCCAGCCTGGGCAAATATGATCATTCCTTTGATGGGAGTCCCCTCCTTCTGAACGTCGACGTCTACTTTGATTGCTTCCTTATCACCAATTGATACGGGGGACTCCGAGGGAAAAGCGTAGGTCGGGTTTTTTCTTTTCAATACTTCGATGGTTTCTTGTACGAGGCTCTCCAAATCGTCGTCGGTTTCGTACTTCGCAACGATTATAGCGGATTTTGATTGTTTCTTGACAGCGGTCATCGACATAGCGCCGGAGGAGAGAGTAGTGTAAGCATAGCCGGCAGGCACAACAAGAGTGTATCCGTCCGGAGACTTGAAAATATGATCCTGGCCGGCGAGAGAGTCGTTCGCTGCGGCTGCTTGTAGGATCTCTCCTTTTGTCGGGGGCCTGCCTTGGGCATAGTTTCTACATGCGTCGGTAATCTCGATGAATGCATAAAGCATGATGAAGGAACATGTGATAATGATCCATTTCTTCTTGTAGAAGCGAGGCATCTTAGAGGCGTAATGGAATCTGAGGAATAATACCGCCGCTAAGAGGGTAACTGTTATGCCGACCCACCCGGCTACAAGGGCGCCCATATCTCCTCCTGATACATGTCCCTTCAGATAGTTTTGGCTGCCGCGAAAGGCAACGGCATGCTTGGCAGATCCGGCATGCTGACTTAAGGCTCCTTCCAGCGGCTTCTCCGGTCCTTATTTCACCTCAAACTCGTGATAGATACGTCTCTATGCCCTCTCGCACGCCCTCCTTATCCGGTGACCGCGATGAACGTACCGGCTTTAAATCGTATCTTCACTTGCTAGGATTATCGCGCAAAGGCGCGTTGCCATAAGGCGGGGCCTGCCCACCTTGCTCCTGGGGACCAAAAACGCTATAATTTTGCCACTATGAAAGACAAACAAGAAAACCGTGGTGCATGGGTCGAGGCTATCATCAAGGACTTCATCAATCTGTCGCCGGAGAACACACTGAAGAACGCGGGCAATGACAAAGCCTGGGCCGACCCCCTGGTAGGCTTCTCACGGGGCGACGACCCCCTCTATCAGTCCTACAAGGAGCACGTCGGAGCCTTTCACTGGACCCCCCTGGAAATCTTCAGCCTGGCCTTCCCTGAAAGCGAGGTCGTCGCCGGCGAGCTGACCGTCATCAGCTGGATCCTGCCCCAGACGGAGGAGACCAAGGAGAGCCTCAGGAAAGAGACGCTCCAGCCGTCAGACGCGTGGGCGCGGGCGAGGATATTCGGAGAAGAGGTGAACGTAAAGCTTCGGCAGCATGTGGTCGACACCCTCCGCGCTGCCGGCGTCGACGCCGTGGCACCCATGCTCTTTCCCCAATGGAAGATGACGATGTCGGAACGCTTCGGCTTCGCCTCCACGTGGTCTGAGCGCCATGCGGCGTATGCGGCGGGCCTGGGGACCTTCAGCCTGTGCGACGGTCTCATCACGCCGAAGGGCAAGGCGATGCGTGCGGGTTCGGTTGTGGCCCGGCTCCAGATACCGCCCACTCCCCGTCCGTACACCGATCACCATGCATACTGCCTTTTCTTCACGCAAGGGACCTGCGGCAAATGCATCGACCGGTGCCCCGCCGGCGCCGTGAGCACATCCGGCCACGACAAGGCGAAATGCATGGCCTACCTGCAGGTGACAAGGACCTTTGTCACGTCCCACTATGGGTTCGAAGGCTACGGCTGCGGTTTCTGCCAATCAGGAGTGCCCTGCGAGTCCCGCATCCCTGTTTCAACCGACGCGCCGGTGCGGCAATAGGGGTGCGCCTCGTATAGTCGCGCTCGAAGCGGGCGGCATACCCGATCTTTCCGCACTGAGCGGGCCCGTCTTACAGTCAAGGATAAAGATCTGATCCGTTGGCCCGTGGGACACTTCCATGCCTTCAAGAAGGAGGCGTTATGGCTAAGGCTATTATGATCAATCCGTCGGACAACACGGCGACCCTGTTCGGAGAAGCCCGGGCCGGGGACATGGTGCGCATCGTCGGGCAAAGCGGAGACGTAATGGAAGAGATAAAGGCCTCCGAGCATATCCCCGTAGGGCATAAGATCGCGGTCCGTGAGATCGGGGAAGGCGAACGGGTCATAAAGTATGGGCAACCCATAGGGGCCACCACCCAGGCCATCCGAAAGGGAGAGCACGTACATGCCCATAACGTGGTGAGTCTCATCTTTCCCGGTCCCCCATTCCATTCGGCTTAAAAACTAGGGACGCAGAACTGGAGGACAAAAATGGAATTCCTTGGATACGAGCGTCCGGACGGCACTTTTGGGGTGAGGAACTATCCGGCGATCTTCGGCATAGGAACAACCGGCCAACAGATGGCAGTCGAGATCGCCCGGGAAGTGAAGGGTGCATTGCCCCTCCTTCTGGACGAGGCAGCGCTGAGGCTCGGGGAAGACCGGGAAAGGGTGCGCCGCACTATCATAGGTCTCGGGCATAACCCCAATATGGCAGCCGTTCTCTTGGTCGGTCTCGGCGGGGGGTATATGGATCCCGTTGGCCTGGCGCAGGAGATCGCGGGCACCAAGAAACCGGTCGAGGTAGCTACGGTTCTGTCGTCCGGAGGCTTTGCCCAAGCCCTCGACAAAGCATTAGGCACGACGCGCCGCCTCGTCAGAGAAGTCTCCCGGATACGCAGGAAGCGCGTGCCCGTCACATACCTTACTTTAGGCATAAAGTGCGGCGGGTCCGCGGGCAATTCAGGACTCTTGAGCAATATGGTGGTTGGCCGGGCCGTGGATACGCTCCTCGAGAATGGCGGTTCAGCGATTTTTTCCGAGACGCCGGAGGTGATCGGCGCCGAGCATCTCCTTGCGGAGAGGGCCGTTAACGGGGAGGTGAAGCGCCGCGTGCTCGAAGTGGTGAGACGTATGGAAGCCACCATCAAACGGGCAGGGGAAGACATAAGAGGCTCACAGCCGACGGACGGCAATATCAAAGGCGGTTTGACCACATTGGAGGAAAAGTCCCTCGGGGCGTTAGCCAAGACGGGCACGGGTCCCTTATCCGGCGTGCTGGAATACGCCGAACGCGCGGCAGGCCGAGGTCTCTTCTTCATGGACGGCCCTGCCGGCCCCATCAGCATCATGGTGGGACAGGCAGCCGCCGGGGCACAGATCTTTGCCTATACCACCGGCGGCGGCTTTTACACCTCATTCCGCAACCTCCCCGGGTGGGGAGTAGGCGGACTACCGGTGGCACCGACCATATCCGTCGTGAGCAACAAAAGCAATCCAAGGGACGAGGAGGAGGAGAGGTTCTTCGACATACACTGTCAGGGGGTTCTCGAGGACCGCGAATCGATCGATCACGTAGTGAAGCGTTTTCTTAGGGAATTGAAGGCGGTTGCAACCGGAAAACTGACGAAAGCAGAAAAGGCCTTGCCCCGCTGCTGGGTACCGCTGGAGATGTACTATACCGGTCCGATCCTGTAAGCGGGGAAGATGAAAGAGGGACTCTCTCAGGACCGGGATCACTGCCCGCTCTCTCTCCACGCAGCGGGATCGACCCCGTAAAACCCCATTAACTGGTCGTAGAGGGCCGGGTGGTACTCTTTCAGCTCTTGCGGCTTCTCGAAGAAGGCCTCGGTGAGCACGGCAAAGAATTCAGCAGGGTTCTTGGCGCCATAGGCGTCAACGACGTCCTGCTCGCCCTTGGCCACCTTGCGGCAGAACTTCCTATACTCCAGACTCAGAACCCTCGCCCACGTGGCGTAGTGGGACCGCCCGCGAAGCATGGGAGCCCCGTCCGTAGCTCCATTCTCCACGTCGAGCTGATGGGCGAATTCATGGAGCACCAGGTTGTGCCCGTCCGTCAGGTCTGCGGCCGTCCTTCTCGCATCGTCCCACGAGAGAACAACATAGTCCCTCGGCCATGATTCGCCCAATCGCGGTTCCCCGGGTGTCGTCTCCTCCGGCCCGATGCCTTTGGCCCTCCTTGCGATATAGCCGCCCGGGTAGACCAGTATGGTGCGCAGCTTCGGATAATACGTCGCCTCCCGGTTCAGGAGGAGAAAACAAGCCTGGGCAGCTATGGTCACCCTGATCTCGTCGGTAATCTGAAGACCCTCACAACCCTCGAAGCGCTTCTCGCTTAGGAATACCTGTACATGTTTCAACAGCCGGTCCTGCAGATCCCTGGCCAGAAGCCCATAGAGGCTGACGTTCCGCTCGATTATCTCGAGCCATGCTCCGGGGAAAGGTCTCGATCCTATTGCCTCGCGTCGCTTCTTTTTCCAGTGGTCGGCTAGGAGGAAGGGGAATATGAGGATAGATAAGAGTTGTCGGATCACTGTCTCTCGTCTCGACCTCAAGGGGATATCGATCCCGGGGGGCGAACAGGCTCAAAGATAGCCTTGATCTACCCCCTGTTTCCCAATTATCCTGCATCACGTGAGCCATTTGCAACCGGAACGGGAAACGGCAATGGGTGACCGGGCGAGCCTCTTTCGAACGCCTCGCGACACCCTCGCGAGCCCTCGCGAGAGAGTCGCGACGAAACAGAAACGGAAACAGAGAGACG
>Ga0326728_10016374_pt1 | contig 15146 bp, 17 predicted proteins | sample MB3enrmetagenome_FD_207602 | JGI IMG/M metagenome (GOLD analysis project Ga0326728, IMG submission 207602) | Lab enriched peat soil microbial communities from McLean, Ithaca, NY, United States - MB31MN | ecosystem: Environmental > Terrestrial > Soil > Wetlands > Peat | place: USA: New York...
AGATTGTCTGTGGCTTCATGCTCCTCGTCGGCCTGTTCACCCGCCTTGCATCTATTCCGCTGCTCATCGACATCTGCGTTGCCATTGCCGCGACCAAGATCCCGATCCTTCTGAAAAGCGGCTTCTGGCCGATGGAGGCAGAGGCCCGAACGGATTACTCGATGCTGCTGGGCTTGATTTTCCTCCTGGCGGCAGGTGCAGGAGCCTGGTCAGCCGATGCACGCCTCGAAGCACGCCCTCAAAAGTCTGTTTGACAACCCGAGAGTCATGGGACGCGGGGTAGGCGGGACCGCCTTCCGAAGCGCTGTCGGGCTCACCGCATCTGGAGAGGGCAAGGTGTGAGCGCGTCGGATGCGGATATATGATCGGGATATGTCCGCTGTACTAACAGGACCCTGAAGCAAAATTGTTTGACAGAGTTGGAATAGGGCCTGTAGAATTGGAGTTTCAACTTTCACTGAGAGACCACACCATGTATGCAATCTTCCGAACTGGCGGGAAACAGTACAAGGCTTCGCCTGGTGACGTGATCCGCGTGGAGCGGCTACCGGGAGAGCCGGGCGCTGAGGTGGAGTTTAACCACGTCTTTGCGGTTCGCAACGACAGCCTGACCGTGGGCGCGCCCTTGGTGGAGAACGCCAGGGTGACGGCGACCATCGTGCGCAATGCCCGGGCGCCGAAGGTCCGCATCCTGAAATACAAGGCCAGTAAGCAATACCGGCGGACGGGCGGCCACCGGCAGGAATACAGCGAAATCCGCATCAAGGACGTCGTCTCCAAGGGGCCTTGAGTCATTGAGAGATTGAGTCATTGCAGAGAGCCGTCAGGCTTCAGCTAGCAGCGGTCAGCAGAGGAACGGCAGGCTGGCGCCCGCCTTCAAGCTGAGAGCTGATAGCTGATGGCCGATTGCCTCAATGACTGAGACTGAGGGATCAGATATGGCGCACAAGAAAGGTCTAGGAAGCTCACGCAACGGACGCGACTCGAATTCGCAACGGCTGGGCGTGAAGAGGTTCGACGGGCAGTTTGTGACGGGCGGGTCGATCCTCGTTCGCCAGCGCGGCACCAAGCTGAAGCCGGGTAATAATGTGGGGCTGGGTAGCGACGACACTCTCTATGCCAAGGTCTCGGGCGTGGTGCGCTTCGAGGACAAGGGACGCTCGGGCCGGTTTGTGAGTATTTTGGTTCCCTCCGCGAGCTAGTGCTGAACATTGATGCCCAAGAGCGGTGGGTCTCGGGTTCGGGGTTCGGTTTTCGGGGGTTCGCAGAATGTGTGCGCCCCGAGGTACGAGTGACCCCGACCGTAAAGGCTTTACCGCTTTTGGCATTTGCAGGGGGTATCCGCAGCACGTGCCCCGGTGCCTTCGGGCGGCGAGTTGAGCGCACGAGTCTGCGAATCCCAAACCCCTAATCCCGAATCCCGGCCCTCTCTTGTTCATCGACGAAGCCAGAATCCAGGTCGCGGGCGGCAATGGCGGAAACGGCTGCGTAGCCTTCCGGCGCGAGAAATTTGTGCCTCGTGGCGGGCCAAGCGGCGGAGATGGCGGCGACGGCGGTAGTGTATACCTCGAAGGCTCCGAGCACCTCAACACCCTGCTGAAATTCCGCTACAAGCGGGAGTTCGAGGCGGGACGGGGCAGGCACGGCGAAGGCTCGAACCGGCACGGCAAGAACGGCGAGGACCTGACGATTACCCTGCCCGTGGGCACGGTCGCTTTCGACGAGGCGACCGGAGAGAAGCTCTGGGACTTTAACGCGCCCGGGCAGCGAGTCTTGGCGGCGAAGGGGGGCCGGGGCGGGCGGGGCAACGCCCGGTTTGCCACTTCCACTCACCAGGCGCCCCGCAGGGCAGACCCCGGGCAGACCGGAGAGCAGCGCACGCTGAAGCTCGAGCTGAAACTTCTGGCGGACGTGGGCCTGGTTGGTTTTCCAAACGTCGGGAAGTCTACCCTGATTTCACGACTGAGTGCGGCGCGGCCCAAAATCGCCGATTATCCGTTCACGACGCTCGAGCCCCATCTGGGCGTGGTCGCGGTGGATGAAGAGCGCTCGTTTGTGATGGCGGACATCCCCGGCCTGATCGAAGGCGCGCACGAGGGCCGCGGGCTGGGCGTCCGCTTCCTCAAGCACGTGGAACGCACCCGAGTACTGCTGCATCTGATCGATGTTGCCGACCAGCTCGATCGCGACCCTGTCCAGGACTACCATGTCCTAATGAACGAGCTTGCAAGTTTCAGCGCGGTGATGGCAGAAAAGCCGATGTTGCTGGTGGCGTCGAAGATTGACGTGGCAGTGGAGGGCCGGCGGCGCAGCGCCCTGCGCGACTTCTGCCACCTTGAAGGCAAGCGGCTGTACGAAATCTCCTGCATCACGGGCGAAGGATTGGAAGAGCTCAAGTGGGCCGCCTGGGCGATCCTCGAGCAAATTCCGGTAGCGGCGGAAGGGCCGGTCGCTGGGCCCGAGGAGGAAGAGCCCAAGTAGCCGCGAGTGACAAGTGGCGAGTGGCGAGTGACGACGGCAGCCATCAGCCGTCAGCTATCAGCAGGAGAGGAGAGAGATCAGAAGTTAGAAAGTAGAAATCACAGCCAAGACCGTCTTCCTTCCTGACTTCTGCTTTCTAATTTCTGATTTCCCTGTCTTGCTGAGGGCTGATTGCGTCTGACTAAGGATAAACTCATCGGTGAAGATTGCGCTGTTCGGCGGAACCTTCGATCCCATCCACAGAGGCCACCTGCGGGCCGCCGAGGCGGCGGCGAGCGAGTTCGCCCTCGACCAGATCCTGTTCGTGCCCTCGGCCCACCCGCCTCACAAGCAGGGCCAGGAACTCACGCCTTTTGCCCACCGGTATGCCATGGTGGCGCTCGCCTGCGCGTCGGATCCGCGCTTTGTGCCGTCGCTCGTGGAAGCGCCCACCCGTGACGCCCGGCCGCAATACTCGGTGGACACCTGCGCGCGCGTCAGGCGCAGCCTCGGTCGGCGGGACCGCCTCTTCTTCCTGATCGGCATGGACGCGCTGCTCGATCTTCCTCACTGGAAGGATTACCGCCGCCTGCTGAAGATGGTCAACTTCATTGTGGTGTCGCGCCCCGGCTTCAGCGCGGCGGACATTTGGAAGGTCCTTCCCGACGACATGGTCCTGTTCGGGCGCCGGGACCCGGAGCCAAAATCGGTTCGACTTCGTTCGACCACCTTGCACATTCTTCACGACGTGGAGGTGCCGGCCGCCTCCCATCGGATTCGTGCCTCCCTCGAGAGAGGAGGCCGGGCGGGTGGCCGGAGCGAGCATCGTCTCACTGGTCTTGTTCCTCCACTTGTGGAAGAATACATTAGGAAGGAGGGTCTATACCGGTCAGTCAGGACGAGAACACGCCAACGCTGACCCCGCTCGTGCGGGAAGCCGTCCGCGCCGCCCAGGATCGCAAAGCGGTCGACCTGGAGGTGCTGGATCTCAAGGATGTCTGTTCCTTCACGGACTTCTTCCTGATTTGCAGCGGGACGTCGACGCGCCACATTCAGGCCATCTCCGACGCGATCCGCGAAGAGCTTGAGAAGCAAGGCATCTCGCCCGCTCACGTCGAGGGCCACCACGATGCCGAGTGGGTGCTGCTCGATTATCTTGATTTTGTGGTCCACATCCTCTCGGCGCGCGCGCGCCAGTTCTATGACTTGGAACGGCTCTGGAAGAAGGCCGTCAAAGTCCCGATCAGCAGCCCGGAATAACGGGTGAAGAAACGATGAACGCGGAATGATGACTGGCGAAGAAACCGGGAGGATGAGGAGAGGAAGAGGATAAGGAAAGGAAGACGGAGGCCCTGGTCCGCCGACCGTGGTGTACCCAGAGGCTGCTTGTAGCGCCGCCCTTCGGGGCGGCAAATGCCGGGCTAAAGCTCGGCGCTACAAAACAGGACACTTCGACCGGCTTCGGCGCGAGGGTTCGCGAACAAACCCAGGATCTCCTTTAGAACAAAAGTATCGGAAAATATCCGTACGATCAGGAATTCAGGTGGTGGTGATTGTCATAATGAGCGCAGCGAAGCATATCTCTTCTTAGCCCGCCGAGGAGCACAAGAGAGGTTCTTCGCTACGCTGGCTTCGCTCAGAATGGCATGCCGATGGTTGTCGCTGACTCATGTCGTTCTGTATCGTTCGTCGTGGCAGTCTGATGCGTATTCGCGTGATCTGGGAGGGCAAGACCAAAGACGCCCACCTTCGGGCGCTTCAGGCGGATTACAAGGCCCGCATCGCTCACTTCGGCGAGCTGGTGGTGGAGGAGATTGCGCCTGCGCGCGGCAAAGGTCGCAGCGGCGAAAAGCCGGCAGCCGAGGAGCGCCGGTTGCTTGAGAAGGTTGGCGAGGGCTACAAGGTCTTGCTTGATAGTCGCGGGCGCGAGTGGACTTCCGAAGAGTTCGGCGAGTGGCTCGGCCAGCGCGCTCTCCAGGGAACACGCGACTTGGTCTTTGTGGTGGGCGGGCCGGAAGGGTTCTCCGCGGCCTTTCGGGATCGGGCGGACCTTCTGTTGTCGCTCTCGCGTATGACCCTCACCCACGACTGGGCGCGTACTCTGCTTCTGGAGCAGATTTACCGGGGGTTTACAATGTTGCGAGGGTATCCGTACCCGCGATAGCCGAATTGCCGATTGCTGGGTGAGATGACCTTCCTTCTGTATCAATGGGCAATCGGCAATCGTAAATCAGCAGTTCGACCCGTGATCGCATGAGGTGAAAATTTGCCAGAAAGCAGAAAGGGACTCATTATTGTTCACACCGGGCCGGGAAAAGGGAAGACGACCGCGGCCTTGGGCCTGGCGTTACGGGCCGTGGGGCAAGGCCTCAGAGTTCTGATGGTCCAGTTCATCAAGGGCTCGTGGTCGTACGGCGAGCTGGACGCAGCGAAAATGCTGGGCGAGGATCGCTTTATGATTCTCCCCATGGGACGCGGGTTCGTCAAAGTGGGCGCCGAAAAGCCCGACCCGGAGGACGTCAGGCTGGTGGAAATGGCTTGGCAGTTCGCGGAAGAGAAGATTCAAAGCGGCGAGTACGACGTGGTGATTCTCGATGAGGTCAATTACGCCATCAGCTACAAAATGCTCGACCCCGAGCAGGTGGCGCGAGCTTTGACGCACAAGCCGGAAATGGTGCATGTGATCCTCACGGGCCGCAACGCGCACCCGTCGATCGTCGAGATTGCAGACCTGGTCACCGAGATGCGCGAGGTCAAGCATCCGTACCAGAAGGGAATCATGGCCCAGCGAGGCATCGAATATTGAGCCATTGAATCAGGGAAAGAGAATGGTTCTCAGTCCTCAGTTTTCAGTTCTCAGTTTCCCAACAAACTGAGGATTGGGAATCGAGGTTTGAGGACCTGAGAACTGAGAACTGCTCTTCTCTCCCTGATTCAATGGCTCAATGAGGCAATGATTCAATTTTTTCTATGGCTTGGTTCAACAAAGACAAGCAGCGGCTCGAAGCGCCCCGGGAAAAGCACGTGCACACCGAGGGCTTGTGGGTGAAGTGTGAAAGCTGCAAGCAGATCCTCTGGAAAAAGGACCTGGAGGCCAACCTGCTGTGCTGCCCGAAGTGCGGCCATCACTTCAGAATGGGCGCCCGTCCCCGCCTCGAAATGTTGTTCGACGATGGCCAGTACACCAGGCACGACTCGACGCTCGCTTCCACCGATCCACTCGGTTTCCAGGATACGAAGAGCTATGCGGAGCGGCTGAAGAAAGCCGAGAAGGAGACCGGGCTGAAGGACGCTCTCATCACCGGCGAGGGGCGCCTGGGATCGAAACACGTCATTATCTGCGCCATGGAATTCCAGTTCATTGGCGGCAGCATGGGCGCCGTGGTGGGCGAGATGATCACTCGGGCCATCGACCGCGCCGCGGCCGAGGAGCTGCCCCTGGTGATCGTCTCCTGCTCGGGCGGCGCGCGCATGATGGAGGGCGCCATCAGCCTGATGCAATTGGCTAAGATCAGCGCCGGCTTGGCGCGGCTCGACGAAGTGCGCGTGCCTTACATTTCCGTCCTCACGAATCCGACCACGGGGGGCGTCACGGCCAGTTACGCCATGCTGGGCGACTTGAACATCGCCGAGCCGGGAGCGCTGATCGGCTTTGCCGGCCCGCGGGTGATCGAGCAGACCATCAAGCGTAAGCTTCCCGAAGGATTTCAAACCGCTGAGTTCCTGCTGAGCCACGGCATGCTGGACGCGATCGTCCCGCGCCGGGAGTTGAAGGATTACGTGGCGCGCGTGCTGGGGTTTCTCGGACAAGGGAATTGACGATTGACGAGTTCAGTTCTCAGCCATCAGTTTTCAGTTCTCAGTCAAGAACGTTTTCTTGCTAAGAAACTGAGAACTGAGAACTGAATACTGATAACTGACGACTTTTTGATGAACTACGCTGAATCGCTCACCTATCTCACCGATCTTGGCTACGAGTTGCGCGGGGTGAAGTTCGACCTGCGCGCCATCGAAAGCGTCCTGGCTGAGCTGGGAGCGCCGCACCAGAAATATCCGACGGCGATCGTGGCGGGCACGAACGGCAAGGGCTCCACGGCAGCGATTCTCGCCAGCATCCTGCAGTGCGCCGGTTACCGCACGGGTCTTTACACTTCGCCGCATCTGATCCGGGTCAACGAAAGGATCCGCGTCGACAGCCGGGAGATCGCGGACGAGGATTTCGCCCGCTGCTTCACGGACGTCCGGCAGGCGGTGGAGCGGCTTCTGGAGCGGAAGGCGCTCGATCTGCGTCCCAGTTTCTTCGAGCACTTGACGGCCATTGCCTTCCTGCACTTTGCGCGGACGCCGGTGGATTTCGCCGTGCTTGAAGTCGGCCTGGGTGGGAGGCTCGACGCCACCAACGTCACCGCGCCGCGCGTCGCCATCGTAACCAACGTCGAGATCGACCACGTGGAGTTCCTCGGCGCCACGCACGCCGCCATCGCGCGCGAGAAGGCCGGCGTGATCAAGCCACACCGCCCCGTGGTTTCGGCCTCGGAGCACCCCGAAGTGGTGGAGGTGCTGCGGCAGCGCGCCGCGGAGCTTGACGCGGAGCTGATTGAGCTGCCACGTCTCGCGCTCATCTCCAACGTGCAGGGCCGCGGTGGCCTTTACCGCTTCAACCTGGCGGTGAATGGCGACTGCTTCACGGGACTTTCTCCCTCGCTGCGGGGTAAGTTCCAAGTGCAGAATGCGGCGACGGCGGTCAGCGCCGCCTGGCGATTGAGCCAGGACGGCTGGAACATTCCGCGTGCTGCCATCGTGGAAGGAGTTCGTCGGGCCCGGTGGGAGGGACGCCTCGAGGTGATTCTCGATCACCCCTTGGTGGTCGTGGACGGCGCGCATAACCCCGCTGCGGCGCGCGAGGTGGCTGCCTTCGCGCGAGAGAACTGGGCCGGAAAGCGGCTGCGGCTGGTCTACGCCTCGATGCGCGACAAAGCCATCGGAGAGATCAGCGAAATCCTGTTCCCGCGGGCCGAGGAGGTTTATTTGACGCGCCCGGAACTGACGCGCGCGGCGACGGCGGAGCAGATTCTAGCCGCGGCGAGGATTCAGCCGCAACGGGTGGTGATCGAACCTGATCCGGCGCGAGCGCTGGAACGCGCCTGCCGGGCCAGTGCGCCGGATGATGTCGTCCTGGCTTGTGGCTCGCTTTTCCTGGTGGGCGCTCTCAAAAAGGCTCAGCTCGAGGGACGCCTGCGGGTGGAAGCACCCGCTGAGCGAGTGATCAGCTATCAGCTATCAGCTCTCAGCTCTCAGCAAGAAAAGTCCGGTTCTTGCTGATGGCTGATGGCTGACCGCTGACGGCCCGCTCAGAATGACAGCCAGGAGTCTTCCTTGACGAGAATATGCCAACCGTTTCACCGGCGCCTGTGAAGAACGTGGCGAGGGAGAAGAGAATCAGTTACTACCTCAGCTACCTGCGCTCGCTCATTTTCACCGACCCGCTGATTTGCTTGTACACGGTGGTCTGTGGGACGTGCTCATTGCTGGGGTCGTTCTTTGACAGCCAGGGACGCTGGCAGCACTTCTGGGCGTGTTTCTGGTCGTGGTTGATTCTAAGGACCGGCGGAATCCGAGTGCGGGTGGAAGGCATCGAAAACGTCAATCCGCACGCGACCGCCATCTATTGCCTGAACCATCCGAGCGCGATGGATATCCCGATCCTGTTTGTGAACCTGCCGGTCCAGTTCCGCTTCGTGGCCAAACGGGAGCTGTTCAACTATCCGTTTCTCGGCTGGCACCTGCGGAGATCGGGGCACATTGCCGTGGACCGCGGGCGTCCGCGCGCGGCCATGAAGAGCTTTGGCGAAGCGGCAGCGAAGGTCCGGTCGGGCGTGTCGCTGGTCATGTTTCCGGAAGGCACCCGCAGCCGCACCGGCGAACTGCTGCCCTTCAAGGCCGGAACCTTTCATCTGGCGATCCTCTCGGGCGCGCCCGTGGTGCCGATCACGATGAACGGCACCCGCTACGTCCACCAGCCGGATACGTATCAAGTTCGCGCAGGGCAGACGGAAATGATCATCCACCAACCGATCCCGACGGCCGGGCTGACCCTCCACGACGTGGATCGCCTCTCCGCCGAGGTGCGCGAAAGGATTGTCTCGCGAATGCGGCCCCTAGCTGGGAAGGAATGAAGAAAATCAAAAGGCAAAAAGCAAAGGTCAAAAGGGAGAAGGCGAAGACAAAGAAAAGCAAAAAAGCAAAAATGAGAAATAAGAGAAATGGAGAAGCTGCGGTCGCTGCGGATGGCGGACGGCTGACGGCTGACGGCTGACGGCGGATGGCTGATGGCCGGCCAACTGACGACTGACAACGGACTGCGGACCAAGATGCAAATCAACCTTGAAAACCAAGTTGCCTTGATTACCGGAGGCTCGCGCGGCATCGGGGCCGCGACCGTGAAGCTGTTCGCCGAGGCGGGCGCCAACGTGGTGCTCAGTTACCGCCAGAACCTGCGCGCCGCGAAAAACGTTGAAGACCACTGTTTGGAAGTGGGCGGAAAAGCGCTGGCGGTGCCTGCCGACGTTTCCATCATGAACGACGCCAAGCGGCTCGTCGGAACGGCGCTGCGCCGGTTTGGCCGGCTGGACATCGTTGTGGCGAACGCCGGCATTTGGAATGCCGAGCCTGCTCCCATCGAGAAGATGACCGAGAAGCAGTGGGACGAGATGATGGCGGTCAACCTGAAGGGTGTGTATACGGTCATTCGCCAGGCAACGCCCCACATGATTCAGCGGAAGGCTGGGCGCATCATCGTCATTTCCTCGACCTCCGGCCAGCGGGGCGAGGCTTTTCACGCGCACTACAGCGCGTCGAAAGGCGGCGTGATCAGCCTGGTGAAAGGGCTCGCCGCGGAACTCGCGCCGCACAACATCCTGGTGAACTGCGTGGCGCCCGGCTGGGTCGATACCGACATGTGCCTGCCCGTTACCACCGATCCCGAGGAATCCCGCCGAGTGAATGCCACCATCCCGCTCGGCCGGATGGCGCGGCCGGAAGAAATTGCCATGCCCATCCTGTTTTTGGCCTCGGAAATGGCATCTTATATGACGGGGGAGATTTTGAACGTGAACGGAGGCAGCGTTCTATGTGGGTAGTGTCGTGGTAACGCTTAATCACTTGCAATGGCTAGCGGCTCCGCCTGCTGTGCGGAAAGGCTCAGAAGCTGTGAAATAATTGCAAAGGAGCGTCCAACACAGAGACACAGCGCGGCCTTATGGCCGCAACCAAAGACCTCAACACAGAGTTCACTGAGGCTTCACGGAGGCCACAGAGCCAAGAATGAGTCGCATTGCTCTTCGTCTTCTCCGTGACCTCTGTGAATCCTCCGCGAACTCTGTGTTGAGCTCTTGTTTTTCGTGCGCCGTGGAATCCGAAGCTCACATTCTTCGCGGCCCCCAAAGAAAGTAGGACACCCTGTACCACAAGTGCCGAAATTGGTTGCGGAGGGCGGAGATTTTTCTTTCTCGCCACTCGCCACTCGCCACTAGTCACTTCGTCCAATTTGGTTGCGGCTCTGCCGCCCTATGTTTATTGACTCTCGTCGCGTCGAAGGCGGCGCAGAATCCAGCATCGACGGAGTTCTCACAGTCTGCCGGCCAATCTGTGGCGGCGCCTGCTTCCCCGACGCGACCGGCGGTGATTGATCCCAAGGCTCAAGTGTTTCTCGACAAGGCCATCCAGGCTTTGGGTGGTGAGGAGTTTCTGAGGTGTACTACCCTCACCACGCGGGGACGCTTCTTCGCTATTCGCGACGAGACGACCGTGGGCATGGCGCCGTTTCAAAGCTGGGCCCAGTATCCGGACAAGCGGCGCTTTTCCTACGGCAAGGACAAGCCCGTGATCCTCATCAACAATGGCGAAGAAGGTTGGGAGCTTGACCAGTACGGCCGCATCGACCAGAAGCCCGAACAGGTGCAAAACTGGCGGCTCGTCACTCGTTACAGCCTGGAGAACCTGCTGCGCCTGCGGATTCACGAGCCCGGCACCCTGGTGCAGGATGGCGGCGTCGATTTCGTCGAGAACCTGCCGGCCTACGTGCTCGAGATTTTCGACGCCGAGCACACCCAAGTGAAGCTCTATCTCCACACGCGGAACTTCCGCCCCCTCCGCATCACCTACCGGATTCGCAACCCCAAGACGCAGGACTGGAACGATTATGCGGACATCTACAGCGACTACCAGGTTTTCCAGGGCATTCAAACGCCCATGCACATCGGTCGTTTCGTGGACGACGAGCGCGTGTCCGAGACTTACCGCAATTTCGCCCACTACAACGACACCTATCCACCGGAGTACTTCCAGCCGGTCCAGGTGAAGTGATTGACTCGGATGGCAGAAATCCTTACAGATTGGGTCACTTTGCAGGTTGCAGACGGAACCACCATGCAAGGGTATGTCGCTCGGCCGCATAACGACCGCGCGCGCGCCGGGCTTTTGGTGTTTCAGGAAGCCTTCGGCGTGAATGCGCACATCCGTGACATTACGGAACGCTTTGCGCGTGAAGGCTGCCATGCAATCGCCCCGGAACTTTTCCACCGCACCGCGCCGCGATTCGAGGGGGATTACACCAATTTCGAGGCGGTCATGCCCCACGTGCGCGCCCTGAAGGACCGGGATATGGAGGCCGATGTGCGCGCTGCTTGGGCCTGGCTGCGCGAAAATCTGGGCGTCCAGGAGATCCCCATCGCTTGCATCGGGTTCTGCCTCGGTGGACGAGTTTTCTTCCTCACCAATTCCGTGCTGCCGGTCAAGGCCGCCATTTCGTTTTACGGTGGCGGCATCGCACCGAACCCCATGGGTCCCGGCTTGCTCAGCCGCGCCGGCGATTTGCACGCGCCGCAACTTCTGTTCTGGGGTGGTTTGGACAAACACATCGGCCCGGAGCAGGCGCAAGCGGTGGCAGAAGCTCTGCGCAAAGCCGGCAAGCGTTTTGTGAACGTCGAGTTCGGGGACGCCGACCATGGATTTTTCTGCGACGCACGCGCCAGTTACAACCCCGCGGCCGCCCAGCAGTCCTGGGCCCTAACCCATGTCTTCCTGAATAGCTATTTACGGAATTGATACATCGGAAGTATGGGCGTGGCCGAACTACTGCCGCAGGGATATAGCATAAGAGAAGAGGTAGTATTTGTAGCGCCGCCCTTCAGGGCGGCAAATGCCGGGCTAAAGCCCGGCGCTACAAAAAATAGGACACGCCAGGGGAGATGAACAATTGACTCCGCGCCTTGCAGGGTGCAGAATCAAGGGGCAGGGTCAGCACAGAGCACACGAGTGGCTTGAATAGGCCTGAGAGGTGGAGTAACAAGGTGAAAAAACAGTTGAAATTCGGTATTGGGATCGCGATCATCCTGATGGTGGTGGGCTGGGAAGCTATCTCCGGCTTCCAGCAGAGCAAGACCTACTACGTCACGGTGGGTGAACTCATCGGCGGTAAGTCGCCCCATCCGCGCATTCGCGTGGGTGGCCTTGTACAGCAAGGCTCGATTGAGCGACGCGGCGGCACGGTCACCTTCCGACTCGCCCAGGACGCGAACGTCATTCCCGTCACCTACGTGGGGAGCGAAACCCTTCCGGACACGTTCCGAGACGGAGCACAAGCCATCGTGGAGGGCAGCTATACGAGTGGCGAATTCCGGGCTGAGCACATTCAAGCCAAGTGCGCCTCCAAGTATCAGGCTGCGCCGGGCCAAGCCGGTACCCAGAAATCGTCGATGTGAGAAAAGAGTCGAAAGTCAAGAGTCGAAAGTCGAACGTCAAGACGGGCCAACCAGAAGTCGTAGCAAGGTAGAAAAGAGAATCGAAGGTCAAAGATCGAAGCCTAAGGCCGACCGCTTCTCACTCTCGACTTTTAACTTTCGACTTTCGACTCTGTTAAGGAACAGGCGGTGGAACAATGAATCAGGTGGGCAGCTTGGCTCTGATCGGCGCCTTGGCATTTTCCGTCTTCGGCATGGTTGCCGGCGCCGTTGCCGGCAAAATGCGGAGCATGCGTGTGCTCAAGAGTGCCGAGCGCGCCGCCCTCGCCTTCTGGGTGATGATTGCGGTTGCGGTGGTGGCCCTCGAGTACATGATCTTCACCAACGACTTCCACAATGCCTACGTGGCTCAACACTCCAACCGAGACTTGTGGGGCGCGTACAAGGTGGCGGCGCTGTGGGCGGGTCAGGAAGGTTCCCTGCTTTTCTGGACCTTCCTGCTGGCGGGCTACGGCGGCTTCGCTGTGCTGCTCAACCGCAAGAAGAACCGCCAACTGATGCCCTGGGTGATCTCGATCGTGATGGCGACCGGTGTCTTCTTCTCCTCGCTCGTCTTCTTCATCGCCAACCCCTTCGGCGAGCTTTCGCTGGTGGCAGCCAACGGTACTGTGACCCCGTTCCGTGCGGCCGAGGGCAACGGCCTGAATCCGCTCTTGCAGTACCACTCCATGGTGATCCATCCGCCGATGCTTTACCTCGGCTACGTCGGCTTCGTGGTCCCCTTTGCTTTCGCCATGGCGGCGCTGATTACCAAACAACTGGGCGATAACTGGATTCGTGCCACGCGACGCTGGACGATGGTCCCCTGGATGTTCCTCGGCGTCGGCATCCTCCTGGGCGGCCAGTGGGCCTACGCGGTGCTCGGCTGGGGCGGCTACTGGGGTTGGGACCCGGTGGAGAACGCGTCGTTTCTGCCCTGGCTCGGTGGCACCGCCTTTCTGCACTCGGTGATGATCCAGGAAAAGCGCGGTATGCTGAAAGTGTGGAACGTGGTCCTGGTGATCACCACCTTCTTTCTGTGCATCTTCGGAACGTTCCTCACCCGTAGCGGCGTTGTGCAGTCGGTGCACGCCTTTGCCGAGTCGAACATCGGGCCGTATTTTGCCGTGTTCATCGCCATCATCCTGTTGTTCTCGCTCACCCTGCTCTTCTTGCGCCTCGATTACCTGAAGAGCGAGAACAAGCTGGACTCGGTAATCTCGCGCGAGAGCGGATTCCTTTTCAATAACTGGGTCCTGCTGGCGATGGTCTTCGCCGTGCTCTGGGGAACGATCTTCCCCGTGATCTCGAAGGCCGTGCAGAATGTGACGGTGACGGTGGGGCCGCCGTTCTTTAACAAGGTGGCGATCCCGATCGGCCTCATCTTGTTGTTTCTGACCGGGGCAGGTCCGCTGCTGGCCTGGCGCAAGACTTCGTTCCAGAGCCTGAAGCGCAACTTCACGGTGCCGCTCGCCGTGGCCGTGGGGGTAGGAGCGGTCCTCTTGTTCTTGGGCGTGCGCGATCTCTATGCTTGGATGACGCTTTTCCTCTGTATCTTCACCGGCGTTTGCATCCTCGGCGAATTCTACAAGGGCGCCCGCACCCGCTCGCGCATGCGGGGCGAGAATTTCTTTGCCGCCATCTACAACCTGACGATGCAGAACACCCGGCGCTATGGCGGCTACGTGATTCACCTCGCCATGGTGTTCCTCTTCATCGGCTTCGCCGGCCTCGCTTTCAAGTCGGAAACCAAGGCGCTGATGAACGAGGGCGACCTGATTCACATCAAGGATTACATGCTCCGCTGTGATAGTCTCACGGGCGGCGACGACCCCAACTACACCTATCGGCGCGCCGTGTTTTCCGTCACCAAGAATGGTCATCCGATTGGGAGCATCCACCCGGAGCGCCGCTTCTACAAAGCCAGCCAGCAACCGACGAGCCACGTGGCCATCAAGGCGTCGCTCGCCGAGGACCTCTACGTGGTGCTCGATGGCGAGGACCCCGATACCAACAAGGCGATCATCGAGGTCTTCGTGAACCCGCTGGTGGACTGGGTCTGGATCGGAATGACCGTGCTCCTTTTCGGCAGCCTTCTGGCCATGGTGCCGAGCCGCGTGGAAAAGGAAATGGCCGAAATCCGCAAGCCCAAGGCGGAAGCAGTCGAGGAGCGCCATGCGTTCTAGTAGAGCAGTAGGCGGTAGGCAGAAGGCAGTAGGCAGTCGGCAGAAGGCAGTAGGCACGCGAGCCAGCGGCGGTGTTGGCCTTGCAGCTTGGCTTCGATCTCTCCCCTGCAAGGTTGGAGAGAGCTTGGTGCTCCTCGCGGCAGTCGTGCTTTTCGTCTCCAGCGCACTCGGCGCCGCGCCTAAGCCGACCTTGAAATCCGTCGGCCAGAAGGTCTACTGCCTGTGCGGCTGCGTCACCACGCTCGAGCACTGCCCGCACCCTCCCTCTGAGTGCTCCATGCGCGCCGAGATGGAAGCGCTGATCATGAAAGATATCGACGCCGGCAAGGATGAGGCTGCGATCCTGCAGGACTTCGTAAACCGTTATGGTGTGCAGGTGCTGGCGGCGCCGCCGGCCAAGGGCTTTGATCTCACCGCCTGGGTCCTGCCGGGAGTGGGACTGATCGTCGGGCTGGTAGTGGTGATCTTGATCGTGCGCCGCATGCGGAAGCCATCTTCGGAGCCTGCCGAGGCGCCTCCGGCTTCTATCGATCCAAAGCTGCTGGCGGCGATGGAAGAAGAAATGAAGACTTCGGGACTGGGGACTAGAGACTAGCCCGGATTTCTCACCACGAAGGGTCAGGGGATTGATCCATTGATCCATTGAGGAGGAGAATCGCAGCCAATGGCGGTCTTCAATGGCTCAATGGACCAATGACTCAATGGATCAATTCTCGGACTC
>Ga0326728_10016376_pt1 | contig 15143 bp, 11 predicted proteins | sample MB3enrmetagenome_FD_207602 | JGI IMG/M metagenome (GOLD analysis project Ga0326728, IMG submission 207602) | Lab enriched peat soil microbial communities from McLean, Ithaca, NY, United States - MB31MN | ecosystem: Environmental > Terrestrial > Soil > Wetlands > Peat | place: USA: New York...
TCAGCGCCGGGCCTTTTGGCAAAGAACGGAAACAATAGTTGTTGTAGTCACAATTTCACCAACTGAGAATTGTTAGCGCAGAGGGCTGAAGTGAAGCCGACAGGCGGCACGTCATTGCCCTTCGCCTTTGTCGATCTTGCTCGCCACTTTCACTCCGCTCAAGCCGCTGACGTACTTCGAGACGCCCCGATAAAGCGACTCCGCGATGCGCTGCCGGTGCTCTGCGGTTTCGAGTTTGCGCTCGTCGGTGGGATTCGACACGAACGAAATCTCCGCCAGGATCGAAGGCATATTCGCGCCGATCAGCACGATGAACGGCGCTTTCTTGATCCCGCGATTGCGAATGCCCGCGTTGTTCAGGGCAAGCCCTCCGTAAAGCGATTGCTGCACATCGCCGGCAAACTCGCGCGATTCGTCGATTTTGTCTCTCAGCGCAATCTTCTTCACCAGATCCTGCAGTTCGTGAATCGACTTCTCCGACACCGCGTTTTCGCGCGCCGCAACTTCCAACGCTTCCGGCGATGAAGTGAAATTCAAGTAGTAAGTCTCGACGCCGCGGGCATCCGAATCACGGCTCGAGTTGGCGTGGATCGAGATGAACAAATCCGCCCGCTCCCGATTCGCAATCGCAGTGCGGGTTTCGAGCGGAATGAAAGTGTCGTCCTGGCGCGTGTAAATCACTTCGGCGCCGAGCCGCGATTCGAGCAAGCGGCCAAGGCGCTTGGAAACGTCGAGCACCACGTCCTTTTCCAGCAGGCCGTTCGGGCCAATCGTGCCGGTGTCATGCCCCCCGTGGCCGGCGTCAATGACAATCTTGCCGATCTTCAGGCCGAGGGCGCGAGTCAAAGAGCGGTCGCCAGTGGCGGTGGGGCGCGCCTCGCGGGACTCAAGACGGGCGTCCGAACGAAGGTCCGCGGTGTCGGGAGCCGCCGCTGCGGATGAGCGAGACTTTTTTCGGCGCAAAGTCGACGATGATGATCGCGCTGGCGAAGGCGAATCCGATTTCGCCGTCTTCGTTTCGTCGCCGTCGGAGATGTCAGCGGCGTCACCCGGCTTCACTTCGGGGCGAAGTTTTTCATGTTCCAGCGTGGCCACCGTCGTCGGCGCTCTGTCGTCGGCCTCGATGATCGTCTTCGGGATTCTGCGGTTCGTCCCTTTGACCGCAACCGTGGTCTTGATCACTCCCTTGCCGTTCGCGGCGGAGTCGGACGCTTTGGAATCCGCGCTGCCATCCTCGGCCGGCAAGTCTGTTTCGACGGGCCCCGGTTTCCAAGAGCCCACCGCATCTTTGCCGGAGTCAGATTCCGGTTGTGCTTTCCTCCCAACAGATTTCGAGTCTCCCCCAGACGCCGGCTCCGTCTCGCCGGAGTCGTCGTCCGCTTCCGCGGAAGCCGTCGGGGCCGTATCCACTTGGGCCTTCGCGACAAGAGTTGCCCGGTTCTGCTTCCCGTGCGCATCCTTCCCGTGAATATCCTTGCCGTGAACATCAATGATGAGCCGGTACGGGTCCGGCAGCAGGAAAGCGTCGTAGCTTGCGAGGTCGTCCACTTCCAGCACAATCCGCGTGCGTCCCGGCTGAAATTCGGCAACCCGAATTTTCTTCAGGAAGCCGTCGTCAACGTCGAAGGTCTTGCCCACCAGGGTCGAAGCCAGTTTGGTGTCGCGCAGGTCGAAGAAAATGCGGTCGGGATTCGAGATGCGCTGCGAACCGAACTTCACTTCCTGCTCTACGTCAATAGCGACGCGCGTGTAGTCGGGCGTGGACCAGTGGCGAACCCCGGTAACGCGCGGCAACGCGCTGCGCCGGACGCTGGCGTCATTTGCGGATGCGGCGGAGTCGTCAGTATTGGCACTGGCGCCGGCACTGGCATTAGAAGACCGCTGCTGGCGCGCCGTCTTCTGCGCCGCGCGTTCCATCTCGTCGGCCTCGGCATCGATTTCCTTCACCGCCGCGCGGGCATCGTCGGCCAGGCGGTTGCGCGGATAGCGATGCAGAAAGTCTGCGAAGGTCGTGCGCGCCTCTTCCGGATCGTTGAGGTCGTCCTTGTAGATCTCGCCGATCGTGAACAGCGCGTCGAAGCGGTATTTGCTGCCCGGATATTCCTTGCGCAGAAAGCGATATTGCTCGACGGCGCCGCGCAGGATCTTGTTGTCGTCAAAGCGCCGCCCCATCTCGACCATGAGTTCGGCGGTCGCCACCACGCTCGGGTCCGCCTTCGATGACGTGGGAGAGCCAAAATAGACTCGGCGGTAGGAGTCAATCACACGCTGGTATTCGCGGCGAGTGCGCTCTCCGGCGGGACGCCCATTGAGGGCCTCGCGCATGCGATCCGCCTTAGCGAATTGCTGGCGCGCCCAGGCATCGTTGTGGTGGACGCGGGCCGGCGCGGAAACCAGCGGCAGCAGCGCGAGCACCAGCGTTGCGCCGAGGCGAAAAGCGCGGGCGCCTCGAGTTAGGGTCGTGAAAAGCATTGAATCATTTAGTCATTGAGGCATTGAATCATTCAGTCATTGGGTCATTGATTCAATGACTCAATGACTAAATGACCACGCCCCCGCTACCACCACAAGGAACTCAGCCTATTCCGTATTGCTCATGTGCAGCACGCCTCGAGCATCGCGCTCCACCACGACCGGCTCATGTACCGGATTGCCGAAAATGTTAGAGTCCGGTTCACTGCCACCGCCATACATGTTCGTGATCCGGCGAACGTAGTTCTGCGTTTCCCGGAAATGCGGAACGCCCGCACTTCGAGCCACCGCCCCCGAACCGGCGTTATAGGCCGCCAGACTGAGGCGAACGTCGCCGTTGTAACTGTCCAACAGTCTCCTTAGATGCCTAACCCCGGCATCCACGTTTTGTTGCGGGTCAAAAGGATTGGAAACATTGAGCGAGCGCGCGGTCGAGGGCATCAACTGCATCAGCCCCATGGCACCCTTGCGCGACACCGCATTGGGATTGAAATTCGATTCCACCTTGACCACCGACCGTACCAGGCTGGGATCCACGTGATGCCGGGCCGCCGCCTCGTCAATCGCCGTGTCGATATCCTGTTGCGTAAAGGCGCGGTTAAGAGTCTGGTGAGTCTGCGCTCTGCCGCCGAGGTAGTTGTTGACTTCCGAGGCCGCCGAGCGCGCCGCACGCATCACCGCTCCGCTCGTCGGAACCGGCTTGAAACGATGTTCGGTCACACTCCAATAAACCAGCGGAGACCGGGCAGGCGCAGCAGCCTCCGCCCGAGAAGCGGCGGAAGACCCATCCCCATTAACATAGATCTTGCGGCCAGATTCGTCGGTAGTGGCAGTAATACCGCCCGACTGCGCGCGCGCCGGCATGGTCGAAAACAGAGTGGAAAGAAAGGAGATCGCGGTCAAGCTAGCCATCAGCGCGATTTGCAGGCGTTTTACCATACGGGTTCAGATCGGCCAAAATCCAGATCGGCCAAATTAAAGACCGGCCAAAAGGCACACTTTCTCTGCGGCCTACCTACCCGAAAACCTGCCGGAGAATCCAGAACCAGAGTAGGTCGATTATAGGGTGCGCCACGGACAGGGGCAATCTATCCGAAGGCCGTTGAACCACTGAAGTAATCTACCTAAGTAACTGAAAGCACTTGATTTTATGGCCTAAAGGCCAGTTCTCAGCTGTCGGCTCTCAGTTCTAAGTTTCTTGACGCAGGGCGGTTTACTGAGAACTGAGAACTGAGAACTGGGAACTGGAAGTCTACAATGACGTCTGGCATCTATGAACTCCCAAGCCCTGCGCAAGCTTTTCGACCAAGTCAAGAAAAAGCGCCTCTCTCCCGACGCCGCCGTCGAACGCCTGCGTCACCTGCCCTTTGAAGACCTGGGCTTCGCCAAGCTCGACCACCATCGCGCCCTGCGCCAAGGCATGCCCGAGGTGATCTTCGCCCCGGGCAAAACGCCAACCCAGGTAGCCGGCATCTTCATCCGCCTCGCCGCCCACGGCGGCAACGTGCTGGCCACGCGAGCCACCGAAGAACAATACGCCGCCGTAGCCGCCAAATTCGCCGGCAATGTCCGCCGCCCAGAGTATCGGCCACTGGCACGAGCCATCGTGCTCAAGCGTGATCGCAAGCAGCACGGCAAGGGCATAATCGTGGTCGTGTCGGCCGGAACCAGCGACATTCCGGTAGCTGAAGAAGCCGTAGTCACCGCCGAATTGATGGGCAACAACGTTCAACACATCTATGACGTGGGAGTCGCCGGCATTCACCGCCTCCTGGCCCATCGCGGAGCGTTAGCCAAGGCGCGGGTCATCATAGTCTGCGCCGGCATGGAAGGCGCGTTACCCAGCGTAGTAGGCGGCCTGGTCGGAGTCCCGGTGATTGCCGTTCCCACCAGCGTAGGTTACGGCGCAGCCTTCGAAGGCCTGGCCGCGCTGCTGGGAATGATGAACTCCTGCGCCTCGAACGTCAGCGTAGTAAACATAGACAACGGTTTCGGAGCCGGCTACGTAGCCTCCCTAATCAACCGCCGCTGACGACACCTGACAAATGGGTGGTGGAGAGACGGGCGTCCTCGCCCGTCCGCCGCGCGCCCGCTCGACGTTTACTAGTTGGTACTGGTACCCCCCTCCCCCCCCTGTCCAGTGGAATCATCGAGTTAGCGGGAATTTTCAGCTTCGGTCTTTGAAGAATAAGGACTTATATCAAAGTATTCCGGAATAAGGACTTAGCTCCAAAGCCCCCGCTGAAAATGGCTTTGGGGCAGCTTCGAGGGCCGTTTGGGTTGACCGGCACGCCTCGGAACTGCCCCATACAGGGAACATTGTCGCATTGAATCGGCTGGGAGTCTGTGATGGCGCTCACCGGCTGTTTGTGATGAAAAAGATCGGAGAAGCACGGAGTCAATTGACATGATGGATGGATGCCTATGGAAATCTTATTAATCAGCTACCGCGCCATCAGACTGACCCACTACCAGAAATCGCCACCGACCGAGCGGTCGCCGCTTCTGCTGCTACAATTTCCGGTGCGCCATCCTGCCCCGGACGCGGCCAGTCGCGCCTCGGCAATCGTCTCTACCATGAGGTGCCTTCATGCCGGAAGCTTTGCAGCTTTCAAATCCCGCGCCGCTCACCACTCTTACCGAAGACGAGATTCTCTTTCGCGACAGCGTGCGCCAGTTTGCCGACGACAAGATTCGTCCGCTGGCCAAAGAGATGGACGAGAAAGCGGTCTTCGATCACGGCCTGCTCGATCAGTTCTTTCAGTTGGGCTTGATGGGCATCGAGATTCCGGAGCAGTACGGTGGAGCGGGCGGCAAGTTTTTCGACGCGATCTTAGCCGTCGAAGAATTTTCGCGGGCCGACGCTTCCGCCGGCGTAATCGTGGACGTGCAGAACACGCTGGTAGCGAATGCAATTCTGCGCTGGGCCAGCGATGATCAGAAGAAGCGTTACCTGCCGAAAATGGCGGCGGATACGGTTGGCGCCTATGCGCTGAGCGAGGCGGGATCGGGATCGGACGCGTTTGCGCTGCAAACCAAAGCCGAGCTCAAAGGCAATGGCAATGATTTCATTCTCAACGGACGCAAGCTCTGGATCACGAATGGCAAAGAGGCTGGATTGTTCATTCTGTTTGCCACCGTCGATGCCTCGAAAGGATACAAGGGGATCACGGCGTTTCTGATCGAGAAAGACTTCCCCGGATTCACCGTCGGCAAGAAAGAAGACAAGCTGGGGATTCGCGCGTCGTCAACTTGCGAACTGATTCTGGAGGATTGCCGCGTGCCCAAGGAGAACGTGCTCGGCGAGGTGGGCAAGGGATACAAGATCGCAATCGAGACGCTGAACGAAGGCCGCATCGGAATTGGCGCGCAGATGCTCGGCGTGGCCCGCGGTGCGTTGGAATGTGCCGCCAAGTATGCCCAGGAGCGCACACAGTTCGGCAAGCCGATTTCGGAATTTCAGGGGATACAGTTCCAGATTGCACAGATGGCGACCGAAATCGATGCGGCGCGGCTGATGGTTTATAACGCAGCCCGCATGAAAGATGCTGGCGTAAATTTTGTGAAGGAAGCCGCGATGACCAAGCTGTTCACGTCGCAGGTAGCCGAGCGCGTGACCTCGCTGGCCATCGAAATCTACGGCGGATACGGTTTTACGAAAGATTATCCGGTTGAAAAATATTGGCGCGACGCGAAGATCGGAAAAATCTACGAAGGCACGTCGAACATGCAATTGGCAACGATCGCCAAGCTGGTAATGTCGAAGTAATTACGATAACCACAGGGGCCACTGAGGAACACGGGGGAAATCATAAATACCAAGGGCATCCTGAACAGAGTATTGTTGGCGGCGGTTATGAGTTGGACTTACTCCGTGACTTTAGGGCTGCTCTTTGCTGTTGTCGTTTCAGAAGATCACTCGCTGAGAAGCCTGATGCTGCCGGGTATAGTTCCGGCTGCTCTGATCGGTAGCACGATAGTTGCAATTGCGATAACGCCAGTGGCAATCTGGTCTGTGAGAACGGGAGCAAGGAATTTGTGGTTCTATGGGCCAATTCTCTGGATCGCATTAGCCGCTTACGTTGTTTTTGCAATCCCGAGAGCTGGCCATTACGGTCAATATGGTCTGCTCTTCGTGGCTGTAATTGGTTTAGTCATTCTGGGGTTCATTCCCGCTGCCAAGTGATATAAAGACGCATGGCCACCGTTTCCCCAGATGCGCCGGTCGAGACGGCTTCCGAGTTCACAAATGCTGGCGCGCAGCCGATCTCTCGTGAGGCAGCTTGTCATCTGCTGCGAGCAGGCGACGACATGCTGCCTTCCCTGCTCGCGGCGGCGCAACTCGCCCGCGCGCGATTCAAGCCGGGAGTCATCACCTACTCCCGCAAGGTGTTTCTTCCGCTGACGAATCTTTGCCGCGACTACTGCGGCTACTGCACCTTCCGGCGCGATCCCGGCGAGCCCGGTGCGCACACCATGACGCCGGACGAGGTGATGGAAGTGGTGCGCGCGGGAGAGCGCATGGGATGTACCGAGGCGTTGTTCAGCCTGGGCGACAAACCGGAACTGCTTTTTCCCCAAATGCGCGATGCGCTGCGGCGCTTCGGGTACAAATCCACGCTGCATTATCTGGAAGCGATGTGCGAGAAGGTGCTTCGCGAATCGAGTCTGCTGCCGCATCCCAATCCCGGACTGATGAGCGCGGAATGGCTGGAGCGCCTGTCCCGCGTGGCTCCGAGCGTCGGCCTCATGCTGGAAACGACCAGCGAGCGGCTGCTCGCAAAAAACGCGGCGCACGACAATGCTCCCGACAAAGACCCGGCGAAGCGACTGCGTGTAATTGAGGATGCGGGGCAGCGGAAGATTCCTTTTACCACCGGAATTCTGATTGGAATTGGCGAGACGCTGGAAGAGCGCGTGGATGCGCTGCTCGCAATCCGCGACTTGCATGCGAGGTACGGACACATTCAGGAAGTGATCGTGCAAAACTTTCGCGCCAAGAGTGGCACGCCGATGGCGCACTGGCCCGAACCGGACCGCGGGGAAATGCTGCGCACGCTGGCCGTGGCACGCCTCCTGATGCCGAGGATGAATATTCAAGCGCCGCCGAATCTCTCCGATCCGCGCGATGGTTGGCACTATGCCGATCTGCTCGATGGCGGCATCAACGACTGGGGCGGAGTTTCGCCGTTGACGCCGGATTTCATCAATCCGGAAAAGCCGTGGCCGCATCTCGAAGAATTGCGGCAGCGGACCGAAGCGAAAGGATTCGAGTTGCGCCAGAGGTTGCCGGTATATCCTGAATTCGCAGAAAAGTTCACCAAGAAATTTGCGGAACACGCCGTGGCCCATAGCGATCTGCTGGCGCAGCGCCTGAGCGCCGCGGCAGACGCTGAGGGCTACGCTCGGAGGGCGGCATGATCACGGTACTGACCGGCGGCACTGGCGGCGCCAAGTTCGTGGATGGACTGCGGCAGATCGTTCGTCCGGAAGAGTTGACGATCATCGTGAATACCGGCGACGACATGCTGTGGTGGGGATTGTACGTTTCGCCCGATCTCGATTCCATCACTTACATGCTGGCTGGGAAACTGAGCCAGGAGCGCGGCTGGGGCGTGAAGGGCGACACTTTTTTTTGCCTGAACGCCATGGGCCAACTGGGGCAACCGACCTGGTTTCACGCCGGCGATCGCGATCTGGCGACGCACATTTTTCGCTCCAAGCTGCTGGCCGATGGCAAAACGCTCAGTGAAGCAACGTCCGAGATCGCGGCCAAACTTGGAGTCAAGGCACGCATCCTGCCGATGAGCAACTCGCGCGTGGAGACGCGGGTTCTGACTCCAGTGGGAGACCTGAGCTTTGAAGAATATTTCGTCCAGCGCTGGTACCAGGATCCAGTGGAATCGGTTCGTTTCGCCGGCGCCTCCGATGCGGAGCCGGCGCCGGGAGTGACCGAGGCGATTCGCTCGGCAGATCTTGTGCTGCTCGCGCCGAGTAATCCGGTAACCAGCATCGGGCCGATTCTCGCCGTGCCGGGAATTCGCGAGGCGCTGCGCGAAAGTCGCGCCCGCATTGCGGCCGTGAGCCCGATTGTGGGAGGAGCCGCGGTCACCGGGCCCGCGGCAACGCTCATGGCGGCGCAAGGCTTCGCAGTCTCGATCGCCGGCGTTGCCGACTTCTATCACGACTTCCTGGATCTGCTGGTGGTCGATTCCGAGGACGCGCCGGCTGCCGAAGAGTTGCGCAAGACGGGCATGCGCGTGCATTGCACCCCAAGCATCATGCGCAAGAATGAAGATAGAATCGCGCTGGCAAAGAGCGCGCTGGACGCGGCGATGCAATCTCCGTTGGCTCAGGCCGAGGTGGAGCGGCCATGATTCTGGTTCCGGTGAAAAACCTTGTCGACGCCAAGCAGCGGCTGTCTTCTATTTTGACGCCGGAAGAACGCTTCGCGCTGGCGCAGGCGATGTGCGAGGACGTGCTGCAGGCGCTGGCGAGCTGGCAAAGCCGGCCTCCGGTTGCGGTGGTGACGAGCGATTCGTTTGCGCGCAACTTGGCAGCGCGTTTCAATTTCGAGGTCGTTGCCGACGACAACTCCGGAGAGACCAGCGCCATCGAGATGGCAACGGCGGTATGCGGAAAGCGTGGAGCGAAGAGTACTTTGGTGGTTCCGGCGGATATTCCGTTGATCGATAGGTCGGAACTGCAGAAGATCGTGGACTGCGCTCCTGCAGGCGGCGCCGTGCTGGTGCCGGATGCGGCGGGACGCGGCACGAATGCAGCCTGGCGATCTCCGGGTGATTTGTTCCCGCTTCGCTTTGGGAATGACAGCTTCCAGCCCCACCTGGCCGCGGCGAAGGCCACGGGCCTGCCTTGCGTGGTGCTCGCGTTGCCGGGAATTGCGCGGGATGTCGACCGTCCCGAAGATCTTCGCGAGCTGGCGGTTGCCAGTGGAGAACGGCGATCGCAGAAACTGGTGCGAAGCTGGAACCTCAGCAGCCGGAATCAGGCCTGACATGAGCAGGTCTAACATGGGGCCGAGCATCGGTAAGGGCGCGACTGGGGAAATTCGAATTCTTCCGCTTGCCGTCGGCGGAGAAGTTCGCGCCGGAGATTCGCTGTGCGCAACGTTGCTGGCGGCGGCGGGAAAGTTGAGGTTGCGCTTTCAGGATGGCGACATCCTGGTGGTGAAGCACAAAGTTGTCTCGAAGGCGGAAGGCGCGGTGGTCGCGCTGGATGAGATCCGGCCCTCGCCGGCTTCGCAGGCTTGGGCTCGGCGCTACGGGCTCGACGCGCGCGTCAGTGAATTGGCGGTGCGAGAGAGTCGTCGAATCGTGCGGCGAAAGCGTGGCGTGCTGATCGCCGAAACCCAGCATGGTTTCGTTTGCGCGAATAGCGGCGTCGACGTATCGAACGTGGATGGCGGGCGGCATGCGGTCTTGCTGCCGTTGAATCCGGATCGTTCCGCGGCGAAGTTGCGGCGGGAGCTGAAGAAACAGCTGGGGATTGAGATCGCGGTCATCGTCAGCGATAGCTTCGGGCGTCCATGGCGCGAAGGCTTGACGGAAGTGGCGATTGGCGTCTCCGGAATGCGGCCTCTGGTCGACTACCGCGGACGTCGCGATCCGCATGGCTACTCGCTGCACGCGACGGTGGAAGCGGTGGCGGACGAACTGGCTTGTGCGGCAGGACTGGTTTGCGGCAAGCTGGCAGGCACTCCCGCATGCATCATTCGAGGCTATGTCTATCACCGCGAAGGCCACCGAGGAAACGGTGGGGCGCGGGCGCTGATTCGGCCCGCAAAGAACGATCTTTTTCGCTAAGAGCTTTTCGATAGGAGAATGTTATGGCTTGGCAGGCTTCAGAACTCGAGCAATTCCCCGCGCTGACTTGGGACGGGATCGCGCAGCGAGCTTCCACGCAGATTCGCAGCGCCTTGGAGCGAGTGCTGGAAACACAAGACGGAGCGTGTCTGCGGGACGAGGAGCGCTACGCCTTGGCGAACTGCAACGACGCGGACTTACTCGCACTGCTGGTAGCCGCAGATACCCTTCGGCGCGACCTGGTCGGCAACATCGTCAGCTACGTGGTGAACCGCAATATCAATTTCACCAACATCTGTTTCGTGGGCTGCAAGTTTTGCGCGTTCAGCCGTGGGCCGCGCGAGACCGACTCCTATTTTCATTCCCTCGAAGACATGGCGCGCAAAGCGAAAGAAGCGTGGGACGTGGGCGCGACCGAAGTCTGCATTCAAGGCGGCCTGCCGCGCGAACTGCCGCCGTTTTATTATCGCGACATTTTGCGCGCGGTTAAGAGTGCGGTGCCGGGTATGCACATCCACGCGTTTTCTCCGATGGAAATTGTGTATGGCGTGGAACTGACCGGCATGACGCTGCGCGATTATCTTGCGATGCTGCGCGATAACGGACTGGACACGCTGCCGGGTACGGCGGCCGAGATTCTGGACGACGAAGTGCGCCATGTTCTGTCGCGCAACAAACTCTCGTCGGCGCAATGGCAAGAGGTGATCCGAACGGCGCACGCCTGTGGAATCCCGAGCACTTCGACGCTCATGTACGGGCACAGCGAGACACCCGACCATTGGGTGCGGCAGTTGTCTTTGTTCCGGCAGATTCAGGCTGAGACCGGCGGCTTCACCGAGTTCGTACCCCTCGGTTTTGTCCACCAGAACACGCTTTTATTCCAGCAGGGGCTGGCGCGTACGGGACCGACTCTCGCCGAACATCTCAAGATTCATGCGCTGGCCAGAATCCTGCTCGCCGGCTCGATTCATAACATCCAGGTCTCGTGGGTAAAGCTCAACCGTAAACTCTCGCAACTTTGCCTGCACGCAGGAGCCAACGACTACGGCGGCACGCTGATGGAAGAAAATATCTCGCGCGAGGCCGGAGCGACCGCGGGCCAGTACACCAGCCCAGAAGATTTCCAAGCACTGATCTTGGAGATCGGGCGCATTCCAGCAGAGCGCAATACAAAATACTCGCGTATGAAGATCAAGCTACCCGTGGAATCGTTTCCTTCGGAGGTTTGGTGCGAACACGCGCTGCTTGCGGAGTTCGCATGAGCCGCGCCATCGTATTCATCGGGGGCACCGGTCCGGCCGGTACAGGCCTCGCGCTGCGTTGGGCGCGCGCGGGAGAGACCGTCATCATCGGCTCGCGCGATGCCGCTCGCGCCCAGCAAACGGCTGAGGCAATTCGCAAGCGGGCGGGCGCAAATGCTCAAGTTTCCGGAATGGAAAATTCTGCGGCGTGCGCTGCCAGCGATTTGCTGGTGCTCACCGTGCCGTTCGCAGGGCAGGCAGGGCTGCTGAAGCAGTTGAAGCCTGCGATCCGTCCGGGGAGCGTGCTGATTGATGCCACCGTTCCGCTGGCTGCGAGCGTGGGCGGACGCGCCAGCCGCACCCTTGGCGTGTGGCAAGGCTCGGCGGCGCAACAGACGGCTGAGCTTGTCCCGAAGGGCGTTTCCGTCGCAGCAGCATTCCAGAACGTTTCGGCGGACGTGCTCAACGGCGACGAAGACGTGGATTGCGACGTCATCGTCTGCAGCGACGATGCCAATGCCACGCAGATTGCGATGGAACTCGCCGCCAAGATCGCGCGCGTGCGGGCGATTGATGGCGGCAAGCTTGAGAACGCGCGCATCGTCGAGCAGATCGCCGCGCTGCTGATCGGGCTCAACATCCGGCACCAAGGGCACGGTGGAATACGGATCACGGGGCTGCCCGACGCCGCGTACAAGCTGGGGCCGGTTACCCGATAGCGCGACACGGGCGGATTGTGTTTAACTTTTCAGTCGTCCACACAGTTCATTTCGCATTTCACTGCAAGACGAGGGACCTCATGCACAGGAAACTGTTTTCGTTCTTATTCTGCTTTTTGCTGCTGGCCATTTCGAGCGCTGCCGCCAAGCGCGCCTTCACCATCGAAGACCTTTACCGCATTCGCGGGATTGATGACTTGCACATATCTCCCGACGGCAAAACGGTCCTATTCACCCTGCACACGAACGATCTGGCGAAGGCAAAGAGCGTTAGCCACGTCTGGCTAATGGATGCCGACGGCAAGAACGCGCGCCAGTTTACCTTTGGCGAAAAGGGTGAATCGTCGCCCATCTTCTCACCCGACGGCAAGTGGGTCGCCTTCATCAGCGCGCGCGATGGCAAGGACAACGACAACGACAATCTTTACGTCATCTCCGTCGCCGGTGGCGAAGCCCGGCAACTCACCAACATTTCCACCGGAGTTTCCGATCCGCTCTGGTCGCCGGACGGAAAAACGATTGCGTTTTCGAGCGACGTCTATCCGGAATGTAGCGCCGACGATGCTTGCAACAAGAAGATCGAACAGCGCTGGAGCAAGGGCCCGCTCCACGCCCACATGGCCGATACGCTGCTCTACCGGCATTGGACCGAATGGAAAGACGGCAAGCGTACACACATCCTGCTGGCCGACGTTTCCACCGGCGCCGTGCGCGATCTGACGCCGGGTAACTTCGATTCGCCTCCCTTCCAGCTTGGCGGATCCCTGCAATACGATTTCTCGCCCGACGGCACGGAACTCGCCTTCGACTCCAATCACGACCGCGACCTCGCGTCGTCCACCAACAGCGACGTGTGGATCGTCTCGCTTTCCGGCAACAAGCCGGCGCGCAACATCACCGCTTCGAATCCAGCCTTCGACGGCCATCCGAAATACTCGCCCGACGGAAAGTACATCGCTTATCAAATGCAAAAGCAGCCCGGCTATGAATCCGACCTCTTTCGCCTGGCCATCTACGATCGCTCGACCGGCGCATCGCGCGTGCTCACCGAGTCCTTCCGCAACTGGGTCGACACGTTTCAATGGGCCTCGGACTCGAAATCTCTCTACTTCGGCGCTCCGCTTGAAGGCGACAATCCCATCTTCCGTGTGACGCTCGACTCCGGCTCCGGCTCCATTCAGCAAGTGTTGGTGGACCGGACCATCGACTCTTTCCAACTCTCCCCTGACAACCGCCGCATCCTCTACATCCGGCGCGCCGTCAGCGACCCGGTCGAAATTTTTGCCGTGGAGTTGGCTGACGGCAAATCCTCGACGCCGCAACGCCTCTCTCAATTCAACGACGAAGTTGCCAATGAAGTAGACCTGCGTCCGGCCGAGCGCATTTGGGTGAAGGGAGCCGACGGCGCGAAGATCGAAGTTTTCATCGTCAAGCCCCACAACTTCGATCCGTCGAAGAAATATCCGCTCATCCTCAACGTGCACGGTGGGCCGCAGTTTCAGTGGCAGGATTCGTTTCGCGGCGACTGGCAGGTTTATCCCGGCGCCGGCTACGTCGTCGCATTCGCCAATCCCCATGGATCGACCGGCTATGGCCAGGATTTCACGGCTGAAATTTCCGGAGACCATGGAGGCAAGGTGTTCGAAGACCTGATGAAAGTCACCGACGAACTGATCAAGCTTCCGTACGTCGATCCCGACCGCACGGGCGCCATGGGTTGGTCTTACGGCGGCTACATGATGGACTGGTTTGAGGGCCACACCACGCGCTTCAAGGCTATCGCCTCGATGATGGGTCCTTTCGATCTGCGCTCAATGTATGGCGCTACCGAAGAACTATGGTTCCCCACGTGGGACTACAAAGGTCAGCCTTGGAATTCCGATCAGTACGAGAAGTTTTCGCCCTCCTATTTTGTGAAAAATTTCAAGACGCCCTGCCTCGTGATCAGCGGCGAGCGCGACTATCGCGTCCCTTATACGCAGTCACTGCAGATGTTCACCTCGCTGCAAGAAATGAATGTCCCTTCCCGGCTGATCATCTATTCGAACGCCGGCCACTGGCCCAGTTGGTATGAAATGGCTCTGTACTACACGGCGCATCTGGAGTGGTTCCATCAGTATCTCGGAGGAGATGCGCCACCCTGGACCTCGGAACAATTCCTGCGCAACGCCGTGTTTGACAAGGAGACGGGTCAACGGATCAGGTGATTAAGTTCTCGGTTCTCAGTTCTCAGTAAGGGCGACTTTTTCCGAAGTGCCTTGTTTGTTCTATTGCTCGTTACTATAAAGGTATTAACCCGTGTTTACCACCACCCCCCCCTACCCCCTCCCCAGTGGAATGATGGGGTTAGGGGGAATCTTCGCGCCAAAATCTAGAGCGCTAAGGACTTATTTTCAAAATATTCCGGAATAAGGACTTAGCCGGATTTTGGGTCCAAATTCCTGTTTTGGGGCACCGTTTCGGGAAAATGGCGCCGGTCGCGTCGCAGGGATTTTAGTTATCAAAGAGTTACTAAAAAACCGGGCTACACAGCTTCTCGTACCGCCTCTGGAGGCGGTACAGCTCGGGACGTGCTCTAACCACTGGGATTTTTGCACAGAGGTGGTTGGGTCGTCTGTGATGGCGGTACAGACTTTTTGTGATGAAAGAAAGTCACCGGATCCGCCCAAGGGGAGCTTGGACGGGGCACCGATTCGTTATCACGATCTATCAATGAATGTAATGGGGGATGTTACGGCATCTATCTTTGGCTTGTATGCAAGTCCGTGCACACTGCTAAGACCATTTTCTTGACCGTCGCAGTCGAGCGCCAGTAAAATTTGACCTGCAAGACTGTCTCGCCTACCCGAGGCGCAGTCCCCGCCCGTTGAGACGCACACCCACTGAGG
>Ga0326728_10016377_pt1 | contig 15143 bp, 13 predicted proteins | sample MB3enrmetagenome_FD_207602 | JGI IMG/M metagenome (GOLD analysis project Ga0326728, IMG submission 207602) | Lab enriched peat soil microbial communities from McLean, Ithaca, NY, United States - MB31MN | ecosystem: Environmental > Terrestrial > Soil > Wetlands > Peat | place: USA: New York...
GGGGTGTAAAGCAAAGCCTGGCTCGGGTAATCGAAATGCGAATCCAGGATTTGCTCCTTGGCATTTTCAATCCCCAGGCGCCTCTTGAGGAAATCGAAGTTGCCGCCCACCGACAGCGTGGCGGAAGTCAAGATCACGGTATCGAGGCTCTCGAACAGGCGCTGCCGCAGCACGGGCGCCACGTCAATCGGCGTGGCCTCCAGGAACACGCCTCGCCCCCGCCGCTCCCACCAATAAACCATGTTCCGTTCTTTACCTTCCATAACCGTCTGGAGCCCCTGGCGCACTTCGACCGCCCGCCTCATCAGGTTGTTGACTTCTTCGGGCCGGTCTTTCAAGCGGCCGAGTTCGGTCTCCAGCAGCACCAGCGCATTGAGCAGGCTGGTGTAAGGACCACCGTGCACTTCGAGGAAGGATTCACGGTTATCGAAGCTGGAACGAATTTCCCCTTTAGGGAAGAGCTCGAAGAAGAGCTCCGCGCGGCGCCTCAACTCCGCGACGGCGTGTAGCACTTCATCGCTCTTCAACCCCTTCAGCTTCAAGGTCGCTTCTGTGTCGCGCGCCAGTTCTTCGAAACGATAGTTGCTCGCCTGCAAGCCGAAATATTGCGTGGCCACGTCCTCGATGTCGTGCGCCTCGTCGAACACCAGGGCTTCGTAATCGGGAAGCAGGCTCGCCACCTCCGATCCGCGTATGGCGAGGTCGGCGAAAAACAGGTGGTGGTTGACGATAATCAAGTCGGACGCGGCGGCGCGCTGGTGCATCAAGGTGATGAAGCAGCGATCGAACTGGTCGCACTTCTGCCCCGTACAAGTTTCACGCCGGGCGTCAACTTTCGCCCAAAGGTCGCTCGTGTCCGGCAGCCAGCCCAGCTCGGCTCGATCTCCCGTCTCCGTCTTTGCTTCCCACTCCTTCAGCTTCGGATACTGCGCCACCTCCTCCAGGCCGTTCAGCACCGGCTGCTTTTCAATGTCGTAGAGCTTCTGCCGGCAGAGATAATTCTGACGCCCTTTCATCAGGGCGACGCGGACGTCGGGGAAGAGCTTCTTCAAAAACGGGATGTCTTTGAAGAAGAGTTGCTCCTGGAGGTTCTTCGTGCCGGTGGAGATGACTATGCGCCGCCCGCTCCGCATCATGGGAACCAGGTAAGCCAGTGTCTTGCCGGTGCCCGTGCCCGCTTCCACAATCAGGTGCTGACGGTTTTCGCTCGCAGCCTCGACGCTCTCCGCCATCTCGAGCTGGCCGGGCCGGTACTCGTAATTCGGATGACGGCGCGCCAGCCATCCCCCGGGTCCAAAAACCTTCTCCAGGGGAGCTTTTTCCGTCTTCGTATGCTTTGTGACCGGCATGGTGTTTGGAAGTCGAGGAGTCGACAGTCAACAGTCGAGAGGTTCTGGCGTCCTCGAGTTTCGGCTCTTCGAATTAGCCGAGAGTAGAGGATAACACACGCGGGAGAGAGGCGGGGCGAGCAGAAACGCCCCTCGATGAGAAGTGGTGGCTTCGGGAGGTGTTGTCGGTAAATATGTCGCTTTCGACTGGGCAGGTGGTGACTAACTCATGTGTTTTCAATGGAATGTAGCAGTCTACAACTAAGTTGCTTGTTTTCATATAGATTCCGGCTTCGTCCCCGGTCTTCCGTAGCGATCCTTTGTTTTCATAGACATTCTCGCTTTGTTCCATCGAATTCAAGTCGAGAAGTCGACAGTTGAGGGTTGAGAAGTGACAAACCGTCGGCATCCGACCCGACCTCTTGAATTGGCCCACAACTTCTCAACTCCTCGACTCCTCAACTCCTCGACTGTTTGTTTTCATAGACATCCTCGCTTTGTTCCTGCACTTTTCGTAGCGCCGACCTTCAGGTCGGCACTCTTGCTTCGCCGACATGCTGACCTGAAGGTCAGCGCTACGCGGGTGCAACACATTCCATAGCGGTCCTTTGTTTTCATATACATTCCCGGTTCGTTCGTACATTTTTTGAAGTCACGAAGTTCTCCACCTCAGGGACAAGCACGGAGCGCATGATGCAATCGAACTCCTCACCGCAGAGCCGCGGGCAAACAGAGAAGGGTCTTTTTTGTCTTCATTCCTCCCTGCCTCTCCGCCTCGGCGGTACGGCGCATCTGGAGATAATCTTCCCCAACTTCGACGGCATGTCCCCGCTGAACCTCCAGCATCCCGGGCTGCCCCTCACCGCTCCCAGCCGCTAGCTCCCCACACGTTCACAATTCTAGCCTATTCTAATTCGTTTGTCAAGAGACAGAAAGTCTTTGTTGTGCCCTAATTTGGGCAATAACATATTTGGCTAACCAATCCGTCCAAAACTCCCTACGTCCTACTGCTCGCTGAAAAAGGCTAGACGTTTCGCTTCTTTTTGTACTTGGCCTTGGCCCTCTTTCGCTTTTTCGCGATCACTGCTTTCGGAACTTTCACGACCTGGGCCAGAGCCAAACGGAATCGGTCCATTGCCTCTTTCGGGTCATCGACCACGACGTCATCCGCTTTTGTTCTCACGCCCGATGCCTTCCACGATGCTGACGTTTAGTTGAGTAAATGTTTTTGTTTCTCCATTTCTGCCTTGCCGATTAGTCCATCATAGGTGAGCCTCTTGCCTACGATCTTCGACAAAGCAAGCCGAAATCGACCTGCATCGCCATCCTCATCCTTCCGGGTGTTGTACCGGAAGCTCTGCTCGTCAAGATACCGGAAGAGGTGGAATGGCTCGACGCTGACGTAGGTGCCCCTGATGCCGCGCTTGAGCAGGCTCCAGAAGTTCTCCAGCCCGTTGGTGTGAACACGCCCCTTGACGTATTCAATCGCATGGTCCACAACTTGATGCTCGAAATAATTCTCCAGTCCTTCGTAGGAAGCCAACGCGTCAGTGTACACCGCAGACCCCGGCGTGATTTGGTTCTGCACTATTGCTTGAAGAGTTTTCTTCTTTCGATTCGGAATGACTTCGGCTCTTACTTCTCCACCACGCCGAAGGAACCCGAGAACGGCAGCCTTGTCTTTTGCGCCGGTCCCGGTGATTTTCTCTTCGCGGTTTCCGAGGTGCATGTTGCGGGCCTTGCCGCCGATGAAGGTTTCATCAACCTCAACTTCGCCGCTGAGTTTCATCAACGAGCCTTCCTGCACAGCGAGCCGAAGACGGTGAAGCATGAACCATGCGGTCTTTTGAGTCACTCCAAGAGCGCGGGCGACTTCGTAAGAACTGATTCCGTTCTTGCAGTTCGCCAGGAGCCATACGGTCGGAAGCCATTTCTCAAGAGGGATTGGCGAGTCCTCGAAAATCGTTCCAACCTTGAGAGTGAACTGAGGACGGGCATGTTTGCCGTAGCACTTCCAACGGCGCGTTTTCTCCATGTACGTCACGTGCTCCGAGCCGCACAGTGGGCACTGGACTTTCCCGTCAGGCCACCTAGCCTCGACCATGAAGCTACGGCAGTTGTCGTAGTCGCTGAAAAACTTCACCGCTTCCAGAAGTGTTTTAGGTGTATCATTGGTGTTCATCATGGTTACTATACTACCTTAAATGTCTCGGTTTGTCAAGTACTTTATTTATTTCAGAATCAATAAGTTAGGAGTGTGCCATGGAATCAACTGAACCTTCCAATGATAAAACCGCCACTCAGAACACTTCCGACGAATCCGATGCAGAAAAAGCTGAATCCAATCCACTGTCTCCGGTTGCTCCATTCTCTCCGAAATCCCAGCCACCCAAGACACATTACGATGTTACTTGTCGCCCAGAGAAAGACTGGTGGGAAAAGAGGAAACCGCTTGTAGAAATTATTGGCGTCATTCTTCTCGGGGTCTATACGATCTACACCGCCTATATGTACTATGCCAATAGGGATGCTGCTAACGCCGCTGAGAGTGCTGCCAACACAGCTTCGATAAATCTGGCTCAATCGCAAGCGACCTTCAAGAACGAGCAAAGACCGTACTTGATTGCCGATGGAATCCCAGCATTTGTTGAACCGCTCGCGCCAGAAAAACCCATCAATGTAAACGTTTCCTATAAGAACATCGGAAAAATCCCGGCCATAAAAGTAATTGCCAATTTCCGTCTTGTCAAATTCTATCCTGGGGGGAAGGGGGCCGCCGGACGAAGCAAATTCGTCAGATTCATCGACGCCGCCTTTGCGAGTCTGAATAAAGAAGATGCGGAAGGACGAGAAGAGCGCAGGGAATATGCTAGCGCAGAGCAAGACATGGCTCCGAACCAGCCCTTTTGGGGCACAACTCAGGATAAAGTTACACTGACTGGAGACGAAATTAAAGAATCTCTTTCTACCGGGGCAGTGTCGCTCTATTGCGTAGGGCTTATAACCTATACCGATTCGGCGCTCGGAACTTACAGAACTCAGGCGTGCTATTTCTTCTTCGGCTCCGACCCAAGGGTTTGGCATATGTGCGATGTCTACAACATCATAAAATGAATAAGCGCTACACGTTGCTAGTCCGTGTGCAACGACGCTGACCAGGAGAAGCAGGAGAGCAACGGTTATCAGGGTGTGCAGGGACACAAAGCCTGTGGTTACTGTAGTATATTGATGCCCTAATTTGAGCGTGCGAGTCGATTGGCGGCGGATGACGAAGGCCAGCGCTGCAAGCGGAGTGGTTGCGCCGGAAGGTGGATCACCAAAGGTGATAGTAGCCGTCGCGCTGCGCAACCTGCACGGGAAGGCCAAACAATTCGGAAAGGCGCTTGGTGGTCAGAAGCGCGCGCTTGGGGCCATCCGCAAAGACGCGGCCTTCGCGGAGCAGGATTACACGGTCGATTTCGGGAAGAATATCGGGAAGGTGATGCGTCACCATGAGGATTCCCGTTCCAGCCTGCGCCAGTTTTCGCAGAATATCCCGGAGCGCCAGTGCCGCGCGAAAGTCCAGGCTGTTGCTCGGTTCGTCCAGCAGCAGGGCCATCGGATCGTGGACGAGGGCGCGTCCGATGAGCAGCCGGTGCGCCTCGCCCTGGGAAATCCCGTTCATCTCGCGATCCGCCAGGTGCCGCGCGTTCAGAAGTTCAAGCACCTGATTGGTCTTGCGGGTCATGGCCCGGCTGACTTGATGATAGGGCTGAAGCCCGATGCTGCTGAAGAATCCGGAGAGCACCATCTCGCGGCCCGTAATCTCCCGTGTCGAGCGCTCCAGTAATTCGCTGGAGACAATTCCCAACAGCGTGCGCAACTCGAAGACGTTCCAGGTGTCGCGCCCCAGAATTGTCAGTGACGATTCTGGCTCAGCCAGCGGGTAACACTCGCGCGTGATGGTCTTGATCAGCGTCGACTTGCCGCATCCGTTCGGCCCCAGGATCGCCACGTGCTCACCCGCCCCGATTGTGAGTGTAATGTCGTCGAGCACTCGTTTGCCGCCCAGCATCACTGAGACGTGACGGAAGTCGAGCAAAGCGGGACCTTTGACGGGATTCGCGAATTCTCTACTCGGCATCTGACATCCTGGAAAGTATGCAAAACGCGAATATCGGGATTGATGCACACTTCGTTTTGCGCGAAGACACGTTTAAGAAGTGAGTGTTGGTTAAGCTGGAAGCGAGCAACCGCTGATGTACGGGCACCGGGTCTCGCGCCAAGGGGGGCTAGTCCCCTTCTTTCCACGCCTCTCAATCCACGTGGAACACTTCTTTTATGTCCGCCCACCATTCGCCTTCGGCCCGCGTCGTGATGGGTTGCTGCATGGGTTTCATGATGGACCACCACTCCTGAGTGGTGGGGTCGGCGGCCATCTTCGCCATATCAGCCTCGAAATCGTCACCCACGTATTCAAAATAGGCGAAGAGAGTGTTGTCCTTGTAGAAGATCGAGTAATTGCGGATATTGCAGTCGCAAATGGTCTTCAATACGCCTGGCCACACTTTCGAATGATATTCGACGTACTTCTCGTAGGCCTCGGGCTTCAATCCAATGAGCTGTCCATAACGCTTCACTTTTGAGGTTGGCATAGTCTTTTGAACTCCTTCCGCAGATTACCCGGATTACAGGAATTTGGAAAGCAAAAGAATGACAAAACCGGGCAATAGCCGGGCAGGCCCAATACGATCTATACTCTCTCCGGGAGGTGGAGCGATATATGCAGAGGACGGCAAACTGTCTGGCGAAAGTCGAACGCATGAAGAAGACGCTGCGTCACGAGGAACCGGATCGCGTGCCGATCAGCGACTTCTTCTGGGGCGGCTTCCTCAGCCGCTGGCGCGAAGAACTCGGCCTGTCGCCGGGCGCCGATATTTACCGCTATTACGACCTCGATTGGATGCAGTTCAATCCCAACTTGGATCCCCACATCAAGCCCTTTGAGATCGTCTCGGAGAACGCTGAGGAAGTTATCGTGCGCACCGGATTCGAGGCTCTCATCCGGAAAAAGCTGGCGTACCCCATGCCGGATTTCCTGAGTTTTGATACCGACACGATCGAAAAGACGGAGGCCTTCCAATTCGACGACCCATGGGACGAACGCCGCTACTTCCGCGGAGGTGATGACCAAATCAACGGAGTGGGCGACGGCTTTGCGCGCAACCTGGCTTCCTTTGTCGACCGCCTGAAGCCCGCTTGGCCGGACTTCCCGATCTTCGGCGGAGTTTGCGAAGCGCACGAAATGCTCTGGCGCATCATCGGCACGGAGAACGTCATGCTTTGGATCGGCCTCTACCCCGAAGAAATCGGAAAGTTCGTACAGCGGATCAGCGCCTTCAATCTGGAGGTTGCCAAGGCCCAGATCAAAGCGGCTGGAGGCTTGCTCGACGGCATGGTGATCTGGGGCGACGTGGCGTATAAGAACGGCATGCTCTTCTCCCCTGCTTATTGGCGGAAGTACTTCAAGCCGGGCGTGAAAGCGCTGGTCGAGGAATGTCACGCGCACGATCTGCCGGTGATCTACCACGGATGCGGCAACGCTTCCAGCATCTACGAGGACTTCATCGGAATCGGTATCGATGCCTACAATCCGCTCGAAGCCAAGGCGGGCCTGGATGTGGTCGAGTTGCGGCGCCGCTTCGGCCATCGCATGGGTTTTTGCGGCAATATGGACGTCATGATTTGGGCGTCAGGAGACTGCGAAGAGTTGAAGCGGGCTGTCCTGACGAAGCTCAACGCGGCTAAAGGCGGTGGCTTTATCTTTCAGTCCGATCATTCCGTCCCCAGTAGCGTATCCGGTCAGAGCTATGATTACGTGGTCAAGCTGGTCCGTGAATATGGAAAGTACCCGCTGCAATTGGGTGAATACGACATTCCCGGTCTCGCCTAGACCGGAATTCTCACCGTGCCTCCGGAAGGGCGGGGCTCAAGTCAATCAGACTTGCCAGCCGCTATGCCGGCGAGGACTGCAAACCAGGCGGCGTTGGCGGGAATATGTAAGTTGAAATCTCCCAGGCTGTGCACCAGCATACCGCAACATCCAATGGCGGCGCCCAGGCGAATCCAGCCGGCGTGAGATCGAAAGGGATTCCTCCAATCGCGAAAGGCCAAGCCCAGAAACAGGGTAATCGCGGCGAGAATGGTGACCGCGCCAACCAGTCCGGTTTCTGCTCCGGCCTCGACATAGTCGTTGTGGGCGTGATCGACCCAAGTGTCACTCGGATAGCTCTGATACTGGGGGTACGCGGTCTCAAAATCGCCCAAGCCGACACCCAGGAGTAAATGGTCACGCCACATGTGGAGGGCATCGCTGGCCATTCTCTTGCGGACGCCGCTCCAGTCCGTCCAAGTTCGATCGACGTAGGCAACTGAGCCCAGCTTCTTGGCCGCCCAGCCCGGATCGACATAGGCAAACAGCATTACACCCGCCACCGAAGCGAGGGCGGCGGCGGTGGCCAGGCGCCGCCTCTGCCCGATGCGAGCAGCGGCCCGGCGCAGGACAAGGCTGGCGATAGCGATCTCCACCGCCAGCGCCAGCAGGCCGCCGCGCGAGCCGGCAAGAAGCAATGATGCCAGCCCCACCGCAACCACACAAACACGCCACATCGAAGCCTCGAGTGTAAGCCTTCCATGCCGTCCGGCAATATAGAAGACGGCAACCGGCAGGAGCATTTCCATGAGCCCCGCGAAATGGTCGCGGTCGACGTAGGGACCGAACAGCACGCCGCCGGGTGTGTCGACGATGCCATAAATCTTTTGCGCCCCCGAAGCGGACTGAAGAATGGCAAACAGTCCCAGGCCTCCAATAAAAACCAGTACGACAAGACCGAAGGGCAACAAAATGTTGCTGCGGCCTCCCCCGAAATGCTGGACAGCGAGGAAGAAAAACACCAAATCGGTAATCAGCAACACCAAAGCCTGGCGCGTCTCTGATGTGTCAAGCGTCATTCGGGCCGCGTACTGAGCCACGCCCAGGAGGAAGAAGATCGCCAGGGGAATGTAGAGCGGAGACCAAATCACTTTCAGCTCGCCTTGCAGAATGCTTCCCACGCCCCAAAGAAAAAGCGCCAGGCTGGCTACAACGCCGAGGCTCATCCAAGCCCAGGGGACAACGGCGCCAAAGGCCAGAGGTGCGCCAAATAAGGCAACGAAGAGCAGGAGGCGAGAGATTTGCCAGAGGCCGGAAGTGGAGGGAGCAGGCGAAGGGATGACAGGAAAAGGGCGAGGGCCGCTTCCCGCGCCCGAGAGAACTTGTGCCCGCCTCAAATCGTTTTCCTGCCTCAAATTTCGCTCGTTGTCCTTTCCTGTCTCATTCGGGGTTGCGTTCGGGGCGAATGGAAACTGCATCCCACCAGGCAGTCCCTACAATGTCCGTGGGAAAAACCCTGCCGCGCGGCCGCCAAAATGAAACCTGCACCGCCTGGGTATGCGGTCCGGTGGTGAAAGACAGCCGCACGAGATGCCAAGGCGTGGTCCCCACGGTAGTCTCGCTGGCCGCGTCGGGAAATCCTCCCGGCTCAGTATCACGCACGCGCAAACAAGGCCCGCTGTCGGAAGTGATCTCTTGCGTGCGGACGAATGCCTCCAGCTTGTAGGCTTGGCCGGGAAGGACCGGCACGATCTGATAGACGGGTTCGTAATCATCGTTGCGGCTGACCGTGAAATCTATCCGGAGACAGTGGCTTCCATGGTAAGCCTGGGGAGCGGAGAAGTCGACGGCCAGGTAAGTTGTGTTGCCGGTTCTCCAGTCAAACCCCGATTTCAACGGTGGTCTTTCAAATTCGCCGTTGAAAACCAAGTCGCCTTTTTCTGAGCCCGTTGCGACGATTCCCAGCCGCTGGAGATCCTGCCAGACGTTTACGGCTTCGTCGAACCTGCTTAAAGTAATCAGACGATCGATGTAGGGCGCCACGGCACTGTAGGGAACGGAGAGAGAGCCTGCCATCAGGCGGCGCCAAATCCGATAGGCGGTTTCGTTGTCACCCTCATCGCCCAGAAAATCGACATATCCTGCCTTGAGCTCGGCATGGGGATTATCCGCCAGCACTTGTTCGTAAACAAGCTCCGGCTGATTCACTTCCTGAAGGTTGGACCAAACCGAAGGGGCGTAGGAGGGATCGAGTTCCAGCAGGCGCCGGTATTGCGCGAAAGCCAAGTCGAGCCGATTCGTCCGCAAATAAGAATCAGCCTCGAGCCAATGGTAAGCCGGCGCCATCGGACATAGCTGCAAGAGGCGTTCACGGGCCAAGTCCGTGCAGTGCGCATCACCGGCGGATTCGCAGGCTAACTCCAGATCCGACCAGTAGAGCCGGCTGGCAGGACTGAGCTGTGTGGCGCGCTGCTGGTGGCGCAGACTTTCGCCCTGATTGGTGTCTTTATAAACTTGTCCGAGTTGGTCCTCGAGCCGAGGGTCGTCCGCGTCCCACGCCAGCAGGCGACGACCGATAGAAGGTGTCTCGAAAGATGTGACGATTCCGGCCAGCAGGGATTCAACCGCAACCCACAGGCTTACGCCGGTGACTGCGAGCAGGAACACCACCGCTCGCACTCCCAGGCGCGGTGAGATTTCGCCTCGGGGAGGGGCCCCCAAATGCGACCGAATCATGTTAACCCGCGTCCCTCCGCGCCCTGCCTTTGCGAACCAGATCAGCAGCCCGTTGCGGGTGGGTCAGCTTACACCGGGGTACAAGGAGCGCTTGGCGACGGCCTCGCCCTTTCGCACCTTCCGTTACAGCAATAATGTCCCTCGGGGCAACATCTGCCGCCGCAGCACGTTGCGTTAGGACTGCAACAATGTCCCGCGCAGCAGATTGTGTTACTCGGGCAACACGAGCGGGCACAGCAAACCTGGTCTGACCCGCAGCAGTGATCCTTGCAGCACTTCTGGTTGCCGTTGCAACAATGTCTGCCGCATGCGGTCTGGTCTGGACCGCAAATCCGGCTGACCGACGGGTCCTGGGCAAGCGCAGCGCTCCCCAAGCCCAAGGAACTCAAGACGGCGCCCCCAAGGGCTCCACCCACCAACTTGAAGGCATCGCGCCTCGAAACTGGGCTGGCGATAATCCTCGAGATGTCGTCTATTAATGAACCCATTTGTGTCCTCCTTGTGACTAGCCTCGACCGTCGCCGACGAGCTTCAGTATAGCGTCTCTTCCCACCGCCGCGTCCGTGGCTATCACTCCGTCTTCCCTGATCAGAAAAGCCGCCGGCGTGGCGAGAATGTCATACGCTTTTGACACTTTCCACTTCTTGTCCTGAAGCAGCACTGGAAATTCGATGCCATATTGCTGCGCCTTGCGGCGATTCTCCTCCGCACTGCCTCGCCCCACTACCACGATGTCCAGTCCGTCATTGGCAGTTTCTCGATCCAGGCGAACAAGTTGCGGGGCCAGCTCATCGCAAGGTCCGCACTGAGGATCGTTGAAAAACAGGAGCACGCGCCGGCCCCGGTACTCCCGGAGAGAAACCGTGCGGCCCTGAAGGTCGGGCAATTGAAAATCCGGCGCAGAAGTCCCCGCTTTGAGGCCGCTGCCCCCGATACCGGAAAAAACCAGCCAGCGGTTAAGCGTTGCAGCACGTCGTTCACACCCAACGCATGGTTTGATTCCTACTGCCGAGGTTATGCGTTTGATGAGGTCGCCCAGGCCGATCTCGTATTTGACCAGAAACCCGGGCAGCTTCAGCCGGTGCGGCTGAGGTGCTTGGGAGGGTTGCAGTGCATCCTCATTCCCGCTCCGCTCCGGTGCCTGCTTCTGCGTGCTGAGTACGTCGGGTTGCGGGCCAGCGAGTTCCAGGGCCAGCGCCAGAACGCGGTCCGCTCCCCGGGCCACCGGAGCCCCCACCCGCCCTTCCTCGTCCACGAGGTACGCGACTGGAGTGCCCTCGTTCTGAAAAGCCCCACCCTCCTCGTTCCCTTTCTCGAGCAGAATTGGGCATTTCAGGCCGTGCTCAGCCGCGCCCTCCTGGTTCGAAGCGGACTCACCGTGGGCCAGGAGCAGCAACTGAACGTTGCGCTGCTGAAAACTAGGCTCGAGCGCTGCCAATTGTGGAGCGATCGAATCGCAAAACCCGCACTCGAAGTTCCAGTTCACCAGCAAAACGCGCCGGCCGCGAAAGTCTTGCAGGGCTAGGACCTTCCCCGCAAGGTCTGGAAGGCTGAAGGCAGGGAATTCACTTTGCAGAGGCAACCCAGGCGCTTCAGCGTGTTCACTAGAGTGTTCCACCGCGGCGTGAGCGGTGGACGTACGCGACTCAAGTTCGTCCAAGCGAAGCAGAATCCGGCCCTGCTGCTTAAATATTTGATAAAGGCCTACCCAAAGGCTTGCCAGGATCAACAGGAGGAAGACTATAGTGATCATTTCAGGTGCAGCCCCTCCTGTTGACTACCTACTAGTGAGCGTCAAAAGGAGCAATTGTGTTCGCACAAGCTGTCTAACTATAATCAACCCAAACACTTAGTGTTGTGGGAGAGGGCCGCATCGAACGCGGATTGTCCTCCGCGGACATGAAGTGAAGCCGGTCAGCCCCCTCTCGATGGCCCATCAACCCGCCCAAAAGGCCCGCTCCGCTCCCGTGCAGGCTCCGGCTGGTTCTCTTGCGAGGTTGACTCCGTCGCGCGACGCGACTAACCACAGGCGGACAGGCACTTTCCGCATCGCTGGCTCGGAAGATTCCGGCGTCTCACCTCAGGCTACAGATAAAACACGATTTCGCTCTCGCTGTCAAGTGATTTTTCGGCAAATCACTCATGCTACGCCAGATAGGCATGTGACATCCTAACGTCAATGTACTTATACTACATTATTAGACTCGTAGAGACCGCGGCCCGCCACAACTCCCACCGCCACAGCCCTTGTGCCATCAATTCAAACTCCAACCGCCGGCTTGGCGTACCTGAAATGCCTTGCCTGCGGCGACCGGATCCATTCCTTAAGCGTCTGGGCTTTGCGATCCTTTTCTGAAATCAGCGACGGTCGTTCCGGCCACTCAATCCCTATGTCCGGGTCGTCCCATCGAATTCCGGATTCTGCCTTCGAGTTATAGACGCCCGTGCACAGGTACTGCACTTCCACGCCCTCCGAGAGGGCCAGAAACCCACGCGCAAAACTGGCTGGCGCCCACACGGCTCTCCGATTCTCTGCTGAGGCTTCAGTACCGAACCACTTCCCCAGCGTGGGCGATCCGAGCCGCAGGTCAACGGCCACCACGAATGCTCTTCCTCGCGTCACCCGCATCAGCTTTCCCATCGGCGGATCCCACTGAAAGTGAAGCCCACGCAGAACGCCCTTGCGCGAATAAGACTGGTTTTCCTGGACGAACGTTGTGGGCAAGCCCACCTCGCCAAACCGGTCCCCGCGGAATACCTCCAGAAAATAGCCGCGCTCATCCTGAAACACTTCCGGGACCAGCACTACAACCCCATCCAGGTCGAGCGATTCAATCTTCAGCGGCATGCTTCCTCCTCGCGGCGCAACCCAGGCCGGCGGCGTGCCGTCTGGGGGCGAAGAGCCGCCTCCACAGCACACCGAACCGCCTCGCACCACACTTGCGGCCGTTTTCTAATCATGTTAACAAAGAGAGTCGGAAAGGGGAATCAGGTGATGCGAGGGCTCAGGGTCTCCGCAAGTTTTCTTGGAGCGGCGCTGGCCGCGGCAATTCTCGTCCAATTCTCGATTGCTCCACATGCGAGCTCTGCACAGGACGCCCGCCCCGAGGACGCTGCCATCATCCGGCACCTTAATGCCGCCATTACCTGGTACAAGCAGTTATCAAGCGCCAACGAATCCGCGGGCCAGCCGAGCGATGCATTTTACCTGGAAAACGCCCGCAACCTCGCCAAGCAGGCACTACAACTCGCCTTCCAGTCTGCGGAAGCGGAAGCGGCGTTGCTGGCCACGGAAAAAGGGAGTGGGAGCACTAACGCCTCTTCTCCAGCCTCGACCGAACAACAGAATATCGCCAGAGCCGCCACCAACACGGCCAACTTGATCGCTCAAACCCAGACTCAAATCGAGGCCCTGAACCGCCAGATCGCAAAGGCCTCCGGGAAAAAACTCCAGGAATTAACTTCCCAGCGGGAAAGTCTACAGGAGCAACTCGATTTCAACAAAGCTCTCCAGGAAGCGCTTCAAAAGCTGACCACGTTCATGAACGGCAGCGGAGCGGCATCGGGTGGATTACAAAAGGAGATCGACGATTTGAAGAACTCGGCCCCCGGTGTATTTGCCAAGACCGCGCCCAAAGCAGCCGCAACCTCCACCGCGGGCACACCTCCGGCCGCTACAGAAGGCACAGGGTTGATGAGCCAGACGTCGCTTCTGTTAACGAGAATAGCAGGGCTTCGTGACCTCAGCCAGTTGGTCGACGGCGCTACGCGAGTGGCTGCGATCGCCCGCCAGGTTCAAGCGCCACTGAGGGCCAAGCTTCGCGCTACGGTTCAGCAGGGGCGCGACCTGACCAACCAGCCTGCCCCGCAGGATCCGGCCGGCGTGGAAGTCAACCGGCGGAAAATGAGTTTGCTCACCACGCAATTCAAGCAAATCGCGGACGCCACGGTTCCTCTGACACAGGAGATCATCGTGCTCGAGGAATGCCAGGCCAGCTTGCGCCAGTGGCAATCTTCGATCCACTACGGTTATCTTCATATCCTCGAATCAGTCGCCATCCGTCTGGCGTTTCTGTTGGCCGGGGTCATCATCGTTTTGGGGCTTTCCGAAGTTTGGCAAAAGGCGATATTTCGATACGTTCGCGATGCCCGGAAGCGGCATCAGCTTTTGCTTTTGCGCCGCATGGTCACGGTGCTTCTCATGGCTATTGTCCTCGCCCTGGGATTCGTCAGCGAATTCGCCTCGCTAGCGACCTTCGCCGGTTTCCTCACCGCCGGGATTGCGCTGGCTCTGCAAACCGTCATCGTTTCGGTTGCCGCCTATTTCTTTCTGATCGGCAGGCACGGCGTCAGAGTGGGTGATCGCATTACGGTTTCCGGAGTCACGGGGGATATCATCGATGTCGGCTTGGTCCGACTTTCCTTGATGGAATTGGGCGGGGCCGGCTCGGACTTGCACCCCACAGGACGAGTGGTGGTGGTTTCGAATTCGGTGCTCTTCCAGGGCGCGCCTTTCTTCAAGCAGATACCGGGCGCCGCCTACGCCTGGCACGAGGTGGTGGTAAAGTTGGAGCGAGGCGCCGACTACACTCTGGCCGAAGACAAATTGCTCGAGGCCGTCAACTCCGTTTACTCTCAATACCGCGAAGGCCTCGAGCGACAGCACCAGACCCTCGAAGGTCTGTTCGCCATTCCCGTATCCGCCCCCAGTCCGCAGGCTCGCCTGCAATTGGGTGAAGACCGCTTGGACCTCGTAGTTCGATACCCCGTGCTTCTGCATCGCGAATCGGAGATCGATAATCAAGTGGCCAAGAAAGTAGTCGAGACGATCGAAAGCCTTCCGGATTTGAAAGCCGCCGTCGGCGCGCCCATCATCCGCCCCGCGTCCAAAAGCTGACTGTCCATGCGGGAGAAAGAGTGAAAAAATCAGTTCGCCACCGAGACACAGTGAGTTCGACAGAAAGGTCCTTCTCAGGCACAATCTGGCAGAGGTGGTCCGAAGGGCTGTTCTCTCTTGTTGTCGTGCATGCCGGCCGATCCCACAACTGCGCATTTGCGGAACGGAATCGCATCGGAGTTGCGTGTAAGAGACGAGGGAGCCGAAGGCCGCGGGTGACCTTATGGTGGGAAGTTCATGCGGCGGAGGAGGTCCTGAAACCGTGGGTCGG
>Ga0326728_10016379_pt1 | contig 15141 bp, 15 predicted proteins | sample MB3enrmetagenome_FD_207602 | JGI IMG/M metagenome (GOLD analysis project Ga0326728, IMG submission 207602) | Lab enriched peat soil microbial communities from McLean, Ithaca, NY, United States - MB31MN | ecosystem: Environmental > Terrestrial > Soil > Wetlands > Peat | place: USA: New York...
AGCAACTTTTTCATTATCTTATCTCCTCCGTTTAGTTATGGGGTGTCCGCCTCGAAAACCGAGGCTTTTTATGGCAAGCTAATTCTTTGGCGCGAAAGAACAATTCCGAAAATACCGGTCAAGAAGAGTATGAGCGTGAAGGGCAACACAGGACGAGCTAAAGTATACGCTCCATAACGAAGACGTTCAAGAATGATTGGCAAAAGGGGTCTCCTTTCCAAAAATCTCCTGCTCTATTTTGGCTTTTCGCCAAAATCGGGGCGAGAGGATTTGAACCTCCGGGGCTGAAATATTTTGTTGTCGTTTCGCAATATTATGAAAAAGATATTGGTCGTCGGACCACTTGCGGACCTCCACTTACGGAAGGTAAGGGGATTCGAACCTTCGCGACATATCGATGCTATAACTTACCAATCTCTAAAAGGGATGCGTGAGCACGAGCAGGCCACGGAGATTGCATTGATGTGTTGAAGCTGAGTAACCGCCATGGAATCAAGGAGACTGTGGGGACTCGGACCGATGATTACCTCCTTAATTGGAAGGACTATCTTTGCGTCATCTTGAGAAGCGTCGGGGCGGATCGGCAGAGGGAATTTTATATAGGGAATAACCATGGACTTACCTGAGCGGAAAGAAAGTCCGATCGGCGGCTGGGCTGTCAATGGGGCAACGAGCCGCCATTCCAACTCTTCCTTAAATCCTTTATCCTTGATTAGGGGCGCTACGCATAGAAACTTCAGTAGACAAGATATGCCGAACCCCTGGGGATCTGTGTCAATCTTTAATTGATAAAGCTCATCGGTTAAGAAATTACTTATTAGCTGTCTCTGTTCGGATTCATCATACGTGCATGGTGCCAAAAGAAACCCCTGTCCTGCCGTTAATTTCATGAGTGCCTCGGCATCAAATCCGATGGCATAGCCGTCACCTGCTTTGGAGTAGGTTCGCCATTGGCTTAATAAGTCTCCATTCTCAGAGAATGAGCAGACGTACGCCTGGAATTGCATATTATTCTGTGGTGCAAGCCAAGATCGAAAGCTTTCCAGGGCGGTTTTCTTGTAGTTTTCCAAGGCGTTGGCAAGGATCTCGTCCAGTACGGAACCTGCCACTTCGATAGCCGCGTTAAACTCTCTGGAGTCATTTAGGTACCGAATGTTAGTTGCCCAAAGAGCCTGCTTCTGAATGATGCCTAAAAGCGCTTCGCGACACGTATAATGGTATATTACTGCTGGGAGCTGACGTGACAAAGGAGGTTTATACAAATCTAACATCGGCATTTCCTATTTTGGCTGAGTTTTGAGAAGTGGTAATCTTGGAGCCGAGTCTTTGTTGCTACGGGGAGTCGAACCCCGCAGCACATAGATCCAGAGCCATTCTGCAGAGTCCTGAAACACTTCTGAAACACGAAAAAGGTTGCGATGAACCTACGCTATTTTACCCTCGATGCATCGATCACTTCCTGAGCTTGAGTTAACGTTAGATACCCATTCTGAAGTAAGATATTCAAGATATTAATGGGAAGAGCCAATACCCCATAAGGGCCTACAGTAACTCCTCCGGCTTCTTGGTACTGAAGCTTTGGTGGATTACCCTTAAATTCCAATGCCTTCTTTTTAAGCTCAGCAGCACTGTTACGAATATCACCAGGAAGATCAGATGCATTTAGTGTGACATCTAGATATTTGATAGCTTCGTCATATCTTCGAAACAGAAAGGCATGATTGGCTGCATTATAACAATATATAGGGCTGGCAGGGTCAATCTCACTAGCCAATAGTGTTAATAATTGTTGCTCGCGTGCATTTAGAATATTAGCATGTGATATTGCTATGGAATTAAATATTTCCGACACATTTTTTAGACTTGCTTTTACCTGTTTAATATCGGCTTCTAGCTTTTGCTTTAATTTAGTTATTTCTTCATCCATCTTTCTATCCACAACTGAGATTGCAGTATCGACACCATTTGCCTTATTACTAACTTCTCCTTCAACCTTAGAAATACGCAAATACACATCTTCAGTAGATTTTCGTATCGACTCAGCTCTGCTTGCCTCTTCTCTTATTTGAAGTATATTTGATAGTCCTACTGATCCAAAATATACTGCTGATGCAACAAATATAGTTATAATAATTGAAAGTATTTGTAAGAAGGCACGTATATTGCCAATAGACAGATATGATCGATCGATTGACTTTGCGATTTCATCAGAGCTTAAACGTTTATTTAGAATATCAATCTGGTTTTGAAGATTTGCAAGCTGATCGAGGATGTACTTTTGTGATTCTTCAGGATCATTGGTTTTCATCTGGTCTGACCTCCAGGAAATGTGAGATTGATAAGACAAGCCAATACATGAACAATCTCAATATGTTCCTAAGCGATCTCAATATTGTGTGTAGGATTTTGAAAAGTCAAACAAATACTGCGTTGCCTCGAATGAGCGAAGTAGCGCACAAAGGAGGGGTGCCCGAGCGGCATTCAGCCCCCGCCGGTCTTCTCCCAGCCGGGGCAAAGAGCGCCGCGATACTGCAAGCCGGGCAAATCGGGTGTAGCTCCTGGTCCGGGGACGCGGTTTTTTCCGGCCGGGGACCTTAGAACTGCCCGATTGTTTTCACCTCAAAAAGTCTAAAACTGTGGAAGAGGTCAAAACGTTTGGTCGGTGATCGGACGAATGAAGCGTTCAATCGTTATTTGGAAGTGGATTTTGCAGAGCTTCGGGCGGGTGCTGAAGCTGCGGAAACAATGAAGCCATGAGCAAACCGTCAGAGAAAGAAATCCACACAATACGCCATTGACGTATAGGGTGGTTTATGTTTACATTTATCGAGTCGAGTATTTTTGAGATTGACCCTGTGTATGCCAAGGCCAGGCATGATAAGATTCCGGCACACATTCTCAAGGCGCTAAAAGAAAGATTCTCAGATGAAACGAAAGATCAAAGCCGACACGATTGAAAAGCACGAAGCTGCTCGGGATATTGGGCAGGAGTTGTTGGAGGCGGTTGACGAAATCCGGGCCGGTGGCGGGCGGCGTTTTACACTAGAGCCAAAAACCGCGGCCGCAAAGGCCAGGATCAAGACAGGACTTTCGCAGGCGCGTTTTGCCGCGTTGCTGGGCGTCTCTCGGCGCACACTGGAACAATGGGAACAGGGCAGGCGCGAACCCTCGGGCGCGGCTCGGACACTCATCAAAATTGCCGAGCTGAGACCCGAAGTTTTAAAGGAAGTCGAACTATAAAGAAAAAAGGAACGCGCAGGAGCGCAAGGGACTTGAATTGATCAATCCAGCGGACCACCATCGGACCACCGAAAGCGGACTACCAACGGACCACCACTCATCTAACATAACGACACCATTAATAATCTCAATCGGGGCGAGAGGATTTGAACCTCCGGCCCCCTGCTCCCAAGGCAGGTGCGCTACCAGGCTGCGCTACGCCCCGATAAGGCCGTCTAAGTATCACGACGGGGCTTCATAAGCAAGCCAGTTTGTCACCAGCTCAGGGGTATTCCGTTCAGACAGGATAGTGCCCTAACGTCGTGCAGTTAAAACGTATTCTGTTAAAGCAAACGCGCAGTCCGAATGACTCGTTGTCAAGCCTGGCAGAAAATGCTTTGCAGGAGCGGCTTCCAGCCGCGGCGCTTCCAGCCGCCATTTCAACGATCGAAAGAATAAGAGAGTCACACCTTGTAAGCACAGTACCAGTGGGGATAGTCCTCGAACCGTTCGACGAGTCTCCTTCTAACAGGGTTTTGAAGGCAATAGTTCACGCGCTCTTTCAACTCATCTTCCGTTCTAACGGCATGATCGTCATACTGCGATTCCCACAAGGCTCCGTCTCTTCCCAACAGCTGGTTGATTTTATTGGACGTAAAACTCTTCAAGGAGTGCATCAGCGATGAAAGGCCGGTGTCTTGAAGGCGCGCCGCAACATGTATGTGGTCCGGCATAACCACAGCGGCAATCAGCTCGATTCCGCCTTCATCATTCAGCCGTTTAAGGGCGTCCATGACTATCTTCGAGGCGCCGGGATTGGACCCTCGCTTCGTATCGGGTCCCCGCTTACGCATGGGCCACGGGCGATGCGACAAGTCCGCGCCCGATCTTTTAGTGAGGGCGGCGAACACAGGCAGCCTGTTCCTGGTGCTTGTCGTGATAAAGTACCAATGCCCCGGACGCCAAAATCGCCCTTTCCTCAGATTTCTCTGATGAGCTTCTCTGTTTGCCATGCACGCCCGTCACGGTACGAATCGCGGCTGGAAGCCCGCACCTCAACCCTACGAAATGGGTTTCCCTACCAATCGCGGCTGGAAGCCCGCGCCTCGACCCTACGAAATGGGTTTCCCGGTGAAAAACAAGTTGAACAAATTTACACTGAGTGAGGGTTGATTAAAAGGAGAACAAATTTACCGTGGTCACCAGTTCAAATGCCCGCACCAGCGGGAGCAGCTTCGAAGCTGTGCCGCAATGGGGAAAACAGTCAGAAGCCGTTGGAGAAATGGGGAAAAGACACTGGTTCCCGGCCCCCGGATTAGACACTTCCGGGGCAAGCTTCGCCGGGAAGAAGGGCTCTGATTGACACCAGATTTCCACCTTTGAGCGGGAATCTCTTAAGAGTCCAGCAATTGTGCCACAGTCTCTTCTCGCTCCCCTGCGCCCGTTCCTACCACCGTGCATCTAATGTCTCCGTGTCAATCCTTCCCCCGTGTCCCCGCGTCTATCTCTTCACCAATAGTCCGCATGGCGCGCCTTTACCGCGCAGAGTTCGCCGTAAGCCGCATCGATCAGATCCTGGGCGCCGGCAGTCCGTTCGTCGAGCGACCCAACCCCTATGGCCGTCGTTATCAGGATTGCCGTGTTGCCGTTGCGGTATGGCGATTTTCTCATCGTGGAGGAAATATAGGGGACGACCTCCCGCGCTTCTTCATCAGGCACGCCCGGAAGCACGACGAGGAACTCAGCGCCTCCGTACCTGCCTATAGAACAGCGGTCCACCGGCAGGATGCTCCCGAGCACCCCGGCGGTATGTTTCAGCACCTCCGTTCCAGCTTCAAACTCCTCCCAGCCCTGCACGAAATCGAGATCGACGAGCAAAACCGAAAGAGCATTCCCGGACCGCCGCGCCTTTCTGAATTCTTTTTCCAGGATCGTGTGAATCTGAAAAAAATTATAAAGACCGGTCAACTGGTCCTTTACGGAGAAATCACGGACCTTTTCATAGGTCAGGCAATTATCCATGGAAAGGGCTATGTTGACCCCGAGCTGCTCCAGAAGGTCGGTACCGTCTTCCGGGTGGTATCTGTCGGGGTCCGGGCTTCCAAGCAGGAGCGCTCCGAAGAGCGTCTCGCCTATCTTCAGCGGGATCATGGCACCCGACCGAACCGTCGTCGAACTGGCGCTGAGCATTTCAAGATAGCTGCCATCCCCGGCGGAAAACAGAACGGGCCTCAGGGACGGTCCGAAAAAAGAGCGCGCCTCCTCGGCGCCCAGCGGCGAGATCCAGGTACCGGCCCCAATTTCGCGGCTCGCTCCGTGATCGCCCTGAAAGAATCTCTCCAGGGCCTCAGGATAGGACAGGTATAGAACCAGGAGCCCGGTGAGAAACCGGTCCTTTATCTCCCGAAGCAATTCCTCGACGAGCCTGTCCAGTTCCCGCGTCCTGAAAAGCACCCGCTCGACCGCGGCAAAATGCCTCCAGATTTTTTCGTTCTCCGAGGCATTTGCAAGCACCCCTGCGAGTTCTTTTCGCAGCGCGATGTTTTCCAGCCTGAGGGCTTCGAGACCGCCGTTCCGGTTCGCAACGGCCTCGGACGGCGCCGGCGAATCCGGGACCGCAGCCCCTCCTGCTTTCTTGCGGCCGCGTTTCATCATAGAGTTTTTAGCCACGTGCTATTCACACTTTCAGCAGGTTGCCGCCGAGTTCCACAAGCGTGAGGGCTTCATCGACCGCCCCAACAGGCGTGTGCGCGCTTATCACACCGGGAATCTGATACTGGACCTGAAGAGCGACCACCCCTTTTCCGATCTTCAGCGCCAGCGCTATTTCGGAAAGGGTGCCGTACCCGCCGCCGATTGCAATCAGGACATCAGCGGTGTGGACGATGATCGAGTTGCGGGCCTGACCCATGTTGGTCGCAATGGGGAAATCGATGAATTCGTTTGCCTCCGCCGTCTTAGACCCCGGCAGAATGCCGATGGTAACGCCCCCGATCTCCTTCGCGCCGCGGGCCGCTTCGGTCATGACTCCACCCAGACCTCCGCACACGAGAACGGCCCCCTTGCGGGCAACTTCCCGCCCCACTTCCTCGGCCAGCCCGGCCAATTCCGGCCGGATGCTCCCTGACCCGATCACACCAATTATCGGACTGCCTATTTCTATTCGCTCCATCCCCATTTCCCCACAAGGTCAACAAAACGGACTCCGCCCAGATTCGTCTTTTTGATGCAGTCAGCCAGTCGCCTGACCATAATCAGGTCCTGGCCGAACCGGTCACCGACAGGAACGACCAACCTGCCGCCCATCGTCAATTGATCCACGAGCGGCTGAGGGATCTTCGGAGTGCCGGCCGTCACGACGATGCCATCGAAAGGCTCATCGTCGGGCCAGCCCAGGGAACCGTCTCCGACACGGATAATGACGTTGTTATAACCAAGCTTCTGCAATAATGAGTTTGCCCTGTAAGCCAAGTCAGGATAGCGCTCGATGGAAAAAACCCGCCCGGCCAGCTCCGCCAGCACGGCGGACTGGTAGCCGGAGCCGGTCCCTATCTCCAGGACTTTTTCGCTGCCGGCAAGTTCCAGGCTTTCGGTCATAAGGGCAACCACATAAGGCTGGGAAATAGTCTGCTTTTCAGCAATGGGAAGCGGGTGATCGTTATAGGCCTGCTCCCGGAGGGCCTCATCGACAAACATATGCCTGGGCACTTTCCGCATCGCTTCAAGCACACGCTCGTCCTTGATGCCGCGGCCCGCTATCTGGATTTCCACCATACGCTCACGGGCCTTCTTGAAGTTCACCATATCACTATTTCCAGCTTGGCAGCAGAAGATTAATATCCATTAACACCGATGATTTTTCCAACATTGGAGAAGATAAAGCAAGGAGATTCTAAACCACCGCTGGCGATACTCAGAGCAGGTTGGCCCAGGAGCCGTACTCAAGCCAGACGGGACATGACACCCGGTCCGGATCGCCGCGCAACATCCTTCGAAGCATGCGCCTGAGCCACGCCCCAAAGGCAAACCGCTTCCCTCCGGCGCAAATCCATGGCGAAACGCTCTCCATTTCCGATTGTTCGGACAGGAGAGCAAAAACCTGGGTCCCGGCATATAAAAAGGCGAGATTATCCTTCCATGAAGAATCATAATTTAGGAACAATCCCATGTCGAGATCTTTAAAGACCCGGCGGAAAGCACCAGGGCAGCGGTTCTCGTTGAGCGGCCTGAGCGCGAAGAGAGCCTTTTGCGGGTACTCGTCGAGGATAATCCGGACGGCGTCGGCCCGCTCAGCCCCATAAGATCCGCCTGAAGGCTCCCCGGGGCCGAATATGCCTATCCCCCTCACAGGCACGCCGCGCCCTGCCAGGTCTTCCAGGGCAAGCCCGAGGCTGGGGGCCTCGCGGCGCGCCGTGTCCTCCCAGAACAGAATCAAGGGCTGTCCGATATTCGACGATACAAACCTTATCAGACGTTCGAGGTATATGCCGTCAGCAGCCCTCCTGGATGAGATGAAAAATTTGTCAATCCAGGGCAGCACCAGGGAATCGATTTTGCCGGAATCGAGCAATTTTTGCCCCTGCCTTGCAAGCGCAAAAAGCAAGACGAGACCGTCGCGCCAACCCTTTCTCGCTCTGTCGATCCATGTCCGGAGCCGTTCGGGGGACAACACCTGGTGAGGGCTGAGAGCGCCCGGCCATTCCGCTTCACTTCCAATACCCGGCCCCTGGAATAGATAACCCGGCAAGTCGGGGAAGACCTGACCGGAGGGATACGACACGGTAGGACGCACCGGAATGACGGTCTTCAGATCCAGCGCCGCGAAATTTGAGCAGACCTGCCTGTGTTCGAGAGCGCGGGCCATTTTACGGGAAAATATCCGTTCGCTCCTCATCTCGAAAAGTTCCGCGGCCGAAGAAAAGTCGAACGCCCTTCGGATTCGCTCCGCCTCTTCGCGCACCTCCCGGATAAAACGGCCGTAAAGCTCAGGCGAATCAAACCGGGCCGCCATCTCCTCGAATGCCCAACCGCCGGCCGCTCCCAGCGAAGCGTTATGCCAGCTCAAAACGACCCGTCCCGTCCGCCTGCCGACTTCCATCGCCAGGCGCCTGACCTCGCCGAGTTCCGCGGCCTGGGCTGAGATGAGTTTCTCCCAGAAAGCGGTCTTGCGGCTCCCGGCCCCTCCCCAGTAGTGGCGACAAAGAGGTTTGACCGATCTTTCGGGCAAGGCCGCCTCTTTTGACAAAACCGCCCTTCCGTGAATTCTCCATTCCGATTCGACCCGGCCCGGCCGCCTACCGGCGCTCGACACGAAACGCAGGTCCGAAGTCGTGGTCTCCAGTCCGCTGCCGGCCGGCGCGCCCCCATCAGCCGATAAAAGCAGCTTCCTGAGCAGCCGCCATCTTCTCCTCAGGACCCGGCGCTCGTGACCCACCCCAGGGAGAATTCGTCTCGCATCGATATTGCCGATGAACGGGCTGACGGGAAATCTTTTTTCGAAAAGCCAGACATGCAGACCCGGCGACGTTTTGAACAGACGGCGAACGAGGGACTCGTACTCACCGGCGCCAGGCAAGATTGCACAGGCGGAAGCCAGAAGTTCGCAAAGGAGATGGACGGCGGGTTGAGGGGACATACGGAGCGAGGAACGACGCGGAGATTCTTGGGAACAAGGAGCAAGAAGCAGGGAGCAGGAAGAAGAGTGGGACGAGGGAAAAAAGCTGACGCGGGGACGCGGAGAGCGGATAGTCACGTATTTACCTGGGATTTTAGATTTTAGATTTGAGAATCCAGACTTCCGCGCATCCCTTTCGCCGCACCGTGTCAGTCTTTCTCCCCGCTGCGCCCTCCTGCTTTTTTCATCATTCATCATTCATCATTCATCATTCATCATTCATCATTCATCATTCATCCTTGCCGCTGACGCCGGCTTCGGCAAATGTTTTGCACTCGGCCATGATCTTGGCCGCCGCTTCCACTATGTTCATGGCAAGGGCCGCCCCGGTGCCTTCCCCCAGGCGCATGTTCAAACTCAGAAGAGGCTTGAGGCCTATCATTTCGCACATTGCTACGTGACCCGGTTCAACGCTCAGGTGCGAAATAAAGAGATAATCTCGGCCGGCGGGCGACAGCCTGCACGCTATCAGAGCGCCCGCGGTGGCGATCAGCCCGTCACATATGACCGGCGTTTTAGTGGATGCGGCGCCTAGAACTGCTCCGGCCAATCCCGCTATCTCGTAGCCGCCCACTTTCGAGAGCACGTCGATGGGGTCCAGGGGATCGGGCTTGTTCACCGCCAGAGCAGTGTCGATTACCGCGATTTTCCTGGCAAGCCCCTCATCCCCGATTCCGGTGCCTCTTCCGGTAAAGCCGGCGGCGGACTTGCCGCTGAAGGCGCAGATAATCGCCGCAGAAGGGGTAGTATTGCCTATTCCCATATCACCGGTACCCACCAGTTGGGTCCCTTCCAGGCAGGACTTCCGGACCAGATCGGCCCCGGCCATGATCCCCTTGATCGCATTCTCCCTGCTCATCGCAGGCCCTTTGGCAATGGAAGCGGTCCCCGGCCCGACCTTGGCATCAATAATTCCCCATTCGGCCGGCATATCGGCTACAACCCCAAAATCGGCCACGCATACATTTGAACCGGCGTGCTTGGCCAGAACGTTTATGGTGGCCCAGCCACGGGTAAAGCTATACACCATCTGCGGGGTGACTTCCTGGGGATAGGCGCTAACCCCTTCGGCCACCACCCCGTGGTCCCCGGCCATGACGAAGATCATTTTACGCGAGAGGTCAATATAGAGAGACCGTTTCATGGCGGCAAGACGCGCCGCCGCCGCTTCGAGAGAACCGAGAGAATCAAGCGGTCTAATCTGTGAGTGCAGCCTGTCCCAGGCTTTCTGCTCCCAGGTCTTGTCAGCAGGCTCTATACTGCCCAACAATGCCTCAAGCTCCTTCATTTTTCCCTCCAGGCTAAAGTAACAGGCGCCCTTCCAGGGCCTCAAACCTCAAAAAGAACAGGTGAAAACACCACGGCTTCAGGATGGAATGAAAAATCCTCCAGACCTGAGTCGGAAAAGGCCGGGAGGATTATTCGACGTCTTCCTGAAACCGCCGGCACATGCGCCGGGAACACACCGGCTCCGCGATTATAAGCGCAAAACCCCACAAAAAAGATTGCCGGTCCGGAAAAGCGGGACAGTGTCCCTTACCGCTGTGCCGCCCATTCAGGCTTTTCGGCGCGCCTGCCGCCGCGAGGCGATGTCCCGCAAAGCCCCGTGACCACTGACCGCGGAAACGCCGGTCAGGATTTCTTGCCGGCTTTTTTCAGCAGCTTCAACGCCTTATCGGTTTCCATCACCGGTATGATTTCCGCCACCCCAAGATCGGTCCAGCCGAATATTGAGGCTGCAAGATGTGTATCGTCTTCGGCTTCGAACAAGCGGAAAACCCTGTGCCCGGAAACGTCGAACCACTCTCCCCGGATTTTAACTCCTACCGCTTTCTCCGGTACCATGCCACGCTCGATCACCAGGTTTCTGTCCTCGGGCGAGTAACTGAATATGGCCATGAAGAGCATCTGGTCTTCTCCTTTCGTATCTTGGGTTCACCCCTTTGTCAGGCAAACTTGCACGATGGAAACCGCGTCTCAGCCACATGCAGCGCAAACCTGCCGGAAAGACGCCGTATGGGCGCGAGGCCTGACGATCTTTTTTTGAGGAGATCATTATAAAAGGAACAAATTGAAAAACACAAGCCATTTGCCTTACCTGAGCTTTGACGGGAAAAGGCATCGGAGAAAGAAAAGGACAAGGACCCGAGACCTTATTTTAGTTTTACAAAAAACTGAAAACCAGAAACTAAGAACTTTGCTACGTCGTCGGCTCCGGTTCGCTTTGTCCAGGTTTCAGCTCAAGCCGGCGCCCAAGCCAATAGGCAGTGTCGAGGTTCTTTTGCCGGAAGGTATCGTCATTGGGCATGATACCCCCGAGGATTTCCATCCTGGCCTCCTTCACGCCCACCCCCAGGAGCCGGTCATTCAGCATGATCGCGCGCATGCTCTGCGCGATACCCGTCTCCTCCAGGCACTCAACCGTATGGCCGGCCGAACAGATGACCACTGCTTTCGCTATTTCAATTCTGGTGGACCTGTTCCCGGCGGCATCGTAGCTGTAAGCATACCCATAAGTCAGCACTCTATCGAACCAGCCTTTCAGTTTTGCCGGACAGTCGCTCCACCAGACAGGATAAATGAACGCCAGGGCCTCGGCCCAATCGATCTTGCTCTGCTCCATCCTGACGTCGCTCGGCAGAGGTTCGTTCGGGTCGAACCGGGTTTCGCGTCTGTACTGGCAAACATCCATTTCCGACTGGAAGCCCATCTCGTACAGGTCCCCTATCTCGTAGACATGGCCGGCATCGCGCAAACCTTGCACGAATCTTTCGAGCACGGCGCCGCTGAACGATGATCTGCTTGGATGGGCAAAAACAATGTAGACCCGCATTCAACACCCCCGAGACTGGAAATCATTACGCCTTTACCGGGCCTGCTCCAGGGAGCGGACCCGCCGCAATTCTTCGTCCACCAGCGCATCCACTCGATGCGCCTCTGAAATGTTTCCCCTCTTCAGGCACCCGCTCGAATAAATCCTGCGTTTTTTCTCCAGCATCTTTTCGGCCGCGCTTCTCTGTTCGGGGCTGAGCGGGGTTGTGCGAAGCAGTTTCACGATCGCCTCTATGCGGTAGCGGTCCAGGCTGGCCACGGTAGCCGAAAGCTGGTCAGGATGGCCGCCACGCTTGATCACGAGCGGTTTTTCGAGCAGTCCTATCGCATACCGCCAGCCGATCCGAAGCCAGAGATCGTAGTCTTCACATGCCGGCAGGGATTCGTCAAAGAGTCCGACGGAGTCAAAGACTTCCCGGTTGACGATCACGGCGGAAGGACTCACCAGGCATCTTTCAAGCAGCAGCGGGAAGCAGTATCCGGAAGGTTTCCTGTGATATTTCCGGGCATTCAGCCGCCTGCCGTTTCTGAGCCAGATCTCCTCAGTCTGGCACAACGGGATTTCCGGGTTATCAGAAAAGAACTTCATCTGGGCGCAAAGCTTGTCCGGAAGCCATAGATCATCCGAGTCGAGAAAGGCGATCCATTCACCGCGCGACTCGGCGATACCGAGGTTGCGGGCCGCGCTCACACCGCGGTGTTCGCTTCGAATATAGCGGATATTCCCCGGCAAAGACCGAATCACCTGCCATGTATCGTCCGTGGAACCGTCATCCACGACTATTATCTCGACCTCTTCGGCGGACTTTTTCTGCGCCAGCACGGACCGGACGGCCTCCCTGAGGAACTCTGCCCTGTTGTATGTCGGAATGATTACGTTGATCATGACCTGCCGCTGGAATTAGATATGGGCCGAAGGGCAATAAGATTGACCTCCCGAGCTAAATCGTGTAGAAGTATGCCGTGTTTGTGAAATTGTGTTACAGGATAATGTTTATAACAAATATATGGGCTCTTTGAAATTACAGGGATTCAGGTATCCTTGATTTTTCCCGGGTTTAAAAGGGAAGACGGTGCGAAGCCGTCGCGGTCCCGCCGCTGTAAACGGGGACGAAAGCCATAGTCAGCCACTGGCCGGGAGAACCGGTTGGGAAGGGATGGCGAGTAGATAGATCCGTGAGCCAGAAAACCTGCCTGATTCCACAGGGGTTCTCGAACAAATCTTTGTTTCGGGGGACGAGGTATTTCCCTGACATGAGAGGATCAAGTTGAGCTGGGTGCAGTCCTTGAATTCCCACCTTTATGGGAATCAGGGACTTTTTTTTTGCGGTGTTTTTCTGAACAATCGAAGAAGACTGCAGGCAAAGCGTTTTATCGAGGTACGGACAGCGTGGTTTTGCAATTTCCTCCAAGGGGCTCATCCGGGAGACCGGGGTTGGTCCAGGCCGGGCGCGAAATCGAACGGGAGAGTTTTCGCATCATCGACGAAGAGATGGGTGAGCACTGCTTTCCCGGCGACCAGTGGCCGATAGTACGGCGTGTCATCCATACGACCGGCGATTTCGATTACGCCCAGAGGATTCGTTTCACAGCCGATGCCGTTCTTTCAGGAATTCAGGCGTTGAGGAACGGCAGGCGCATCTATGTGGATACGCGGATGATCCGGGCCGGCCTGTCTCCCTGGCGTCTTGAATGGCATGGCAACGAGGTGATTTGCCCGGCGGAAAGCGAAGCGAGCGCGCAACTGGCAGAAAAGGCCGGTGTGACGCGCACGCTGGCGGCTTTTCGCGGTTGCGCCGCGGGTCTGGAGGGTTCCGTGATAGCCATCGGGAACGCCCCCACGGGGCTCATGGAAGTAGTCCGTTTGATTAAGGAAGATGGGGTGAAGCCGGCCCTGGTGATAGGCGTCCCGGTGGGGTTCGTGCAGGCCGAACAGTCGAAAGCGGCGCTGTTCGATTTTGCCGGGCAGCCATCGATTACGGTGCTGGGCAGGAAAGGCGGCAGTTCCGTCGCTGTTGCCATAATCCACGCCCTGCTCGAGATTGCCTGCCCCGGAAAGTAATGAACCGACGGGTCGAAGGGGCGGCTCTCGTTTTTTGGACCGATTGGGAGGGGGTCAATATGCCGGGCACGTTATATGGAATCGGAGTTGGACCAGGAGACCCCGAACTGTTGACGTTGAAAGCGGTCAAGGTGCTCGGAGAAGTTTCTCACGTCTTTGCCGCTTCTTCGAGCAAGAACGACTACAGCCTCGCTGAAAGCATCGTGGCGGCGCACCTGCCGTCCGGCGTTCCCGTCGAGCGGCTCTCGTTTCCCATGACCTTTAATTCGGAAAGCCTGGAGAACGCCTGGACTACAAATTGCGAAAAGATTACCCGGATTCTGCTTCAGGGGGACAACGTCGCATTCCTGACGATCGGAGATCCGCTCACTTTCAGCACCTTTATCTACATTATGAGGAAAATAGAGAAGAGGCTTCCGAAAGTTGAGATAAAAGTCATTCCGGGGATCACGGCGTATCAGGCCGCCGCGGCATGTGCGGCATTGCCTCTGGCCGAAGGCGAAGAGTCCATTACCGTGATGTCCATGGCGAAGGGTGAGAGCAGGCTGAAGAGGGCTGTCGAATGCTCCGAAAATGTCGTGCTGATGAAGACATACAAACAGTTCCCGAAGATTCTCTCCCAGATCAAAGAGGAGGGACTCGAGGACAACTGCTGGCTCATCAGTCGATGCGGGCTGGAAGGGGAAATTATAGAGCGCGATTTTGATAAGCTGTCCAAAATGGAGCAGCCGCACTACCTGTCGCTTATGATAATCAAAAGAGACGAGACCGACAGGAAATAACAACTCCGGTCCCAGGTCAACCGCCCTATTCCCGATCAGGAATCGGATTTCAGATTCAAGCCGGAAACCCATCGAAATGAACTCGCCATCGTCCGCCCGCACCACCAGCAGGTCACGGCCGAGAGGCCTCTTGTCTCCAATCGGGCTCCTGGGATGGGCAGGCTTTATTCTGGTCATACTTCTAGCGGCATTCATCTGCTCGGGGCTGGGAACTTTCAAAACCTCTTACGGCTCCATTATCAGGCTCTGGTTCAAGCCTTTTGTACCCGGCATCGCGGATGACACGGGCGACACGCTGAGCTACATCGTGCTGCACGTGCGGCTTGCCCGAATTTGCCTCGCACTGCTCGTTGGCGGCGCGCTCGCGCTCGCTGGGGCCGTCTACCAGGGAGTTTTGCTAAACCCTCTTGCCGACCCGTTTACCCTGGGCATCTCGACGGGCGCCGCTTTCGGAGCTTCAGTGGCCATCCTGTTCGGCTTGGGAGGCGTCCATCTGATGGGTATCAGCATTCTGCCGGCAGCAGCTTTCCTCGGCGCGCTGCTTGCCCTCTATGCGGTTTATCTTCTCGGCA
>Ga0326728_10016381_pt1 | contig 15139 bp, 18 predicted proteins | sample MB3enrmetagenome_FD_207602 | JGI IMG/M metagenome (GOLD analysis project Ga0326728, IMG submission 207602) | Lab enriched peat soil microbial communities from McLean, Ithaca, NY, United States - MB31MN | ecosystem: Environmental > Terrestrial > Soil > Wetlands > Peat | place: USA: New York...
GGCCCGTGATGCCGGATATCGAGCCCGGGCTCTTCCGGAAGTACGTCGCGTACTCCAAACGCACCTGCTTTCCCGTGCTTTCCGCAGAGGCAGACGAGGCGCTCATCGCCTACTACCTCAAACTCCGGGGGATTGCAGAGCCCAACAAGCCGGTGCCGGTGACGGCGCGGCAGCTCGAGGCGCTGGTACGGCTCGCCGAGGCAAGCGCACGGATCCGCCTCTCGAATACCATTGAGCTTGCCGATGCCGAGCGCGTGATCCATATTGTCGACGCCTGCCTGCGCCAGATCGCGTACGATGCAAAGACCGGTAATTTCGATATCGACAAGGTCGCGACCGGTATCTCAAAGGAGAAACGGGATATCGTCCGGGTGATCAAGGATGCAATCCGCGAGATTAGCGGTGAAGGCCGGCGCGCAGCGATCGAGCAGGTAGTTGAAACAGTCGCTGCCCGGGGTTTTGCTCACGATAAGGTGCGGGAAGGCATCGAGATGCTCCTCCGCCATGGAGAGGCAATGGAGCCCAAACAGGGGATCATCCAGTTGATTTGATGAGGAGTGCTGTCATGACCAGTGACCGTGAACGGGCCGCCTTTGAAGCCGGGATCAAACTCGGGGCGCTCTACCACCAGTGGGTCGGGACACCCGTCTCGCATGCGTCGGCTGCGAGCGTTGAGATGGCGATCGAGAAAGCGGTGATCCTCCAGCCGTGTGTCGAGGAGGTCAGCGTGCGGCTCAACCGCGACCTGATGATACCGAACCGGTTCGGGTACAGCGAGCTGTCCGGCCCGATGCTCGATGTCGAGATCGTGACCAGGATCGGGTTTGCCTACTGCCGGGCGCAGCTGGCGACCAGTGACGGGTACCCGCTGATGCGGGTCGTGGAGTGCCATGAGATCTCCCCGGTTTCCGATCACTGACGATCACATCCACATCGACCCGGTGAACGGCCGGGGGATAGTTGCTACCGGAGATTTCCAGCGTGCCGGCGGCACCCACCTCTTTCTGGTCTCCAAACCCTCGTGGTCGCTGGATATTCACCCTTCAACCGGCGCCGATTATCTGAGGGTCTTTGATGAGACGATCAGGATAGCCGGCCTGATCAGAGAGACCGGCCTCGTGGTATTTCCGGTTCTTGGCGTGCACCCTGTGGAGATCAGCCGCCTTACCGAACGCATGACCCTTGCTGACGCGGTTTCGGTCATGAAAGCAGGGCTTGATGCTGCCGCCCGGTATGTGCAGGACGGCAGGGCGGTGGCATTGAAGAGCGGGCGCCCGCACTACCCGGTGGAGAAAGAAGTCTGGGAGGCATCAAATGAGATCCTAGTCCACGCGCTCAGCCTTGCTGCAGATACCGGTTGCGCTCTCCAGGTCCATGCAGAGAGCGGCCCCTGTGCCGATCTCGTAACGATGGCAGAGCGTGCGGGCATGGTAAAAGAGCGGGTGGTGAAGCACTACGGTTCCCCGGATACCCCTCTCCACCCATCACTGATCGCGAGGCACGATGCAATCCCGGCCCTTGCACGGGAGCGCCGGCCCTTCACGATGGAAAGCGATTTCATGGACGAGAACTCGCGGCCCGGCGCGGTGACCGGGCCCAAATCCGTACCGAGATACACAAAAAAACTGCTCGAATCCGGGCTGATCACGGAAGAAGACTGTTTCCGGATCCATGCAGAGACGGTGGAACGGGTCTACGGCGTCTCGATCACCCTTGGCTGAACAACCGTATCTTATCTTTTATCTGCCTGTCCGGCCAACAGGTGATCAATGTTTCTCAAGATCCACCATTCGCGCGAGATGGGAGACATGGTCGCTGTCTGCGACTCTGATCTGCTGAACACGACCATCGCGCACGGTGACCTGAATGTGAAGATATCCGAACAATTCTACGGCACTACCAAGGCGAGCGCGGACGAAGTTCGGGAAGCGTTCAGGCAGGGGGATATCATCAACATCATGGGAGAACGTGCTGTATCGGTTGCCATCGGGATGGGACTGATCACCCGGGGGGACTGCATCATGATCGGGACCGTCCCTCATGCGCAGATCTACCGGTTATGAGAAGGATGCTCCAGGACCGGTTCTGCCCGAAGTGCGGCAGGCCGTCGGATACCGAGGGACTCTGCAATCCCTGCCGGGCCGGAGATACGCCGTGGATAACCTGTGATCCCCGGGTCACCGGTATCCACTGCCCTGCCTGTGGTGCGACAAAAAGGGTGAATACATGGACAGACACCCATGTGGACCGGACCGGACTCGCCAGGGAACTCGCGGGAAGCGCTGTGCACCTCCATCCGGACCTGAAAAAACCAAAAATAACCATTCACGTAGAGGATACCGGTCCGACCCGATCCCGTGCAGAGATCACGGTGAAAGGTACGCTCTATACCATTCCGGTTGAGAAGGATTGCACAACCGAGATCATCTGGCAGAAAGAGCAGTGTGACCGGTGTAACCGGATCAGCGGGAGCTATTACGAAGGTACCGTGCAGGTCCGGGCAGAGGGAAGGCATGTGAGCCCGTTCGAGGTGCAGACAGCTTTCTCAGTTGCAACTCAGATCGAAGACTCCCTGCAGGCAGGGGGAGAGCGTCTTTCGTTTATATCGGATATGGCTGAAACGCGTGACGGGCTCGACATTACCGTGGGATCCCAGCATATCGGTCTCATGATTGCACAGGGCATCACGGCCCAGCTGGGCGGCCGGTACACCACGCACCCGAAACTGGTTGGCGAGAAAGACGGAAGGCAGCTGTACCGGATCACGTACTCGGTCCGGCTCTCCCGGTTCCAGAAACAGGATGTGGTCCGGCTGAACGACACCTATGCAGAGGTTGAGCAGGTTGAAGGACGGCGCATCAGGATATTCGACCTTGATGAAGGCAGGAGTCGTTCTGTACCGGAGGATGCAATCGTACAGCTGGTGGGTAACTCCCGGAATGCGGAACCGGCACTCGTGGCCTATGTATCCGGGGATATGGCAGGCATACTTGATCCGGCATCTGGTGCATCGGCAGAATACCGGAAACCGCCGTGGCTGGATGTAAATGCCGGGATGTACGTCCGGGTCCTCCGTGATGGCAACCACCTCGTGATTGTGCGGTGAGCTAATGAACGTGCGGAAGGTAGCAAGAGGGATGCTGGCAGAAATGCAGGATACCGGCTGGGTGGACCGGCGCCGGCGGCCGTACGCGGAAGGGGACATTGTCTGGGTACCGGCAAAAAAGGGGGTGGCGTTCGACCGCGAGATCCCGGAACGGCGCCGCTACCGCGGCCGGGGATTTTTCATGCTCGGTGATGTGGCAGTGATCCACGGCAGGAAACCGCGTGAGGAGGAGATTGATGATCTCATCAGATTCCGCCAACCACGGGGTGTCCTCTGGATCGAGTCCCTCATGGACGCGACCCGAACCCCGCGGACCGAGGTCCTTTGGGGGAGTGCAGGGGAAGTGCGTCACCGGGAGAACGGGTATACCTATCTCCTCGATCCCCGGCAGGTGATGTTTGCCCAGGGAAACCGGAACGAGAAGATGCGGATTGCACAGCTCGTGCTCGGAAGCCCGGAAGGGAGCCGGGTGGCAGACATGTTTGCCGGCATCGGGTATTTCACCATCCCGATGGCAGGGAACGGTGCAGCGGTACATGCGATGGAGATCAATCCCGTGGCCTTTGGCTACCTGCAGCGGAATATCGAAGAGAACCGCCTTGCATCCCGGGTGATGGCGTCGTTTGGTGACTGCCGCGACCTGCTCACGGGGGAGTATGACCGGGTCGTCATGGGCCATTTTGATGCAATCCAGGTACTCCCGGCGGTATTCGATCATGTGCACGCCGGCAGTGTCATTCATCTCCACAGCATCGGGCCGGTTGTTGATGCGATCAGCAGGCTCGCGGAAAGCGCGGGTTTTTCTGCCACCATCGAAGTACATAAGGTAAAGAAATACCGCCCGCATGTGATGCACATGGTGCAGGACGTAACCCTCTCATGACCCGGATGACACTGGACGGCAGGGAGATCTTGATTGGTGTGACCGGCAGCATCGCGGCGGTCGAGTCCGTGAAGCTGATCCATGCCCTCCGCCGCCGGGGCGCAGTTGTCCAGCCCGTGATGAGTACCGCAGCGCAGGGTATCATCCATCCCGATGCGCTCACATACGCGAGCGGAAGGGACACCATCACCCGGTTGTCCGGCAGGGTGGAACACGTGGCATTCTGCGGTGACGGGGGGAGCGCTGATCTCCTGCTGATCGCACCCTGCACGGCAAATACAATCGGAAAGATCGCGTGCGGGATCGATGATACTCCGGTCACAACCTTTGCGACCACGGCGCTGGGCAGGCAGATGCCTGTCGTTATCGTCCCGGCGATGCACCACAGCATGTTCCGACACCCGGCAGTAGTAAAAAATATACAGATCCTCAAAGACTGGGGAGTTGATGTTGCCGGGCCGGACGTGGAAGAGGGAAAGGCCAAGATTGCCGGCACCGCAGAGATCGTGCTCAGGTGTGAACGGGCAGTGCTCGGCGAACCCCTTGCCGGCAAACGCGTCCTCATCACCAGCGGGCCCTGCCGTGAACCGGTTGATGACGTCCGTGTGCTGACAACACGGTCGACGGGGCTGATGGGGCAGGAACTCGCACTCGAGGCGTTCCGTCTCGGGGCAAACGTGACGGTCGTCCACGGGGATACCCTGCCATGCGTCACCAATATTCCAGCGGATACAGCTGACAAGATGCGCTATGCTGTTGAACAGCAGTTCCGGCAAAAAACACCGGATATCTATCTCAGCGCTGCAGCGATCTCTGACTTTGCGCCGGTCAGGATAGCCGGGAAGATCCCAAGCGGGAGACCCCTTTACCTGAAACTTGAGCCTCTCCCCAAACTTCTCGATTTTGTCCTGGAGTTTTCCAGTACAAAAGTGGTTGCATTCAAGATAGGGATGAAGACACGGACTGCGGCGCGGGCACTGCTTGATCGCGGCGCCACGATGGTCGTGACCAACACTCCCGCGAGTATGGGGACAAGGACTGGCGATTATCGGATTCTCACAAAGGGAGAAAGCATACCGGCTGCCGGCGATAAAGAGGAGATCGCTGCTGCAATCTGGCAACGTTTAATCAACAAAACAGGGTCAGGCATTCGCCATTCCAGTACCGGCAAGCCCGACAAAAAACGCAGGAACGGGAAGAGTACCTGAGATCGCCAAAAACTTTTTTTGCCGGATCCGACAGGAGAATCCCTTTAAGCCAACCACGCCCAACTCTCTCCAGTATACCTTTCACTACCATGAGATCTGTATCCGTAACCGCGTTCTGCCCCGGGCATATCTCCGGCTATTTCCGAAGGTTTGACGGACCCCACCCGGCCGCAACAGGGAGTATAGGTGCCGGCATCGTGATCGACTCCGGTGTGACTTCCACAGTCAGATCTGCAACGACATGTTCGATTATCATTAAAAGAACCGGAAAGGATGGCGTCACCCGCGAGTCCTCCCGGGAGTCCCCGCCACTCCGGGCCGCACTTGAGAGGATCGGGGCTGATGTTGAGGTTGTCACGGAGTGCCGGCTCCCTGTTGGTGCGGGCTTCGGACTCTCCGCTGCGGCATTGCTCGCCACCCTGACGGCCACCAACTGCCTTATAGGGAAGGGACTGACAACTGACGAGATTGCGGGCATCGCTCACGAGACCGAATTGAACTTCCGCACCGGCCTGGGGGATGTTGCTGCATGCCAGGGCGGCGGGCGCGTGGTCCGCACCGTTGCCGGGATAATGGGGGCAATCGAGCGGCACTTTGACCTTACCGAGCCATTGTATGCAGTCAGTTTCGGCCCTATCCATACGCCCGCCGTTCTCGGTTCACCCGGGCAGATGGCACGGGTAGCCGCAGCGTTCCCCTCCGCACTACCGGAAAATGCTCAGGATTTCTTTCGGTTGTCCCGCGAATTTGCCGACCGGAGCGGTCTTGAGACACCGATGGTGAGACAGGTTCTTGCCGCATGCGACCGTGAACATATCATGGCGAGCATGACCATGCTGGGCGAAGGGGTCTTTACGTATGGAAAGGCAGCAGAACCGGTCCTCCAACCCTTTGGTGATGTCTACGAGCTGCACATGGCCCGTTCCGGTGTCCGTATCCTCGAGGTGCGCAGATGATCCCGCCGGACCATCCAAGGTACCACTCACTTGTCGTCCGTGAACATCTTGCGGAATGTGCAAAGAAAGGGATCGTCGCATGGGAGGGACTGACTGCGCATGGGCGAGGGGAGGCATTCGATTACCTTATTGGCGAACGTACAACAGAAAGCGCACGCATGGCAGAACGGACTGCCGCAGCGATGCTCCGGTCAGCACGACACCCGGTCATCTCTGTCAACGGGAACACCGCTGCACTCGCAGCCAACCAGATCGCAGAACTGCAGCATTCCAGCGGGGCGCTCGTCGAGGTGAACCTCTTCCACCGGACAGAAGACCGTGTTCGGCTGATCGAGGCACTCCTCCGCGATGCCGGTGCAGATGTCTTTTCCGGCCCGGCCGAGCGCCTGCTCCCGCTTCCCCATGACCGGGCATGGTGCCGGCGCGACGGGATGTATGCCGCAGACGTAGTGCTGGTGCCGCTGGAAGATGGCGACCGGTGCGAGGCGCTTGTCGCCATGGAGAAACAGGTTATCGCTATCGACCTCAACCCCCTGTCCCGTACCGCACGCACGGCCACGCTCACGATTGTGGACGAAGTCACCCGTGCCCTTCCTGTCATTGCAGGGGCCTGCAAAGATCTTTCGCAGCGTGATATCCGGCACCTCTTACAGACCCTGAACAACCATTATCTTTTGTCAGAAGCTATACGTGAGATGTCTGCGAGGCTCGACCATGCTCTGGACTGAACGCTACCGCCCGGCACACCTCGATCAAATTACCGGTCAGGAGAAGGTTGTAAGGCAGCTCTCTTCGTTTGTGAAATCAGGGACGGTACCCCACCTGATGATCGCCGGCCCACACGGATCCGGCAAGAGCGCTGCCATCGAGTGCTTTGCAAAAGAACTCTATGGCGGGAACTGGGAGATGAACACGTCCGTTTTCGCGACAGCCGATCTCTTTTCCCAAGGCAAAAAGTTTCTGGAGGGAAACGAGCGGTACGCACACTTGTACCAGAAAGACCTGAGCCTGATTGCAAACTTCAAATATATCCTGAAATGGTATGCATCGATGCGCCCGCTCGATGCAGATTTCAAGCTGATGGTGTTTGAGGACGCCCATGCTCTTACCCGCGATGCCCAGCAGGGTCTCCGCCGTGTCATGGAGCGGTACAGCAAGACATGCCGGTTTGTATTCTCCACGACAAACCAGAGCGCCATCATTCCGGCGATTGCCTCTCGTTGTCTCCCGCTCTTTTTCTCACCGGTCCGGGTTGACGTGATGATCCGGTACCTGACCATGATAGGGGAGAACGAGAGGTCCGGGACTTTTCCCTGTTCCGGTGATGACATCGAACTGATTACCCAGGTATCACAGGGAGATCTCAGGGAGGCGATCCTGTTGCTCCAGATAGCAATGGAGTCGGGGCAATGCAGGAATCTCACCGGTATTGCCGGGTCGGAGACAAGGACAGTCGCTTCGTCAGCACTCCAGCTCATCCGGAAAGGAGATACGCAAGGGGCGACCCGGCAGCTGGAATCACTGATGATCGATTACGGGCTCTCCGGGCCCGAGGTTCTCTCTGATATCCGCAGGGCCACCCAGCGCGATTACAATCACCCCCTGCTCGCCATTGCTCTGGCAGAAGCAGACGAGCGCATCGGGCATTGCAATAACGAGTACCTCCAGATCGCTGCCTTTGCCAACAGTATCCGGGAGGTCTTTCCTTGAGTATAACCGTACCGGAGAAGATACGGGAGCACTATGATGCTGTTGCCGACACATATGACGACCATTACGATCAGGTTCATGGCCGGTGCTATCACACGCATATCAGCCGTTATATCATGAAATCACTCCCCGCGGGTGTGCACCTGCTCGATATCGGGTGCGGGACCGGACTTTTTGTCGAGAAATATACAGAAAGCGGCGGGCACGCTGTCGGAATCGATATCAGCAGAGGAATGATCGGGCGCGCCCATCTGCGGTGCGGGACATCTGAATTTACCATCGGAACTGGGGAGCGGATCCCCTTCCGTGACAATTCCTTTGACGCGGTCTCCAGTCTCCTCGTCTTCAGCTATCTTGGAGACCCGGTAGCAATGCTGGATGAGGCGTACCGGGTCCTGAGACCCGGTGGTATAATCGCGATCTGCACGCTTGGAAAAAAACTGCTCACTCGCGGTATCCCGATCCTCTATCATATCAGTGAAAAAATGAAGGTCCGGCATGTCGTGATGAAGAACTTTGGGGAACGCTATTATGATGAGAATGAAATGTACGACCTGTTTGAAAATGCCGGTTTTACCGAAATCCGGGTCGGATGGTGCTCGTTCGCCCACATCGATATGATCGATCCGCTCTTTTCCCTTGCCCGACGGGTCGAGCCGTTTGTCGAACAGCGCATTCCCCAGTTCGCTTACAATATCTGCGTGAACGGAAAAAAGCCGGAAAAGTAACCGGATCTTTCGGATTTTCGGTCCCGGAAAAACTGCCGGGGAAAAACCGGTTATTAACCCGCCGGAATTCACCGGTTTTTCCCTTGCAGCCGTTCAAGCACCCGCTGTTTCTTCTGGCTAGCCGCTTTGGACGCCCGCCGTACACCTTCCTTCATCTCATCAAAATCCCGGACGTTCATATCTACGACCTTTTTGACCGGTGTATATGCAGATTCGCGGAACCTGGGCAGGAAATCCTTTTCCTTCCCATCAACAACAAGGACTGACTCGGCTCTCCCCGCTTCCACAGAGCCGACCTCATAGCACGCAACTCCGGTCGATCGGATGAAAGATGCGATCTCTGCCGCAGTAGCAGGAGGCGCGACCACCAGCAACGAATCGAGCGATACACCGAGGTAATCGATCCGGAGCGCCTCAAGCATTGTGCGTACCTGTGGATTCACGCATTTATCCGCTTCTTCCTGCCGGATCAGGATGCGGCAGCCGGCAGTCTCTGCCATCTCGAATACATCACCCCTCAACCCTCCATTGGTCACGTCAGTCATCGCGTGGACCTGTTCAAATACCGGGCTCCGGATCAGTGCCTCGCATGTGGTGAGGAAATTGAGGTTGATGGTCTCTTCGACTACATCTGAATAACCGGAGTAGATTGCCGCAGTTGCAATTGTGCCGCCACCGGCGCCTTCGGTCATCAGCAGCACATCACCGGGCTGCGTCGCTTTTCGTGCGGTCAGGTGCCGGGCCACGCCTACGGCCCCGACGCAGCCGGTGAGCCGGCTCCCAAGTACCATGTCACCCCCGATACGCAGGGTCGAACCGGTCACGAGAGGGACACCCATAGCTTCGCCCACGGTTGTCACTCCCGCAGTGTAATCGAAGATCTTTGCCACATCACCGTCATCCGCCACATGAATATCGGAAAACAGCATGACCGGCTTTGCACCCATGACGTACAGGTCACGAAGAGTTGCCCGGGTGACGTGGAACCCGGCCAGGAACGGGTAATCGGAGAGACGTGAATGCATACCATCGACCGTGCAGACGATATACTCCCCCCCCGCCCGCACCGCGCCGGCATCATCCATTTCATCGACTCCTACCTCTGCTGTTGTCCTGCCGATGATCCATGCAATCTCCCGATGGGCAAAGAAATCGCCTTTCCCCCGGGAACCGACACCGAACTCCCCCATTTTCACTCCTGCCGGTTCAAAGGAAAAAAAATCACCGGTAAGTCCCCGCGTGTTCTTGACTTCTTCAATAACCGCACGGGCAAATGCAGCACTATAGGCAGGGTTTGTAGGTTTTATGGCAGAGATATGCTGACTGAGCCGGGTAAAAATCGTGTCCTCGGTCTCACCAGCCTCAATGTTCCGACGGACAAACTCCTCAACATCCATATTCTCCTGTTGGTGCCGGAGCCATAAATACCACAGTTGCTCCCCCATGCACTATCTGCTTTTACCGAAGCAGGATGCCGAATACATCTGAGAAACAGCGGAGGGCCTCGTCAACCTTACCACTTTTTAAAAGGGACAATCCCTTGATAACGCCGGCCCTGACATCACGGATATCCAGGTAGTAGGCCTGGTCGAAGGCCCGGGCAGACTCCTCCAGCCTGCCAATTAAAAAGCAGGAATTGCTTAGTACCACCCATGCGTCTGCGATTGAGGGATCGATTGCCAGGGATCGTTCAAGAGATCGGATCGCTTCTTCATGCCGCCCAAGCGCGGAAAGACAACGCCCCCTGCGGTACAACGCTTTAGCATTCTCCGGTTCAATGGCAAGCACCCGTTCGAGCACATCGATCGCTTCACGATACCGTTTCAGATTGATGAGAGCCCCGGACTTGTTTATCAGGGCGGACTGGTAGTGAGGGTAGATCTTGAGCGCGCGATCGTAGCATTGGATCTCCGTTTCGTAACGTTTCAGTCTGCCAAGGGCGTACCCCTTGTTTACCCATGCCGAAAGGTACCTGGGACGGAGCGCGAGCGCCCGATCGCAGCACCGGATCTCCGCTTCGTACCTGCCCAGCATACCGAGCGCGACTCCTTTGTTGTTCCATGCTGTTGCATTCTCAGGATCGATAGCGAGCGCCCGATCGCAGCAGGCCACTTTCTCATCGAATCTGTCGAGCCTGCCAAGGGCAAATGCCTTGTTGTTCCACGCGTCAATGCAGACGGGATCGAGTTCGAGCGCCCGATCGCAGCATGCAATCTCCTCCTCGAACCGGCCCAGCTTGCCAAAGGCGAAGCCTTTTCCAACCCATGCAAGTGCAAGGCTGGGGTCAACCGCAAGTGCGAGCGAAAATGAATTCAGAGCTTCCTCCTGCTTACCCTCGCGGCCAAGGGCCGACCCTTCACGATAGAACTCCTCCCCGGTTTTCGGGCAACTAGGATCTCCTTTGCTCCCTGAAACGGTTTCCGTCGTGCACTGATCTGCCATGAAGGTTTTCCGGTTTCTGATCCATTCGTTGTGCGCACGTGGTATTTATGTGCAGGGGTCAATACGAGGGAGAATCAATACGGGGAGCAATACCACATCGTTTACCGTGCACGGCTGTTGCGATCGACACCTCCATCAGCTGACTGTCCTTCAGTCATCTGTCATTGAGCAGGAAATCTTGAGAGGCCATTGCCATCAGTAATTGCTGAAATCAGGGACGGGTTTTCCATATCCGGGTTATCCTGAAATTTACCTCTGAGTATACATCCTCATTATTTTTCAATAACGGAATACTGGCATAATTTCAGCAGGTTTATCATCCAGACCAGAAAACTGGCATTATTGGCACTCCGATATACTCATCCCGAAGGAATGTCGCAGACTACGGGCACACTCCTGATGGTCGCCCTGACTCTTATACTTGCGGCGCTCGTACTTGCCATGCTCTGGCTGCCGCCGCTTTTTATCCCAGGTGAGGTTCCGGCCATATTCCAGATCACCAGTGTCATTCATACCAGTGAGCAGGGTGTGCTCAATTATGACAGCAGGGTCGTGCTCCTGAATACGGGAACTACCAACTATCCGAACAAATACCTGCGGGCTGTTTTCCTTAAAAACGGGAAACAGGTAAACTGCCGGATCCAGACCCTGAACGGACACGATTTTATCAGCACTGCCCATATTGGTGTCCAGACATTGGGAGGCACTGGATGCCAGGGAACATTCTGGGAGCCCGGGGAACGAATCGTACTGGATTTTACTGACGGAACATTCCATCCGGGCGATTTCGTTTCAGCAGAGATTTACGATATCCCCACAAATCTGCTCATATCCCGGCATACGTACAAGGCATAACCATATACGATAAAAAGAGGAAATGGACGATTCAGTCATTGAGCCGTTTGAACACGCCCTTTTTTACCTTCAGGACCTTGCATTCCGGGCAACGCCAGGTATCCGGAAGATCCTCGAAGGGGATACCAGGAGGTATCCCCCCTTTGGGGTCACCTTTTGCCGGATCATAGATATAGTGGCATTCAAGGCAAACCCACCTGCATAGTTTCGCTTTCTGTGGCATATCCGAAATTCTCCGTATCTTATTTTTCATTTTCCGGATAAAAAAGTGAACCCTCCTTTTCTTGCAATGATGGTACCTGATCCAGCGTATGGACAAAGCAGTACGTATGTGCGGCACGTGCACAGAGCCGTGCAACCCGCAGGGGTTCAGGGATTTTCCCGTCGTGCGTAAAATCGCGGCAAACACGGGCCGCGTCCGGGTATCCAATCCCCCAACTTCTTATATACATGGTCTGACTATCAGGCAGGATAACCGGTGATCGCTCCCCCAGTTTCCGGTACGCACTGAGGCGGATCTCATCGGCTGGAAAATGATGGATGATATCCTCATCGAGGCCTGACGAGTCCTCGTAAGTGACACAGATCACCGGGATACCGGTCGTGCTGGCGATCGCCTCCGGGTCAAGTACATTAAACCACGAGATCACGCATCCCGAGAGAAGGATGACATTGAGATCGCTCCGTTTCAGGTTCCGGATGAGCGCCAGAACTGCATCGGTCCCATCCATCCCTCCGACAGTTATGCGGGCAAAGGTGCTCCCGTCAATGATCAGATCCTTGCGCATGACGATGCCCGAAAGAGTGGAATACTGCCGCCCGGTATAGCTCTCTGCTATGCCAAGTACACGTATACCTTTTTTCGGCGTATGCATAGAAGCACTTATGATACCCGATTAAAAATAATATACCAATGAAATTCAATAAAGACGAGGTCTGTATTCTTATTCCTACCCTCAACGAGGCTATGACCATTGGCAACGTTGTCCGGGAGTTCAGGACGCTTGGATATAACCATATCCTCGTCGTCGATGGAAAAAGTACTGACAACACGGTGAAGGTCGCCCGGGAGGCCGGCGCCACCGTTCGGACCCAGACCGGGAAGGGAAAGGGGAATGCGATTATCGAGGCATTCGAAGTGATCGAGCAGCCCTATATCCTCATGCTGGACGGCGACGGTACTTACTCGGCAAAAGACGCGGAAAAGTTGCTCACGCCACTATTTCTGGGCTTTGATCAGGTGATCGGCGACCGTCTCATCAATGCTGAGGAAGGATCCTTCTCACGGCTCAACCTCTTTGGCAACCATATACTCAACCTCCTCTTCAAGATCGCCCACAGCCGCGATCTCCAGGACATTCTCTCCGGTTACCGTGCTTTCTCCAAACTCGCCATCCAGCAGATGCATCTCAAGGAAACAGGTTTTGAGATTGAGACCGAGATATCGGTCGAAGCTGTCCGCAACGGCCAGCGGATCATGGTCGTCCCCATACGGTACTCCCGTCGCCCTGGGACATCGACCAAACTCTCCCCGTTTCATGATGGTGTGAAGATTGTTACGACCATCTACCGGCTGGCCCGCGTAAACAATCCGATGTTCTATTTCGGGATCATGGGGCTCTTTACCACCGTACTCGGTCTGCTTACCGGAGTATATGTACTGCTGGAATGGTTCCGCCATATCGATCATATTCCCCTTACCATCCTTACCGTGCTGTTGATTGTCGTTGGGATCGAGATCTTCATGTTTGGGATGATCTCCGATATGCTGCTGGTCTTCCACCGGGAGATTATCCGGGAGATCCAGCTGCTCCAGCCGCCAAAGCAGCAGAAGTGAGAACTCCGGACAATCTTTTTTGAATCAACTGTTGAATTACATCAAAATTCAGAAAGATGGATGAAAGGCCCGCTTTTCGTGCGCGTACATGGTTTTAAATGCAATCACTTTGGATGCATGCTCCGCGAGCGATGTCAGAATATATGCCTCGTCAAATGTTGCACCTGCGGCAAACGTCTCATGCTCCCGGGCGATCATGAGTCGGGCGTGAACCTTGGCTTCGGCAACAATGTCAGCAAGGTGCTGGGTGCCGGGGGCACCGGCCAGTACCGGTATCCGTGGGCAGAACAATTCGCCCTCGCTGTCTAGAGGAATAATTTCGTCCATGACCTGTGATGCGGCAACAGCAAACGGAGGGTGTGCATGCACAATCGCACGGCAGGGTGTTTTCCGGTAGACGGCGAGGTGCACCCGGTACTCGCTGGATGCATCGGATGGGCCATCACCGGAAAACGGCACAAAGACCGGTTCACCATGCGTATCCAGGCAGTAGATCCGAACGTAACTTCAGACGTAAAAATTAATTTGTGTAAGATTCAGGAAACAGTCAAATTCTCTCTGAGGGAAAAAATAACAAATCCAAAACTTTCTCAAGGGAACGTTAATTGATATAAAAAACACCTTTTTTGGATGATTAACACCCCATCTTGATTTCTCATGCGCGCTGTGGAGGAAAGAACGGGACCGGGGGTTTTACCAGCATTGCTCAATAGGTATTCGAGAGCTGATTGATGTGAGATGGTATTTATCGCAATCGGTGCTGTGTGAAGGCGGGCTAAACGTCTCCGTTTACAGAACCGAGCCCGAGATAAGCGTATCCTGGGAGTTGTCCTGGGGGAGAATCCTTGCTATCAGACGCTATTGTTGTATGAACTGGTCTGTGTCACAAACAGGGTGGCTCTAAAAGGAAATTCTGCAGCAGCCTTTCGGCCATATTTGAGAAATGAGCAAAAAAATGTTATTCCTGTGGATGGATGATAACTTTTAAACTTCCATCCCGGTGCCGGGCAGTCAGGAGAAAACCTTCAGCCGTTTCTTTTAATGGAAACACATGAGTTATCATATCTGTTATGTTAATTCTCTTATATTGAATCCATGTTAAGGCCGTTGAAAGATTATGGAAATCGGCAGCATATGAATGGGTTATAGTAGCTTCTTTTTGCCACAGATTCCAGAGATTGATTTCGGATTGGATTTCAGGATTTGTAGGGGCAAAAAACAAGATCGTCCCCCCTGGTCCGACTGCTTCAAAGGACTGTTTCACACAAATGGGAACCGGTGCGGTCATAATAACGGTGTCCGCACCCAGCCCACCATTTAATTCTTTAAACTTTTTGGGAACATCTTCCATAGCGGAAATGGTTGCATCGGCACCGAATTTCCGGGCGACCCCCAACCGTTCAGGACTCGGATT